>FTCZ01000619.1_pt1 | contig 24865 bp, 21 predicted proteins | sample 1658871 | NCBI WGS metagenome assembly FTCZ01 (sample SAMEA3914864, study PRJEB12502) | metagenome | biome: forest; material: soil | place: USA | collected 2012-03-12 | depth 0.3 m | reverse complement strand
CTCCTGGAGCTTCGGCTTGTCGTCCTTGTGACGCTCCTGGAGGGCCTTCATCTTCGGCTGCACCATCTTCATCTGGTGCGCAGACTTGAACTGCTTGTGCGCGATCGGGAACATCAGCGCCCGCACGATCACGGTCAGCAGGATGATGGCGACGCCGAAGTTGCCGACCGCCTTGAACAGCCAGTCGAGCACATAGAAGATCGGCTTCTCGAACCAAATGAACCAGCCCCAGTCGATCGCGCGGTCCATCTTCGCGATGCCCGGCGTCTTGGCGTAGAGATCGAGCAGCGCAGCGTCCTTGCCGCCCGCGAATAGATAGGATTGGGCGGACGCCGAGTGACCGGGCGCCACGGTCGCCGGCTGCGCGGCGAACTGCGCCTGGTAGCGGCCGCCCGACGCTTGGAAGGCGGCATCGACGGCGGCGGCCGGATCGGGCGCGACCGCGGTCAGCCAGTATTTGTCGCCGAAGCCGAGCCAGCCGCCGGTGGTCTGGAAGGTCTTGCCGGCGGGGCCGGCCTCGTCGAGATCCTTCCAGTCGATCGAATAGTTGGCGGCGTTGTTGAACACACCGATCGGCCCGACATGCTGCGCGCGGCTGGTCGGATCCTTGGACGGGCCAGTGCGGTTCACGAAGGAATAGGGGCGGGCGACTACCGGCGCCTGCGCACCGTTGGTCATGCTCTGCTGGACGGTGAAGAGATAGCCTTTGTCGACCGCGAGCTTGATCGCGAAGGCCTGGCCCTGCCCGTTGTTCCAGGTGAGCGTCACCGGCTTGCCGGGGGCGAGAACGTCGCCGGTCGCGGTCCAGACGGTGTTGGCGTCGGGCAGCGCCACGCCCTGGCCGCTCCAGCCGAAGCCGGCGAAATAGCCGTCTGAGGTGCCGTCGGGCGAGAAGAGGCGGACCGGAGGCGAATCCTTGGCGATCGTCTCGCGCTGTGCGGTGAGCACCAGATCGTCGAGTCGTGCGCCCTTGAGGTCGATCGAGCCGGCGAGCAGCGGCGTCTGGATCTTTACGCGCGCCGTTTCGGCCAGCACCAAGTTCCGGTCGCGCACCGCCGCCGGGTTGTTGGGCACGGGGGTCGCAGTGGGCAGCGGCACGGTCTTGCCCTTGACGATCTGCGTTGCCGGCTTGTTCGCGGTGGGGAAATAGCGATCCGAAATCAGCGCCCAGCCAAGCAGGACGGCCGCGGACAGTACGAGCGCGAGGATCAGGTTGCGCTGTTCGTTCACCGAAATACCCCCAGAAGGAAACCGTGTGGGCGCCCTGTCAGGGCACCGGGTCATAGCCGCGGCCCCCGAGCGGGTGGCAGCGGCAGATACGCCGCGCCGCCAGCCAGGTGCCACGCGCCGCGCCATAGCGCGTCCATGCCTCGATCGCATAGGCCGAACAGGAGGGCGTGAAGCGACAGGTCGGCCCCATCATCGCCGAAGGTCCCACTTGCCAGGCTTTGGCCAGCAAGGCGAAACCCTTGGCGATCATTTCGCCAGTTTCCGCAGGGCCAAGCCGAACTCTTCGCGAAGAGCGGCGTAATCGCGCTCGATTCCGCCAGAGCGGCCGATCAGGATATGGTCGGCGCCGGGGACGCCGTGGGCGGGAAGCAGCTCCCGCCCGAGCGCGCGGAAACGGCGCTTCATGCGATTGCGCACCACCGCGTTGCCGACCTTCTTGGTGACGGTGATGCCAAGCCGGATCGCCGGATCGCCGTCATCACGCTTGCGCACCAAAAGCACGAAGCCGGGCATGGCCCGGCGCGCGCCTCCGTTCGCCGCGAGAAAATCCGCGCGGCGCCGGAGAATCGTGTAAGCGGCTTCGCTCAGGCCGAGAGCGACTTGCGGCCGCGCGCGCGGCGAGCGGCGAGAACCTTGCGGCCCGAAGCTGTCGCCGAGCGGGTGCGGAAGCCGTGGCGACGCTTGCGCACAAGGTTGCTGGGCTGGAAGGTGCGCTTCATCGATCAATCCCTTGGACGTATGCGAACGAAAAAGGGCCGCCGAACGGGCGGCGGCCACGGTTGGCGTGCCGATAGGCAAAGGAGGCCCGAGAGTCAATCTCATGCTTGGGTCGAAGGCACTGCGGGGGCCAGTTTTTCGCGCTCGCGCCGTCGCCGCGCGCTTGCTCGGCGCAGTGTCCGGTCGATCAGGTCGCCGACGCGGGGCCAGCGCCGCTTGAAACGCACATAGGCGCGCTTTGCCCACATCGAGGTCTCCAGCACCAGCGTGAAGCCCGCCGCGAGCAGGACAATGCCGCCGGGCCCCGGCAGCAGCCCGACGATTGGCGCGGCCAGGATCAGCAGCCAGCCGAGCACGAACAGCACTTGCCGCATCGGATGCGTACGCTTCCACGCCCGCCAACGTTTCCGCCAGGTCATGCCGCCAGATGTGGTGCGAGGTGTGACGGTTGCAATCGCTGGACAGGCGCTCCGCCGCAGCTAGGGTACGCCCCGGGGCAAAATCAGGGGGTAGCGTGATCGCGATCGTCTCGATGGTGGCGTTTCTCGGGTTGGAGGCACGCGCCGTCGAGGCTCAGGTTAAGCTCGCGCCCGGGCTCCCGGCCTTCATCGTTGGCGGCCTGCCCGACAAGGCGGTGGCGGAGAGCCGCGAGCGGGTGCGCTCGGCACTGGCTGCCAGCAACGCCGCGCTCGCCTGCGCCCGCGCGCCGCGGTGCGCCGCCGACTATCAGGCGAAGTTCGAGGGTCGGCTTCTGGATAGAATCGACCTTCATGTAGAGGTCCGCGCGGTGTCGGCCGCCGCCGATCTCGTGCTGCCGCCGCTCGCCGAGGGTTCGGCCGAGGTCTCGGGTCGTGTTGCCGAGGCACGGGCGCTCCAGACCGAGCGCTATGAGGTACACAACGTCCGCACCAATGCCGAAGCGGACGGCGAGCTGCTCGATCGGGTGACGACGCCCGACGAGGCCGGCCGCGCGCTACTTGCGCAGGTGGCTGAGGCGATGCGGCTGTCGGCGCGGGGCCATCATAGGGTGCTGCGGGTCGCGCACAGTGGCGGACCTTGCCGGCAGCGTGGGCGTTGGGCGCGTCCATATCGCCGAGGCTTTGAGCTACCGGCGGAGGGCGCCGGTCCACTGAACAAGGGAACAATTCGATGGATTGGATGATCCTGCCGCTGAAGCGTTACGCGGACTTTTCCGGCCGCTCGCGCCGAAAGGAATATTGGCTGTTCTTCCTGCTGATGATCGTCCTCGGGCTGATCGCCGGCATGATCGACACAATGCTGGGCTTCGGCTCGACCTATCGCAGCGTTTCGGGCACCGGCTACAGCTTTGGCTGGGCCACCCACAACGGCCCGGTCGAGATCCTGCTCGGTCTCGCCACTTTCATTCCGGGCCTCGCGGTGATGGTCCGGCGGCTGCACGATCTCGACAAGTCGGGCTGGTGGCTGTTGATCGGCTTCGTGCCGCTGATCGGCGCGATCGTGCTGATCGTCTTCATGTGCATCGAGGGGACGCGCGGCCCCAACCGCTTCGGGCCGGACCCGCTCGCCGACGAACACAGCGTGCCGGAAGCATTCCGCTGAGCCGTCCGGACTAGGCGGCGAGCTCGCGCTCGTTCGAGGCGTCGTACTTCCGCACGGCGATCTCGAACTTGCCCGTCCATTTTTCCATCAGAGCGGCGATTGCGGGCGTGGCGAGGTGGGCGGCGAGCGCCGCCTCGTCGCGCCAGCGCTCGAGCACCAAGATGCTGCCCTTGGCGGCATCGTCGAGCGCGAAGGCGTAAGCGAGGCAGCCGTCCTCTGTCAGCGTGCGCGGGATGCCGGCGCGCAGATCGCGGGCGAGTTCTTCCACCGTCGAGGGATCGGTGAGGATATGTCCGGTGATGATCAGCATGCGATGAACCTCGGATCGGGTGGGGTTACCAGGCGGTCTTCTCGGAGGGCACGGCGGGGCCGGTCAGCCAGTCGCCGGTGATGCCGATCTTCACCTTGCTGCCTTTGTTCACCTCGGACCCGACCTCGGGCGTGGCGAACATGATGCGGTCGGGCGCCCAGACCGAGCCGATGATCTCCTCGACCTCGGGATCGAGCTCCAGCCCCACCGCCGCCAGCATCTCTTCGGCGCGGGCCCGTTGCTGGCCGCGGATCTCGGGCACATAGGCCTTGGCGGGATCGGCGTGCTTCGGCAGCACGCGGACGCGCTCCTTATCAGCCTCCTCGCGGGCGGCGGCCTCGTCGAAGGCGGGGCCATGATAGTCGATCTCCCAGTCGAACGAGATCATGTTCTCCAGGATGTCCGGCAGCAAGGGCGTCATCCTGAGATGGCCCCAGTGCGACATATAGCGGTCCATCGCCTCGTAGCTGTCGATGTCGCAGCAGTTCGCGAAATCGAAGTCGCCGCTGTGGTAGCGCTTGGTGACGCAGAGTCCGTGGCTGTAGTCGCGGATCTCCTTGTTGATGTGCGGCAGTTTTTTGACCTCCTCCAGGAACAGGTCGATCTTGTCCTTCGGCGCATCCTTCTTGAACTTGATCATGACGACGTGCCTGATCACGGCCTTCCTCCCTGCGCTTGAGTCGTTGTCGCTAGCCGGCGACCCGTTCGAGGGCCTCTTCCGGCTGGCGTTCGTGAAGAACGGGCTTCACCCGCAACGCAGGCGGGATGTGCTCGGCGCCGATCACCCGGTCGATCTGCTCGTGCCCGTGGTAGATGCGCCGTTCCTGATAGTTGAGCACGATCGAGCGGAAGGCCGGGGATTCGGCGGAGCGCTGCACGCTCGGAAGGTAGGTGAGGTCCTCGTCGAGGATGATGTCGAACGCCTCGATCTTCTCCTTCCACGCAGGCGGCAGCTCAGCTTGGCCGTGGGGCAGACCGAACCACACCACCTCCAGCCGGCTGGTGCCGACGCTGGTCGGCCAGAACAGCAGCAGCGGGAAGCCGTTGGCGTAGACCGGCGTGGTGAGATTGGGGAAGCAGGTATAGGCGATCACGAATGCGCGGGGCAGTTCGCCCACCGACGGGATGTCGGGGATGCCGCCCATGCCCATGCTGAAGCCTGTTTCCTCTGACGCGCTCTCGCGCGGCTCGAAGCCCGAGTTCCACGGTAGGCAGTTGCGCGAATGGCCATTTTCGAACAGCGACATCACCGTTCCGCGATGATCCACCGCGCATTTGGGGCCGGGCAGCCCGACCGTGCCGCGATGCACCGAGACGAAGTGATAATTCTCGGCAAAGGCGTCCATCAGGATCTTCCAGTTGCACGCCACGTCGAAATGATAGCGCGCAATAAGCGACAAATTGTCCGGATCGAACTCGGCCATGCGCTCGTAGAGCGTGCCAAGATAGTCGCGAAGCGGCTCGGCCTCCGGGTCGGCGTTGACGAAGATCCAGCCGCCCCAGGTTTCGCACCGCAATCGCATCAGCCTGCGCGTTGATTTGTCGAGACCCTGGAAGTCGCGGCTGTCGGGCACGCCGATCAGCTTGCCGTTCAGGTCGTAGGTCCAGGCGTGATAGCCGCAGACGAGACGCTTGCCGGCGCATTCGCCGTGGCGTTCGGTGACGAGGCAGCCGCCCCGATGCGAACAGGTGTTGAAGAAGGCGTTGAAGCCCGTCTCGGTGCGCACGATCACGACGGGCATGTGCGGCACGCTGTCGAAGATGATGTAGCTGCCGACGGCCGGGAACTGGTCACTGTGGCCGGCATAGAGCCAGCTCTTCTGCCACAGGCGCTTGAGCTCCAGCTCGTAGAACTCGGGCGACGTGTAGCGGGTGGCGGGAATGTCGGGCAGCTTGGGGAAACCCGCCGGATAGCCCGCCCGGGTCTGCTCGTAGCGGATCTTCTCGCGAAGCTCCTCGATAGTCTCGGGTTGCTCCATGCCGTCATCTCTCCGTTTGTGGATGGTGTAGGGCGCGCCGTGGCCGGCAGCAGCTAGTGAAAAGGCAAGGCGGCGCGGCGGGGAATCAGGGCAGCGTGTGCATCCCGCCCTCGAGCATGAAGGTGGAGCCGGTGATATAGTCGGATCCTGGTCCGGCGAGGAACACCGCCAGCGGGCCGGCATCGCGCTCAGGATCGCCCAGCCTGCGCATCGGGATCTTCTCTTTCAGCGCTTCGACGAAATCCGGCCGTGCCGTCTTCCAGGCGTCGAAGGCGCGGGTTTCCAGCGCGGGATTGATGATGTTGACGTTGATCCCGTACTGGCCCCACTCGCGCGCCGCCGTGCGGCTAAGCGCGCGGATCGCCTCCTTTGCGGCGTTGTAGCAGGTGTTGCCCTCGAACCCGAGCTGGCCCGAGCTCGAGGCGAAGTTGATGATCTTGCCGTACCCTTGCTCCCTCATGTGTGGGAAGGCCGCCTTCATGAACCACAGCGAGGCGGTCGGGCCGGTGCGGAGGGTGTATTCCCACTCGTCCTCGTTGGTGTCCTCGCAGGCGACGAACACGGTCGAGGGCTGCGGATTGGCCTCGGTGCCGAAGCCCTGCGCATTGTTGACGACGATATGGACGGTGCCGAAGGCGTCGACCGCCTTTTGCACGCAGCCGAACACCTGATCGCGCTTGCCCACATCGCAGGCGACGCCGATCGCCTCGCCGCCGGCGTCGCGGATCTCCTGCGCCACCGCCTCCACGGTCGAGGGAGTTCGTGAGGCGACAACCACCTTGGCGCCTTCGCGGCCAAAGGCGAGGGCGATCGCCCGCCCGATGCCGCGACCCGCGCCAGTGACTATGGCGACCTTGCTGTCGAGCGAGCGCATTTCCATCCTCACCTCCTTCGCTTGCAGGATTTGGGGTTCGCTTATCCGGCCGTGGCCAGCTGCACGCCCGTGCGGGCGGCGAGAAAGCCTCGCGTAGCCTGGGCGACCGCGGCCGCGCGCTCTCGGCCATCGGGCCAGGTGTCATAGAGCGCCTGCGAGCGCAGCTCGATGCTGAGCGGCAGGCCCACCGGCAGCACATCGAGCACCGCGCCGAGGTCGAGCGCACCCTCGCCGGGCAACAGGCGGCCATACACAGCCTCGTGGATGATCGCCTGGGCATCGTCCGGCGCGGGTCGCGATGCCGGCGCATCGCAGAGCTGGGCATAGGTCAGCCACTCGCGCGGAACCATGGCCACGTCGGTGGCGCTGCCGTCCGAGCGATCGAGGTGCAGCGTGTCGACCAGCAGCCGGGCGGCGGGATGATTGACCAGGTGCAGGATAGCGCTGGCCTGCTGAATCGTCTTAACGTCGGTGAACAGGCCGAACTCCAGCGCCACGCCGATGCCGAGCGGCGCGGCATGTTCACACAGCGCGGCGAATTTGGCGGCGGTGGCGCCATGATCGGGATCCGAGCTCACCACCAGCGCATGCGCCGCGCCGACCGACCCGCCGACGTCGAGGATGCGCAAATGGTCGGGATCGAGCGGGCCGGGCTTGATCCAGATAACCTCGACATCGATCACCTTAAGGCCGGAATCGGCTACGCGATCGCGCACCGCGCGCGTGGTCTCCGCTGTCCACTGGGCGGGCTCGACCCAGAGGCCGACGCTGTCGAAGCCGCCCGCCGCGGCCGCGACCACCGTATCCGGGGGCGAGAGTTCCGGCACCACGCCGGAGGCGAGGCCAATTGGATTCATGCGATACCCTCTCCGCCGGCCTGCGCGTGGCTGGTGCTTCCCATTCTCCTAGAGGACGCCTGACGGCAGCGAGGCTCAACTGGCGGGATAGCTAGGCTATGTCGCCGCAAGCTTCTGGCAAGCTGCTACGCCACGACCATGGAGGGGAAAGCATGATGCGCCAGTTCCTGCTGGCCGAGCATCCGCGCGGGCGCGCGATCGAGGATGCGGATTTCCGGATGGTAGAGGTCGAGCGCCCATCGCCGGGGCGGGGTGACGCGCTGCTGCGCGTCCGCTGGCTGGGCTTCGATCCCGCCCAGAAGGGCTGGATGGATAATTACGCCGACTATGTCGCGCCGATGGCGATCGGCGACGTGATGCGCGCCAGTGCGATCGGCGAGGTGGTCGCGAGCCGGAACCCGGACCTGCCCGTCGGTGCTCTGTTCGAAGGCATGATGGGATGGAGCGAATATTGGCTGAGCGACGGCAGCGGCCTCACCCCGGTCGATCTCGATCTGCCGCCGACGGCGATGCTCTCGTTTCTCGGGCTGACGGGCCTGACGGCGTGGCATGGCCTCTTTGCGGTCGGCAGGCCGATCGCCGGCGACACGATTGTCGTCTCGGGCGCCGCCGGGGCGACGGGATCGGTGGTAGGACAGCTTGCCAAAATCGCCGGCTGCCGCACGATCGGCATTGCGGGCGGGGCGGACAAGTGCCGCTGGCTAACCGAGGAGGCCGGCTATGACGTGGCGATCGATTACAAGGCCGACGATCTGAAGGCGCGGCTGCGCGAGGCGGCGCCGGGCGGCGCCAACATCGTCTATGACAATGTTGGCGGGCCTACCCTCGATGCGATGCTGGGCATCATCGCGACCGGTGCGCGGGTGGTTATCTGCGGCGGCATCAGCCGCTACGAGACGGGCGGCCGGCCGGTCGGGCCAAGCAACTATTTCAACCTCGTGCTGCGCCGCGCGACGATGGGCGGGTTCATCATCCTCGACCATGCCGATCGCTTCCCCGACATGCGGCGACGGCTGCGCGAGCTGGCGCTGGCGGGGCGGCTGCGCTGGCAGATCGACGAGCAGGTGGGCTTCGAGAAGGCCCCCGCGACGCTTCGCCGCCTGTTCGACGGCAGCAATCGCGGCAAGCAGGTCCTGCGGCTCGACTAGCCCGCTAGCCGCTCGATGACGAGATCGAGCAGCGCCCGCAGCCGCGAAACGCGGCGCAGGTCGCGATGATAGCCGACATGGGTGTCGCGGCCGGGGGGGCGCCTCGCCGATGTCGATCCTCACCAGCCCCGGCAGGCTGTCGCCCAGCGGCCGGGGCAGCACCACCAGCCCCGCGCCGAGCTGGCAGAGCCGCGCCTGCACCTCACGGTTATTGCTGCGGAACGCCACCTCCGTCCGGGGCAGGACGCGCTGCAGCCAGGCGGCGTCGGGCATCTCGGCGAAGGCGGTGTCCATGGTGACTATGCGGTGGCCGGCGCCGTCGCCCAGCACCGGCGGCGTGGTGCCGGTAGAGCCATAGAGTGCATAGGGGATATGCAGCAGCCGGCGGGAGATGACCTCGGCTTCGGCGAAGGGCGTGATGCGGAACAGCAGGTCCGCCTCGCGTCGGGGCAGGCTGTAGAGGCGGGTGTCGGTCAGCAGCTCTACGACGACCTTCGGGTGGTGCTGGCCGAACTCGCCGAGGACCGGGGCAAGCAGGAGCCGGCCGAACCATTCCGACGAGGAGATGCGCAACAGGCCCTCCAGCCCATGATCCTCACCGGCCAACCGCCGCTTGATCGACAACGCTTCCTCCTCGATCCGCTCGGCATGGGCGAGGATGGCGCTGCCCTCGTCTGTGAGGACGAAGCCGTCGGAGGTGCGCTGGAACAGCGCCTGTCCAACACTCTCCTCCAGCGCGCGCAGGCGGCGGCCCATCGTCGGTTGAGTCTGCCCCAGCTTGCGCGCCGCAGCCCCCAGCGCCGCCGTGCGCCGGTTCGGCCATGTCGTAAGCGCGCTCGGCTGGGGTTCCCACGCGCTGGCCCCGCTCTCCTTCCGGGCGGCGAGCTATTCGGGCGTGTTCACGCTGTTGCCGCTGCTCACCGGCGAGGGCCGGGCACATCATGGCGAGATCCTTGAGTAAGCGACGCGCCTCGCCGAAGCGGGCAAGCTCGTCCCCCGGCTCGACCCGCGCCGCTTCACGCTGGAGACCGTCGCCGCGGCCCACGAAGCCGTCGCCGGGCGCGGCGCCGGCAAGGTCGTCATAGACATCGACTGAGGGCGGACCAGCCGCCCCCGCCCGGCATCAGATCGCGGCTTCCATCTCGATGATGGGGTCTGCTCGCTGCCGGGCGGCGATGATACAGCCGGCGACGATCAGGGCGGCGCCGGCCAGCGTCGGCGGAGTCACATGCTCCCCGAACAGCAGCCAGCCAAACAGTGACGCCCAGACGAAGGCGCTGTATTCGCTCGGCGAAAGCGCGCTCGCCTTGCCCCGCGCATAGGCCCAGGCGAGCAACAGCAGCGACACCACCGCGAGCGCGGCGGCGAGCACTATCATCGGGATGTGTCGCGCGTCCGGCAGAGCGCCGAGGAAGGGCGCGCCCAGCGCTAGCAGCGCCGACATGATGAGGCTCTGCGAGAAGGCCACCTCGATCGGGCCGGCGACCAGCGCCTGCTGGCGCATGAGCACAATGTTGAACGCATAGCAGACTGCCGACGAAAGCACCGCCAGCGCGCCGCCGAATGCGGCGGGTCCTAGGTTGGACTGCCACTGGCCCGTCAGGATCACCACGACGCCCACGAAGGCGGTCAATGACGCGACGATCGTGGTGCGCGCGATCCGCTCGCCGAGTAGCATCGCCGACAGGAATAGCGACAGCAGCGGCGCGATGAAGGTGAGTGCCACCGCCTGCGCCATCGGCACGCGGGCGAGCCCCCAGAAGAAGGCCACCGCCATGAAGGTGGAGACCACGCCGCGGATGGCGTGGAGCTTCAATCCCGCGCTGGACGGCAGTGCCGGGTGCTTGATGGCATAGAGTGCGCCGCTGATCGCGACGCCCGCGACGTTGCGCCAGAGCAGCGTCGTGTAGGCGCCGATCGCGAGCACCAGCCCCTTCATCACCGCATCCATGCAGGAAAACACGCCGATGCCGAGCAACGCGACGGCAAAGACGAAATAGGCCGGTGGACTTCGCATGCTGATCTTAGGCCCTCCCTGTCGGGTCGACCTATGCCGGAAGCCGGGCGGTGCGGTAAGGGGGCGGGCCGGTGATCCAATCCGATTGACGCGCCATCCTTTGGGGCGGCAAGACAGCGCGGATGGACTGGCAGTTCTGGATCGATCGCGGCGGCACCTTCACCGATATCGTCGCCCGGTCGCCCGATGGCGCGATCCACACGGCCAAGCTGCTCTCCGAGGATCCCGGCCGTTACGACGACGCCGCGGTGGAAGGCATCCGCCGGCTGACAGGGGTGGGCGCAGGCGCGCTGCCACCGCTCTCAGTCCGCATTGGCACAACGGTCGCCACCAACGCGCTGCTCGAGCGCAAGGGCGAGCCGGTGCTGCTGGCGATCACGCGCGGCTTCGGCGACGCGCTCGCCATCGGCTATCAGGAGCGCCCCGACATCTTCGCACGCCGGATCGACCGGCCGCCGCCGCTCTATGCCGAGGTGGCGGAGATCGACGAGCGCGTCACCGCCGAGGGCGAGGTGCTGCTGCCGCTCGACGAGGCGGCGGCGCGGGCGAGCCTGCGCGCGGCGTTCGAGCGGGGACTGCGCGCGGTCGCGATCGTGCTGCTGCACGGCTATCGCCACACCGCGCACGAGGCGGCGCTGGCCCGGATCGCGCGGGAGATCGGCTTCACGCCGATCTCGGTCAGCCATCAAGTCAGCCCGCTGATCAAGCTGGTGGGCCGTGGCGACACGACAGTGGCGGACGCCTATCTCTCGCCGGTGATCGGCCGCTATGTCGCCGGCTTCTCAGCCGCGCTCGGCGAGGGGCGGGCGCCGCTGTTCATGCAATCGAGCGGCGGGCTTATCGAGGGGGCGCGGCTGGCCGGCAAAGATGCGATTCTCTCGGGGCCCGCGGGCGGCATTGTCGGCATGGCGCGCACGGCGCAAGCGGCCGGCTTCGATCATATCATCGGCTTCGACATGGGCGGCACCTCGACCGACGTGTCGCATTATGCAGGCGAATATGAGCGCGACACCGAGACGATGATCGCCGGCGCGCGGTTGCGCGTACCGATGCTGCGCATCCACACTGTCGCGGCGGGCGGCGGATCGATCTGCCGCTTCGAGGGCGGGCGCTACCGGGTCGGGCCGGAGTCGGCAGGTGCGGTGCCAGGGCCGGCCTGCTACCGCCGCGGCGGGCCGCTGACCGTCACCGACTGCAACCTGCTGCTCGGCAAGCTCCAGCCGGCTTTCTTCCCGGCACTATTCGGGCCTGCCGGCGACCAGCCGCTCGACGCCGATGCCGTCGCCGCGCGCTTCGCCGAGGTGGCCGACGAGGTCGAGGCGGCGACTGGTACTCGGACCGATCCCCGTTCGGTTGCCGAGGGGATGATCGCCATCGCGGTGGCCAACATGGCGCACGCGATCAAACGCATCTCGGTGGCGCGCGGCCATGACGTGACTCGATACACGCTCGCCTGCTTCGGGGGTGCGGGTGGCCAGCACGCCTGCCTTGTCGCCGATGCGCTCGGCATGGAGCGGGTGATGATTCATCAGCATGCCGGCGTGCTCTCCGCCTATGGCATGGGGCTGGCGGACCGCACAGTGCTGCGCGAGCGCACAGTCGCCCTGCCGCTCGACGCCACGCCGGCGATCCGCGAGGTGGCTGCTGCGCTGGAGGCATCGGCGCGCGCGGCGCTCGCCGCGCAGGATATCGGCGATGCGGCGATCGAGACGGTCGGTCGCGTGCATCTCCGCCTCGCGGGCACGGACAGCCTGATCGAGGTGCCGCTGGGCGATGCCGCCAGCATGAAGGCGGCATTCGAGGAGGGCCATCGCGCCCGCTTCGGCTTCATCGCGGCGGGCGATCTCGTTTGCGACATGCTGCAGGTGGAAGCGATCGCGCGCTCCGGCGAAGCCATCGATGCCTCGATGGCGCCGCAGGCGGCCCGGGCGCTCCCGAAAGCCGCGGCAGAGGCTTTCCTCGCGGGCGAGCCCCGCCGCGTGCCGCTCTACGATCGTGCGGACCTGCCTTCGGGCTGGTCGGCGGCGGGGCCGGCGCTTGTGATCGATACGGTTTCCACCACCGTCGTCGAGCCGGGCTGGAGCGTCCGGGTCGATGCGCTTGGCAACCTGATCCTCCACCGCACCGTGCCCCATGCGATCGCGACCGCCGGCGATACCGCGGTCGACCCGGTGCGGCTGGAGATATTCTCCGCCCTATTCATGGCGATCGCCGAGGAGATGGGCGCGGCGCTCCAACATTCGGCGGCATCGGTGAACATCCGCGAGCGGCTCGATTTCTCCTGCGCGCTGTTCGACGCGGACGGCAATCTGATCGCCAACGCGCCGCACATGCCGGTGCATTTGGGCTCGATGGGCGAAAGCATCCGCACGGTCATAGCCAGCCGCGCCGGGCGGATGCGGCCGGGCGACGCCTATGCGCTCAACGACCCCTTCGGCGGCGGCACGCATCTGCCCGACATCACGGTAGTCATGCCGGTGTTCGTCGACGGGAAGCCCGAGGCGCCCGCCTTCTTCGTCGCGGCGCGCGGACACCATGCGGACATCGGTGGCATCAGCCCCGGATCGATGCCGCCCGCCAGCAGGCGGATCGAGGAGGAGGGGATCATCCTCCGGGATGTCACCGTGCTGGAAGCTGGGCGCTTCTGCGAGGCCGAGCTGCGTGCACAGCTGGGCGAGGGGCCGTGGCCGGCACGCAATCCGGACCAGAACATCGCCGATCTGCAGGCGCAGGTCGCCGCCTGCGCGCGCGGCGCCGCCGAGCTGCAGCGCATCGCTAGCGATTATGGGGCGGACGTGGTTGCGGCCTATATGGAGCATGTCCAGGCTCATGCCGAAGCGGCGGTGCGGGCGCTGGTCGGGCGGCTTGCCGACGGCCACTTCGCGTACGCCATGGATGATGGTGCGGTGGTGCGTGTCGCCGTCTCTATTGATCGCGAAGCACGCTCAGCCACCGTCGACTTCACCGGCAGCAGCGCGCAGCTCGGCAGCAACTTCAACGCGCCGCGCTCGATCACGCGGGCGGCGGTGCTCTATGCTTTCCGCACCCTGCTCGACGAGCCGATCCCGATGAACGACGGCTGCCTGCGCCCGATCCACATCGTGGTCCAGGAAGGGTCGATGCTCGACCCGTGCCCGCCCGCCGCGGTCGTCGCCGGCAATGTAGAGACCAGCCAGGTAGTGACCGACGCGATCTTCGGCGCGCTTGGTGTCATGGCGGCGGCGCAGGGCACGATGAACAACTTCACCTTCGGCAATGCGCGCGTCCAATATTACGAGACCATTGCCGGGGGATCGGGCGCCGGGCCGGACTTCGACGGCACCTCCGTCGTCCAGACGCACATGACCAACAGCCGCCTCACCGATCCCGAGGTGCTGGAGACGCGCTTCCCGGTGCTGCTGGAGAGCTTCGCCATCCGGCACGGCTCGGGCGGGCGGGGGCAGCACAAGGGTGGCGACGGTGCGGTCCGCGTTATCCGGGCGCGCGAGCCGATGGCTGCCGGCATCCTCGCCAACCACCGCCGTGTGCCGCCCTTCGGTATGGCGGGCGGCGAGCCCGGCGCGGTCGGCCGCAACCATGTCGAGCGCGTCGGCGGGCACATCGAGGTGCTGCCCGCGACCGCCGCCGTCGAGCTGGACGCGGGCGACCGCTTCGTGATCGAGACACCCGGCGGCGGCGGCTTCGGCGAGCCGCGCTGATGCTGGTGCTCGCCGGCATCGCGGTGATGGTCCTGGGCTTCCTGCTCCGCTTCAATCCGGTGCTGGTGGTCGCGGTGGCGGCCGCCGTGACCGGCTTGGCGGCGGGGCAGAGCCCGCTGGCGGTCCTCGCCGCGATCGGCAAGGCGTTCAACGGCGTGCGTTACGTGTCGATTATCTGGATCGTGCTGCCGGTGATCGGCCTACTCGAACGCCATGGCCTGCAGCAGCGCGCCCGTGCGTTTGTCGCCGGCTTTGCGGGAGCGACCGCCGGGCGATTGCTGATCGCCTATCTGCTGTTCCGACAGATCACGGCGGCGATAGGGCTCAACTCGATCGCGGGGCCGGCGCACACCGTCCGCCCGCTGGTGGCGCCGATGGCCGAGGCGCTTGCCGAGCGGCAGGCCGGCAGCCTCGACGAGGCGGAGCGGGAGCGGGTGAAGGCGCTGGCTGCCGCCACCGACAATGTTGGCCTGTTCTTCGGTGAGGACATCTTCCTCGCCATCGGCTCGATCCTGCTGATGAAGGGGCTGCTCGAGCAGTTCGGTATCATCCTCCAGCCGTTCAGCCTGTCGATGTGGGCGATCCCGAGCGCGATCGCCGCCTTCCTGATCCACGGCGCGCGGCTGCTATGGCTCGATCGGCGACTGGCGCGGTGATCGGGCTCTCCTTCATCTACACGGTCGCGGGCACGCTGTTCGCGCTCTACGCGGCGCTGAGTCTCGCCGACCGGCGCCTTGCCAACGCCGCCTTTTGGGGGCTGCTGGCGCTGAGTTTCCTGCTCGGCGACCGGCTCGGCGATCACGCCAATGGCGTGCTGGTGCTGGGGCTGGTGGCGGTCGCGGCGACCGGCCGGATGCGGCGGGCGGAGACCGTGCCCGACGGCGATCGCTCGGCCGAGGCTGCAAGACGCGGCAACCGACTGTTCCTGCCCGTGCTGGTGATCCCGGCAACGGCGCTGATCGGCACGCTCGCCTTCCAGCATTGGCCGGCTCTGGCCGATCCCAAGCAGGGGACTCTGGTGGCGCTGACCTTCGGCGTGCTGCTCGCGCTGGCGGCCGCCTGCCTCTGGCTGCGACCGCGCGCCGTGACGCCGATCCGCGAGGGGCTGCGGCTGATGGATTCGGTCGGCTGGGCCGCCGTGCTGCCGCAGATGCTGGCGAGCCTCGGCGCGGTGTTTGCCCTGTCAGGGGTCGGCACAGTGGTCGGCGGGCTGATCGGCAAGCTGGTGCCGCACGGCAGCCTCGTCGGCGCGACGATCGCCTATGGGATCGGCATGGCGCTGTTCACCATCGTGATGGGCAACGCCTTCGCCGCCTTTCCGGTGATGATGGCGGCGGTCGGCCTGCCGCTGCTCATCCAGGGGCAGCATGGCGACCCGGCGGCTGTGGCGGCGATCGGCATGCTGTGCGGCTTCTGCGGGACGCTGCTGACCCCGATGGCGGCCAATTTCAACATCGTGCCGGCGGTGCTGCTCGACCTGCGCGACCGCCATGGCGTGATCCGCCAGCAGGTGGCGACCGCCTTGCCGTTGCTCGCCGTCAACATCGCGCTCATCGCCTTCCTTGCCTTTTAGGAGCCCCATGACCCCCGAGACCGCCGCCCGCTTCGCCCGCCTGACGCTCGGTCATGTCGGGCGCGAATATCCCAACAAACTTGATCATGTGATGGCGAGCCCCGAGGATGTGCGGACGCCGTCCGAGCTGCACCCCGTCTTCTACGGCAGCTATGACTGGCACAGCTGCGTGCATGGCTGGTGGCAGCTCCTGCGCCTCGCCCGCCTTCATCCCGATCTGCCGGAGAGTGCGGCGATCCGCGAGCGGGCTTACCTTGTGCTGACGCACGAAAAGATGGCGGGCGAGCTCGCCTTTCTGGCGCGCCCCGCTTCGGCCCCGTTCGAGCGGCCCTATGGCTGGGCCTGGGCAATGGCGCTTCACAGCGAGGCGGCGGGTACGAGCTGGGGCGAGGTGCTCGCGCCGCTCGCGCACGTCTTCGCCGACCGCTTCGAGGCCTTCCTCCCCAAGCTCACCTACGCGATCCGCGCAGGCACGCACTTCAATACTGCCTTCGCGCTAGTGCTTGCGCTCGACTGGGCGCGGGTCTTCCGCCCGGCGCTGGCCGAGCTGATCGCCGAACGCGCGCTCGACTGGTATGGTGAGGACCGGGCCTGCCAGGCCTGGGAGCCGAGCGGCGACGACTTCCTCTCGCCGGCGCTGTGCGAGGCGCTGCTGATGAGCCGCGTGCTGGACGCGGGCGCCTTCACGCGCTGGTTCGACGCCTTCCTGCCCGACACGGTGGCGGAGCGGCCCCTCACGCTGTTCACGCCCGCCCATGTCTCCGACCGGAGCGACGGCAAGATCGCGCATCTCGACGGGCTCAACCTCAGCCGTGCTTGGTGCTGGCGCGGGATCGCATCCGCGCTGGGGGAAGGGCATCCCGCCGTCGCGGTGGCGAGAGCCTCTGCTGAACGCCACCTCGCCGCCAGCCTCCCCCATGTCGAGGGCGACTATATGGGCGAGCACTGGCTCGCCACCTTCGCGCTGCTCGCCGTCGACAGCTAGAGCGCCGGCACCATTTTGTCCTGGTCGAGCCCGGCGAGCGCCTGGCCTGCGCTGGCGACGAGCTCGGCGAGCTGAGTAGCGTAAAAAAAGCGGATCGTCTCGCGCGTGCCCTCACACAGCGTCACCGTGCCCGTCGCGTCGTAGCGCACCAGCCCGGCCCGCGCGGCGTCGTTCAGCAAGCGGCGCACATGCATATAGGAGACGCCGAAGCGGGCCGCCGTGTGCTTGAGCGAGATCGGGATCGGGCGCTTCGGCGGGAAGCTGCGGCCGTCATCCGCCTCCACCAGCATCGAGACGATCTGCAGGCCGGCATAGCGGTGCATCAGGATCTGCCGGAACGCCGGCGTCTCGACGGGTGCGCGGGCGAGGGTGAGAAGACGTCCGGCCTGGATGCGCAGGAAATCCTCGAACACCACGGGCTGGTCGAGGCGCACGACCAGCACCTTGATCGCTGGTTCGATGAGGGATGCCGCTGCCAGCGCGGCGCGCAAATGTGCGCGCCACGCCGCGAGGAAGGCGGGCGTCGGGGCGTAGCGCGTAGCCCTGCGGTCGCTGCGGCCGGGGGTCGCCACCGGCTCGACATAGCCAATGTGCTGGAGGAACTGCAGCAGCAGCCGCGCGCGCCCGGGGCTCGTGAAGCCGGAAGCGACGCAGCTTTCCTTGAGCTGCGGCAGGGTCATGCCACCCGACGCGTAGAGATAGACGGTCCACATCGCCGTGACGTAGCGACCCGCATCCTTGAAGACTGCGGCCAGCGCGGGATCCGCGTCGCCGCCCGCCAGCATGCTTGTCGCAAGCTCCCGCGCCGCGCGCGGGAAACGGGGATGGGCAGCGATGCGAAGCGCGCCCTTCGCTGGGGGTGATCCGCCATAGGAGGTCCGGGGCTGGGCCGGCCGGTGCATTGCATCCATAGCCACCTCTTCGCGCCACCGGGCGCCGCCGAAGATCGCCGCGAAAGCTGATGCCGCCTAAACGGGCGGTTTTTTACCTAAACCAGTTCGCCACTGTAACAACCACCCGCGGCCTTGACGATCAAATTTGTTCGCTTGTCCGGTTCATGCCCAAGCAACAGGATGAGGCACGATGGGGGGAAACGGTGACGCCAGGTCGCCGTGCCATCAAGTTGCCTCGATGATGCGGGCGGCCGATCCGATGGTCATGGCACTGGGACCGCACTGCTGCATCGTCGGGCTTCGGGTGAAGCGTATCGCACCACCAAGCCTGGAGAGACGAAGATGCGTCATCTGTTTGCAGCTGTTTCGGCGATGAGCCTACTCGCCGCGGTGCCGGCTTTCGCCGCCCCCGCCGATCCCGAAGCGCCGGTCTATGAGAATGGTCCGGTCTGGAACTTCACCGAAGTGAAGACGCAGGATGGTCATTTCGACGATTACATGCGGTGGCTCGCCAGCCAGTGGAAGGGCCAGGAGGAAGCTCTGAAGAAGGCCGGCGTCATCACCGACTACAAGATACTGATCGCCACTGATCCGCGGGAGAACGAGGGCGACATCATGCTCGCGGTTCAATTCCCCAACATGGCGGCGTTCGATCGCTCGGTGGCCGATCAATATGCGCTACAGAAGCGCATCTTCGGATCGCTGGCGCAAGCCTCCCGCGAGCAGGCGGCGCGCGGCACCATCCGCACGATCAAGTCCGACTATCTGATGCGCGAGGCCGTGCTGAAATAGTCCTCCTCCAGCGGGAAACAGCGTCATGCCCGGAAGCCGTGCGCCGCGGGTTGCCCGGGCATCGTCGCGCCGATGACGATGGGCTTAATCGTGCAGGCCACCGGATCGTTCAACGCCGCTTTCGCAAGGGCGGCGGCGATTTCGTTCGTCGGGGTCCTCTGCTGGGGGTTGATCGTGCAGCGAACAGAGCCGGTGGAGTAGACTGGGATGAACCCGGCTGCTTGCTAGGTGTATTACTGGGCTATATGGCTGCGGCCTTCCACGAAGGGGGTCGTTCAATGCGCTTTGTCCTGTCTGCCGCCGCGCTCCTGGCAACGCCGGCAGCGTTTGCCGCGGCGCCCGTCGCGTCGCCTATACCGCAGGGGCAGCTGCCTGATACCGCACGTCCGTCCGCCTACCGGCTCGACCTCACCGTGCTGCCTGATCAGCCGCGCTTCTCGGGCCATGCCGAAATCGACGTGGTGCTGAAGGCACCGACCCGCTCGCTCTATCTTCACGGTCGCGATCTCAACGTGTCGATCGCGCTGGCGCGGGTGGGGACGGCGAAGATGACGGCACGCTACACGCAGGTTGATCCACTGGGCGTTGCGCGCCTCGATTTCGCCAAGCCGCTCCCTGCAGGCCGCGCGACGCTGGTGTTCGACTATGACGCGCCGTTCGGCAGCGGTCCGTCGGGAATGTACCATATCAAGGTAGGCGACACCTGGTATGCCTGGACCCAGTTCGAATCGATCGATGCACGCGCCGCCTATCCCGGCTTCGACCAGCCCGGCTACAAGACGCCCTTCACCGTCTCGCTGACGACGAAGCCCGGCTTCACCGCCGTCAGCAACGCGCCGGAGACCGGCACCGTGAAAGCCGGCGCGCTGATGAAGCACCAGTTCGCGGCCACCAAGCCGCTGCCGACCTATCTCGTCGCGATGATGGTGGGTCCGTTCGCGACCGTAAGCGGATCGGCCGCACCGACGCCCGAGCGCCAACAGCCGCTGTCGGTGCGCATCATCGGCACCCAGCCCAACAAGGACAAGATGGACTTCGCGCTCCAGAACACCGGGCCAATCGTCAGCCTGCTGGAGAAATATTTCGGCCGCACCTTCCCCTTCCCGAAGCTCGACCAAATCGGCTCGCCGGTAATGCCGGGCGCGATGGAGAATGCTGGCGCTGACACCTATGGCGACAGCATCCTGTTCCTCGACAAGGGGGCATCGACCACCCAGAAGCAGGAGTTCGGGATGGTGGTGAGCCATGAGCTTGCGCACCAGTGGTTCGGCGATCTCGTCACGCCGCAATGGTGGGACGACATCTGGCTCAATGAGAGCTTCGCCAACTGGATGGGCTACCGCATCGGCAATGAGTGGCGCCCGGACCTCAAGATCGGCGTCAACGCGATCGACGAAGCTTTCACCGCCATGAACACCGATGCGCTGAAGGCCGGCCGGCCGATCCACCAGCCGATTAAGACGAACGGCGACATAGATGCCGCCTTCGACGCCGTCACCTACGGCAAGGGCGGGCAGGTGGTGGCGATGATCGCCGCCTATCTGGGCGACGAGAAGTTCCGCGACGGAGTGCGCCTCCACCTCAACCGCCATGCCTACGGCAACGCCTCGACCGACGAATTCTTCGCCTCGCTGGCCGAAGCGGCCCACGACCCGCGAGTGCTGACCGCCCTCAAGAGCTTCGTCGACCAGCAGGGCGTGCCGGTGGTGCGCGTCGAACGCACCGCGGGCGGGCTCGCCGTCAGCCAGAAGCGCTATGTGATGCTGGGCACCGAGATCGCGCCGCAGACCTGGACCATCCCGCTCTGCATCCGGGTGGGGGACACGCGCCAGTGCAACCTGCTCGACAAGGCAAGCGCCACGCTGCCCATTACCGGCGCGGGCGCGATCATACCCAATGCGGGTGGCACCGGCTATTACCGCTTCTCGCTGCCCGAGGATGAATGGCGCAAACTGATTGGCGAAGCTGCCAGCCTGCCGCCAGGCGAGGCGCTGGCGTTCACCGACAGCCTGTGGGCGGGCTATCGCGCGGGCGAGGTGGCGCCCGCGCTGCTGGTCGAGGCGGCCAAAGCGATGGCGGCGAACCCCTATTCGGGCGCGGCGGTGGATGGCGGTCAGCGCCTGACGGGGCTGGACACCCGCGGTCTCATCCCGGCGGACGAGTTGCCGGCCTATCGCGCGCAGATGGATTCGATCTACGCGCCCAAGCTCACGACGCTCGGCTTCGATCCGAAGGCCGGTGTGTATACCGCCGAGGATCCGGATCGGCAGAAGCTCCGCTCCGATCTCGTGTCGCTTCTCGCTGGCGAGGCCCAGGACAAGGAGGTTCTCGGTAAGCTTGCCAAGGCGGCCACGGCCTATCTCGGCGGCGACAAGGATGCGCTCGACCAGTCGCTTTATGACGATGGGCTCGGCGCCTATCTCGCGGCCGGTGGCGAGGGGGCCGTCTCGACGCTGTTCGAGATGGCCGTGACGAGCGACGACACGCTGTTCCGCGATTCCGCGATCGGGGCGCTCGGGCGCACCAACGACGGGGCGACGGCACGCTGGCTGATTGCGCACATGGCCGACACGCGACTGCGGCCCAGCGACCGGCAGGGGGTGCTGCGCCGCCTTATGTCCCAGCCTGTCACCCGCGACACTGCATTCGACTGGCTGACCGCCCACTACGACGACTTCGTGAAGGACAATGGCATCTTCACTGCCTCGACGCTGCCGAGCTACGCGGCGGGCTATTGCTCGGTGGAGAAGGCGGCCGCGATCGAGGCGGCGCTGCGCCCCAAGGTGGTGAAATACAAGCGCGGCGCGCTGTCGCTCGATCGCACCGTCGAGCAGGTCCGCGACTGCGGCGTGCTCAAGCAGGCGCGCGGCGCCGAGATCGCAGCGATGTTCCGGCAGAAGTGAGGGGGTTCAGCCCGGATTATAGCGCCGGCTGCTGTGGGCGGCGATCTGGTCGGGGTAGAAATAGACCGGGCGGAGCTTGCCAGTGGCATATCGCTCCGCCTGGTCGGCGAAATGCGGTGACGCGGGGTCTCCGCTCTCGCCGCCTGCCGTGACGGCCCAGGCACGCAGCCTGGGCCCGAACTCGACCACTGCCACGAAGCTGTTGCCGCTCGTGCCATAATAACGAGTGGTGTTCGGATAGGGCTTGGCGCCGAACGAGGCGAGCGAGCCCCATTGCGCCGAGGTGAAGGGCACGGCGATGCTGGGCTTGGTATCATCGAAATGCGGTTCGCTGCTGTCGTCGAGCCGTTGGAAGCGGTTGATCCGGCCCCAGGGAACATGCCAGCCGCCGAAATCGCGGGTCAGCCTGTCCGCCGCGGCGCCGAGCGCCGCCAGGCGGGCGTCGGCCGAGACGCGTTTGGCGATATAGTCCGGCACGTTCATCCGCCCCGCCTTCGCGAACGGCCCGACGTCGCGCCAGAGCGTATCCCCCCAGAACACTGCCAGCGAAGTCGGCTCGGACTCATATCCCCAGCGATAATCCCAGCCGCGCAGCAGCGTGATTGGGCCGGCCAGCCGGGCACGGCGCGGATCGTCGGCGGGGAGCGCGTCATAGGCTGAGACGAGCGCGGGGATCAGCGTCGCGAAGGCGGGAAGGTAGCCGTCATATGCCGCGGCGATCAGCCGCTCGGCCGTGAAGTCATGCCGGCCCGCCAGCAGCCGGTCGGCGTGGAGGCCGCGCGCATTCTCGCCCACCTGATCCATGTAGCGCGGGAAGTCGCGGGCCTTCGGGCTGTCCGGCCCAGCGGCGGTCCACGGCCAGTTGTTGGTGTTCTTCACCCAGCCGACCTTCGGGTTGATCGCCTGCGGCAGGCTTGCGAGCGGATGCAGGCCCTTCCAGTCGGTCGCGGGATCGGCGCCATCGACGGCGTGCGTAAAGTCGAATCGGTCGTCGCGGATCGGCACGAACTGCGGGTGCAGGTAGGCGATCTCGCCCCTGGTGTCGGCGAACAGCGTGTCGTTGGAGGAATTGGCCTGCAACGCGGCGACCTTGAGATAAGAGGCGAGGTCGGTCGCCTTGGTCCGGAGCCAGCTCTGCTCGAGCGCGGGCACCGGCTTCCACATCAGCGCCTCGGCAATCCATTGGCCGCCACGGTTCGCGACAATCGGACCATGATGGGTGCGATAGACGGTGAAGGTCCGCTGACCTTGCGAGCCGTCGGGCTTGCGGAAGGCGATGGTGACCGGTGTGCTCGTCACGGCGCGCAGCGTAGAGCCGTAGCGATAGGAGAGGGCGCCGGTGGGCCCCCGCACGATCGTCTCGGCGAACTCGTCGACATTGTCGACGCCGGACGAGGTGTGCATCCAGCCGATGCGGGGATTGAAGCCCTGATAGACGAAGAACTGCCCCCAGGTGGCGGCGCCATAGGCATTGAGGCCCTGCGCGCTGGTCATCTGCAGCTCGGCGCGAAAATAGAAGCTGGTATGCGGGTTGATGAGCAGCAGCGCATGTCCGTCGATCGTATCCTGGGGCGCGATCGCGATGCCGTTGCTGCCACGGGGCTCGCGCGGCACGGCGCCCGTCTCCTCCGCCGTCTTGGGCACCGCGACGTCTCCGTAGAAGCTCGCCAGCTCCGACAGCGAAATGCGTTCGATGTCGCCGCCGATGCTGCCCTCGGTGAAGCTCAGCGCCATCCACGGCTCGAAGCGCGTCAGCACCTTCGGATGCACCGCCGGATGGGTCGCGAGATAAAAGTTGAGGCCGTCCGCCCAGGCCTGCATCAGCTCCTTTAGCCAGACGGGACTGAACCGGTAGCGCGCCTGGAGGTCGGCCGGATCGACGAACAGGCGCTGGCGCAGGTCCTGCCAGAGCGCGCCTTCGCCGTCGCGTTCCGCGGTGCGGCCGAGCGCGGTGAGGTAATTGGCCTCGATCCGCCCGAAATCGTCCTCTGCCTGCGCGTAGATCATGCCGAACACGGCGTCGGCGTCGCTCTTGCCGGCGATGTGCGCGATCCCCCACTCGTCGCGCGTGATCGTGACGCGAGCGGCCTCGGCCTCCCAGCGGGCGAAATCGGAGGAGGGTGCCGCACACGCCGCACCGTAAGGCAGCAGGATTAGCGACAGGGCAAGGAGCGGGCTGTGCAGACGACGCGTCGGCTTATCCATGGCGAAGGGGGTATCGGGCGTCCGTCCGTGCGGCAAGGGGAGGCAGGGATCGTAGGGCGATCGAGCGGCCGTTGTACTTCCTGTGCGATCGAAGACTAGCTGTTGCTTAGGAGCCGGGAAGGCGGCAGGAGCCGCCTCGACCGGGGGCCTTCCGCACGCGGGCGCAATGACATTGGTAGACGCGCCCGACTCAAGACTTGTTCCGCGACGAACCGATCTGTCTGCGCAGCGAAAAAATAATCTCTAAATCTCAATTATTTATCAGTTCGAAATTTTGACATTAGTACTGTCGCAAAATTCGCCAGGAGCCAACTGGGAGCCACCAGAATCAAATTCACCGATCTGGTAAGAACCAGTTCGGTTGGGATAGGCGTCTCGCCTCGGCATCTGGTCAGGTGTTTCAACCGAGAGGGATTCTCCCAAATCGAGGGGAGGAGGCGAGGCTCACCAAGGGCCAGACGGCAATAGAGGATACCGGGGCTTGGCGGACTGGCGCGCGCACCGTCCGCGCCAGCGTCTCGATAAGCGGAGGGAGGAAGCCTCGAAGCGCACTACCTCCGTCTGATCGATGGCCATTGCGCTTCGGGATGGCCCAGCGGCCACAGGCGAACTCCATCTCGCCACGCCTTTTCCGTTGCGAAAGGAGATTCAGTTTTCTTACAGGAAAAAGACAAGGGACGAGCTGACAAGGGCGGGATCACATCGCTCAACCTTCGGGGTGCGCGGATTCACATCCGCGCGCCGAGGGCGGCTACGGCCCGGAATTGTCCGTACGGACATCGAAGGGGCAGAAAAGAACATGAAAATCAAAGTAGTTTGCTTAGCGTCCGTGTGCGCGGTCAACCTCCTTGCCGGCGCGACCGGGGCGCAGGCGCAGGATAGCGCATCGACGGCCGGTACCGCCAAACTGGCCACGGCCGATTCGATCAGCGGGCCGCAGGGCGACATCGTCGTCACCGCCCGCAAGCGGCAGGAGAACCTCGTCGATACGCCGCTGTCGGTCTCGGCCTATCGCGGTGACGCGCTCGCCTCGCGCGGCGTGCCCAACATCCACCAGCTCGACACCATCTCGCCGAGCCTTACCATCACCAACTTCGGTGCGG
>FTCZ01000677.1_pt1 | contig 24955 bp, 27 predicted proteins | sample 1658871 | NCBI WGS metagenome assembly FTCZ01 (sample SAMEA3914864, study PRJEB12502) | metagenome | biome: forest; material: soil | place: USA | collected 2012-03-12 | depth 0.3 m | reverse complement strand
GCCGGTGCCGATCGGCACGGTGCCGATCTACCAGGCGCTGGAGAAGGTCGGCGGCGTCGCCGAGGACCTGACCTGGGAGATCTTCCGCGACACGCTGATCGAGCAGGCCGAGCAGGGGGTGGACTATTTCACGATCCACGCCGGCGTGCGCCTGCCCTACATCCCGATGACCGCCAAGCGCGTCACAGGTATCGTCTCGCGCGGCGGCTCGATCATGGCCAAGTGGTGCCTCGCGCACCACAAGGAGAGCTTCCTCTACGAGCGCTTCGAGGAAATCTGTGAGATCATGAAGGCGTACGATGTCGCCTTCTCATTGGGCGACGGCCTGCGCCCGGGCTCAATCGCGGACGCCAATGACGAGGCGCAGTTCGCCGAGCTCGCGACGCTGGGCGAGCTCACCCAGATCGCCTGGAAGCACGACGTGCAGGTGATGATCGAGGGCCCCGGCCACGTGCCGATGCATAAGATCAAGGAGAATATGGACAAGCAGCTCCAGGTCTGCGGCGAGGCGCCGTTCTACACCTTGGGGCCGCTTACCACCGACATCGCACCGGGCTACGACCACATCACCTCGGCGATCGGCGCGGCGATGATCGGTTGGTTCGGCACCGCGATGCTCTGCTACGTCACGCCCAAGGAGCATCTCGGCCTGCCTGACCGTGACGACGTCAAGGTGGGTGTCGTCACCTACAAGCTCGCCGCCCACGCCGCCGACCTCGCCAAGGGCCACCCGGCCGCCAAGCTGCGCGACGATGCCTTGAGCCGTGCCCGCTTCGAGTTCCGTTGGCGCGACCAGTTCAACCTGTCGCTCGATCCCGACACTGCAGAGGAATATCACGACCAGACGCTGCCGGCGGAGGGCGCCAAAACGGCGCATTTCTGCTCGATGTGCGGGCCGAAATTCTGCTCGATGAAGATCACGCAGGAAGTGCGCGACTTCGCCGCCAAGCAAAATGCCAGCGCCGACACCTTCCTCGCCGCGACCCCCGCGAGCGAGGCCGAGGCCGAAGCCGGCATGGCCGAAATGAGCGAGAAGTTCCGCGAGAAGGGTGGGGAAATCTACCTGCCGGCGGCGGAGTAGAGCCTGCTCCGCCCCGAGGAACAAGGCTGCCAATGGTCCGCGAGCAATCTTTTGCGCCGGTCGCTGATGGGCGCACTCGCCTGCTCATCCTTGGCAGCCTGCCCGGCGCAAAATCGCTCGCGGAGGGGCAATATTACGCCAATCCGCGCAATGCATTCTGGGCGCTGATGGGTGAGGTTATAGACGTGGATCTGTCCACATTGCCGTATCCCCAGCGCCAGGAAACCCTGCTGGCGCATGGTGTTGGACTTTGGGACGTAATCGCCGACGCGGAGCGCAAAGGCAGCCTAGACAGTGCGATCCGCGCACCGCGTCCGCATGATCTCGCCGTTCAGGCGTCGTTGCTGCCGGCCCTTTCTGCCCTCGCTTTCAACGGCGGCACTGCGGCGAAGATCGGGTTAAGGCAGCTGGGCGCGGGAAGTCGCCGCTATTGGACGCTCACCTTGTTATCCAGCAGCGGGGCGTGCGCGGTTCGAGCTGGCGTTAAGCGTGCGGACTGGATGCGCCTCAAAGAGCATCTTTAATGCCCTTATCCGACGTCCGGTAGCGCCCAATCGATCGGTGCCATCCCTCGGCTCTCCAGAAACGCATTCGTCTTGGAGAAATGCCGGCACCCGAGAAAACCGTTATGCGCGGAGAGCGGCGAGGGGTGCGCGGCTTTCAGCACCAGATGCCGTCCGCGGCGCTCGACCGTCTCGACGAACGCCGCCTTTTTCTGCGCGTAGCTGCCCCACAGTAGGAACACGACCGGCTCTTCGCGCGCCGCCACAAGGCGGATCACCGCATCGGTAAACTTCTCCCAGCCGCGATCGCGGTGCGAGGCGGCCAGACCCATCTCAACTGTCAGCACCGAGTTCAGCAGCAGCACACCTTGGCGGGCCCAATGTTCGAGGAAGCCGTGGCCGGGCCGCGGCATGCCGAGGTCGCTGTTGAGCTCCTTGTAGATATTGACGAGGCTGGGCGGTGGGCGAACGCCCGGCTGCACCGAGAAGCACAGGCCATGCGCCTGTCCCTGGCCATGATAGGGATCCTGCCCCAGGATCACGACGCGCACGCTGTCCAGCGGGGTCAGGTCGAGCGCGCGGAACCACTCGCCGCCCTTGGGGAAGATGCGCTTGCCCGCCGCCTTCTCGGCGACGAGGAAATCCTTGAGCGCCGCCATATACGAGCTAGCGAACTCCGGCCCGAGCGGCTCGCGCCAACTCTCGTGCAGCTTCACCGCCTGTTCGCCGTCACCCATGCCACGCCTCCATCCGCCCGCGCGGATGTGCGCAAGGCGAGCCGGCGCGTCAATGGAGGCCACCGCGCCACCATGATATGCGGCCGCCATGCAGTCGCTCGCCCACATCGCCCTCCTCGTCCGCGACTATGACGAGGCGATCGCCTTCTTCTGCGGGACGCTCGGTTTCACGCTCCTGGAGGACACGCCGATCCCCGAACAGGGCAAGCGATGGGTGAGGGTCTTGCCGCCGGGCAGTCCTACGGGCGGCACCACGCTGCTGCTCGCCCGTGCCTCGACGCCCGAGCAGGCCCGCTGCATTGGCGACCAGGCGGGCGGGCGCGTCTTCCTGTTCCTGCGCACCGACGACTTCGCCCGCGACCATGCGGCGATGCTATCTAAGGGCATCGTCTTCGTGCGCGAGCCGGTGCGCACCGACTATGGCACTGTCGCCGTCTTCCTCGATCTTTGCGGCAATCTCTGGGACCTGGTGGAATACGACCGCGCCTGGCGACATTCAGCGACGGTGCTTTGGCGGCGGAGGGCGAAGGCGGCAGATCGCGCGATCGGCCATCTCGCCGGTGGTGCCCGGCGTCGCCGGGCCGAGCCGGTTGATAGCAGCACTCGGCGCCTCGCGTGCGTCGTTGACGATGCTGCCGTCGGCGCGCAGCGACACGACTGCAAGCGAAGTTGTGAGCCCGCGCGCGCAGTCGACGCCTTCGAGATGTTTCTCGACCACCGTGCCGTCGGGCCGGGGCTCGGCCAGCGTCATGCGCCACCAGCCGCGCACGAGCCCGCCCCACGGCGTGATCGAGCGGGTGTCGACCTCGACCGGGCTGCCGTCGATATGGGTGCCGACCGCCACCCAGTGCGGGCCGGGCGGAGGCGCCGCCATCGCCGGGATTGCCGCCAGCGCGGTCGCCCATACCAGGATCCGTGTCGTCGTCATCGGACGCCCTCCTGCTCGCGGACCATTCCGGCCCCGGCCCGATCCTACCTCACGCAACAGCGCGGGGCCATGGCGATGGGGGGGCGTCGCCGGTGCCCCGATTGATACGGGGGCGTCCGCGCGATAGCCTCGCGCCGCCGGTTTCTCCGAGGAGATCGCCATGACCCGCGCGCATTCATTGCTCCAGATCGCGCTCCTCCTTTTCGGGGTGGTGTGCTGTCTCCTCTATCCGCTGGCGGTCGTCTGGCCGTCGGGCTGGGCGTGGCACGCCGGACCGCCGGCAGCGTCCGACTATTTCATGATGATCGTCGGCCTCTATGTGACGCTGGGGCTGTTCCTGATCCGCGCCGCGCGCGATCCGGCGGCGAACCGTTCGCTGATCTGGTTCACGGTGTGGTCGAGCCTGGTCCATGCCGCGATCATGGCGGGGCAGGCGCTGAATAGCCCAATGCAGCACGGCCATCTGGTCGGCGACGTGCCCGCGCTGTTGCTGATGGCGGGAGTACTGGCCGTGCTGCTCCGCGCCCAGGAGCGCGCCGGTCAGGGGTGAACGGCGGCGGGCCGCTCAGAAAATCCCATGACCGATCGCGAGCCGCGCGACGCCCACTAGGATCACGAGCAGGTTGAGGTTGCGCCCGCCATCGCGGCTAGAGAGCACCCCAAAGCCCAGGCCGAGCAAGGCGATCGGGATCACGAACCAGTACATCCAGCCAAAAAACGGCGTGAAGGCGAGCAACGCCCAGAACAGCGCGAACAGGCCGATGAGGGTCGAGATCAGGTTCATGGGGTCGGACTATCGCGCGCCGGAATGCCGATGCCAAGGGCAAGAACACAGTGGGAACGAATCCTCGGGCGGTAGGGGCGCGGATGTCAGGATGGCGCCATGGCCCCGGAAGAACATGAGATTGTCTACCGCCGCCAGCTACTGTGCGATTCCCCTGACGTGCGGGGAGCGAACGCTCCTCGGCATTATCTTTATCTTTGCCGGCCGAGAGCTCGTCAGGCAGCGCGGGTGATCCGCCGCCACAGGCTCCCGTCGCTCAGGATCTCGCGTGCGGCGTTGTGGCCCGGCGCCCCGGTCACGCCACCGCCCGGATGGGTGCCGGCGCCGCACATGTACAGCCCCTTGAGCGGCCCCCGATACGCGCCGTGGCCGAGGATGGGCCGGGCAGACCAAAGCTGGTCGAGGCTCATATTGCCGTGCATGATGTCGCCGCCGATCAGCCCGAATTTGCGCTCGAGATCGAGCGGCGAGTGTATCTGTCGCGCGATCACCGAGGCGCGGAAACCCGGCGCCCATTGCTCGACCGTATCGATTATGAGATCGGCAGCCTCCTCGCGCGCCTCGTCCCAGCTCCGCCCTTCGGGCAGCTCGGGCGCGAACTGCTGGCAGAACAGGCTGGCGACATGGCTCCCGGCGGGCGCGAGGCTGTCGTCGACCGTCGAGGGAATCAACATCTCAACGATCGGCCGCTTCGACATGCCGGTCTGCTTGGCGTCGGTGTAGGCCCGGTCCATGTAATCGAGCGTGGGGGCGATGATGATGCCCGACTGGTGATGCTCGCCGGGCTCGGGCAAACAGGTGAAGCGCGGCAACTCGGAAAGCGCCACGTTCATCCGGAAGGTACCCGAGCCGACCTTGAAGCCTTTGACGCGGCGGCGGAATTCTGGAGCGAGATCCGTAGCAGCGATGAGGCGATCATAGAGCAGCCGCGGGCCGACATTGGAGACGATGGATTGCCCCATCACCTCCTCGCCGCTCTCCAGGCGGACGCCGACCGCGCGGCCGCCGTCGACCAATACACGCTCGACCGGCGCCTCGATGCTGATCTCGACGCCGGCATGCTCGCAGGCCTGGCGCATCGCCTGGGTGATCGCGCCCATGCCGCCTATGGCATGGCCCCACGCACCCTTCTTGCCGTTCACCTCGCCGAAGACATGGTGGAGCAAAACATAGGCCGAGCCCGGCGTGTCGGGCGACGCAAAATTACCAACCACCGCATCGAAGCCGAAGGCAGCCTTGACCGCCTCGCTCTCGAACCAGCCATCTAGGAACGTGCGCGCTGACTTGGTGAAGAGATCAAGAACGTCGCGCTGCTCGGCAAGTCCGAGACCGGCGAGTCGCCGCCCCTGCCGCGCGGCCGAGACCAGCGTGGCGAGCCCATCGCCGACATTGGGTGGGGACTTGAGCGCGAGGTCGCGCAGCACGTCGGCCACTACCTCGAGCGCCCCGTAATAGGCCGGCAGCGCCTCGGCGTCGTGATCCGAGAATTTGCGGAACTCGGCCTGGGTGCGTTCAAGCCCGCCGCCGAGCTTGAGATAGCGCCCGTCCTCCTGCGGCAGGAAATTGGAGATCGGCCGCTCTACAATTCGTAGCCCGCGCTCGGCGAGCTTCATGTCGCGGATAACCTTGGGCTGGAGCAGGCTGACCGTGTAGCTCGCCACCGAATTGCGGAAGCCGGGGTGGAACTCCTCGGTCACCGCCGCGCCGCCGACTATGTGTCGCCGCTCTAGCACGCGCACCCGCTTGCCCGCGCGGGCGAGGTAGAAGGCGCAGACGAGTCCGTTGTGTCCACCACCAATGATCACGGCGTCATAGCGTTTGGTCATTCAGGCGACTCCACAGGAAACGTGGTGCGGGCGGTGGCTCCATCCCGGCGCCGGCGCGCGGTGCTGGCGCGCCTCGGGGATGGCATGGCGGATCTTGCGGCAGAAATGGCGCAGCGCGACCTCGGTCTCGCCGAGCGGTCCGACGGTGAAGCTCTCTGAGGCCATGCCATCCTGCACGCGTTCGATCAGCGTCGTATCCTCGGCATTGACCTGGCGGTTGATACGCCAGTTGAGATAGCGCGCCGCCTTCATCTCGCGCCGTCCGTCCGGCACGGCGTAGGCGATCTCACGGATCAAAGTCTGCGTCGGCGAGACCGGCAACCACTGCATGAAATCGACTTGATCGGGATAGATATCGAAGGCGACGTTGGGCCAGAGTTTGAAATAGGTCCACAGCCGCTGCCGGTCAGCGGGCAGGTGGGGGACGTCCGGCAGGAAGTGCTGATAAGCGCGTTCGGACGGGTTGGCCGAGAGCCGATCGAGGATCGGCCCCCACATCCTGTCGACATGCTCGGTGGCCTCGACGCCATAGCCGTTCCCCATCAGCCGCTTGAGGCCAGGATGGGCGACGGCGATGTGCAGGCCGTCCGAATAATTATCGCCGACATTCTTCCAGTTCACCCGGCGCGGGCGCAGCGTCACCCGGCCGAAGGCATGCAGGTCGTCGAAACGATAGGGTTGCACCTCGGCATCGTAGGGAGCCATCATTTCGGCAACCGAAGGCCCGCCAGATTCCAGCCGGACAAAGATGAAGCCGCGCCATATCTCGAGCTCGACCGGCACGAGCCCGAGCCTGCCCGTATCGATCGCGCCATAGGTCTCGCGCAGCGGCACGCCCGTCAGCTGACCATCGAGATCGTAGGTCCAGGCGTGGTAGGGGCAAACGAGCTTCTTTGCGCAGCCGGACGGGCCATCGAGCAGTCGCGCGCCGCGGTGACGGCAGACATTGGTGAAGGCGTTGAGCACGCCGTCGCGGCCCCGTACCACCACCACGCTCTCACCGACATAATCGAGCGTGTGGAAATCGCCGGGCCCGGCAATGTCGCTGACATGGCAAACGACCTGCCAAGAGGGCCGAATGACGCGCGCCACCTCGGCCTCGAAGAATTCAGGATCGGAATAGGTCCATGCCGGCAGGCTCCAGCCCGCATCGGGATCGATCCACTCCTGTCCGGCCGGTATCGCTTGCGCCATCCTCGCCTCCACTTGTTGCACGATCGTACAACGAAAGAGGCACGATGCAAGAGGCCTGATGATTCAGCGCTTTCGCCAGTATGCGAACGCCTCCTCCTGGATCGCCCGAACAAATGCGCGGGCTTCGGGCCCTTCCCACGCGCCCTCGTACCCGAGCATCAGCGCATGGCCGCCGCCCCACCAGCCCTGACCGGGAAGCCCGTCCGATTCGCGGACCAGCAGCACCGCCAGCTCAGGCTGGCCGGAAGCGGCACCTTCCTCGTCGATGCGACCGAGCGTGCGGCAAACAGCGCGCATCTTGGGGCGCGTGAAACGATGACCCAGTGCTGTGAGCAGAGTCGAGTAGCTGATCGTCTCGCCCGCGCGCGCCGCCTCCACCATCAGCGCGCGGACGCGGGCGACGTCGGCGATGGGATCGATCCCAGTCATGCCACGCCCGGTGACCAGCCTTCGGGCGCGAGCTCGAAGCCTGCGAAATCGAAGCCGGGCGACACGATACAAGAGACGAGCGCCCAGCCGCCTGTCGTCGCGATGGCCTGCCAGTGATGAGCGGGCACGAGCCGCTGCGGCGCCTGACCGGCGGTGAGATCAGGCCCCAGCGACGCCTCGCTGGCAGGCCCCGCCTCGTGGGCGGCGAGCAGCAGACGCAGCGGCGCGCCGGCGTGCCACAGCCAGAGCTCGGCGGCGTCGACCCTGTGCCAGTGGGACCGCTGTCCGGCCTCGAGCAGGAAATAGATGGCGGTGGCGGATGCCCGTTGTCCGGGCGGCGCATCAGCCCGCCAAGTCTCGCGATACCACCCGCCTTCGGGATGGGGCTGGAGACCCAGCTGGCTGATGATGGCCTTGGCGTCGTTCATCGGCGAAGCATCGTCGGCCGCGCGACGCGACGCAAGCTGCCTGTGGCGACGGGGGCGCGTTCAGCGCTCCCCGGCCAGCCAGCCAATCAACACATAGGCGATGACACCCGGAATGCCGAAGCTAACCACGGTGAGAATGAGCAGGGCGAGACGGACAAGCCCCACCGGAATCCCGGTATAGTCCGCCAGCCCGCGGCACACGCCGAGCCAGAGCCCGCGGCGCCGATCGATCACGAAACGATTGGACATGACATGCCCCTGTTGGTTCGGGTTCAAAGCCCCAGAACGGCGGCGGTCGCGACGTGCGCCGGAAGAACGGCGGCACCGACGAACACGGTGCAGAAGAACAGCGCACCGGCGGCCGAAACAAGCGCTTGGCGGACGTTGGAAAAGTCAGACGAAAACATGGCAATTCTCCCTCGGAAACCCCGCTCCGCCATCCATTGGCGAAGACACCGGGAGTATTGCAGGGGGCGTGCCAACTTACAGAAACGGCGGATTTTCGCCGATCTTGCGTAGCCCTTCTCGAATGCAGCCGATCGTCATCCCGAGAGTTGGGGAAATCCCGCCAAGAGTTGGTGATTTTCAAGCGTCCGTTGCGGATTTGCGGGGCGGACAGCCGATTCTCATCGCCCGCCACATTGGCGGACGGCCCCGGCGGCCCTATGTTGGCAACGATGCCACCCGATCTCACGGGCGGAGAGACGACGAAGCCTGACATCGGCTTCGCCTCGCTGCGCCGCTTCCTGCCCTATCTCTGGCCAGCCGATGCCCCCGGGCTCCGGCTGCGGATCGTGGCGGCCCTGCTCTTCGTCGTCGTCTCCAAGCTGGTGCAGGTCTACGGCGCGCCCTTCGCGCTCCAGAACGCGATCGACCATATGGCGCAGGGCGACCGTTCGGCGACGACGCTGATCGTTGCGCTCGTCGTCGGCTATGCGGCGGCCCGCTTTGGCAGCACCCTGTTCGACAATCTGCGCAACGCGGTGTTCGAGCGGGTGGGCCAGGACGCAACGCGGCGGCTGGCGGCAGCGGTGTTCCGCCATCTCCACCAGCTTTCGCTGCGCTTCCATCTCGGCCGCCGCACCGGCGCCGTCACCAAGGTGGTGGAGCGCGGCACGAAGAGCATCGACACGATGCTCTATTTCCTGCTGTTCAACATCGCGCCCACCGTGCTCGAGCTCGCACTGGTGGTGCAGATTTTCTGGACACGCTTCGGCGCTTGGCTAGTCGCCTCGACGCTGGTGATGGTGGTCGCCTACATCATCTTCACCCGCGTAGTGACCGACTGGCGCAACGCGCTGCGCATCAAGATGAATGATCTCGACACCCGCTCGGTCGCGCATGCGGTGGATTCGCTGCTCAATTTCGAGACGGTCAAATATTTCAACGCCGAGGAGCGTGAGGCCGAGCGCTACGACCGCGCCGTCACCGCCTATGCCAATGCCGCGGTGAAGAACGAGACTTCGCTTGCGTGGCTCAACATCGGCCAGTCGCTCATCACCAACCTGATGATGGCGGGCGGCATGGCGCTGGTCGTCTATGGCTGGGCCGCGCACCGTTTCTCTCCCGGCGACACGGTGCTGGTGAGCACGTTGCTCGCCCAGCTGTTTCGCCCGCTCGACCTGCTCGGCATGGTCTATCGCACGGTGCGGCAGGGGCTGATCGACATGGCGGCAATGTTTGACCTGATCGACACGCCGGCCGAGGTGGTCGACGTGCCCGGCGCGCCGCCGCTCACGGTGGCGACGGGCCATGTCCGCTTCGAGGATGTCCACTTCGGCTATGAGGGCGAACGCTCGATCCTGAAGGGCATCGACATAGACGTGCCGCCCGGTAGCACGCTCGCCATCGTCGGACCGTCGGGCGCCGGCAAGTCGACGATCGCGCGGCTGCTCTACCGTTTCTACGATCTCACTTCGGGCCGCATCACCATCGACGGGCAGGACATATCGCAGGTAGCCCAGGCCTCGCTTCGCGCCGCGATCGGCATTGTTCCCCAGGACACGGTGCTGTTCAACGACACCATCGGCTACAACATCGCCTATGGTCGCGCGGGCGCGACCGAAGAAGAAATCCGCGGCGCCGCTCAGGGCGCTGCCATCGATCGCTTCATCGCGAGCCTACCGCAGGGCTATGCTTCCGAAGTCGGCGAGCGCGGGCTCAAGCTGTCTGGCGGCGAAAAGCAACGCGTCGCCATCGCGCGCACGCTGCTCAAGGATCCGCCAATCCTGATTCTCGACGAGGCGACGAGCGCGCTCGACAGCCGCACCGAGGCGGACATCCTCCAGACCTTGGGCGCTGTCTCGGCGCGGCGAACCACGATCACCATCGCGCATCGCCTCTCGACTATCGCTGACGCCGACCAGATCGTGGTGCTGGAAGCAGGCATGGTCGCCGAACGCGGTACCCATGCCGAGCTGATGGCCAAAGGCGGCCTCTACGCCGAGATGTGGGCACGACAGGCTGCCGAACGCGAAACGGGACAGGCGCTAGCCGCGGAGTGATCGCGACGGCTTGTACAGCGGTGCCAGAGGCGTAGCATCTCCCCGAAAAGACGGGGGGAGAAAGCCATGGTTCCATCGATGCCCGCGGCGCTGCTCGCGGCGCTCCTAGCATTGGCGCCCCCGGGCTCGCCGTCCCCCAGCGTCGCTCCTGACATTCACCCCGCCGCCTCCGAACCACCTCCGCCGGTCGCGGCCGAAGCCCCCGGCGATGCCACTAGCACCGCCGTACCGCTGCGCGCCCTCGACCAGCGGATGTCGGTCGAGGTAACTGTGAACGGCGCCGGCCCGTTCCGCTTCATCGTCGACAGCGGAGCGACGCGAACCGTCGTCTCGCGCCGGCTGGCGACCCTGCTGGGATTGCCCAGCGCCGGGACCGTCACACTTCACAGCGTGGGGGGCGAGAGCCAGGTAGACACCGTCAAGATCGACTCGCTGATGCTGAGCGGACTGCCCGCTCAGCCGATCGTGGCGCCCATCCTCGAGGAAGAGGATCTCGGCGCGGCGGGCATCCTCGGCATCGATGCGCTCGCCAACAAGAAAGTGGTGATCGACCTCGACGCCAACCGCATGACAGTCGAGGCGGCGGGACGGCCCCATTCGTCGGCCAGTTCGCCCGACGAGATCGTCGTGGTGGCGCGCCGTCGCTTCGGTCAGCTTGTACTCGCCGATGCCGATGCGGCGGGACAGAGAATCTACGCAGTGGTGGACACCGGCAGCAGCGTCACGCTCGGCAACCTCGTGCTCCGCGACAAGCTGGTGCGGCGCAAGCGGCTGGACGCCAGGACAATCGACATCGTCGACGTCGCCGGCCACACCATTCAGGGCCACTATGGCCGGATCGACGACATCCGCCTCGGGCCGACCCACATTCAGGAAATCGTCATCGCCTTTTCCGACGCCCACGCCTTCATCCGCTTTGGGCTGGCCGACAAGCCTGCCATGCTGCTCGGCATGGATATCCTGCGCGGCTTCCGGCGCGTCTCGATCGATTTCAAGAACCGCACAGTGACATTGATCACCAACCGGACAGTGATTGGCTGATTAAGTCGCCCACTGAGCCAGCCAGTCAGCTAGCGCCTGCGGGGTCATGTACCGCGCGTCCGAGAGCGCCGAGAAGCGGCCATTGTTGAGCAGCCGATCGTGCACCGGATCGATCGCGAGAATCGCCGGCACGCCCTGAATCCGCGCAATGCCGTAGTGGGCAGCGATGTTGCCATTCTTGTCGTAGCGGCCAATATCCACCGCCACGACAACGAAATGCCGGGCGATGAAGGCCTTGAGCTCGGGCTGGTCAAGGACGCCCGCCAGCACGCGGCAGTCGCCGCACCAATTGCCGCCAAGATCGATCAGCAGGCGCTTGTGCTCCCGCTTTGCCTGCGCCTTGGCGCGCGCAACCGCCGCCCTGGCGTCGGCTTGCTCATCATAGGGGTAGGGCAGCGGCTGGGCCAGCTGGTCGATCGACGTAATCGACAGGCGCGGCGCCGAAGGCGGAGTGGCGGATGCCGCCACAGCGAAGGTGGTGGCGAGAACGGCGGACAGCGCGAAGGCGGAAAGCTTGCTCATACCCGATCGCTAGCCAGCGTCGCCGCAACCTGCCACGAAGCTCTTGCTGCCCGCGGCCAAGTTCGGCTTGGCGCACGCAGCGCCAATCGGGGTGACGGCGGCGCGGCCACACGCTAACCGGGCGGCGATGGCCGCCGACCCCCTCGACATACTCCATGCCACCTTCGGCTTCTCCGGCTTCCGCGGCGTTCAGCAGGCGGTAGTCGACCGCGTGATGGCGGGGCAGGGCACGCTCGCGGTGATGCCAACCGGCGCCGGCAAGTCGCTCTGCTACCAGTTGCCGGCACTCGCACGGCGCGGGACGGCGGTGGTCGTGTCGCCGCTGATTGCGCTGATGTACGATCAGGTGCGGTCGGCCGAAGGCTTCGGCATCCAGGCAGCAACGCTCACCTCCGCCGACGACGATCGCGCCGAGACGATGCGCCGCTTCCGTGCGGGCGAGCTCGACCTGCTCTATGTCGCGCCTGAGCGCGCCTCGGGCGAGAGTTTCCGTAACCTGATGCGCTCGACCCCGCTCGCGCTGTTCGCGATCGACGAGGCGCATTGCGTATCCGAATGGGGTCATGATTTCCGCCCCGACTATCGCCTGCTGCGGCCGCTGCTCGATGCCTTCCCCGACGTGCCACGACTCGCGCTCACCGCCACTGCCGACGCGCACACCCGCGCCGACATCCTCCAGCAACTTGGCATTCCGGATGACGGGCTAATCGTCGCCGGTTTCGACCGGCCCAATATCCGCTATGCCATCTCGCCGCGCGACGGGCTCGGCGCCCAGCTCAAGGCATTCCTCGCCGACCAGCCAGGCGCCGGAATCGTCTATGCCCCGACCCGCGATGCCACCGACAAGATCGCCGCGCAGATCGCCAGCGGCGGCCGCCCAGCGCGCGCCTATCATGCCGGACTCGATGCCGGGGTCCGCGCCCGCAACCAGCGCGATTTCGTCGCATCCGAGGATATGGTGATGGTCGCCACGATCGCCTTCGGCATGGGCATAGACAAACCCGACGTCCGCTTCGTGGCGCACGCCGGCATGCCCAAGTCGGTCGAGGCCTATTATCAGGAGACCGGCCGCGCCGGCCGCGATGGCGAGCCGGCGGTGGCGCAGCTGTTCTGGGGCGCCGAGGATTTTGCTCGCGCCCGTCGACGGGTGAGCGAGCTCGACGAGGCCCGGCAGGCTGGCGAGCGGGCGCGGCTCGCGGCGCTGAGCCATCTGGTCGAGACCGCCGAATGCCGCCGCGCCATCCTGCTACGCTATTTCGGCGAGCAACCGGCCGCACGCTGCGGCAATTGCGACAATTGCCTCGCACCACCCGCCACGGTCGACGCCACGGAAATCGCGCGCAAGCTGCTCTCCGCCGCCTTCCGCACCGAGATGCGCTTCGGAGTCGGGCATCTCGTCGATGTGCTGGCGGGGCGCGAGACCGACAAGGTGATCGGATCGGGGCACAACCGACTCTCCGTCTTCGGCATCGCCGACGAGGAGGAGCTGAAGCTCGTCCGCCCGGTCGCGCGTGCGCTGATCGCCCGCGATGCTCTCCGTGCCGACGAATATGGTGGCCTCTCCTTCGGCCCGGCGGCGCGGCCGATCCTCAAGGGCGAGGAAACTGTCGGCCTCGTCCTGCCGCCCAAGCGCGAACGCCGCAGCCGGCGTCGCGATGTCGAGGAGCATCCCCATGATCCGTTGTTCGAGGCGCTGCGAGCCAAGCGCCGTGAGATCGCGGTGGAGCGTGGCGTGCCGCCATATGTGATCTTCCACGATTCGACGCTGCGCGAGATGGCGGGGCTGCACCCCACCACGCTCGCGGGCCTCGCCCAGGTGACCGGCGTCGGCCAGGCCAAGCGCGACGCCTATGGTGAGGCGTTCCTTGAGGTGCTGCGCAACTGGCGAGGATGAGGTAGGGGAGCGGCGACCCCAAGGAGGTTGCCATGTTCCGCACCATCGACGAAACCCTGCTGGTTGCCGGCCAGATTGCCCCCGAAGACCTCACGGCCGCCGCCGCGAAGGGGGTGCGCACCATCATCAACAACCGCCCCGACGGCGAGCAGCCAGGCCAGCCCGGCTCGGCCACGATCGAAGCGGCAGCGCGCGCAGCCGGGCTCGGCTATGTCCATATCCCGGTCGATCATTCGGGCTTCTCGATGGCACAGATCGAGGCGATGGCCGCCGCGCTGGCCGAGCCCGGGCCCGCGCTTGCCTTCTGCCGCTCGGGCACGCGGTCTACCTTCCTCTGGGCGCTGGCGCGCGGACTGGCCGGCGACGAGCCCGCCGAGATCGCCGCGAAGGCCGCCAATGCTGGCTACGACATCGCGCCGCTCATGCCGATGATCGAGAGCCTGCGCCGCTGAAGAAGGAGGCAAAGGAACCCGGCGGTCAGCAGACTTTTCGGGTTTTCGAGCCTAGGCCTCTGCAACGCACATAAAAAAGGGCCGGCGAACTGCTTCGCCGGCCCAGTGCCTTCGCAGGAGGAAGCTCTCAGTAGTTGTAGGCGCGCTCGCTGTGATCCGAGAGGTCGAGACCGAGGGTCTCGGCTTCCGGCGAGGCGCGCATGCCCAACGTCTTGTCGATGACGAAGTAGAGGATCGCCGAGCCCACGCCCGACCAGACCAGCGTCGTCACGACCGCCTTGGCCTGTACGAGGAGCTGGGCGGCCATGTCGTAGGTGCCGGCCGACAGCGTGCCGGGATGCGCGGCATAGTCAGCGATGCCCTGGCCACCGAACGCCGGGTTGACGAGGATGCCGGTGCCAAGCGCGCCGATGATACCGCCGATGCAGTGCACGCCGAACACGTCGAGCGTGTCGTCGTAGCCAAACTTGTTCTTCACGGTCGTCACGAAGAAGAAGCAGATCGGCGAGACGACGAGGCCGAGGATCACCGAGCCCATCGTCCCGGCGAAGCCCGAAGCCGGCGTGACGGCGACGAGGCCGGCGACCACGCCCGAGGCCGCGCCCAGCAACGACGCCTTGCCTTTCACCACCTGTTCGACCACCGCCCAGGAGAAGGCGGCTGCCGCCGTTGCGATGAAGGTGTTCATGAAGGCGACCGCGGTGACACCGTTGGACTCGAGGTTGGAGCCGGCATTGAAGCCGAACCAGCCCACCCACAGCAGCGAAGCGCCGATCATGGTCATGGTCAGCGAGTGCGGCGGCATCGGCTCGTGTGGGAAGCCCAGGCGCTTGCCGAAGATCAGGCAGCCGACGAAGCCCGCGATACCGGCGTTGATGTGCACGACGGTGCCGCCGGCGAAATCGAGCGCGCCCCACTGGAACAGCAGGCCCGCATCCTTGTTGACCGCATCCAGCGCGGCCGGGCCCTTGAGCGCGGCGGCGGCGATGGCGTCGGGGCCATCCCAGTACCAGACCATGTGCGCGATCGGGAAATAGATGAAGGTCACCCACAGCGCGATGAACAGCATCAGCGGCAGGAAGCGTACGCGCTCAGCGAAGCTGCCGATGATCAGCGCCGGCGTGATGCAGGCGAAGGTCATCTGGAAGCAGACATAGGCGAGCTCGGGAATATAGACCCCATTCGAGAAGGTCGCCGCCTGCGCATTGGCATCGACGCCCTTGAGGAACAGCTTGCTCATGCCGCCGAAGAACGGCGTGCCGCTGGTGAAGGCTTCCGAATAGCCCCAGCACACCCAGATCAGCGCGACCATGCAGACGATCATCAGTACCTGCGTGAGGATCGAGAGCATGTTCTTGGTGCGCACGAGGCCGCCGTAGAACAACGCCAGGCCCGGCACCGACATCATCAGCACCAGCAGCGAAGAGACCAGCATCCAGGCGGTGTCGCCCTTGTTAACCGTCGGCGCTGGAATCGGCGACGCGGGCGCCGTGGCGACGGCTTGGGCAAAAGCGGGATGCGCGGCGAGCGCCGCCAGCCCAATCGTGGCCCCGATGGCCAATGGGCGGAGGCCCAGCTTGGTCAATGGCTTCATCATTCCCCCTTCCCTTAGAGCGCTGTCTCGTCGGTCTCGCCGGTGCGGATGCGGACCGCCTCCGCGAGATCGAGCACGAAGATCTTGCCGTCACCAATCGCGCCGGTGTTCGCCGCCTGCTGGATCGCCTCGACGACCCGCGACGAAAGGTCGGAGCTGCATGCCACCTCGACTTTGATTTTGGGCACCATGTTGGTGCTATATTCGGCGCCGCGGTAGATTTCGGTCTGGCCCTTCTGGCGACCGAAGCCCTTGACCTCCGTCACCGTCATGCCCGCGATGCCGACGGCCGAGAGCGCCTCACGCACCTCGTCGAGCTTGAATGGCTTGATGATCGCGATGATCAGTTTCATGCCGCCTCCCTGCTTGATCCTGGGAAGCCCATCGCAAGGCGCGTGCCATTTCGCTGCAGGCGCGTTTCTGCGCCGCAGCACAAACGTTAGCGAAACAATCGCTCAGAAGTTAAGCAGTTTGAAGAAATTGCCTGTGATTTAGGCAGGTGGTGCGGACAATAATCTTTCAGCGAACGCCCTGTCCGCTTCCTCGACCATCAGCCGCGCGGGCGTCATCGTGCCAAGACCGAGGCTCGACAGGCCACTATCGAACAGCACTGCATCGATCCCTTCCGCCGCGAGCATACCGCGCGCCATCTCGGCAATATGCGCGTCAGCGAAGCTGCCAATCTCGACCAGCGCCATGGGATCAGGCCGCCGCGGCCGTGCCGCCGACCGTCAGCCGATCGATCAGTAGCGTGGGCTGGCCGACGCCAGCTGGCACCGACTGGCCACCCTTGCCGCAGATGCCGACGCCCTCGTCGAGTGCCATGTCGTTGCCGATCGCCTGCACGCGTGTCAAAACCGAGGGACCGTCGCCGATCAGCGTCGCGCCCTTGATTGGTGCGCCGAGCTTGCCATTCTCGATCTTGTAGGCCTCGGTGCAGGTGAAGACGAATTTGCCGGACGTGATGTCCACCTGCCCGCCGCCGAAACTCTTGGCATAGATCCCGTTCTTAGCGCGCGCCAGGATTTCGCCGGGGTCGTCGTTGCCGCCGAGCATGAAGGTGTTGGTCATGCGCGGCATCGGCGCATGGGCGAAGCTCTCGCGCCGGCCGTTGCCAGTGGCGGGCACGCCCATCAGACGGGCATTCAGGCGATCCTGCATATAGGCTTTGAGGATACCGTCCTCGATCAGCACATTTGCCTGCGTCGGCGTGCCCTCGTCGTCGATCGAGAGCGAGCCGCGCCGCTCGCCCATCGAGCCGTCGTCGATCACCGTCACGCCGGGCGCCGCCACCCGCTCGCCGATCCGGCCAGAGAAGGCGGACGAACCCTTGCGGTTGAAATCGCCCTCAAGGCCATGGCCCACCGCCTCGTGGAGCAGCACGCCCGGCCAACCGGGGCCGCACACCACGGTCATCTCGCCGGCCGGGGCCGCCACCGCCTCGAGATTGACCAGCGCCTGCTTGAGCGCCTCGTCGACCGCGCGCTCGCCGGTCGCGGGGTCGAACAGCCGATCGTAGAGATAGCGCCCACCTATGCCGAAAAAGCCGCTCTCGCGCCGGCCATTCTGTTCGACCACAATCGAGACGTTGAGCCGTACGAGCGGGCGCACGTCAGTGGCGATGAAGCCGTCGGGGCGCACCACCTCGACCACGCTCCAAGAGCCCGACAGGCCGACCGAGACCTGCGAGACGCGCGGGTCCCGGGCGCGGGCGAGCGCGTCGATCGTCTGGCATAGCGCCACCTTCTTGGCGAAGGGCACGAGGCTCAGCGGATCGGCGTCGCCATAGAGATGACGGTTTGTGTGGAGCGGCGGCGGCGCCTTCTGGCCCTGCGTCGTATCGAGCAGGCTCATCGTTTGGGCGGCGCGGCGGATCGCTGCTTCGGAAATCTCGTTGGCGTGGGCGAAGGCAGTCGTCTCGGCCGAGACGCCGCGCAGGCCGAAGCCCGACTGGGTGTTGAAATCGGCGGTCTTAAGCCGCCCGTCGTCGAAGCCGAAGCTCTCCGACGCCAGATATTGCAGATAGAGTTCGCCGTCGTCGGCCCGGGCCAGGGCGTCAGCCGCCAGCCGCGCCGCGGAATCCGGGTCCAGCAGGCCGTCCCGATAGAGGAAGGAGCGGGGGTCGATGAGGCTCGTCATGCCGCCCGATATAGGCCGCCTGCGCCGCCGATCAAACGCTGTCGAGCCGTTCCGGCCGATCTTTAACAGGGAAAGCGCCGCTCAAGCGGTGGGGGATTGATCCGCCGGGCCACCGATCAGCACGAAGCGCCGATCGCAATAGCCACACTCGACGTAGCCGCTCTCATCGATCTCGAGGAAGACGCGCGGATGGCCGAGCGCGGCCCCGGTTGGGATGTCGCTGGCACCGTCGCACACCACGCGGGAGGTGGCGACACGGATCGTTTCGGGCTGGTTCGTGCTCACGGCTGCGCGCATAGCAAGGCCCCTCGCCCGGTGCAATCGCGCGCGCGGGTTTAGGCGGAAAGGGTGGACGCGATCAGCGCTGCCGGCGCCGAGCGTGGCACTTCCATGACTGCGAACAACGCAGCCAGCAGCATGGCCAGCAGGAACGCGATCCGGGGACCGCGGACGAGGCCGGAAAGGGCGAACGCGATCATGACCCGATGGTCCGCCCCAATTCCTAAGAGATGGTTATGATTTCTGGTTAACGAACCACCCTCTAGCGGGCTCTGGGCCAAGGGCCTATCTGCGGGCCATGAGCGACGCGGCAATCAGCATCCAGAACCTGCAGAAAACCTACGCGGGCGGCAAGACCGCGCTGCACGGCGTCAGTTTCGACGTGCCCCGCGGGCAGATCTTCGGGCTGCTCGGGCCCAATGGCGCCGGCAAGTCGACGTTGATCAACATCCTCGCCGGTCTGGTCAACAAGACGGCCGGCCATGCCTCGATCTGGGGCTTTGACGTCGACGAGCATCCCCGCAACGCCAAGCGCGCGATCGGAATCGTTCCGCAAGAAATCCTGTTCGATCCCTTCTTCACCCCGCGCGAGGCACTGGAGATCCAGGCCGGCCTCTACGGCGTGCCCAAGGCCGAGCGGCAGACCATGGAGTTGCTGCGCGCGGTCCATCTGGAGGACAAGGCCAACGCCTATGCCCGTACGCTCTCTGGTGGCATGAAGCGGCGGCTGCTGGTGGCTAAGGCGATGGTCCACCGCCCGCCCGTGCTGGTGCTCGACGAGCCCACCGCGGGCGTCGACATCGAGCTTCGCCAGCAGCTCTGGGCCTATGTCCGCCAGTTGAATGCGGAGGGCGTGACGGTGGTGCTCACCACCCATTATCTCGAAGAGGCGCAGGAACTCTGCGACCAAATCGCGATCATCAACCACGGCCGGCTGATCGCCAACGAACCGACTGCCACGCTGCTGTCAAAGGCACAGGAGAAGGTGGTCGAGGTGACGGTCGACCGTGACGTGATCGAGATGCCCAACTCCCCCTGCTTCGAGAAGACCGAGGTCAAGGGCGATCGCGTGATCGCGATCACCTACCAGAAGGACCGGGTGAACGCCGGCGAGGTGCTGGCGGCCCTCGGCCGAGCGGGCTTCGGCGTCGTCGACGTCTCCACCCGCGAGGCGGATCTCGAGGATGTGTTCCTGAGCCTCACCAGCAGCCGGGCCGCCGCCTGATGGCGGTGCGCGCCTTCGACGTCGTCATTGTCGGATCGGGTGCCGCCGGGCTGACCGCGGCGCTGAGCCTCGCCGAGCGCTTCCAGGTGGCAGTGCTCGCCAAGGGGGGCCTGTCGGATGGTTCGACCGCTCATGCGCAGGGCGGCATCGCCGCTGTGCTGGAGGAGGGCGACACGTTTGACAGCCACATCGAGGACACGATGGTGGCGGGCGCCGGCCTCAACGACCGCCGCACGGTCGAGTTCGTCATCGAGAACGCGCCCCGCGCCATCGCCCGGCTGGTCGAGCTCGGCGTGCCATTCAACGAGGCGGAAGGCGCGCTGCACCTCACGCGCGAGGGCGGGCACAGCCACCGGCGGATCGCCCATGTCGACGACGCGACTGGCTGGGCCGTGCAGCAGGCGCTCGAAACCGCCGCCGCGCGCCATCCTAACATCACCCTCATTCCAGACATGGCGGCGATCGATCTCGCCACCTCGCGCCACGGCGAGCGCTATCTGGGCGACGGACATGTCTGGGGCGTCTACGCGCTCAACCGGCGCACCGGCCAGGTCGAGACATTTACAGGGCGCGCCACCATCCTCGCGACCGGCGGGGCGGGGCGTACTTATCTCTATTCAACGGCGCCGCGCGGCGCGACGGGCGACGGCATCGCCATGGCGTGGCGCGCGGGCTGCCGCGTCTCCAACATGGAGATGATGCAGTTCCACCCGACCTGCCTGTGGAACCTCGACGTCAAGAATTTCCTCATCACGGAGGCGATGCGCGGCGAGGGAGGGCGGTTGCAGCTGCCGCCGGGCGTGCCGGGCGCCGGCCATCGCTTCATGCCGGACTTCGATCCCCGTGCGGAGCTCGCGCCGCGCGACATCGTCGCCCGCGCTATCGACCATGAGATCAAGCGGCTCGGCCTCGACTATGTCCATCTCGACATCAGCCACCAGCCGCCGGAGTTCGTGAAGGAGCATTTCCCCACGATCTACGCCAAGCTCAAGACGCTCGGAATCGACATCACCACCGATCCGATCCCAGTGGTTCCCGCCCAGCATTACACCTGCGGCGGCGTGATCGTGGACCTGAAGGGGCGCACCGACCTGCCCGGCCTCTATGCCGCCGGCGAGGTCACGCAATCGGGCTTGCACGGCGCCAATCGTCTCGCCTCCAACTCGCTGCTCGAATGCTTCGTGTTCGGCGAGGCGGCCGCCGGCCACATCACCCGCCACTGGAACGACATGCCGAGCGCACCGCCGATCCGCCCGTGGGACGAAAGCCGCGTCACTGATTCCGACGAGGAGGTGATCGTCCAGCACAACTGGCGCGAGATCCGTCGCTTCATGTGGGACTATGTCGGCATCGTCCGCACCAACAAGCGGCTTGAGCGCGCGCAGCATCGCATCAAACTGCTGCGCCGCGAGGTCGAGGATTATTATGGCAATTTCCGCGTCACCGCCGATCTGATCGAGCTGCGCAACCTCGTCGAGGTCGCGGACCTGATCGTCCGCTCGGCGCTGGCCCGCAAGGAAAGCCGCGGGCTACACTATACGCGGGATTATCCGGAGCCGCTCGCCGAAGCGAAGGACACCATCCTCGTCCCCTGATCTTGTCTGCTACTTCACCACCGCGCAGGCGACGCGATCGCCTGCACCGCCTATCGGCTGAGTGGAGAGGTCATCCGGCTTGGCGTGGATCACCACCGCCGATCCGTCGGTGTCGAGCAGGTTGGCACGCGCCGTTCCCTCGCGCATCGCCACCAACGTCGAATAGAGCTCGGCATTCACCTTGCCGTCGGCACCTGCATAGACATTGGGCAGATCGCCGAGATCATTGGCTTGCGGATTGAGCAGACCGTGCACCGATGGCGACATCTGGTGGACATGTCCGCCCGCCATCTTGAAGGCCGGATCCGAACAATCGCCTTTCTCGTGGAAATGGATGCCATGCCAACCCGGCGCGAGCCCACTCGCCTCGACACGTACCAATACGCCACGCGGGCCGTCGGTGAGCGTCACCTGGCCGATCGTGGCGCCGGTGCCGTTCTTGAGGGTCGCTATCTTCGGGCTGGCGGGCGGCTGCGCACCGGCGATGCCGGCGGCGGCAAGAAGGGCGGCAACGGCCATCACACGCATCATGTGTCTCCCCTGAAGATCAGCTCCCACGAAGGGGACCTCGTAGCCTGCATGGTATCGTGGCCACAGGCCCGACGCCAAGCACAACCCGCAACGAAGGCATCTGTCGCCTTCGCCGCGCCTGCTTGCTAAAGCCCGGCGATGTCTTCCCGCCATCTCTATCTCGTCGACGGATCGAGCTACATCTTCCGGGCCTATCACCGGCTGCCTCCGCTCACCAACCGGCACGGCGTCCCCGCTGGCGCGGTCTATGGCTTCACCACCATGTTGTGGAAGCTCCTGACCGACCTGTCGGGCGAGGGCGGCCCCAGTCATCTCGCGGTGATCTTCGATGCTTCGTCCAAGACCTTCCGCAACGAGATGTACGATCAGTACAAGGCGCATCGGCCTCCGGCGCCCGAGGATCTGATTCCGCAATTCCCGCTGATCCGCGAGGCCACCCGCGCTTTCTCGGTGCCGTGCATCGAAACGGTGGGCCTAGAGGCCGACGATATCATCGCCTGCTATTCCACCGCTGCGATCGATGCCGGCTGGAAGGTGACCATCGTTTCGTCCGACAAGGACTTGATGCAGCTGATTGTGCCCGGGCTCGACATGCTCGACACCATGAATGACCGCCGCCTCGGCGCGGAGCATGTCGTCGAAAAGTTCGGCGTCGGCCCGGACAAGCTAGGCGACGTGCTGGCGCTAATGGGTGACAGCGTCGACAACGTCCCCGGTGTGCCGGGCATCGGCCCCAAGACTGCCAGCCAGCTCATCCAGCAATTTGGCGATCTGGAGAGCGTGCTGGCCGCTGCCGAGACGATCTCCAAGCCCAAACTGCGTCAATCGTTGATCGAGCATGCCGAGATGGCGCGCCTGTCGCGCCGGCTCGTTGCGCTCGAATGCAACGCACCGCTGCCGCAACCGCTCGACGAGCTGGCGCTGCAGGGCATTCCGCCGGCCCCGCTGCGCGCCTTCCTTGAGGATCAAGGCTTCCGCTCACTGCTGACCAAGCTTGGCGACGTGCCAAGCGCGCCGGTCGTCCCGGCCAGCCCCGCCGAGACCGACGAGGAACCTCCGTTCGAGCACGACAAGTATGAGACGGTCGTCACCGAGGAGGCGCTCGACCTCTGGATCGCCGAAGCAACCGCACAGGGCTTCGTGGCCGTGGATACCGAGACCGACCAGCTCGACGCGGTGCGCGCGACGCTGGTGGGCGTCAGCCTCGCCACCCAGCCGGGCAAGGCGTGCTACATCCCGGTCGGCCATCGTGGCGACGGGCTGCTCTCCGAGGCGCCGATACAGCTGCCGCGCGCGACAGTGCTGGCGAAGCTCGCACCGCTGCTCGCCGATCCGGCGGTGCTCAAGATCGGCCAGAACATCAAATATGATATGATTGTTTTCGGCCGCGCCGGGCTCACCGTCGCGCCGTATGACGACACGATGCTGCTCAGCTACGACCTCGATGCCGGCAAGCACGGCCATGGCATGGACGATCTGTGCAAGACGCACCTGTCGCACACCACGATCAGCTTCAAGGACGTGTGCGGCACCGGCAAGAACCAGCTCACCTTCGACCTCGTGCCGCTGGACCGCGCGACGCATTATGCCGCGGAGGACGCCGACGTGACGCTGCGCCTGTGGAAGCGGCTGAAGCCGCGCCTGCCACGCGAGGGTGCGACGCGCGTCTATGAGATGGTCGACCGCCCGTTGGTGCCTGTCGTCGCCGGCATGGAACGCGAGGGAATCCTCGTCGACCGCGCCGAACTCTCTCGCCTCTCCGCCGACTATGCGGTCGAGATCGCGCGCCTCGAAGGCGTGATCCACGGCGCGGCGGGCGGCCCTTTCACGATCGGCAGCCCCAAGCAGTTGGGCGAGGTACTGTTCGAGCGCATGGGTCTGAAAGGCGGGCGCAAGGGCAAGTCGGGCGTCTATTCCACCGACGTCAACGAGATGGAGCGGCTCGCCGAAGACGGTGTCGAGGTGGCGCGCCTCGTGCTCGACTGGCGCCAGCTCTCCAAGCTGAAATCGACCTATACCGACGCGCTCCAGCAGCAGATCAACCCGGAGACGGGCCGCGTCCATACCAGCTTCAGCCTGGCGGTGGCGCAGACCGGGCGCCTGTCGTCCACCGATCCCAATCTCCAGAACATCCCGATCCGCACCGAGCTCGGCCGCCGCATCCGCGACGCCTTCGTGGCCGCACCAGGCAATGTCGTGCTCTCGGCCGACTATTCGCAGATCGAGCTTCGTCTCGCCGCGCATATGGCCGACGTGCCCGAGCTGCGTGAAGCCTTCCACACCGGCGCGGACATCCACAACCTGACGGCGGAGGAACTGTTCGGCGAGATCAACCGCGAGACGCGCGGGCGCGCCAAGACGATCAACTTCGCCATCCTCTATGGCATTTCTGCCTTCGGACTCGCCGGGCGCCTCAGCGTCGATCGTGGCGAGGCGCAGGCAATCATCGACCGCTATTTTGCGCGCTTCCCCGGGGTCAGCCGCTACATCGCCGACACACTCTCCTATGTCCGCGAGCACGGACACACGTCCACGCTGTTCGGGCGCAAGACCTGGCTACCGGGCATAAAGGGCAAGACCGTAGGAGAACGCCAGGCGGCCGAACGCCAGGCGATCAACGCGCCGATCCAGGGCACGTCGGCCGATCTTATCAAGCGCGCGATGGTACGGATGGGGCCGGCGCTGGCGGAGGCGGGCCTCGGCCACGTCAAGATGCTGCTCCAGGTGCATGACGAACTAGTCTTCGAGTTACCCGAGAGCGACGCCGAAGCGGCCTCGACTGTCATTCGCAGAGTCATGCAAGGCGCGGCCGAGCCCGCCGTCTCGCTGTCGGTGCCGTTGGGCGTCGAGATCGGCACCGGCCCAAGCTGGGGAGCCGCGCATTGACCCGCGCCGCGCATGCCACCGACGGAGACGGCCCCGGGGACATCGCCGCGCTGGCCAAGGGCGGTCGCACCAATTTCTTCGGCTTCCTGCTGCGGCTGGCCGCACGCCTGCCCTTCCTGTTCATCGCCGGCCGTTGGTACGGCGCCGACGTGCTGGGTCGCTTCGCCTATGCGACGATCATCGTCGAGTTCGCCGCCCAGCTCGCTACGCTCGGCCTGAAGCGCGGCCTCGCCCAACAGCTCGCCAACACACGCCGCCCGCACGTCCATGTCGTGTGGGACGGGCTGCTTGTCGGCTGGTTGGTCTCAGTCCTGGCGGCCGGTGCGCTGATGATCTGGCCGGTGCTGCTGTTCCCCAATTCAGAGGTGAACGGGTTCGACTGG
>FTCZ01007915.1_pt1 | contig 25165 bp, 21 predicted proteins | sample 1658871 | NCBI WGS metagenome assembly FTCZ01 (sample SAMEA3914864, study PRJEB12502) | metagenome | biome: forest; material: soil | place: USA | collected 2012-03-12 | depth 0.3 m | reverse complement strand
GTGGCGGGCGTGCGCACCACCTACGGCTCGCCGATCTTCGCCAACCATGTGCCGGCCAAGTCGCATCCGCTGGTCGAGCGCATCGAGGCGCTGGGCGGCATCGTCATGGGCAAGTCGAACACGCCGGAGTTTGGCGCCGGCGGCAGCACCTTCAACGAAGTGTTTGGGCGCACGCGCAATCCCTGGAACACCTCGCTCACCTGCGGCGGCTCGACGGGCGGCGGCTCGGTCTCCGTGGCGACCGGCGAAGTCTGGCTGGCGCACGGCTCCGATCATGGGGGGTCGCTGCGCCGGCCCGGCACCTATTGCTCGACCGTCGGCATCCGTCCCTCGGCCGGGCGCGTGACGCGCGGCACGTCGAACAATCTCTATTCGCCGCAGTCGGTGCAGGGGCCGATGGCGCGCAACGTGGCCGACCTGGCGCTCTTCCTCGACACGATGGCGGGCTTCTGTCCGGAGGATGCCATGACGTTCGATGCGCCCGCGGTCTCGTTCAGCGCGGCGGTCGCCGCGCCGGTGAAACCGAAGCGCGTCGCCATCACCATGGATTTCGGCGGCAAATTCGAGATCGATCACGACATCCGCGAGATCTGCAGCCGGATGGCGCGGCGTTTCGAGGAGCTGGGCTGCATTGTCGAGGAAGCCTCGCCTGACTTCGGCCCCGTGGACGAGGTCTTCATGGCGCTGCGCAGCCAGCAGTTCGTCGTCGATCGCGAGCTGCAGATCCAGGAGCATCGCGACAAGTTCAAGCCGGACATCATCTGGAACACCGAGCTTGGCCTGAAGCAGACCGCGAGCCGGCTCGCCTGGGCGGAGCGCGAGCGCGCGGCGCTCTTCCGGCGCATGAACGTGTTCTGGCAGAAGTACGACCTGCTGGTGACGCCGGGCGCGCCCACCGCCGCGTTCGACGTCATGCTGCGCGCGCCCGCGACCATCGCCGGCAAGAAGCTCGAGAACTACATGTCGGGCTCGACGCTCAATTCGGCAATCACCGTCTCGGGCAGTCCGGCGATCGCCGTACCCTGCGGCTTCGACCAATATGGCCGCCCCGTGGGCCTGCAACTGGTCGGCAAGCCGCGCGGGGAGGCGGCCCTCCTGCAGGCCGCCTCGCTCTACGAAAAGCTGCTGGGCCTGGCCCAGCTCCTGCCCATCGACCCCAAGCCGGGAACCGTGCCACCATCCTCCCAATAAGAACGGGAGGAGCCAATGCGGGTCGTGATCACGGGGGCGAGCCGGGGCATCGGCCGCGCCACGGCGTTGAAGCTTGCCGCCGACGGCGCCGAGGCGCTCACGCTCTGCGACGTGGCATATCTCGACGAATTGGAGGCGCTCGCGGCCAACCTCCGCACCTCGGGCTGCAAGGTGAAGACCTTGCGGGCCGACATGGCGCGGCCGAAGGAGCCCGCCCGGGTGATCGCCACTGCAGTAAAGGCGATGGACGGCATCGACGCGATCGTGGGCAATGCCGGGATCACCGCGCCGTCGAAACTCGCCGATCTCGACATCGAGACCTGGGACCGCATCTTCGACATCGACCTGCGCGCCAACTGGCTGCTCGCCAAGGCCGCCTACCCGTACCTGAAGAAGAGCAAGGGCTCGGTCGTCATGCTGGCCTCGATGGCCGGCGTCATGCCGCAGCTGCCGACCGGCGCCTACAGTCCCGCGAAGGCTGCCCTGATCATGCTGACGCAAATGCTGGCGATGGAGTGGGCGCCCGACGGCATCCGCGCCAATGCGGTGTGTCCGGGCTTCGTGCACACCTCGATGACCGACGCGATCTACACGCAGCCCAAGCTGGCGCGCAGCCGCGCCGGGCTGGTGCCGCTGGGACGGGTCGCCAAGCCGGGAGACATCGCCGACGCGATCGGCTTCCTGCTGAGCCCGCAGGCCAGCTACATCACGGGCCAGTCGCTGATCGTCGACGGCGGCCTCACGCGCTCGATCCTCAATCACGTGCCCGGAATCGCCGCCACCCCGAAGGTGAAGTAATGAAAGCGTCGCTCTTCTACCTGCCGACCATCGCCAGCCGCGCCGAGATCGAGAAGGGCATGGCGGGCATGAATCCCGCCTTCTACCAGCGCATGCTGAAGGAGCTGACGGAGCAGATCAAACTCGGCGACGAGCTCGGCTACGACTCGGTGTCGTTCACCGAGCACCACTTCCACATCGAAGGCTTCGAGCTCTCGAACAATCCGGTGCTGCTCGATCTCTACTTCGCGATGCAGACCAAGCGGATCAGAGTCGGCCAGCTCGGCATCGTGCTGCCGGCGTCGAACCCGATCCGCGTCGCCGAAGACATCGCCATGCTCGACCACATGACCAACGGCCGCGCCAACGCAGGCTTCGCGCGCGGCTACCAGCGGCGTTGGGTGGACGTCATGGCGCAGCAGACGCACGGCATCCACGGCGCGCTGCCGCACCAGCATGACCAGATCGACGATGCCAATCGCCTGGCCTTCGAGGAGAACTTCCGGATCGTCAAGAAATGCTGGACGGAGGAGATGCTCACCCACGACGGCAAGTTCTGGAAGGTGCCGGCGGGCCCCACGCCGTGGACGCTCGACACGACGGCGAAGTGGGGGCGGGGCGTCGAGAACGGCATCCTGAAATCGGTGGGCGTTGTGCCGAAGCCACTCCAGAAGCCGCACCCGCCGCTCTTCCAACCCTTCGCCAGCTCCGAAAGCACCGTGCGCTTCTGCGCCCAGGAAGGTATCACGCCGATTCTGCCGCCGATGCTGCCGATCTTCGAAGAGAAGCTCTACAGCGTCTATTCCGAGGTCTCGGGCAAGCCCAAGGGCAAGGACGTCGGCGTGCTGCGCGACGTGATCATCTGCGATACCGACGAAGAGGCGAGGGCGCTGTGGCAGGACTCGGGTCAGTTCTCGGGCCGCGCCTGGTTCGAGCCGTTCGGCTTCCGCAAGGGCGTCACCGATCCCAAGACGGGCAAGATGCTCACCCCGGAAGAGATCATCACGATGGGCTATGCCTATGTCGGCACGGTCGACACCGTGCTTAAGGGCATGGAAGCCCAGCAGAAGCGCCAGCCGGTCGATTGGGTGTTCTGCTACACCTACAACAGCCTGGTGCCGCACCCGAAGCTGATGAAGTCGATCGAGACTTTCTGGACCAAGGTGATGCCGCGCTTCCGCTAGCTTCACGCAGTGCGGCGAAACTTCTTCATGTCGTATCCCGGCGAACCATTGTAGACGTTTTGCCATGCGTCTGAAGCACCCGAATATGAAGCCGGCGGATCCGATGCGGATCACCTTCGACGGCACCGCGATCGAGGCGTTGCCCGGCGAGACCGTGGCAGCAGCCCTCGCCGCGGCCGACATCGTCGCCGTGCGCGAGACCTGCACCCACGCCTCGCGCGGACCGTTTTGCGGCATGGGCGCGTGCTTCGATTGCCTCGTCACGATCGACGGCCGTCCGAGCCAGCGCGCCTGCCTCACCAAAGTCGCGGCCGGGATGGACGTTCGCTCCGCGCCCGAGGCCATTGGCGCGCCGCCGCCGCCGGCCGCCGCCGAGGAAATCGCCTGCGACGTGCTTGTCGTGGGCGCAGGCCCGGCGGGTCTGTCGGCCGCGCGGACGCTGGCGCTTGCCGGGGCCGACGTGATCGTGGCCGACGAACGGCTGCTGCCGGGCGGCCAGTATTTCAAACCGCTTGCCGACTCTCAGGCCGCACCGGTGGCCAGCCTCGATCGCCAGTTCCGCGACGGCCTGGCGTTGCGGGATGCCGCACTCGTGGCCGGCGTGCGAATCCTGAACGACACGACGGTGTGGGCGGCCTTTTCGCCGACCGAAGTGGCCGCGCTGGTTTCCGGCCGCTCGACGCTCTTTCGGCCCAGGCGCCTGGTTCTGGCGACCGGCGCCTACGAACAATCGCTGCCGGTGATCGGCTGGACCCTGCCCGGCGTGATGACCGTCGGCGGCCTGCAGACCCTGGCGCGTTCCTATCGCGTGGCGCCGGGCCAGCGCATCGTCATCGCCGGCAACGGCCCGCTCTGCCTGCAGACGGCGGCGGAGCTGATCGAAGGCGGTGCCAACGTCGTGGCGGTGCTTGAGGCAGCCCCTCGACCGGGCGCCATGGTGTTTGGCGCGATCGTCCGGGCCGCCTGGGCAGATCCTGCCTTGATGTTCAAAGGTCTCGCGCTCGAGCGGCGGCTGCGCGGCATCCTGCACTGGCGGCACCGGGTGACGCGCCTGCTTGGCGAGGAGCGCGTGCGCCGCGTGGAGGCGGGCGACATGGCGATCGACGCCGACATTGTCGCATTGGGTTATGGATTTGCCGCGTCGTCGGAGCTGGCGCGGTCGCTGGGCTGCAGCCATCGCTTCGTGCCGCGCGGCAACGGTTCGATGGAGACGGTGACCGATGCGGAGGGCCGCACCAGCATCGCCGAGGTCTTCGCGATCGGCGACGGCGCACGCTTCGGCGGCGCGCAGGCGGCTCTTGCGCAGGGCGTGATCGCCGCCGGCGCCATTGCGCGCGATCTCGGGCTGGCCGTGCCGGGCACGAGTGCGGCGCGGCGAACGGCTCGCCGCGCCGGCCGCTTCCAGACGGCACTCTGGCAGCTGTTCGATGCCGCTCCTCTCATGGCGGCCGGTATCGACAATGCCGCCATCGTCTGTCGTTGCGAGGAAGTGACCGCAGGCGTCCTGCGTACTTACTTCCGGATGGGCTACAACACCCCGGCGGCCCTGAAGCGCGCGACCCGCGCCGGCATGGGCCGTTGCCAGGGTCGTTATTGCGCATCGGTGATCGCGCGGCTCTGCAGCAACGAGGTCGACGAGTTCGGCCTGTTCGCGCCGAGGCCGCCGGCCAAGCCGGTGCCGATCCACGCGCTTTCGGTCGAGCAGCCGGAGTGGACCGGGCACACGGATTTCGTGCCGCCCGACATGGCGCGCCCGCGCGAGACCGAGCCCCTGCCGGTCGAGACCGTCGACACCGTCGTGATCGGCGGCGGTGTCGCGGGTTCGTGTGTGGCCTATTGGCTGGCGCAAGAAGGCATCGAGACGATGGTGCTGGAGCGCGACGACGTGAACCTGCAGGCCTCCGGCGCCAATGCGGGCAGCCTGCATGTCCAACTGCTGGCCTTCGACTTTACCGGCAGTGCCCCTAGTTCACCTTCGCACGCCGGTCCCAACCGGGCGGCCGACACCCTGCCACTCGGTCCCGCTTCGATCGCGCTATGGCAGGAGATTGAGCGCGACTCCGGCCACAACATCGAGGTCAAGATCACCGGCGGGCTGATGCTGGCCGAAACCGAGCGCGACGTCGAAATCCTGAGGGGCAAGATCGCGCTCGAGAAGAGCCGTGGCGTGGAGGCCGAGCTGATCGGCGCCGGCGAGCTGCGCAAGCTCGAGCCCTGCATCGGCGAGGTCGCGATCGCGGCCGAATGGTGCCCGGGCGAAGGCAAGATCAATCCGCTGAAGGGCACCTACGCTGTCGTCGCGCGCGCCAAGACGCTCGGTGCGCGGTTCCGGCGTGGCAGCAACGTGGTCGCGATCGAGCGCGACGGCACGGGCTATCGGATCAAGACCAGCCGCGGCGACGTGCTCTGCAAGCGGGTCGTCAACGCCGCTGGGCCATGGGCCGCGGAGACGGCGCGCCTCGCGGGCGTCGAGATCCCCGTGCGCGCCGCGCCGCTGCAGATGATCGTCACCGAGCCCACGGCGCCGACGTTGACGCGCCTCGTGGCCTACACCGGACGCCACCTCACCCTGAAGCAGACGGCTGCGGGCGCCTTCATGATCGGCGGCGGCTGGACGGCCGGACTCGATGAAAAGCAGAAGCTCTCGCGCGCGCTGCGTTCGAGCGTCGAGGGCAATCTCTGGATCGCCTCGCGCGCCGTGCCGGCGCTGGCCGAGCTCCATGCCGTGCGCATCTGGGCGGGCATGAACATCAACATCGACCGCGCGCCGATCCTGGGCGAGGTGCCGGGCCTGCCCGGCTTCTACAACTGCGTCTCGTCGAACGGCTATACGCTGGCCCCCGTGCTGTCGCGCCTCACCGTCGAGATGATGGCCGGCCGTTCGACCAGCCTGCCGGTGACCCCGTATCTGCTCAGTCGTTTCGGCTGACCGGCTAGTTGAAGATGGACGGATCGATCAGCGGCTTGCCGCGCGGCCGCGCCGGTTCGGGACGATCGCACTTCTGGAACAGGCCGCGTCCGGCCGAGCCGCTCATGCGGCCTTCCTCCATCACGGCCTGCCCACGCGAAAGAGTCATCACCGGATAGCCCGTCAACTCGCGGCCTTCGTAGGGCGTGTAGTCGCAATTGTGGTGCAGGATCGAGTTGGTGAGACTCACCTTGCGCTTGGGATCCCACAGCACGATGTCGGCGTCCGACCCGACCGCGATCGTGCCCTTGCGCGGATGCAGCCCATAGATCTTGGCCGCGTTGGTCGAGCTCAGCGCCACGAACTGCTGCAGGGTGAGGCGGCCCTTGTTGACGCCTTCGGAGAAGAGCAGCGGCAGGCGCGTCTCGACGCCCGGCACGCCGTTGGGGATTTTGCGGAAGCTCGTCGATGCACCCGGCAGCTTCTTGCCGCGCACGTCGTCGTACTTGAAGGCGGCGTGATCGGACGACAGGACCTGGAAGGTGTTGGCCGCGAGGCCGGTCCAGATATGCTTCTGGTTCTCGGTGCCGCGGGGCGGCGGCGAGCAGACGCACTTGCTGCCCTCGTCGCCGGGCTTCTCGAAATCCTCCTCGCTCAGGAACAGGTATTGCGGGCAGGTCTCGCCATAGACCTTGAGGCCGCGCGCCTGGGCGCGCTGGATCTCGTGCATCGCTTCCTTGGCCGAGACGTGGACCAGCAGCATCGGCACGTCCAGCAGTTCGGCGAGCGAGATCGCGCGGTGCGTGGCCTCGCGCTCGACGACGAAGGGCCTCGATGTCGCATGGAACTTGGCGGCGGTCATGCCTTTCCATTCCAACCGCTCGGTCAGCCAGGCGATGCAGTCCGAATTCTCGGCATGAATCATCAGCATGGCCTGCTCGCGACGGGCGGCCGCCAGCGCATCGAGCATTTGCCGGTCGGAGAGTTTCACGTCGTCGTAGGTCATGTAGATCTTGTAGGAAGTGTAGCCATCCGCCACGAGCGCGGGGAAATCCTGGCCCATCGTCTTCTCGTTGGGGTCCGACAGGATCACGTGGAAGGCGTAATCGATCAGCGACTTGTCGTTGGCACGCTGGTGGTACCTGTTCACCGCGTCCCGCAGCGACTGGCCCTTGCTTTGGTAGGCGAAGGGAATGATGGTCGTCGTCCCGCCGGCCGCGGCCGCGCGGCTGCCGCTCTCGAAGTCGTCGCAGAACACCGAGCCGTCGGCCGTGTCCTGGTCGAAATGGACGTGGGCGTCGATGCCGCCCGGCACCGCGATGAGTCCGGTAGCGTCGATCTCCTTGCCGCCCTTGTCGAGCCGTTCGCCGAGTGCCACGACCCGGCCCTTGGCGATGCCGATATCGCCCTTCACAACGTCCGAAGCGGTGGCGATGGTGGTGTTGCGGATCACAAGATCGTAGTCGGCCATGATTTTCTCCCGCAGGACCGTCGGTGCAAGTCCCGTGCCGTGCATTCCCCGCCTAGACCCTGAGCGCGGGCCGGTCCACACTTGCCACGAGGCAAAGGGGACCGAAATGAAAAACTGGTTATCGATCGCCGCGCTGCTGGCGGCGACCGCCGCGGCGCCGCTTGCCGGCATATGGCCTGCCGGGGCGCAAAGTGCGCTGAAGCCCGCCGTCGTCTACAGCACCGGCGGCAAGTTCGACAAATCCTTCAACGAGGGTGTGAGCGCCGGCATCGAGAAGTTCAAGAAGGAGACGCAGGCTGCGGTCGCGGAGTTCGAGCCCCAGAACGAGACGCAGTTCGAGCAGGCCCAGCGGCGCTTTGCCCAAAGGGGCCAGGATCCGATCATCGCCGTCGGCTTCTCGCAGGCCGTGGCGCTCGAGAAGGTCGCCAAGGAATTCCCGAACATCCATTTCACCGTGATCGACAGCGTCGTCGACCTGCCGAACGTGCAGTCGGTCGTATTCAAGGAACAAGAGGGCTCATTCCTGGTGGGCGTGCTGGCCGCACTCGCCTCGCAGAGTGGCAAGATTGGCTTCGTGGGCGGCATGGACATCCCGCTGGTGCGCAAGTTCCAGTGCGGCTTCGAGCAGGGCATCAAGTACGCCAATCCCAAGGCCGAGCTGATCTCCAACATGACCGGCACGACGCCAGCGGCATGGAACGACCCAGGCCGCGGCGCCGAGCTCGCCAAGGGCCAGTTCGACCGTGGCGTCGACGTGGTCTATGCCGCCGCCGGCAGCACCGGCATCGGCATCCTCCAGGCCGCCAAGGATCGCGGCATGCTGGGCATCGGCGTCGATTCCAACCAGAACTATCTCCACCCCGGCACGATGCTGACCTCGATGCTGAAGCGGGTCGACCTCGCGGCCTATCGCAGCTTCAAGGCGGCCGACGACGGCTCGTGGAAGGGCGGCGTGCAGGTGCTGGGCCTCAAGGAAGGCGGCGTCGACTGGGCGCTCGACCAGTACAACGAGAAGATGATCAGTGCCGACATGAAGGCCAAGGTCGAGGCCGCCAAGGCCGACATCATCGCGGGCACGCTCACCGTCCACGATTATATGAGCAACAATTCGTGCAAGCCCTGACGCCAGCTGAGCTGGCGATCGAACTCAAGGCGATTGAGCTAAGGTCAATCGACAAGTCGTTCGGCGGCGTCCACGCCGTGCGCGGTGTGTCGATGCGCATCGACAAGGGCCGCATCACCGGCATCGTGGGCGAGAACGGCGCCGGCAAGTCGACGCTGATGAGCATCCTCTACGGCCTCTATCGCGCCGATGCGGGCGAGATCCTGGTCGAGGGCAAGGCCATGCAGATGGACAGCCCGCGCGACGCGATCGCGCACGGCATCGGCATGGTACACCAGCATTTCATGCTGATCGACAGCTTCACCGTGCTGGAGAACGTCGTGCTCGGCGCCGAGGGCGGCGCGCTTCTCGCGGGTGGCATGGCGGCGGCGCGGGCGGAGCTCGCGCGACTGGGTCGCGAATACGGGCTCTGGGTCGATCCCGACGCGCTGGTGGCCGGTCTCTCGGTGGGCGAGCAGCAGCGGGTCGAGATCCTGAAGGTGTTGTTCCGCGGGGCGCGTATCCTGATCCTCGACGAGCCGAGCGCGGTGCTGACGCCGCAGGAGACCGACCAGCTCTTCCGCATCCTGGCCACCATGAAGGAGCACGGCGTGACCGTCGTGCTGATCACCCACAAACTGCGCGAGATCATGGCGGCAACCGACAAGGTCTTCGTCATGCGCCAGGGCGCGATCGTGGCGGAGCGCGCGACCCGGGATACCAATGCCGAGGAGCTGGCCGAGCTGATGGTCGGCCGCAAACTGCTGACCCGACTGCACAAGGCGCCGGCAAAGCGCGGCGAGGTGATGCTGCGCGCCGAGCATCTGTCGCTGATCGACCATCGCGGCATTCGCCTGCTCGACGACATCGACCTCGAGCTGCGCGGCGGCGAAATCGTCGGCGTCGTGGGCGTCACCGGCAACGGCCAGACCGAGCTGCTGCAGGTCCTGTCCGGCATTCGCGCGCCGACCGGCGGGCGGCTCGAGGTCTGCGGCCGGATCGTCGATGCGGCGCATCCGGGTGATCCCGCCGAGATGCGCGCGCTCGGCCTCGCCCACGTGCCGGAGGACCGCCTACGCCAGGGCATGGTGGCCGACTTCAGCGCGTCGGAGACCTCGATCCTGGGCTATCACGGCGGCAAGCCGTTCTCACACCACTTCCTGCTCGACAATCCGGTGGTCGGCCGGCATTGCGCCAAGCTGATGCAGCGTTTCGACGTGCGCCCGCGCACGCCCGGCCTGCGCTCGGCAAGTTTCTCCGGCGGCAACCAGCAGAAGCTCGTGCTGGCGCGCGAGATGGCGCACGATCCGAAGGTGCTGCTGGTCGGCCAGCCGACCCGAGGTATCGACATCGGCGCCATCGAGTTCATCCATCGCGAGCTGGTGAGGAGCCGCGACGCGGGCTGCGCGGTGCTGGTGGTCTCCGTCGAGCTCGACGAGATCCTGTCGCTCGCGGACCGGATCCTCGTGATGTTCGCCGGCCGCATCGTGGGCGAAGTCGAGGCAGGTCAGGCAAGCGAGCGCCAGATCGGCCTGATGATGGCGGGGGCGCAATCGATCTCGACAGGGGCAGCATGACCGGTGCGCGGCGCGCCTTGCCTGCGTGGGCCGATATCGTCCTGCTGCCGTTCATCAACGTCGCGCTCGCGTTCATCGTCGTGGGCATCATCGTGGCGCTCCTCGGCGTCGATCCCTTCCATGCACTGAAGTTGCTGGTGCTGGGCGCGGTGGGCTCGCCGGAGTCGATCGGCTACACGCTCTATTACGCGACCAACTTCATCTTCACGGGCCTTGCCGTGTCGGTGGCCTTCCATGCCGGCCTGTTCAACATCGGCGGCGAGGGCCAGGCCTATCTCGGCGGCCTGGGTTGCGGCCTGGCGATCCTGGCGCTCGATAAGCTCCTGCCAGCCTGGGCTATGATACCGGTGGCAATCGCCGCGGCCGCGCTGTTCGGCGCGGCATGGGCCGCGGTTCCGGCGTGGCTGCAGGCCTGGCGCGGCAGCCACATCGTCATCACCACCATCATGTTCAACTTCGTGGCCTCGGCCCTGATGGTGTACCTGCTGGTGAACGTGCTGATCGCGCCTGGCTCGATGACGCCGCAGAGCCGCGGCTTCGCGCCGGCGGCGTATCTGCCGATCCTCATGGGCTCGACCTTGAACGCATCCATTCTGCTGGCGCTCGCCTGCTGCGTCGGCGTCTGGGTGTTCCTGTGGCACACCTCGTGGGGCTATGCGCTGCGCACCATGGGGCACAATCCGGCGGCGGCGATCTACGCCGGCACCAATCTCCGGCGCATGACGATGCTGGCCATGTGCCTGTCCGGCGCACTGGCGGGATTCGTCGGGGTGAACGAGCTGATGGGCGTGCAGCACCGCATCCTGCTCGACTTCCAGGCGGGCTACGGCTTTGCCGGCATCGCCGTCGCCCTGATGGGCCGCAATCATCCGCTGGGCGTGGCGCTGGCGGCGCTGCTGTTCGGCGCGCTGCAGCAGGGCGGCGCGGAACTCGCCTTCGACGTGCCCCAGATCACGCGCGAGATGGTGGTGGTGATCCAGGGGCTGGTGATCCTGTTCTCGGGCGCGCTCGAGCATCTGCCGCGGCCGTGGCTGCAGGCACTTCTGGCGCGGCGGCCGCGATGAGCGACTGGAGCTCGATCGCCTTCCTGATGTCGGCCGCGACCTTGCGCGTGGCCACGCCGCTGATCCTGTGTGCCATGGGCGGGCTGTTCTCGGAGAAGAGCGGCATCATCGACGTCGGGCTCGAAGGCAAGATGCTGGTGGCCGCCTTCTTTTCGGCCGCGACCGCGTCTCTGACGGGCTCGGCCTGGGCGGGCGTGGGTGCGGGCATCGTGGCGGCCGAGGCGCTTGCCCTGCTGCACGGCTTTGCCTGCATCACCCATCGCGGCAACCAGGTGGTGAGCGGCGTGGCGCTCAATATCCTGGCGGCCGGCCTCACCGTCGTGCTGGGCAATGCCTGGTTCAAGCAGGGTGGCCAGACGCCACCGCTCACCTCCGAGCAGCGCCTGCTGCCACTGTTCTTTCCCAATGCGGGCGACAATGCGCTGGTCTATGTCGGCCTCGCCGCCGTGCCCTTCACCTGGTGGCTGATCGGGCGCACCCGCTTCGGGTTGCGCCTGCGCGCGGTGGGCGAGATGCCTCTGGCGGTCGATGCCGCGGGCATTTCGGTGGCCTGGCTGCGCTATCGCGCGGTGCTGCTGTGCGGTCTGTTCGCGGGCCTCGCGGGCTCCTATCTCGCGGTCGCGCAGAACGCGGGCTTCAGCCGCGACATGACGGCGGGGCAGGGCTTCATCGCGCTGGCGGCCATCATCTTCGGCAAGTGGCGGCCGTTCCCGGCCTTCGGCGCGTGCCTGATGTTCGGGCTGCTCGATGCCGTCGCCATCCGCCTGCAGGGCCTCAAGGTGCCGGGCATCGGCGAAGTGCCGGTGCAATTGTTCCAGGCCTTGCCGTATCTTCTCACCATGTTCCTATTGGCCGGTTTCATCGGTCGTGCGGTCGCCCCCAAGGCGGTCGGCGTGCCCTACGTGAAGGAGCACTGACATGCCTCATCCCGAGCTGGACGACCTGGTGCGGCTTGCGCAAAGGATGATGACACGCGCCCATGCGCCCTATTCGAAGTACCACGTCGGCGCGGCCGTCCGCGACGAGGCCGGCGACATCCACGGCGGCTGCAACATCGAGAACGCGGCGTTCCCGGAAGGAATGTGCGCCGAGGCGGCGGCGATCGCGGCCCTGGTCGGATCCGGCGGCAAGCGCGTGCTGGAATGCGCCGTCGCGGGACCGGGCCCGGAAGTGATCACGCCGTGCGGCGGCTGCCGCCAGAAGCTGCGCGAGTTCGCCTCGGACGATCTCAAGATCCACCTTTGCGGTCCCGACGGGCTGCATCGCACGGTGACGCTCGGCCAGTTGCTGCCGCTGTCGTTCGGCCCGCATCACCTCGACAGGCCATGATCGACGCCATTGCCGCCCGTATTGCGTCTGGGGCGCCGGGCTTCAAGCCGCGGGTGGCAATGCTGCTGGGCTCGGGGCTCGGCGCCTTCGCCGACGAGGTGAAAGCGATTGCCACGATTGCCTACGCCGACCTGCCGGGCTTTCCTCGGCCCACCGTCGGCGGGCATGCGGGCAGGCTTGTGCTGGGCCACGTCGGGCCGACCCCGGTCGCGGTGATGCAGGGCCGCGCTCACTATTACGAGAACGGCAAGGCCGATGCGATGGCGGGCGCCATTCGCGCGCTGGCGGCGCTGGGCTGCGAGACCTTGTTCCAGACCAATGCCGCTGGCAGCCTGCGCCTCGACATGCCGCCGGGCTCGCTGATGGCGATCTCCGACCACATCAACTTCACCGGTGTGAATCCGTTGTTCGGCATCGTCGAGAACCGCTTCGTCGACATGGTCGATGCCTACGATCCCGAGCTGCTGAAGCGCCTGCTGACTGTGGCGAAGGAGACGGACATCGTCTGCCATGACGGCGTCTACATCTGGTTCAGCGGCCCGAGCTTCGAGACGCCGGCGGAGATCCGGGCCGCGCGTCTTCTGGGCGCCGATGCCGTGGGCATGTCGACCGCCCCCGAGACGATCCTGGCGCGCCATGCCGGGATGAAGGTCGTGGGCCTCTCGCTGATGACCAACTACGCCGCGGGCCTGGTGCCCGGCGCACTGGGCCATGAGCAGACCCTGGCCGTGGCGGGCGAGGCGTCGGGCAAGGTGCGTCGGCTGCTGCGCGCCTTCCTCGAGCGTTACTAGTCCATGCTGCCGCAGGAGATCATCCGCAAGAAGCGCGACGGGGCTGAGCTGTCGGCCGACGAGATCGCCTTCATTGCCCGCGGTATCGCCGACAACGGTCTGAGCGAGGGCCAGGTCGCGGCCTTCGCCATGGCCGTGTTCTTCCACGGCATGACGACACGGGAGCGCGTCGCCCTCACCCTGGGCCTCGTGAAGTCGGGCGTGATCCTCGACTGGAACGATCTCGACCTGCCGGGACCGATCATCGACAAGCATTCGAGCGGCGGTGTCGGCGACAAGGTGAGCCTGATGCTGGCGCCCATCGTGGCGGCCTGCGGCGGCTTCGTGCCGATGATCTCCGGCCGCGGCCTCGGCCACACCGGCGGCACGCTCGACAAGCTGTCGGCGATCTCGGGTTATGAGACGCAGCCCGACGTGGCGACGTTCCGCCGGGTCGTGCGCGAGGTGGGCTGCGCGATCATCGGCCAGACCGACAATCTCGCGCCGGCGGATCGGCGGCTCTATGGCGTGCGCGACGTCACCGCGACCGTCGAATCGATCCCGCTGATCGTGAGCTCGATCCTGTCGAAGAAGGTCGCGGCCGGGCTCGACGGGCTGGTGATGGACGTGAAGTGCGGCACCGGCGCCTTCTGCGACACCGAGGCGATGGCGCACGACCTGGCCGAAAGCCTGGTGGCCGTCGCCAACCAGGCGGGGCTGTCGACGACGGCGCTGATCACCGACATGAACTCGGTGCTGGGCCGCGATGTCGGCAACGCGCTCGAGGTCGCCGAGACCGTGGCCTATCTGAAGGGCGAGGGCGCACGCGATCCGCGCCTGCACGAGGTCGTCATGGCGCTGGCGGGCGAGATGCTGGCGCTGGGCGACCTGGCGCCAAGCGTGGCGGCGGGCCGCGCGCGCGCCGAAGCGGCGCTGGAGGATGGGCGGGCCGCGGAGAAATTCGCCCGCATGGTGTCGCTGCTGGGCGGACCCGGCGATTTCCTCGAACATCCCCAGCGCTATCTCAGCGTTGCACAGGTCATCAAGACCTGCACCTCGACGCGGCCGGGCTTCGTCATCGGGATGAACGCACGCGATATTGGCATCGCCGTAGTGGCACTTGGCGGCGGCCGCAGCCACGCCGACGATGCGATCGACCCTTCCGTCGGTTTCACCGGGATGATCGACGTCGGCACCCAGGTCCGCACCGGCACGCCGCTCTGCGTCGTGCACGCCGCGAGCGAGTCCGATGCCGATGCCGCGATCGAGCAGGTGCGACAGGCGATCCGCATCGGCAGCCCGGCGCCGCCGCCCCGCCCCGTCGTGATGGCGAGGATCACCGAATGATCGACCTCGCGGCCTACGAGCGCGACGGCTTCCTGGTGCTGCCGGATTTCCTGCCGCCCGCCGATTGCGACGCGCTGCAGGCACGCGCTGCCGAATTGGTCGCGGCGTTCGATCCGGGACCCGTGCGCACCGTCTTCTCGTCGCACGACCAGGGCCACGCCAAGGCGCAGTACTTCCGCGAGTCGGGCGGGACGATCCGCTTCTTCTTCGAGGAGGAGGCAACCGACCAGCCAGCCGCCCTGGCGCTGAACAAGATCGGCCATGCCCTGCACGACCTCGATCCGGTGTTCGATCGCATTTCACGCCAGCCCAAGATCGCGGCGCTGGCCAGGTCACTTGGCTTCGGACAGCCGCTGTTGCTGCAGTCGATGTATCTCTTCAAACAGCCCCGGATTGGCGGTGAGGTCGGCTGGCACCAGGACGCCACCTACCTGCACACCGTGCCCACGACCGTGACGGGCTTCTGGATCGCCCTCGACGATGCCGATCGCGACAACGGCTGCCTGATGGCGCTCAGAGGGGCTCATCGCGGGCCGTTGCGCGAGCGCTTCCATGACAAAGGCGGCGAGCTGGTCACCACAACGCTCGATCCGTCGCCCTGGCCAGATGCCGCGCCTGTCGCCCTGGAAGCCAAACGCGGCACGCTTGTCGTGCTGCATGGGTTGCTGCCGCATGCCAGTGCGCCCAACCGCTCGAGCCGGGCGCGCCACGCCTACGCCTTGCACCTGATCGACGGACATGCCGAATATTCATCCGACAATTGGCTGCAACGGCCGGGTCTGGAATTGCGGGGGTTCTGAGTGGTCGCCAAGGCCGAACTGCATTGTCATCTCGAAGGCTCGATCGCGCCGCCGCTGGCCATCGAACTCGCCAAGCGCAACGGCACCAGCCTGCCGGCCGGGCTGATGCGCGCCGATGGAAGCTACGAGTGGAAGGATTTCCTGGGCTTTCTCGCGGCCTACGACGGCGTCTGCAGTGCGCTGCGCACGCCGCGCGATTTCAGCGACGTGATCTATACCTATCTCGCAGGCGCGTCGCGGCAGGGCGCCGTCTATGTCGAGATGTTCTGCTCGCCCGAGCGCCCGACGATGCTGAACATGCCCTATACCGCATGGCTGGAGGCACTGGCCGGCGGCATAGACCGCGCCCAGCGCGAGTTCGGCATCACCGGCCGCATCATCGCGATCTGCATTCGCCACCTCGGGCCCGACAGGGCGCTGGCCATGGCGCGGAAGGTTGTGGCCCATCCGCATCCCTATGTCGTGGGCTTCGGCATGGGCGGCGACGAGGCGAAGTTCAAGCCGGTCGAATTCGCGCCGGCCTACCGGCTGATGCATGACAAGGGATACGGCTGCACTGTGCACGCGGGCGAGGTGGTGGGGCCGCAGAGCGTCTGGGATGCCATCGAGCATCTGCCGGTCACCCGCATCGGTCATGGCGTGCGCTCGGCAGAGGACCCGCGACTGCTCGAGGAGCTTGCCCGGCGCGGCACGGTGCTGGAGGTCTGCCCGGGCAGCAACGTCGCGCTCGGCATCTATCCCGATCGCGCGGCCCACCCGCTGCACAGACTGATCGGTGCGGGCGTTCGGGTCACGCTCAACTCCGACGATCCGCCGTTCTTTCACACGACGCTGGGCGACGAATACGACAAGGCGGGGCTGGGAGACGAGGCGCTGCGGCGCATCACGCGGACGGCCATCGAGGCCTCGTTCGCGGACCACGAGACCAAGGCAAGGCTGCTGAAGGGGGTTGGACCATGATCGTGAAGAGGGCATGGGCGCTCGGCGCCACCACCATCGTTATCGCATTGTCGGCAGCCGCCGCGTGGGCCGAAACGCCGGTGCCGCAGGACTGGCTCGAAGCCAATCTCTGGACGCAGCGCTCGGTCGAGTTCAAGGGCAACGCGCTCGCCGTCTATGCGCTGGCCCGCGTCAGGCTCGACCAGGCGCTAGCCGACAAGAAGTGGACCGCCGCGCCCGCCGAACAGAAGGGCGACTACGAGAACCTGCCGCCCGCGATCGTGCTCGATGTCGACGAGACCGTGCTCGACAACTCGCTCTACCAGGTGTGGAGCATGAAGAACGGCATTCCCTTCAGCGTCGCGACCTGGAATCAGTTCTGCAACGACAAGGTCGCGCGCGCGATCCCGGGAGCCGTCGAGTTCACCAAATATGCCGACTCCAGGGGCGTGAAGGTGTTCTACGTCTCCAACCGCGCCGCCGAGGTCGAGAAATCGACGCGCGAGAACATGGAAGCGCTGGGCTTCCCGGTCGGCGGCCCTGGGGGCGGCAACGTCGACACCTTCCTGATGCAGAACGAGAAGCCCGACTGGGGCAGCAAAAAGAGCACGCGCCGTGCCTTCATCGCCAAGGACTATCGCATCCTGCTGGGCGTCGGCGACAATTTCGGCGACTTCGACGACCGCTACACCTCGAGCGAGGCCGACCGGTTGAAGTACTTCGAGGAGAACAAGGAGCGCTGGGGCCGCGAGTGGCTGATGATCGCCAACCCGACCTACGGCTCCTTCGACGCCGCCCCCTTCGCCTTCAACTACAAGGCGCCGGCCGACGAGCAGCGCAAGGCGAAATGGGCGGTGCTCGAGGCCTGGGAAGGCCCGAAGAAGTAGCTAGATCGCGGCTTCGGTCTCGGCGTCGAACAGATGAAGCCGGGCCGGATTGAGCGCCAGCCGGAGTCGGTCGTGAGCGCGGACTTTGGACTCCGGATCGATGCTGGCGGCCATCAGCGCCGTTCCGACCCGCGTGTCGAGCAGGATCTCCGAACCCAGCTGCTCGACCACCTCGACCTCGGCTTCGAAGCAGAGATCGGCCGAATCGCCCGCATTGGCGATCCGGATGTCCTCCGGCCGGACGCCGAGCGTGGCCTTGCTGCCGGCCTTGGATCGGGCGCGGCTTGCCAGCGGCTCCGGCAGGTAGATCTTCAGGCCCTGGGCTTCGGCGGCCACCCGCCCGTTGCCGTCGGCCAGAGTCACGTCGGCGAAGTTCATCGCCGGCGAGCCGATGAAGCCCGCCACGAAGCGGTTGGCCGGGCGATTGTAGAGCTCGAGCGGCTCGCCGACCTGTTGGACGATGCCGTCCTTCATCACCACGACGCGATCGCCCAAGGTCATCGCTTCGACCTGGTCGTGCGTCACGTAGACCGAGGTGACGGCCAGTCGCTCGTGCAGCTTCTTGAGCTCGACCCGCATCTGCACGCGCAGCTTGGCGTCGAGGTTGGAGAGCGGCTCGTCGAACAGGAAGACCTTGGGATCGCGCACGATGGCGCGGCCGAGCGCCACCCTCTGGCGCTGGCCGCCCGAGAGCTGGCGCGGCTTGCGGCCGAGCAGGTTCTCGATGCCCAGGATGTCGGCGGCGCGCTTGATGCGCTTGTCGATCTCGGCCTTGTCGAACTTCCGCATCTTGAGCCCGAATGCCATGTTGGAGGCCACGCTCATGTGCGGATAGAGCGCGTAGTTCTGGAACACCATGGCGATGTCGCGGTCCATCGGCGGCACTTCGTTCACCACCGTGTCGTCGATGCGGATCTCGCCGCTCGAGATGGCTTCCAGCCCCGCGATCATCCGCAGGGTCGTGGTCTTGCCGCAGCCCGAGGGGCCGACGAAGACCATGAACTCCTTGTCATGGATCTTGAGGTCGACGTTCTTCACCACGTGCGTGGTGTCGAAATACTTGTTGAGACTGTGAAGCGATACCTCGGCCATGAACGGCTACCCCTTGACCGAGCCGGTGAGGCCCGAAACGTAGTGTTCGACGAAGAACGAATAGACGATCGCGACGGGAATCGATCCCAGCAGCGCGCCCGCCATCAGCGATCCCCAGAAGAAGACGTCGCCGCGGATCAGCTCCGACGTGACGCCGACCGCCACCGTCTTCTCGTCCGGCGAGGACAGGAAGACGAGGGCGTAGATGAATTCGTTCCACGACAGCGTGAAGGCGATGATGCCGGACGACAGGATGCCGGGCAGGGCGACCGGGATGACGATGAACAGCATCGCCTTCCAGCGCGAGGCGCCGTCGATGCGGGCGCACTCCTCGAGCTCCTTCGGGATCGCCTTGAAGTAGCCCATCATCAGCCAGGTGCAGAACGGAATCAGGAACGTGGGGTAGGTGAGGATCAGCGACCACGGCGTGTCGCCCAGCCGGAAGTCGCGGATGATCTCGGCCAGCGGGATGAAGAGCAGCGTCTGCGGCACCAGGTAGGTGATGAAGATCAGGGTACCGAGGCTGCCGGCCCACGGGAAGTTGAGGCGGGCCAGCGCATAGCCCGCCAGCACGCCGCAGAACAGCGAGATCAGGGTCGAGGTCGCGGCGATGAACATGGTGTTGAACATCCACCGCCCGAAGTTCGTCTCCTCGAACAGGTAGGTGAAGTGCTCGAACGTCGGCTTGTTGGTCCAGAACGGCATGTTGTTCACGGCGTTCCACGGCCGGTAGAGCTCGCCGTCCGGCCGGAAGCTGGTGATGATCATCCAGTAGAACGGGAACAGCAGGACGACGACGAACAGGATCAGCGGCAGGTAGGCGAATGCCCATTTCCGCCAGAGCGCACCTTCAATCATTTGCGCGTCTCCACACGGCCGACCATGTCAGCGCGTCTCCACTCTGCGGATGTAGAGCAGCTGCACCACCACGATGATGAAGAGGAACGGAAACATCGCCAGCGACACCGCCGCACCCTGCGAGAGCAGGCCGGAGACGATGCCGATCTGGTAGGCGTAGGTGGCGAAGAGATGCGTGGCGTTCGCGGGACCGCCGCCGGTCATGACATAGACCAGCTGGAAGTCGGCGAAGGTCTGGATCACCGAGAACAGCATGACCACCATGGTCACCGGCAGCAGGAGAGGCCAGGTGACGTACCAGAAGCGGTTCCAGGGCCGTGCGCCGTCGATGGCGGCGGCCTCGTTCAGCTCGGGGCTGATGGTCTGCAGGCCGGCCAGCAGGCTGATGGCGAAGAACGGCACGCCGCGCCAGATGTTGACCACGATGATCGAGGCCATCGCAAGATCCGAATCGCCCAGCCAGTTGATGCGGGCATGGATCAGGCCGAGCTTGAACAGGCTCCAGTTGATGACGCTGAAGGTGGGATCGAACATCCACTTCCAGGCGAAGGTCGACAGAACCGTCGGGATGATGAAGGGCAACAGGATGAAGGCGCGGACGAGTGCCTTGCCCTTGAAATGCCGGTTGAGCAGCATCGCCAGCCACAGGCCAAGCCCGAGCTTGAAGACCGTCGTGACGCCCGTGTACCAGAAGGTGTTCCAGACCGACGTCCAGAAGATGTTGTCTTCCCAGAGCTTGGCGAAGTTGGCGAACCCGACGAACTGGCCGGGATCGCCCACCTTCGCGCTGCTGAGCGACAGCAGCACGCCCTCCGCGAACGGATAGGCGATGAACAGGCCGAGCAGGATCGCCGTCGGCGTCAGCAGGACGAGGGCGAGCCAGCGCTCGTCCTCGAGTTTGCGCAGCCTTATGGGGACCCGTCGGGTCTCCGCGCCTGCCAGGGCAGTTACCGCCATTGTCCTCTACCCGCCGCCCGACCTCAGGCCGCGTAGATCTTCTTGAGCTCGCCCTCGGCCCATTTGACCGCCTCCTCGGGGGCCATGCCCTGGACCGCCTTGGCGTACATGTCGGTGATGATGTACTTCGACAGCACCTCGGCGGCCTTCTGGTTGGGCAGGCCGGCGAAACCCGGCGCCTGGCCGAGTTTGGCGGCGACCTTGTAGGGCGCCATCACCGGATCCTCGTTCCACAGCTTGTGCTCCTCCCACTTGGCGGTGGGCGGCGTGGCGAAGCCCTTCTGCGAGATGAACCACCGCTCGAAGTTCTTCTCGGTGTGCATCCACTTCAGGAATTCCTTCGCGGCGTCCTGATTCTTGGAATACTTCATCAGCATGTCGGACTGGTTGAGATGCATGCCGAACTGTCCGGCAGGCCCCGCCGGCAGCGGCGCGTGCTGGATGTCCTTGTTCATCGGCGTGCCCTTGTCCGTCTGGTATTGGTCGGGCTTGCGCAGGGTCTCGATGTAGATCGAGGCGCCGTTCAGCGTGGCCGAGATGGTTTGCGACAGGAACGCGCGGTTGTTGTTGGTGTCGTCCCAGGCAAGCGCGCCCTCGTCGCAGCCGTCCTTCCAGAAGCCCTGCATGAACTTCACGGACTCCAGCGTCTCCTTGGAGTTGAGCGCCACGGTCTTGCCGTCGGCCTCGACTTCCTTGCCGCCCCACGACCACAGGTAGGGATAGGTGAAGGTCGGCGCGTCGCCGAACGTGTGGCCGAGCGTCTGGCCGACCGGATGGCCCTTGGCCTTCAGCTTCTTGGCGACCTCGCGATATTCGGTCCAGGTCTTGGGGAAGGAGGTGACGCCCACTTCTTCGAACCACGACTTGCGATAGGCGATCATGCCGCCGATCACCGCCCATGGCATGCTCATGAAGATCTTGCCGTCGCTGCACAGCGAGCGGCAGTACTTGTAGAGGCCGCCTTCGCGCTTGCCGAGATCCTCGGCGAGATCGGTGAGATCGACCACGCTGTTGGCGTAGATGTAGGTGTTGTTGTTGAACGCCTGGATCAGGTCGGGACCCGAGCCCGACTGGATCGCCGCCGTCGCGCGCGGCTGCAGGTCGTTGCCGTTGACCGTCTCGAAATTGATCTTGATGCCGAGCGCCTTCTCGGCCTCGGGCATCAGTTCCTTGCGCATCAACGTGTCCGATGCGGGAACGAAGTCGACCCAGCGCAACCAGTGGACGGTCTTGGTCTGGGCGTAGGCGGGCGTGCGGCCCGAGGCGAGGATGCCGGCCATGCCGGTCGACGCCACGGCAGCTGCACTGCCGGCAAGCTTGATAACGCTGCGACGCTTCGTGTCAGCCATATTGTCCTCCCAGGACGAGCTGCCTCGTTGGACAGCGTTTGATTGCCACCATCGTAGGCATCGGGAAGGAATAGGCGCAAGCCGTGGAGCGGAATTTTTCCTGGCGAATCTCCGCTCCGCCTTTTGTGTGAATTTGCCTAAATAAGAGTCGGATCCAGCGTGAAAAGATCCTGCGCTCGACCGACGCCACGCAGAGCGAAACGGCCGACAGATACGAGATCGCGGCGCTTGTAGGCCGGAAGAGCCTCGGAAAAGGCCGACGAGATCAGCACCGGCCGGTCGACCGAGCGGCACATCGAGGCGATGCGGCTGGTCTCGTTGACGGCCGGCCCCACCACCGTGAAGTCGAGCCGGTCGGTGCTGCCAATGTTGCCGTACAGTACTTCGCCGATATGCAGGCCGACATAGACCGATGTGGTCGGCCGGCCCTCGCCGCCGCGCCTGTCGTTGAGCTCACGCACGCGCTTGCGCATCTCGCGTTCGGCCTTGAGCGCCTTGGCGCAGGCCATCCCGGGGTCGTCGTCCCGGAAGATCGCCAGCGTGCCGTCGCCGATCAGCTTCAGCACGTCGCCGCCCGCCTGCTGCACCGAGGTGATGACGGCGTCGGCATAGTCGTTCAGCAGCGGGATGATCTCGCCCGGCGAGGCGGTGTCGGTGATGGTCGTGAAGCTGCGCAGGTCGGAGAACCACAGCACGGCCTCGATCCGGTCGGCGACGCCGCGCTGGATGCGGCCGGCGAGCACCCGTTGCCCGGCATCCTTGCCGAGATAGACCTCGACCAGGGTGCTCGAAATGCGGACCAGCGCGGCGCTCTTGATGGCAAGGCCCAGCGCCGGCACGAGGCGGCGCAGCGCCGTGATCTGGGCGTCGGTGAAACCCTCGGCACGGCGCGTCGTCCAGGCTGAATAGACGCCATCCATCTCGCCGAAAGTGGAGCTGCTCGCGAAGCGATGGACGAACAGGATGTAGTCGGTGTGGCCCGCGTCCTTCATCTCCTGGATGATCGGATAGTCGGCGGCTTCGCCGAAGCCGATGCGCCGGCGCATCTCTTCGGCGCCGGTCTGCAGCATGTGGAAGAACGGGCTGCTCTGCCAGGACTGCGCGGCTTCGCCCTGGTCGCTGCGGCCGTAATCGCGCGTGGCTTCTTCCTCGCCACCGTCGTCGCGCCAGCGGAAGAGGCGGCCTTCGTACACCGGATGCAGCGTGTCGATGAAGGCGAGCCCGCGCGACAGCGGCAGGTTCAGGGTGGCGCATTTCTCGCAGAACCTGCGCAGTAACTCGGTCTCGTCGATGCCTTCCAGGCCCTGGCGAATGACCCAGTCGGTGAGGCGGTCGATGTCGGTGTCGTTCATCGTCCCTATGTAGGGTGCCGGTCGCGGAAATGGCAGGCCGCCAGATGGCCTGCAACCGTGGATTCCAGTAGCGGCACCTCGGCCACGCAGCGGTCGGCCTTCATCGGGCAGCGCGGATGGAAGTGGCAGCCCGGCGGCGGGTTCAGGGCGCTCGCGATCTCGCCCTTGGCCTTTGCCTTGGCGGTGACGATGGCGCGGTGGAACGGGTCGGGGATCGCCGCGATCAGGGCGCGTGTATAGGGATGCCGCGGGTCCTCGAAGATCTCCTGCCAGCCGCCCTGTTCGACGATGCGGCCGAGATACATGACGGCCACCCTGTCGCTCACATGCTCGACCACGCCGAGGTCGTGACTGATCATGATGTAGCTGAGGCCCATCTCGTCCTTGAGATCGAGCAGCAGGTTCAGGATCTGCGCGCGGATCGACACGTCGAGCGCCGAGACGGGCTCGTCGCAGATCACCAGCTTGGGCTTCAGGATCAGCGCGCGGGCGATGCCGATGCGCTGGCGCTGGCCGCCGGAGAACTCGTGCGGATAGCGGTCGGCCTGCTCGGGCCTGAGCCCGACCTTGGCCATCATGTCGATGACGCGGCCCTCGACCTCGGCCTTGTCGTTCACGCCCTGCAGGCGCAGCGGATCGGCCAAGGTGCGGCGCACGGTCTGGCGCGGATTGAGCGAGGCGTAGGGGTCCTGGAAGACCATCTGCACCGTGCGCGCCGTCTCGAGCCGCCGGCGTTCGGCGAGATTGCGGCCGTCCAGCATGATGCGGCCGCGCGTCGGCGCAAGCAGCGCCATGATCGCGAGCGCCAGGGTGGACTTGCCGCAGCCCGACTCGCCCACCAGGCCCAGGCACTCACCAGGCTTCACGTCGAGCGTGACGCCGTCGACTGCCTTCAGGGTCTTGATGCCGCCCGCGAAGGCGTTGCCCACCTTGAAGTGGACGACGAGGTCTTCGAGCGAGAGAAGCGTCTCAGCCATGGTGGTGGCACCGCACGAGTCCATCGGCGGGAAGGGCGTCGCTGTCGGGCACGACCGTGCGGCAGATGTCGGTCACCGAAGGACAGCGCGGATTGAAGCGGCAGCCCGCGGGATAGGACGCGATCGAGGGCACGACGCCCGTGATTTCCTGCAGCCGCTGGCGGCCGCGCCGCGAGCGCTCGCCGAGACGGGGCAGCGAGTTCACGAGCCCTTGCGTGTAGGGATGGCGCGGCGTCGCGAAGATCGCGTCGGCCACCTGGGCTTCGACGATGCGGCCGGCGTACATGACGGCCACGCGCTTGCACATGTTGGCGACCAGCCCGAGATCGTGGCTGATCATCAGGATCGCGGTGCCCTTGGCGGCGCAGAGCTCGGCCATCAGGTCGATGATCTCGGCCTGTACTGTGACGTCGAGCGCGGTCGTGGGCTCGTCGGCGATCAGCAGCTCGGGGCTGCAGGCCAGCGCGATCGCGATCATGACCCTCTGGCGCATGCCGCCCGAGAGCTGGTGCGGGAAATCCTTTATGCGCCGCTCCGGCGAGGGCACGTGCACCTGGCGGAGCGCTTCTTCGGCGCGGTCCATCGCCTCGGTCCAGTTGGCGCCCTGGTGCAGCACGAACATCTCGGCGATCTGGCGGCCGACCGGCGACAGCGGGTTGAGCGCCGTCATCGGCTCCTGGAAGATCATGGCGATCCGCCGGCCGCGCAGCCGGCGCCATTCGGCGGCCGAGGCATCCTGGATCTCCGCGCCGTCGAGCACGATCCGTCCGCCTGCGACCGACAGCGGCCGGCGCAGCAGGCCCATGACGCTGAGCGCCGTGATGCTCTTGCCGCAGCCCGATTCGCCCACCAGCCCGAAGGCCTCGCCGCGGCCGATCTCGAAGCTCACCTTTTCGACGGCGTCATAGTTTGCCCCGTCGCCCTGCAGGGCGATGCGCAGGTCCTCGACCTTGAGAAGCGGTGTGTTCATGCGCGTCTCGACGTGGATTGCGGGTCGAGGATATCGCGCAGGCCGTCGCCCAGCAGGTTGAGGCCGAGCACGGTGAGGAAGATGGCGACGCCGGGGAACACCGATAGCCACGGCGCCGTCGTGATCTGGTCGCGTGCTTCGGAGAGCATGCTGCCCCAGCTCGGGAAGGGCGGACGGATGCCGAGGCCGAGGAACGACAAGGCGGCCTCGGAGAGGATCGCGCCGCCCATGCCGAGGGTGGCGATCACGATCAGAGGGCCCAGG
>FTCZ01004059.1_pt1 | contig 25187 bp, 19 predicted proteins | sample 1658871 | NCBI WGS metagenome assembly FTCZ01 (sample SAMEA3914864, study PRJEB12502) | metagenome | biome: forest; material: soil | place: USA | collected 2012-03-12 | depth 0.3 m | reverse complement strand
ATCGATGAGACGGATGCCGCGCGACAGATCGCAGCCTATCTGGGCTGCGAGCATATCGCGATGCCGCTGGAAATCCCGGACGCAAAGGACGCGCTGCCACGTGTGCTAGCCTCGTATGACGAGCCCTTTGCCGATATGGCAGCGATCCCGACGTGGTATGCGGCCAAGCTAGCTTCGGAACATGTCAAGGTTGTGCTCTGCGGAGAGGGTGGCGACGAACTTTTTGCCGGCTACAAACGCCACCGCAACGCCCGTGCGATCGAACGTTATCGACCGCTGATTAACCGGATGGGCGCACTGGGTTCGTTAATTGATCGCCTGCCCGTCACTTCGTCAGCGCAGTGGAACTATTTGCGGCAGAACGCGCAGCGCTTCTCCGAATTTATACGCCTTCCCGACGGATATCAGCAATTCTTTGCCGCAACGCAGATCAGCCGCAACACGCTCCGTCGCCAAGTCTACACCCCCGATTTCTGGGATCGCCACGAGGGCGAAAATGGCTATGCTCGCCTGGAGAATGAATATTTCCCGTCCGGGATGGGGCCGGCTTCTGCGCTTGAGAGGTTCCTCCATGCAGACCTTACGCTCAACATGCCGTCGGCCATGCTCACACGCCTCGACCGTGGCACGATGGCGCACTCCGTAGAGGCGCGGGTTCCCTTTCTCTCGCACAAGGTCGTGGACTGGGCCTTGACCGTTCCCTCCGATCTGAAGCTGAAGGGCGCCACGGGGAAGCGGATTTTAAGGCAGGCGATCGCGCCATGGCTACCACCCGATATTCTCCGGCGACCAAAGCAGGGTTTCCAGATTCCACACGCGCATTGGCTGCGTGGCGATTTCGGAGGTTTCGCGCGCGAAACGTGGCACGACAGTGGCGCGGCGGCGGCCGGTTTTCTCGATACCGCCGCCGTCGAGCGGCTTTTCGATGAGCATAAGAAGGGCGCGGCGGATCATGGCCGCATGCTCTATGCAATCGCCGCCTTCGGATTATGGTGGTCCGAGATTCGCCCCGCATCCCCACGAAAGATCGCAGATGTCGCATGATCCCCGCCTTGCAGGGCGCCGCGCGAGCCTGGTCATCCACACCTTCGACCGGGGTGGTAGCGGCCGGGTTGCCGCCTATCTCGCGCGGGGGTTTGCCGACCTCGGGATGATCGTCGACCTGACGGTCTTCGCGAGCGGCGGCGAGGTTGAAAATATTGCAACAGACCTTGCAGGGCACAACGTCGCCATTCGATATCTCGGAAGGCTGAGCCGAATGCGGCCGGTCGATCTGCTCCGTGGGCTCCCGGGACTTGTCCGGCTGTTCCGGCGCGATAAGCCGGATGTGGTGATTGCCTGCGCAAACAACGCGGCCCTTGTGACAGCCATCGCGTATCGACTATCCGGTCTTAAAGGCAGCCGCCTGTTTCTCAAGACGACCAATCCGATCGCAAGCTCCCGGCATAAGGGTATTGTCCGTGCGATCAGACGCTCAGGCTATCGCATCATCTTTCCCTGGGCTGATGCAGTCTGGACGCTCAGTCCCGAGGAAAGCGCGGAAATGCGGGAAGCCTTTCCCGCCTTCAAAACACTTTTCCGCGATGTCGCGAACCCTTACGTCACGCCCGCGATGTTCGCCCAGCCCGAACAGGATCTACCTAACAGCTCGACGGGAAAGACGGTCATATCGGTGGCGCGACTGACCGCTCAGAAGCGGCTCGACCGCCTGATCGCCGCCTTTGCAAAGGTGCGCCACCCCGGTGCCCGCCTCCTCATTCTTGGCGAGGGCGAAGAACGCTCCTCGCTAAGCGCTCTGATCTCCCAACTGGGTCTCCAGGATCGGGTTTCGATGCCGGGATATGTGAGCGACGTAGCCTCTGCGCTGCATGCCGCTGACCTTTTCGTGCTTCCATCCGCCTATGAAGGGCTGCCTGCCGTCGTGCTCGAATCCATGGCGGCCAATTGCCCGGTGCTTGCAACGGACTGCTTCCCTGCAGCACGTGCGCTCCTTGGCAACACCCGGGGATGTGCCATTATCGAGGATACCGCCCCGGAAGAGCTTGCCGCCCTGATCGACGAACATCTGCAGCGCGCCAGGCCCGATCATCTTCGTGCCATCGCACAACGTTTCTCAATCGCTGGCGGAATAGCGAGCCACACAGACGCCATCCGCGCGCAGTTGTAGCGCCCATCGCGCGTCAGCGGCTACCTGGCTGCCCTGTCGTCGCGGACGAAACGTCGCCTGTCACACCGGACGGCCCACATGACTTGCGCGCCAGAGTAGCGCGCTCAGCATCGTCGCGCCTACCATCGCCTGAATGACCGCAAAGAAGCCCGCGCCAGGAAGGCCCAGTCCCATCATCAGTAGCGGAAGCAGTGGCAACAGGCCGATCGAAGAGATCAGGTTTGCCCCAAACGACAGGCTGGGGCGACCCAGCGCAACGAGCGCGGAACTGGCCGGTGGGTTCACCAACTGGATCGCGCGCGCTACAAAAAGCCAGATCATAATGTCACCCGCCGGCCCGAACTGCGGACCACCTGTCCATCTGGCCAGCGGCCGACCGCAGAACCCGACAAGCACGACGAACGGGATCGCCGCGGCGAAGGCGATCAAGACCGCCTTGATGAACACGTGGCGAACCTCGGCACCGCGACCACCACCGGCAATCAACCGGGCAAATTCGGCATAGGTGGCCTGCCCGAGATTGCCGGCCGGCTGCGCGATCACCGAAGTGGCGCGTTGGGCAACCGCAAAGATTCCTGCCGCAGCCGGCCCCAGAACCCAACCGATCATGAGCGATGTCAGCCGCTGCGCGAGATCGCCAAAGGTAATGTCCGCATTCGCCGCGATCATGAACCAGCGTATTCCCGGATTGTCCGCTACCGCACCCCGTGCCGGTCCGATGAGCGAAAATCCCGTTAGTCGGCGGCGCGCCAGCCAAATCCCGAACGCCCACATGGAGACCCATTCGGCAAGTGCCGCCACGAGCCACGCAATCAGGAAGCCGTGCAGACCGGCGCCGCTCAGTACGGCGATGCAGGCACCGGCCAGCCGAACAGACGGCGCTACAACATTATGAATCCCAAGCAGGTCAAAACGGCCGAGCAATTGGAGATAACCCGCCGGCGTAGAGCGGATCGTCGCGAGAACCGCAAAACTATAGGGGAGGGCGAAATCGAGGGCTGGTTGCGTCCATCCCAGATGCGGGCCAATCATGGGTGCGAGCGCCGCCGCCGTTACCACCGCCAGAGCCCCGCTGACCAGTTCGATTCCGGCCGTAAAGCGCAGCAGCCGCAGCAGGCGATCCGGATCGCCCGTCTCTGTAGCCTGCGCGCCATAGCGCACGACCGCGTGCCACCCAGGAAACTCGATGATCCCGCCCACGGCAATCGTAAAGGTGTGCACGAGGATCAGAACGCCATAGTCTTTCGCCCCGAGCGCGCGGACAGCAATCAGCATATAGACGAGGCTGAGCACCCCGGCGATTGCCTTGCCCCCCATCAGCTTCCCGAGATTGAGGTACATGCGGCCGACGATGCCGCCAGATGTCCGGCCGGCGCCGTTGCCGTCAGGCGGGGTCGTCAAATCGGAAAGCTCATTCGACATCGTTGAAATGCACATTTTCAGGAGGTACGACCAGCCGGAGCTGTGCCCGCGCAGCGCGGTGTCCGGCCCTATCCGATTAGACGATCATCGCACGCTGTGATAGCACAACGAAAATGCCCTTCCCGGCTGCGGATCTGCGTGTTGAACGGCGTCTAGGTCCGATGGACATGATCGTCACGACCGCTTTCCCCCACGTGCATGCCTGCGTTCAATGAAAATCCCGGCAGTTCGTGACACAGGCATCATCGATTTGCCGGAGGGAGCGCTGGCCGGAGGCGTCCTGCTGACCATCCATCGATTGAGCCAAGGTGGTGCTGATCGGGTCACGATGCTGCTCGCGAACGGGTTTGCGGCAGCTGGAATCCCGACCGGGGTTTGTGTCTTTCGCGACGGCGGTGAAGGCGAGCGCCCCCTTCTCGAGCTGCTGGACGACCAGGTGCTGCTGAGTCACGCAGGCCCCCCGCTTGGGTCTCGCCATCTTGAGCTCGTCCGCGGTTTTCGGCACGTCCAGCGACAGATCGCGCGCGCGCGGCCGGGCATAGTGTTCGCCAGCAGCAGCAACATGGGCCTCGTCACAGGCCTCTGCGCCAGGCGGTCGGGCAAATCTCGACCCGGCTTCATCATGAAGCTTACCAATCCCGTCCTCCGTCCGAGGGACAGGGGCATGCTCAGGGAGCTTTATCGGCGTACCCTCTATCGTTTCATCTTCGGCAGCTATGATCGGGTTCTGATCCTCTCGGAGGAAGAGCGCCGAGCGCTGACGCGCCTGCTTCCAGAGCATCGCGAGCGCTTCAAAACCGCAGCAAACCCCTATGTCGCGTCCGAAATGCTCGCTGCCGCCCCAAACCGGCAGCCAGGAGGAGCCCACATTCTCGCGCTGGCGCGCATGATGCCCCAGAAGCGACTGGACCGGCTGCTCGACGCGTTTGCCCGCGTGTCGAACAAGCAGGCGCGGCTCACAATCCTGGGCGATGGCCCTGAGCGGAACATGCTGGAACGCCGGGCACGCGCTCTTGGAATCGAAGAGCGTGTGAGCATGCCGGGATTTGTAGAAGATGTGCTCCCTTGGCTCCGGCGCGCTGATCTGTTCGCCCTGTCGTCGGACTATGAGGGCCTGCCCGCCGCGGTATTGGAAGCACTGGCCTGCAACGTTCCTGTCGTGACGACAGATTGCTTCGATGCCGCACGGCCCCTTCTCGCGGGGGCTGCCCGTTGCGCTACAGTGCCACGAGACGATGTGGATGCATTGGCAAGCGCGATCGACGAAAGCCTGGCTACACCCGAAATCCCGATGAATTTGGATGCGATTGCACGTCCCTACGCGTTCGACACGGCAATCGCAGCGCATGTCGATGTGTTACGAGACATGCTCGCTCGTCGTTTATCGTAAGGTTTCGATCAGACGGCTCGCCAGACCTGGCGACCGGTCCGTACGGCGGCGCTTCCAGCTCGATCGCAACTTCTGATCGTGTGCAAATAGTCCGCTCTTCCGTGCCGCAGACGTATGTCGTTATGGAGTCTGGCCCGTCGGCGACATCCCAACTTTAAAATGGACGGATGCAACATAGCGTCACGCAACAATCCTGGTGGCCGGTTTTGGACGCCTCCGGCGCTCGCGAACCCGCATGGCTGGTCACGAGCGAGCAGCATAGGGCGGTCGAACTTTATCCATCGGTCTCATGCACTAACGCTACGAGACCGCCGCCTTTGCACCCTCAGAGGGCGTGGGCGAGCCTCGTCTTTTCGTGACGCGGCCACAGAGTGAGCGCGAGAACGAAGGCGGTGCCCGAGATCAGCGTGGCAAGGGGCAAGCCGATCGACAGCGCGTCGCTCTCGGCGAGGAAGTCGCCCATCGCCGTGCCGCTGGTGCGGGCAATCGCGACGACGCCCCAATAGAACCAGAAACGGCTCGCGCCACCGACCTTCCAGATGGCGAGCCCCGCGATCAAAAGTGCGCCGAGCAGAAGCGAGGCCTGCCCCTGCCCGATCCCATGCTGCACAACGTCCCCGAAGAAGGTACCGAACACGCCGGCGCTCAGCATGGCTGCCCAGTATGACGCTCCTGTCCCGGGCATGCCCGCGGCTTCCTCGGCACGATCCAGACGGTCGCTGTCGCGCAACGAGACCCAGGCGAACCCGACCATCAGCGCGGTCAGAAGCACGCCGAACACCGGATAGGGCATCTTGTGCTTGAAATAGTCGGCGATGTTGGTGGCACCGGTGCGGATGATGATGATCGCCAGCCAGTAATAGACCTCCCGCGGTGCCGCATCACGACGCTCGACCAGAAACACCGCCGCCGCCACAGCCGCCAGGATTGGGACGCCGCCGATCAGTCCCAGTCCGCTGTCATGCGCGTAGAGATCACCGAGATTGGTCCCGAAGAGGCTGGCGAGGGCGATCGCAAGCCAGTAGCGGGCGTTCACCTTGGGCATGTGTCGAATGTGCATGGCGGACGTCCTCGTGCGGTTAAGGAAGTGAGGCGGAAGATCAGGCGGGTTCGGCAGCCCGGCGGGTCAGCCCGGATATGGCGAGCAGCAGCATCGGGAGGAAGCAAAGGACCAGCGGCGCGCCGATCACGAGGCCGGCGATGATCGCGGTGGCGAGCGGAGTTTGCAGGCCCGCGCCACGGCTAATCCCGAGCGCCAGCGGCAGCAGTGTCAGGATCGCAATCAGCGCCGACATCAGGATTGGCCGCAGCCGCGCCCGCCCCGCTTCGAGCAGGCTTTCCGCCGTCAGCGGGGCGTCCGCCGGCAACTCGGCCAGGAAGAAGATGGCGAGCTCGGTGATCATCCCGACCACCATCGTCAGGCCCATCAGCGCCGAGATGTCGAGCTCGGTCCCGGTTAGCCACAGCCCGAGGAACACCGCCGTGGTCGAGAGCAGGACCGTGCCGATCACGCAAACAGTGAAGGCCCAGCGCTCGAACAAAAGGGTGAGCAGCAGCGCGGAAAGCAACAATGCCGCGACGAACACCGTCGTTAGGTCCGAGAAGCTTTGCTTCTGCTGCGTGTAGAGGCCGCCATAATCGACGCGGATCGTCGCAGGCAAATGAAGCTCGTCTACCGCCGCCTTCACGTCCTTCATACCACTGCCGAGATCCTTGCCTTCCAGGCGCGCGGTAACGGGGATGAAGGGAGCGAGATCCTCGCGGGTGATCTGGCGCTGGCCGGCGGCGATGCTGATCTTCGCGATCGCGCCCAGCCGCGCGGTGCGGCCATCAGGCGCCCGGACGAGGAGCTCGCTCAACGCACCGGCGCGACTGCGCAGATCCTGCGGCAGGCGGACGCGCACGTCGATCACCTGCTCGCCGGAGAGAATCTGCGTCGCGACCGTGCCGCCGACCGCCGCCTGCACCTGCTTGGCGACGGCATCGGGATCGAGCCCCGCCATCGCCGCGGCGGCGCGGTCGACATGGATGTCGATGGCGTCGCCGGCCACGCGCAGCCCGTCGACAACCTCGACCACACCGCCAATCTTGCCGATTGCTCCGGCGACCTTTTTCGCCGAATCTACCAGCTGCGCATCGTCGTCGCCGAACAGTTTGACCTCGATCGGCTGGGGCACGGCCGTGAGATCGCCTATCAGGTCTTCCATCAGCTGCGCCGTCTCGATCTCGAGGCCGGGCACCTGTTGTTGGACCTTGCCGCGGATTTCGGCCATCACATCATCGATCGGTCGCCGGCTTCCGCCCTTCAGGCGGATGAAGAAATCGCCCTCGTCCGCCTCGGTCAGCCCGCCGCCAAGCTGCACGCCGGTGCGCCGCGAATAGCTCGTGACCTCGGGGCTCTGGCGGATAATTGTCTCAACCTGTCGGAGCAGCCGGTCGGTATCGGACAGCGCAGCGCCAGGCTTGGCTTTGTAGTCGAGGATGAAGCCGCCCTCGTCCATCGCCGGCATGAAGCCCGACTGTAGATGCGTCCAGGCTAGCGCCCCCATCACGATCAGCACCGCCGCGACCAACCCCGCCGACAGCGCGGGCCGTGTGAGCGCGCGCGCGCCGATCCGCTCGTAACGGCCGGCGATCGCGTTGGTCATGCGCTCGGCCTTGTCCGCGGCCTCTGCGTCCTTGAGCGTCAGCCAGCGGTCGGCAACCAGCGGCAAGACATAGCGGGCGTAGAGCAACGACACGCCTAGCGCGGACACCATCGTCACCGCCAGCGCCTTGAAGAAGCCGCCCGTCACGCCCGAGATGAAGGCCAGTGGCAGGAATACAACGATGGTCGCCATGGTCGACCCGAATAACGGCCGCGCCATCTCGCGCGCGGCGGCGAGCATTGAGGGGCGCTCGGCCTCGCCCTCGGCCTCCTGTAACCGGCGCATGAGATGCTCCAGCATCACTACCGCATCGTCGACGACGAGGCCGACGGCGGCAGCCATGCCGCCCAGCGTCATCATGTTGAAGCTCATGTGGCAGGCCGCAAGCGCGAGGCAGGTCGCCGCCAGTACCGCGGGCAGCAGCGTCGCAGTGATCGCCATTAGCCGCCACGAGCGCAGGAACAGGAACAGGACCACGCCCGCCAGCAGCGCACCGAGCAGGATCGCGTCGCGCACCGCGCCGGCGGCGCCGGTCACCAGCTCCGACTGGTCGTAGAAGAAGCTGACGTTGACGCTGGCCGGCAGGTTCGCGCCCCTGAGACGATCGTTCACCTGGGCTGCCAGCTTGACCGCGTCGGCAGTGGGCGTCTGGCGGATGTTGACCAGCACGGCGTTGGTGCCGTTGGAAGTCACGCGCGTCCATGCCGGCGCCGGCGCGCGACGGATGGTCGCAACCTCTCCGAGCAGGGCCACCCCCGCGCCCGCCTTAACCGGGATGGCGGCGATATCCGCCTCATTCGCCACCTTGTCGTCGACGAGGGCGAGATAGAGGCGATGCCGGTCCTCGATCCGGCCTACGGCGGAGACCGTGTTCGCCGAGCCCAGCGCGGTCGAGACGTCGGCGATGGTGAGCCCCAGCGCCTGAAGGCGGGCGGGATCGATTTCCACCTCCATCTCGGGCGTAGCGCCTCCCAGCACGTCGACGCCGGCGACGCCGGGAACCGTCGACAGCAATGGACGCAGGCGAAGCTGGGCGAGCTGCGCTAGCGCTACGCCGTCGAGTGTGCTGGAGGTGAGCGAGATGCCGAGCACCGGGAAGATCGTCGGGTCCGAACGGCGGACGCTGAACCGGGTGCCGGTCGGCAGGTCGGGCAGGATGGTAGCGAGTGCCCCCTGCGTGGCGAGCGTAGCCGCCACCATGTCGTCGCCCCAGTCGAAGCTCAACGCCACCTCCGCTGAGCCGCGGCTTGTGGTCGAGCGGATTTGCGTCACGCCGGGGATCTCGCGCAGCGCGATCTCGGCGGGGCGGGTGATGTCGGCGGCCATCTGCCCGGCATCGCGCTCGCCCGCGTCGATCGAGACGACCACGCGCGGATAGTCGATATGCGGGAATAGTGTCACCGGAAGCCGCATCGCGGCGACCAGCCCGGCCAGCGTGACGAGGAACACGCACAGCCAGATCGAGCGACTATGGCGCTCAATGAGTTGCCTCATCGCGCCGCGCCCTGCTCGGCCACCTTCATGCCGTCCTCGAGCGCGGTGCCGCCTTCGGTAACGACCTTATCGCCAACGTTCAGCCCCTTGAGGATCTGAATGCGATCGCCAGCTGAGTTACCCGGCAGCACATCCTGCTCGTGCGCGATCCCGCCGCTCACCACGAACACATAAGAACGCCCGCCATCGTCGAGCAGCGCGGCATAGGGAATTTGGATGCCGCCGGCATGCCCCGCGAGGCTGAGCGAGCCCCGGATCGCCTCGCCCGGTCCGACATGGAAGCCCGCCGGGATGCGAGCGTAGACGGTCGCCAGCCGCGTCGTCGAATCGACCTGCGGATCGACACCGGTGACGGGCACGGTCGCACTGCCTTCGCCCGAGAGGCCGGAAAGCTCCAGCGCCTGGCTCGGCCGCACCCGCTGGGCAAGCGCCGGATCGAGGCCGAAACGCGCGCGCAGATTGCCCTTCTCCGCAACGCTCGCAACGGAGGCGCCGGCGGCGACCTGGTCACCGCTCTTCGCATTGAGCCCCTGTACCACGCCGGCCACAGGCGCGCGCAGCATGACGCCGCCCCGCGCCATGCCGATGTTGGCAAGCGTGGCAGCCGCCGTCTGCCGAGTGGCCTTCGCCGTCTCGACATCGGCATCACTGGCCAGCCCGTCGGCGCGGAGTCGAAGCGCGCGCTGATAGGCCGCTTCTGCCGAGGCAGCGTCGGCCGACGCCTTGGCGAGATCGGTCGCGCTGGTGCGGCTGGGCTTCAGCGTCAGGATCGTATCGCCGGCGCGCACCGCTGTCCCATTGGGTGCGAAGATGCGGTCGACAATCGACTCGGCGGGTGCGACCAGCGTGCGTTCGCCGCCCGGCCCCATCTCGGCCGTGCCGTAGATCAGCGTCGAGGCGGCGGCGGCCCCCGTCTCGGCCAGTGCGGTGCGGACCCGTGCAACGGGGTCCGTTTTCCGGGCATCGTCGCCCTCTTGGGCCAAACGGCAGCCCGTGAGCGCGAGGAGAGGAAGAAGGGCCATCAGTCTGTTCATCGGGTCCATCCCTCACTCGGGCCGCCCGAGAGAAGTTCGAGCGCAATGGTCTGCTCGGCGATCTGTTGATCGAGTTGGTCGAGGCTCAGTTCGCGGTCACGCAACGACTGCTCGGCCGTGCTCGCGGACGCCTGCGATAAGTCGCCCCGTCGCGCGGCGGCGGCGGAGCTGTCCGCGATGCGCCGGATGGCGGGCATCTGCGCCAGAAGCTCGGCCCGCTGGCGGCGGATCGTCTCGATGCCGGTCGCGGCCGTGGTGATCTCGGCGCGGGTCTGAAACAGGCGCGCCTCATACTCGGCCTTTAGTTGCCCGCGGGTCGCCGTCGCCGTAGCGATGCCGCCGCGGTTGCGGTTCCACAGCGGCAGCGTGAAGCCGATCGCCGGACCCAGCGTGTAATTGTCACTGGTATCCCGCGCGCCAGCGACGGTGAGCGACAGGTTGGGGAATTGATCGAGGATCGCCTTGTGGACGTCCGCCTCGGCCGCGTCATAGCCAGAGCGCAGCGCTTGAAGATCGAGCCGGCGCCCGATCGCCTGCACCACCAACACCGAGGGGGCGGGCGCCACCACGGGCTCGGACGGTGGTGCCAGTTTCACGACGGTCACGGGCGGCAGGCCGAGCAAATGGTTCAGCTCGAACCGCGCCGCGCCAAGATCTGTGTCGAGGGTGCGCACCTTGTCGGCGGTATCGAGCGCTGCCTGCCGCCGGGTATCGACCTCGGCCGCTGAGATGTCGCCGCGCGCGCCGGCCCTGCTCGCCTGCTGAAACAGCGCCTCGCTGGCCGCCGCACTCACCCTGGCGAGGGCGAGCTGCCGCCCGAGCGCGAGGATGCGCACGCCCTGCAACCGCGCCTGCCCCGCCGTCTGCCATTCCGCCCAGGCGAGATCGAGGCGGACCTGCCGCTTGCTCGCCTCGCCATTTTGGCGCGTCACCTTCGCGGTGCGCAGCTGGTTGAGATCAAGTGCAAGCTGCCCGCCAAAGGCGTTAAAGGCGTCCGGGCCGGACAGCAGCTTGTCGAAATTGCCCTGCACCTGCGGATCGGGGAGCAGCCGTGCGGCGAAGGCCTGCGCGTCCGCGACGCCGACCTTTGCGCGCTCGGCCTTGAGATCGGGATTTTCCAACACCGCTATCACGGCCAGCGCGTTGGGGGTGAGCGGTACCGTCCAGTCGACCGGCTGGGGCGTCAGGAACGGCCGGTCGATCTTCGCGGCATCCGCCGAGACGATATCCATGTCCGGCGGGGCGAGCGCGGCCGACGGCCCCTCCAGCGGCTCCGAGCGATAGCTCGCGCAGCCGCCGAGGAGCAGCGCCACACTCGCGAGCAGGGTCATTGGCGATCGGCCGACGCTCATGATTCCCCAGTTCGCATCGGCGGTTTCTCCCTTTTGTGGGGGACGCTATGCCCTGCCGCGCATTGGGCCAGCATTGACCCAACATTGGGAATCGCCAACTTGTCGGGCGGGCGGCATCATGGCCAACTTCCGTTCCGTTACCCGGACCCGCTGCGCCTGTGAAACTGCTCCTGCTCGAAGACGACGAAACGACCCGGACCCAGGCTGTCCGCTCGCTGACCGCGGCTGGGCACATCGTCGAAGCCTGCGGCACGGGGACGGACGCGCTTTTCATGGGCACGCAGGGCGATTATGGCGTACTGATCCTCGATCGCATGGTGCCGGGTTTGGACGGGCTGTCGGTTCTGAAGGCGCTGCGCGCCGCCGGCGTGCGGACGCCCGCGCTGCTGCTCACCGCGATGGACGGGATTGACGACCGGGTGGAGGGCCTCGAAGCCGGCGCCGACGACTATCTGGTCAAGCCTTTCGCTGCCGCCGAACTACTGGCGCGCGTCACCGCCCTTTCGCGTCGACCGCCGATGTCGGCGGTCTCGGTGGCGCTCAGCGTCGGCGATCTCAGCATCGACCGGGTGCGCCGCACCGTCACGCGCGCGGGCAGACGCATCGACCTTCAGGCGCAGGAGTTCAAGCTTCTCGACTATCTGATGCAGCATTCAGGCGAGGTGGTGACGCGCACGATGCTGCTGGAGAATGTCTGGTCCTTCCACTTCGACCCGCAGACCAATGTGATTGAAAGCCATATGAGCCGGCTGCGCGCCAAGGTGGACCGTGGCTTCGGCAAGGAACTGATACAGACCGTCAGGGGCGCGGGCTACCGGATCGATGACTGAGCGCCTCCCGCGCCGCACCAGTTCGCTCAACAGTGGCGCATTTCGGTTCGCGCTTGCTTTTGCCGGCATATTCGCGGTGGCGGCCTTTCTGCTGCTCGGCTCGGTGCGGCACGAGATCGGCCGCTACGCACACAAGGCCACCGTCGGCGCGCTTTCGACCGAGGCGGCCATCCTCGTCGCCGAGGACCGAGGCCGGCGGATCGAGGCGATCGACCGGCGAATGCGTGCCGCGCCCGGGAATTTCCAGTATCTGCTTCTTGATCCGGCCGGCCGGACGCTGATCGGCGACATCCCGGCCGCCGCCGCGCATGTCGGCTGGGGCGAGGTGATGATGCACGAGCATCCGCCGACCCTGGCGGACAATGATAAGCCCGAACGGCTGGTGACATTGGGTACGCGGCTCACAGACGGGTCGCTGCTCGTGGTGGCGACCGACGGCTATGACATCGACACGGTGCGCCATCACATGGTGCGCTTCACGATCGGCTGGGCGCTGGCGATCACGCTACTCGCGCTGTTGGGCGGTTGGTGGGTCGGGCGATTGTTCCTGATGCGGCTCGGAGCAGTCAACGCGGCGGTCGACCGGATTATGACCGGAAGGCTGGACCAGCGCCTTCCCACCATCGGCATCGCTCCGGAACTGGACGAGCTCTCGCACAATCTCAATCGGATGCTGGACCGGATCGACGGGCTGATGGAGGGGTTGCGGCAGGTCACGACCGACGTCGCGCACGATCTGCGCACCCCCCTCACCCGTCTCCGCCAGATGCTGGAAGCGGCGCGGGACGCATCGACACGTGATGAACTGGAGGCCGGCATCGATGTGGCGATGGCGCAGGCTGATCATCTCCTGGCCACCTTTCGTGCCATCCTCCGCTTGGCACAAATCGAGGGCGGTGGGCGTCGCGCCCCCTTTGAACGTGTCGACCTTCGAGCGCTGGTCGAAACGCTCATCGAAACCTATGATCCCGTCGCCGCCGACGCGGGTCATCTGCTGAGCGCGACCGTAGCGGAAGCGGCGACCGTCACGGGAGACGCGGAACTTCTTGCCCAACTCATCGCAAATCTGATCGAAAACGCGATCCTTCACACGCCAGAAGGCACGCAGGTCGCGATCGATGTGACACGAGGCGAAAATTCAATCAGCGTGACCCTAGCCGACGACGGCCCGGGTGTTCCACCGGCTGAGCGGGAGCGGATCACCCGGCGCTTCTATCAGGTTGATCCCAGTCGAAGCCGGGGAAGCACCGGGCTGGGGCTTTCGATCGTCAACGCGATCGTCAATCTACACGGCGCAGCCCTCGCGATCGAAGATGCGCAACCCGGACTTCGGGTGACCGTCACGTTTCCGCAAGCCTAACCAATACGGGTCGATAACGAGTGGAAGTGACGCTTGCGGAGGGAGAAAGCGGTGGCTGGAAAGCGAGCCTCCCATCAGCCTTACGGGTCCATCGCGACCCTGGTTGATACAGCGCCGGTAACGGGCGGCACGTCGACCGGAAATCGCGCCATGATTTCTCGCTTCGCGGACATTTTCTATCGTCAGAAGGAGGTGAAGCGGGCGTTAAGACCTACGTCCTGGCCGGACTATGTTCAGCACAATCCGCAAATCGCGGACGGCCGTTCAGGTGCGATTGCCGCACGAGGATCTCGTTACGCCGCGCGGACCGATCCACATCTTAACAAGACTAATCACCGGATTTATTGAGGAGGTCCCGTACCTTGGTTGCGAGGTCAACATAGGTGAATGGCTTTGAAATGAGATCCAACCCGGCTGGCAGGCGGCCGTCGCGGGTGATCGCATCGCGGGTATAGCCTGAGGTGAACAATATCTTGATATCCGGTTGGATTGCCCGTGCGCCGTCAGCCAGTTCCCGACCGGACATACGGGGCATCACCACGTCGGTCAGCAAAAGATCTGCCGAAAATTCGTCGCGCTCGAGCAGCCGCATCGCGGTCGCGCCGTCATGCGCCTCGACCACGCGATAGCCGAGTTCGCGCAGAATTCCGACGGTGTAGGCACGAACATCGTCGTCATCCTCCACCACCAAAATCGTCTCATTGGCCGCGCTGAAGTCGACGGCCGGGCCGACCTTCTCCGCCTTGTACGCCGCGATCTCCAGTCTTCGCTCGAGATAAAGGCTCACGCTCGTCCCCTCGCCCTCCTTTGATTCCACGATGACATGCCCACCGGACTGTTTGACGAAGCCATAGACCATCGACAGGCCGAGCCCGGTCCCCTTGCCGACTTCCTTGGTCGTGAAGAACGGATCGAATACTCGGGAGACCGTCTGCGGAGACATCCCGATCCCCGTATCAGTCACCCTGATCAGGACATAGGCACCGGCCGCAAAGGTGTCCGTTTCCATGTCCGTTGACACGTCCACGTTGCGTGCCTCGATCGTCAGAGCGCCGCCCTCCGGCATTGCGTCGCGCGCGTTCACCGCAAGGTTCAGGATGACATTCTCGAGCTGGTGCGGATCCGCCTCGATGTTCCACAGGTCCGGCGTCGTTACGATCTGGATCGCAATCGTCTCGGTGATCGACCGGGTCAGGAGGTCGGACATGCCAGCGAGCAATCGGGCAACGTCGATGGTCTTGGGTTCGAGCGGCTGACGGCGCGAAAAAGCCAGCAGTCGCTGGGTCAGTGACGCGGCGCGCTCGCCGCCCTTCTGCGCATGTTCGAGCGCCCTGCGGATACGCGGATCGGCGCTCGCATCCAGACGCCGCAGCACGGTATCGATATTGCCAATGATGATGGTCAGCAGATTGTTGAAATCGTGCGCGATGCCGCCCGTGAGCTGCCCCACCGCTTCCATCTTCTGTGACTGGCGCAGCGCTTCCTCCGCCTGTTGGCGTTCGGCGACCTCTTGCTCGACACGCATCTCCAGCGTCTCGGCCAGTTCGCGCAGGCGTGTCTCCTGTTCCTTGGACCTGGTGACGTCGTAGATGACGCCGATCAGTCGATAGCCGGAGCCTTCAGCGACAATCTCGCCCCGCCGCGCGATCCAGCGTATCACGCCATCGTCGCTACGACGAACACGGAACTCGCAATCAAGCGTCTCGGGAATGGTGCCGTCGCGCGGCTGCGGGATCAGCAGCGGCTCACCCTCGCACGGCACATTGTTGATGGTGCGGACCGGGAGCACGGCGGCCGGGTGGAGACCCAGCAGACGGCAGAACTCGGTCGACACCGCGGCGGTTGCAAACCCGTCAACATACTCGAACGTACCAATACCGCCTGCCGACTGCGCGATGCGCAGCCGCTCCTCGGTGCGCTTGCGTTCGGTAACGTCTACCAGCAGGCCTGTGAAACGAACCGGATTGTCTTCAGTATCGAAGTGGCTGTGCCCTCGGCCGTGCACCCACAGTGTCGCACCGTCCGGTGTGATGACGCGGAATTCTTTCGAGAAGAGTTCGGCGCCACCCAGCATGCCCGCCACTGCAATGCGCATCCGGGCGCGATCATCGGGATGGATCGCGCTGAAGAATAGCTCCGTCGCGACGCCAGCAAGTGCATCTTCGGCATCAAGGCCGTACAGTTCGGCAAACCGTCTGTCGACATGGAGCCGGTCGGCGGCGATATCCCAATCCCAAGTGCCACTGGCACCGGCGGCCGCGAGGATCGAGCGCAACTGTCCCGCTTCCAGCCCGTCGCTCGCGTCAGGCATCGTCGCCTACGATGCGGGCAATAAACTCGTCGAGGAGTTCCTTCAGTACAGCCAGCGACGGAATGTCCATGATCATGGCGATATAACCGCGGATGTCCCGTTTGCGGACCGCAAAGTCGATATAGAGAAACAGTACCAGGCCGTCCCGGGCACCTTCGTCATCGATCTGAAAGAGCATGGCGCCATTGCCACGCAGCACTTCAGGGATCGTCATCGTCAGCGAACGCTTGAGCATGTTCGCCATCGTCGCGAGGCAGGAATTGAGGATCACATTGCCGGTTTCGGCCAGCGCCTCATGCTCCATGTCGAGCACTTCCTGCGCTGTAAACTCATCCCCGGTGACGGCGCGTACCAACTCCAGGCTGTTGCTTTCCGGGAAGATAAGCAGCGCGCGCCCCGAGAAAGGTCCGCTGAAATCCTGCCGCACGGCGACCAGTTCGGCTACCTCGCGCTCGCTGATCAACCGAGCGGCCCGTTGCTGGCTGACAACATCGATCGATGGGACAGAGAGCAAGACCTGGTCGCCGATCATCTTGCGCAGGCTGGATGCCGCGCGGCTGACGCCGATATTAACGATCTCCGTCAGCGCATCTTGTTCCAGCTCCGCTAATGCCACGTTTTCGGGGATCATGCCTTCGCCGACCGTAACCGGAGAGCAGCGCCGGAGAGGAAGCCTTCAAGGCCTTCGGCAGTAACGGGCTTGGAGACGAAGCCCGCACCGATCTCGCGCGCACGGGCGATGATCTCGTCCTGGATGTTGGCGGTGATGATCGCGATCGGCATATCGGGATAAAGAACGCGCAGCTCACTTGCCAGTTCAAGGCCGTCCTTCTCGGTCATGTTGAAATCAATGAGGGCGACATCCGGTGTCCCGGCCGCGACGATCTCGAGCGCCTGCGCGGCGCTGCCGGCTTCCACTTTCCGCCAGCCAGGCTGCAATTCCGCGAGCGCTTTGCCCGCGACGATCCGCGCCAGTTTGCTATCATCAATGATCAGGACGGTAACAGGCATCAACGACTCCGGCAGATGTGGACGAACGGGACTTACCTACAGAGGGAATACTCCAGCGCACAAATAGGGTGGTCGTTCCCTGGCTGTCACTGAAGCAGTCTAACGAAATGATCGGCCAGGAAACGCGTTTCCGGTACGCCGCGGACAGTCGGACGCAGCACCAACAGAATCTGGGCGACAGCCATATGCAGCATCTGCACCGCCCCGATATCCACGATCCGGCTCGGCTCATCGCCAAGCGCGACCAGCAGCGCCTCCGCGTCTTCGGCGAGACACCGCCCGGAGAGGTGGATCACCTCGTCCTCGACCCGGACGCTCATGTTGCGAGCTCCGGCAGGTCGAGCACCAGCAGTACGCCACCATCACCGAGCAGCGTGGAGCCGGTCACGCCGGGCACCGCCGCGAGCAACCCGCTCGGCGGTCGAACCAGCGTGTCCACCCGTTCGGCGAAACCATCAACCCTCAACGCCACGCGCTCGCCGCCCGACCGGGTAACCAGCAGGCGCGCGCTCGATGCAGGCCTGTCCGTCCCACCCAGCAAGGTCGCGAGGCTGAGCACCGGCACCGTCCGGCCCCGTAAAACGCAGGCAAGACCGTCTCCGATCGGCAGCAGTTCGCTATTCTCGATGCGCACCGTCTCGACGATCTGGTCGAGCGCGACCCCATAGCGTTCGCCGCCCGCTTCGACGATGAGCAGCCTGGTGGTGAGCGCATGGGCGGGCAGACGCAGGCGGAAGCTCGTTCCCTCGCCCAGCCGGCTCTGGATATCAATCGTGCCACGCAGCTTCTCGACCGCTGCCTGCACCGCGTCCATTCCGACGCCGCGGCCAGACACTTCGGTGATCTCGCGCGCTGTGGAGAAACCGGGCGCAAAAATCAGGCGAAGCGCCGCTGCATCGGACAAATGTGCGGCTTCTTCCCGCGAGACCAGCCCGCGCGAGATGGCCACGGCACAGATCGCAGACGGATCGATCCCGACGCCGTCATCGGACAGAGCAATGAGGATCGCATCACCGTCGCGGCTGGCTGAAAGCGTTACCCGCCCCTCGACGGGCTTTCCCCTTTGCACGCGTTCGGCGGGTGCCTCGATTCCATGGTCGATGGCATTGCGCACGAGGTGCAGCAAGGGCTCGAACAGCCCATCGGCGATCTGCTTGTCGACCTCCAGTCCCTCGCCGGCCAGCGAAAAGGCAATGCGCTTGTCGAGCGTCGCCGCAATCTCGCGGGCCATGCGTGGCAGGCGACGCAGGGTCGGCGCGAGCGGCACGAGGCGGACCGCCGTGACGTTGCGTTGCATGTCGCCGGCGACGCGTTCGATGTTGGCCTGAACCGCGCGGATGCTCGCGGCAAGCGCCCGGTCGATGCCGTCCGCACGGTCAGCAAGTGGTGCGAAGGCGTTGAGCGCCACAATCAATTCACCCAGCCCGTCGGCCAGCGCGTCGACGCGGGAGGCCTCGATCCGCAGAACCCTTGCCCCAGCTGCCGCGCTCTGGACCGCCTCCAGGATCGCGGGTGCGACACGATGAAGCGATACTTGGTCCGGCATCATCCGGAAGGCCGCCTGCACCGCGTTGATCGGCGCGCTGCTCAGCCCCTCGAGGACGGCGAAACAGCGGAACGGTTCAAGCGCGTCAAGTGCCGGCCAGTCGCCTTCTGCCGGCAGGATGGAGAGCGCGACCAATTCGGGGACCGCGGCCACCACCGCCATCGGGTCATCGCCGCGGAAGAAGCATTCTGGATCGGGCACATAGCGGAAGGCCACCAGCGGCGCGACTGCCGCATCGATCTTCTCCTGCTCGCGTGCGGCCAACAGGTTGAGCCACTCGGCTGCATCCCCGCTATGAGCAGCAGGCTCGACGACAGCCCCCATCAGGCCCGCCAGCGCGGCGGCGGCCACCTGCCCGGCGTCCGCCGCGACACTGCCCTCACGCTCGATCTGGTCGATCCAGTGATCGACCACATCAAGGCAGGCGACAAGTCCCGCGATCGCCTTTCGATCGAGCGCTGAACCGGTCTTGCGAGCCTGACCGAGCACATCTTCGGCGGCGTGCAATACCTGCTCCGCCGGCCCCATCGGGAAAATCCCGACCGAGCCCTTGAGAGTATGGATGGCACGGAACGCGCTGTCGATTGCTCGGGCATCGCCGCCCTCGCGGCCGAGCAGGTCAAAGTCGGCGGCCGCCTGCGCGATGAGGTCGCGACCTTCGATCAGGAATTGCTCGAGCAGCTCGTCCATCAGGGCTTACGATAGACGATTGCGTCTTCAAGGCGAACCATCGCGAAACGATCGCTAATGCGCGCCATGGATTCGCTGTGGCCAAGACAGAGATATCCGCCGCTGTTGAGGCTCTCCAGCAGGTTTGCCGCGGCGAGCAATCTTGAGTCATCGTCGAAATAGATCAGGAGATTGCGACACAGGATCACATCGAACCTGCCAAGTCCGCTCAGGGTCGAACGGTCAACGATATTGGCGGGAATGAAGTGCACGGATTCGCGTAGATCGTCGATGATCTTTCGTCGATGGGCGTGTTCTAACTCGAAATAATGATCGACAACCCCCGCTGGCAGTCGGGCTAGCGATCGCGCCGTGAAGCGGCCCTCGCGGGCAAGATCAAGGGCGATGGTGTCAATGTCCGAGCCAACGATCTCGATATTATAGGCGTCGACCAGAGGCCAGTTCTCGAGAAGCCAGAGCGCGATCGAATAAGCTTCCTCCCCGGTCGAGCAGGGCATCGACCAGATTCGAACCAGATCACCCGGCCGCCGCGTCTTGATCAGCTCGGGCAGTATTGCGCGGCTGAGCGCCGCGAGCTGGTGCTCCTCGCGATAGAAATAGGTCTCGTTGATGGTGAAAGCGTTGATCAGCGCCTCCCGCTCGCCGAAATGGCTGGAAACGAAGGCGAGATAGCGGCCCGCGTCGAGGATCGCGTTTCGGCTCATGCGCTCGCCGATGCGACGCTCGATATAATAGCGCTTGTTCGCGCCGAAGATCATGCCGGTCCAGCGATAGAGAAGATCGCCGACCCGCCGCAGTTCCTCGTCGGAGAGCGCGGCATGGGAATTGCCACCGCGGCTCACCTTGCGACGAGCGCCGTCAGCTCGGCCGCGATACGGCCAAGCGGCGCAACGATAGTCGCCCCATCGGCGGCGACAAGCGCGCCCGGCATGCCCCAGACGACCGCGGTATCTTCAGCTTCGGCGATTGTGGAGCCACCGTGCATCTTCAGGTCGGTCATGGCCTTAGCTCCATCGGCGCCCATACCCGTCATCAACACGCCAACGAGATTTTCGGTTGCGATCAATGGCATCGCGCTTGCCACCAGTCGATCTACGCTGGGATGCCAGTAATGCTTAGCGCTGCTGGGTGCGGCGAGCGCCACCAGCACGCCGGCGCGCCGCGACACGAGAATGTCTCCATCCCCGCGACCGATATAGACGTGACCGGGCACCAGCGGCGTGGTCCGGGTCACTTCGCTGACCGACAGGGCGCACAGTCGGTCAAGCCGCCGCGCGAGCGGGCCCGTGAAGTTTGCGGGCATATGTTGGGCAATGATGATCGGCCAGGGAAAGTCGGCCGCAAGCGATCCCAACAGGATGTCGAGCGCGGGAGGCCCGCCCGTCGAGCAACCGACCAGCACCAGTCCATCGCCGGGCGATAGCGGCGGCGAACTCGTCATGACGGACGCCGACCGCGTCGCCTTGCGCCGATTGGGCGGCGTCTTGACCACGGCGGCTGCGCGCGCACGGACGCGCTCGCGCAGCCTTAACGTCGAGGGGATGCGCGCGTCGGCGGCGGCGCGCACTTTCTCGATCAGCGCGGGCGCAACCGCATCGATCTCGAGCGAAACCGCGCCACGCGGCTTTACGATGAAATCCACCGCACCGAGCGCCATGGCCTCCAGCGTTTCGTCCGCACCCTCTGCCGTCAGCGACGACACCATCACCACCGGACAAGGCCGTTGCAACATGATCTGGTCGAGACAGGCGAGCCCGTCCATGCCCGGCATATGGATGTCGAGCGTGATGACATCCGGCGCGACATCTTCCAGCTTCTCCAGCGCCTCAGCACCCGTGCGTGCGACCGCAACTTCAAAGTCGCCCGTCGCCGTGAAGATGTCGGACAGGAGCCGCCTCATCAGCGGTGAATCGTCGACGACAAGCAGCTTGATCACGAGACCGGTGCCGTCCCTTTCTTGCCGAGATCGCGCAACAGGTCCTGTTCGGCACGGTTGAGCAATTCGCGCGGGCTGACGATCAAGACGATGCGCCCGTCACCGGTCAGGTTGGCGACGCGTTCAAACACACGCGTTTCCTCGGTGCCGAGATCGGGGGCCGGACGCAATGCGTCGAGCTCGATGCTGAGCACCTCGGACACCGCATCGACGACGAAGCCCGCCAGGAGGTCGCCGATGCGCGCGACCACGACGCGACACTTGGCGCTTGTCGCGGGTGCTTCGCCGAAACGCTGCGCCTGATCAATCACCGGCACGACCTGACCGCGCAGGTTCATCACGCCGCGCAAGAAAGCGGGCGCCCGCGGCAACCGCGTAAGCCGGGCGGGCAGAGCCGCGACTTCCTCCACAGCACTGATGGGCAAGCCGAATTCTGCGCCACCGATCCTGAACATCAGGAACTGCTCGGCTGCCCTGCCCGCGACATTCACGGTCATGCCTTCCTGCTCCTCTGTGCTCGCCTGCAGAAGCCGGGCGGTGATGTCGTCGCGCAACAGGTGGTCGACAGAGAGCACCGACACCAGCCGTTTGCCGTCGTCGAGCCGGCAGATGGCCTGGATACGTGTCTCGGCATGGCCCCGTGCGAGTACGTGGGGGACCGGATCGATATGATCCTCCGCCACGCGCAAGATCGAGCGCATCGCGTCGACCACCAACCCGACGCGATGGTTTCCGATCCGCACGACGAGCACACGCGAGCGCGGCGTATCAACCGTTGCAGGCAGCGCAAGTAAGGCGCGAAGAGACAAGAGGGGCAGCAGCGCGCCACGCATTGCGGTGCTGCCGACGACAACGTCATCCGCATGCGGCAGACGCGCGACGTCGGGCGGCAGACGCAGTACTTCTTCAACTGCGCCGAGCGGGAGTGCGAATTCCTGTTGCCCGATCGCAAAGGCAACCAGCGCCAGGAGATCTACACCGCTCGTCTCGGCCGCGTCATCCGCCGCTAGAGCGCTGCTTTGCGATCGACGTTGGGGATTTGCGGTGATGCTGCCGGCGATCAGACCCACCACATCGATCGCACGGATCGCAGCCGCCTTTGTGTCATTGGTGCGCACCAGACGCGCCACGGCGTCGACCGCGAGGGCGACCGGCTCGCCCGCGTCGACAATGACGATGCGCCGCTCACCACCGGGTTTGCGATCGACCAGCCGTGCAAGTGACAACACGGGAACGACTGTGCCGCGAACATTCGCGAGCCCCATCAGCGCCGGCGGCGCATGCGGTACGCGCGTCAGCCGGGGCAGTCGTGCGACTTCGCGCACGAGGTCCGAGGCGATACCGAATTGCTCGTCGTCCACACGCAATGTCAGCAGCTGGCTCATTCCGCCCATCGCGCTCAGTCCGCGCCGGAGACAAGCGTCGCTGCGATCGATGCGATGTCCTCGATTGCAGCCGCGAGCGCTTCCGCCCCCTGAGCCTGCTGGCGGGCGGCCGCGCCCGCCTCGCGCGCAGCGGATGCGGCGATCTCGGCAGCCTCGGCAATCTGCCCCGTGCCGCTACGGATCTCGCGCACTGAAAGCAGGGTGTCTCCGGAACCCGCGAGGATCGCGTCACTGCCGGACTTGGCCGTCATGAGTTCTGCGGTAATGGCGGCAAAGCGCTCGACCACAACCCTGTTCCGGCCGACCTCGACTTCGGCAGCAGCGATCACCTGGTCGAGATCCCGGCGCACTGTCGCAACCTGATCCTGCATCGTGCGCACAATGTCGCCGGCGCGCGCGGCGCTGAGCGAGGATTCGCGCGAGAGCTTGCGGATGTCAGCGGCCACCGTAGCGAACCCCCGCCCGGCGTCGCCCGCGCGCGTCGCTTCGACCGATCCGCTGACCGCGAGCATGTTGGTCTGCACCGACACCAGCGCGAGCCCGTCGGTGATCTTCTCGATGCCACGGCCGGAGTCGGCCAAAGCGGCGAGCAGAACGATGACAGCGCGTACCTCGCCAAGCGCGTCGGCGACTCCTTTGGTCAGGCGCTCGATCGTCACACGCCCTTTATCGAGGTTGGCAACGATCGCGTCGATCAGCTCGGCGGCGCTGACCGCGCGCGATCGCACCAGTTCGGCGGACTTCTCGATCTGCCCCATCGCGGCGTTCGCTTCCTGGGTCGCCGCGGCCTGGATTTGCGTCCCGCGCCCGATCTGCTCGAGCGCGACCAGGATTTGGCCTGAAGCACCCGACAATTCCTGCACCGTTGCCGACAGTTCCTCGGCCGCTGCAGCAACCTGCTCGGCCGACGACTGATCGTTGCCCTTGTCCCGCAGGCTCTGGGCCAGGTCGCCGAGCGCTTCGGCGGTCTGCTGGCTCTCCTCCAGCGATGCGCTCTGCTGCTCGATTGCCTGTTGCGCTTCGGCGGCAGCGGCCGATTGCTCCTCGGCCGCGCTCGCGACCTGTTCAGCGCCCCGCTCGGCTTCGCGGGCGGCACTTTCAGCCTCGACCGTAGTGTAAAGAACGTCCTCCATGCCTTTGCCGAGCGCTGCGAGATCACCGCGTGCCGTCCGCAACTGGGAAACCACATCGCGTCCAAGCCGGGCTTCGCTGGATGCGAGCTCCGACCCTGCCCGCACACGGTCCGCGATCACCTTCACTTCCGACGCGACACGGATCGCGAGTGCCTGGATTTCGCCGGCGCTGGCCTCCGACGTCTCCGCAAGCGCCCGCACCTCGTCGGCCACGACAGCGAAACCGGTCCCGGCATCGCCGGCACGCGCGGCCTCAATCGTCGCGTTCAATGCCAGCAGGCTTGTCTGATCGGAAACGTCCGCAACGCTCGAACCGATCTCGCCGATATCGGCCGCGACTTGTTCGAGCGACTCGATCACGGATACAGTGGCTAGCTGGCGCTGGGAATTGAGCTCGATCGCGCCGACCGAGCCGTCAACTTGTGCACCCACCTCGACAAAGGTCACCTGAAGCGTTTCGGTTTGCCGCCGTGCCACCTCGGCCCGCTCGCGCGAATCCTTGAAGTTCGCGTTGAGCGCCGAAATCAGCCCGAGCGATTCCTGCGACGCCCCCGCCGCTTCCTCTGCGCCGCTCGAAATCTGATCGATCGCGCGCTGGAGCTGTGCCGCGGCGGCCGATGCCTGTCCGATGCCGCTGGCAAGTTCTTGCGTCGCCTGGTCGATCCGTTCGATCGCGTTGGCCGGTCGGTTTCTTCGGGCGGAGGCCCGGCGCGCTGGACGCTTTCCTACGACCGGTGGATCATTGGGCGGCTGAGCGCTGGCGTTGACGCTGGATTTGGCTCGCGACCCGAGCGTCGACTTCTTCACCAGCGCCATCAGCAGAATCTCTATTGTTTAGCGGAGCCTAGCGCGAGCTTAGGGCAAGGTGGATCGCGTGGCCAGCGCGGCCATCAACCCCTGTCAGGCGCTCATACGGCACGGTCGGACGTCCGCAGCATCGTTTATTGGAGGCCAATGACACGGCATTTGGGCGACTTATGAGCCTCCGGCGTTCATGGCCGGGGTAAGCCCCGGCCGATGACGTAAATTCGGCGGCCGTCACCCAGCCGACCGGGGTTTGGGGGCACACTCGTTATAGTGCAGTCGCCACCCCTCGAACTTTCCCCCGGCATTCGCGAAATCGCCCGTTGAATGATCCCACGAGCGCTCGCACCCTGAGGGGCGGCGCGGCCGGCGGCAAAATAGGCATGGCGGGCATTTACACCGCCTCCAGGCCGGCCGCATCCCTCGCACCGCGTTCCAGATCCTGCCGCCAAACCCATGCACAGACTGCTCAAGTCCGCGCTCCGGACTTCGCAACGCCAAATTGCCCCAAGAATATGGCAGTTCGGTTTGAATTTTATCGACTGTTGCGATAAAAAGCCGCTAGTTCAATCGTGCGACTCAACAACAATGGTTGCTGAGGATGCATTGCAATTTCCATGCGCCCCGTGCGCGGGATACATATACACAATCAAAGTGCGATAAAGCGATTACCT
>FTCZ01000754.1_pt1 | contig 25191 bp, 17 predicted proteins | sample 1658871 | NCBI WGS metagenome assembly FTCZ01 (sample SAMEA3914864, study PRJEB12502) | metagenome | biome: forest; material: soil | place: USA | collected 2012-03-12 | depth 0.3 m | reverse complement strand
GTTCTGGAACCAGTAATCTGGCGCCGCCCTAGTCGGGCTGGACAGTCCAACACTCATGGAGAACCCCGCTAAGGCGGGGTTTTCTTTTGCGTGGATGACTTACGACGATCCAGACTGTCGGCAGTTCATCTTCCTGATCGATCGACCCGGGCCGCGAAACAGCCCGGCGCCGCATAATGTATATGCAGAAAGGCCACGCCGGGATCCTCCAGCATCCGGGCGAGCGCTTGCTCCACCTCACGCCCGTCAACGAGTTCAGCCGCCCGCATCATGGCATCCCGGTCGAACGCCCTGAGCGACAATGTCCGAGAACGGAGAAGCGACGGCACTTCGTCCCGCGACAGCTGCCTATCCTCCGCGTTTACGCGAACATAGATGGCGTGACCGGAGCGGAACGGCGAACGAGCGGGCAGATGCTCGTGATGTACGAGGATCAGTTCCTCCCCCACCTCCGCATCGACCAAACTGACACGACAGGGAAAGGCGCGTGGCCGGTCAGCGATGACGCGGCGGGCGTCATGTCGCCGCAGATCCTCATCGCCGAGATCGAAGAGGTGCTGAAACGTACCGCGCGCAAGCCCGCTGATGTTGAAGCCCATGGATCGTCTCCTTCTAGAGAAGGAATAGGCTCACCGGATAAGAGCTGCGCCCCGCTGCTTGCCCTCAAATTGCCGAATGCACCGCCTGGTCGGAAGCGGCGCGACGATCGAGCGCGATCGCGAACTTCTCCTGGTCGAGCGCGCCTTCCCAGCGCGCGACGACGATCGTCGCGACCGCATTGCCGATATAGTTGGTGAGGCTCCGGCATTCGGACATGAAGCGGTCGACGCCGAGGATCAGCGCCATCCCCGCCACCGGCACGCTCGGCACGATCGAAAGCGTCGCAGCGAGCGTGATGAAGCCCGCACCCGTCACCCCCGCCGCCCCTTTGGAGGAGAGCATGGCGACGCCAAGCAGCAGCGCCTGCTGGCCCAGGGTCAGATGCACGTCGCACGCCTGCGCGATGAACAACGACGCCAGCGTCATGTAGATGTTGGTGCCGTCGAGGTTGAACGAATAGCCGGTGGGCACGACAAGACCGACGATGGTCTTGGCGCAGCCCGCCTTCTCCATCTTCTCGATCAGCGCCGGAAGGGCCGCTTCAGACGAGGAGGTCCCGAGCACCAGCAGCAGTTCGGCTCTCAGGTAGCGGATCAGCTTGAGGATCGAGAAGCCGTTGATCCGCGCGATCGACCCGAGCACCACCAGCACGAATAGGATCGACGTGACGTAGAAGGTTGCGACGAGACCGGCGAGATTGGCGAGCGTGCCTACGCCATATTTTCCGACCGTAAATGCGATCGCGCCGAACGCCCCTACTGGCGCGGCGCGCATCAGGATGCCCACCAGCCGGAACACGATCACGGAGAGGTGCTCCAGAAAATCAATCACCGGCCGGGCTCGCTCTCCAGCCAGCGAAGCCGAGACGCCGAACAGCACCGCCACCAGCAGCGTTTGAAGGATATCCCCTTCGGTAAGCGGCGAAAGTAGCGTGGTCGGGATGATGTGGGTTAGGAAGCTCACCACTGTCTGTTCGTGGGCAGCCTGCGCGTAGCTCGCCACCGCGCCCTGATCGAGCGAGGCTGGCGCGATGTGCAAGCCGGCCCCCGGCTGCACGATATGCGCGACGACGAGACCGAGGATCAGGGCAAGCGTCGAGAAGAACAGGAAGTAGCCGAATGCCTTCGCCACGACCCGCCCCAGCTCGCCCAGCTCCCGCATTCCCGCGATGCCGGTAACAATGGTGAGGAAGATCACGGGCGCGATGACCATCTTCACCAGGCTGATGAACGCGTCGCCGAGCGGCTTGAGCGCCGCCCCGATGCCGGGCGCGAAGACGCCGAGCAGGGCGCCGAGCAGGATCGCCACCAACACCTGGAGGTAGAGCCGCCCTGCCGAATGCGGAGGAGCGGAGGCGTGGGGTTCCGACTGAAGCATTGCTGATCGACCTCCTCGCAGGATCATATCGACGAAGCCGCTGCACCGCCGTCATCTAGAGCAGACTGTCTAGCTGCCCCTGCCGAACCGTCCAGTCGTTACGCATGGCGGCCGGCGGGAGCCGCCCAAGCGCTTCGTTCGTTGATGTTATTCAACGAAAGGAGGCTCCTATGCCCCGTGGCGACAAGGACAAATATACTGACAAGCAGAAGCGCAAGGCCGAGCATATCGAGGAAGGCTATGAGGATCGCGGCGTCAGCCACGAGGAAGCCGAACGCCGCGCCTGGGCGACGGTGAACAAGGAATCGGGCGGCGGCAACAAGTCCGGTTCGGGCCGCGGCAAGCCCGACACGCACGAAAGCGCGAAGACGGGCGGCAAGGCCGGAGGCGAAGCTTCGGCAGCGCGGCCGGCGGCTGAGCGCTCGGCGTCCGCCAAAAAGGCCGCGGAGACGCGCAAGCGCCACGCCCACGGCTGAATTCCAAGGCCGATCCGCCGCGATCGGCCGCGACTCTCTTGCGCTCTCCCACCCGGCTTTTAAGAGCGGGGGCATGACTGTTGCTGTCGACATGGGCACCGCGCCGGATGGCGCGCCCGCCGTCATGGATCTTGAGGAACTGCTTGCCACCCGGTTGCTCGTGCAGGGCAACTCGGGCTCGGGGAAGTCGCACCTGCTGCGCCGACTGCTCGAGGGCAGCGCACCATGGGTGCAGCAGGTGATCGTCGATCCCGAAGGCGACTTTGTGACCCTCTCCGATCGCTTCGGCCATGTGGTTGTCGACGGCGGGGGCCACAGCGAGGCGGAGCTCAAGCGCCTCGCGCTGCGTATCCGCGAGCAGCGTGTCTCGGTAGTGCTCACGCTCGAGGGGCTGGAGGTGGAGGGCCAGATGCGCGCCGCCGCTACCTTCATCGCGACCCTGTTCGATGCGCCGCGCGAGCACTGGTATCCCGCGCTAGTGGTGGTAGACGAGGCGCAGCTCTTCGCGCCCGCCGTGGCCGGCGAAGTCTCCGACGAAGTGCGTCGGCTGTCGCTGGGCGCGATGACCAACCTGATGTGCCGCGGCCGCAAGCGCGGCATGGCCGGGGTTATCGCCACGCAGCGCCTCGCCAAGCTTGCCAAGAATGTCGCCGCCGAAGCCTCAAACTTCCTGATGGGCCGCACCTTCCTCGACATCGACATGGCGCGCGCGGCGGACCTGCTCGGGCTGGAACGTCGTCAGGCTGAGCAGTTTCGCGATCTCCAGCGAGGCCACTTCATCGCGCTCGGGCCCGCGTTGTCGCGCCGGCCGCTGCCGATCAAGATCGGTTCGGTCGAGACGTCCGCGCGCAGCGCCTCGCCCAAACTGATGCCGCTGCCGAACGCGCCCGACGACGAGGCCCGCGCCGCGTTGTTCGAGAAGCCCGCCGAGCTCGAGCTGCCTATGCCCGCTCCGCCCCCGCCGCCGCGCCCGAGCATGGAGCAGTTGCTCCGCTCGATCGAGACGCCGGCGGTCGCGCCGAGCGAGGAAAATCGCGGCCGCCCCGAGCCAACCCCCGAAGAGCGCGACGCAATCGTGGCTGCCTGCCTTGCCGAGATCGTCGCCGATGAGGGCGAGAGCTTCCGCCCGGCCGCCTTGCTCTTCCAGGATTTCGGCGTGCGCTGCCGGATGCGCGGCGTATCCGATTCGGGGCTCGAGCTCGCGGATTTCCGCACCCGTCTGTCGCTGGCCCGCGCGGGGCTCTACGCCGGGATCGGCGAGGACGATCCGATGGCCGACGCCGCGCGCGAGGCGGAATTGTTGCCCGAGGATTCACGCGGCGTTTTCCTGCTGATCGCGCGTGCCGCGCTCGAGCGTGCGCCCTGCCCCTCCGATGCCGAGATCGCGCGCGTCTACGGCACGCACTCGACCGGGCGAGCCAAGCGCCTGCTCGCCTTCCTCGAAAGCCAGGGCGCGATCGTCGTGCGGATCGACCTGCGCGGCGGCCGGGCGATCGCGCTGCCGACTCTCGGCTGGACGACGGCGGTATCGGACCGCGCTGGCGCGGATGCCTGAGGCCGTCGCCTCAGTCGAGCTTGCCGCACTCCGGCAGCTTGAGGTCCTTCAGGTCCTTGCAGGAGCGGACCTGCACGCTGCCGTCCGGCCCGGCGAAGATCGCGAAGTCGCCGCCCGGCTGGCAATGCGCCTCCCACCGGCCGAGATTGCCGTAGGGGCCGCGATAGATGCTCTTGGAGAGCCGACCGCAGTGCTGCTCATTGTCGGTGATCGCCCGGCGCAGCGCGCCGTTTCGATCTGCGAGACCGAGCTTCATCAGCTTCGCATTGAAGGGGTTGGCCCAGTAGGGGGTCGCTGCCAGTACCGGCGCCGTGAGCAGCAGGCCGGCCAGACCGACGATCAGGGCACGCATGGCATCTCTCCTCTTACGCGAACGTTCGGCCCCCAAACCCTGGGGCGTGATTCGAGCGTTCGTCCGTCGAATAGGCTCTATCCTTCAGGAGGCAAACGTTCATGAACAAGGATCAGATCGAGGGCGCCGCGAAGAAAACCGCCGGCGCCGCACAGGAGAATATCGGGGAGTTCGCGACCAATGACCGGCTGGAGGCGAAGGGCCGGATCAACCAGGCGGTCGGCACCGTGCAGGACGGCTATGGCAAGGTACGCGAGAAAGTCCGGGACCTGATCGAGGACGCCCCCACGGCGGCACGCGGCGCCGTCGATACCGGCCGCGACTATTATCGGCGCGGCACGGCCGCGGTTACGCGAACCATGGGTGACAACACCGGCCTCGTCCTGCTGGCGGCGGGTGCCGCCGGCGCCGCGCTCGGCTGGCTCGTTTTCAGCCGACGCAAGCGGGCCAAGGGCGACAAGTGAACGCGGTGGCGCGGCGACCGATCAAGGTCGCCAGCTACAACATCCGCAAGTGCATAGGCACGGACAGGCAACGCCGCCCGGAGCGCATCCTGTCCGTGCTCGCCGAGCTCGACGCCGACATCATCTGCCTCCAGGAGGCCGACCGCCGCACCGGCGCGCGGCAGAGCGCCATCCCGTTCGAGCTCATCGCCCAGCACTCGCCCTATCGCCCCGTGCCCTATGAGATTCGCCCTGGCGGAATGGGCTGGCACGGCAATGCGATCCTGATCCGGCGTGAAGCCGAAATCCTCGACCACCGGCCGCTGTCGCTCCCCGTGCTGGAACCGCGCGGCGCGGTGATGGCCGACATTGAGATTGGGCGGGAACGGCTGCGCATCGTCGGCATGCACCTCGATCTCTCTGGGCTGTGGCGACGCAAACAGGCACGAGCGGTGATCGAGCATATCGAGGCGTGCGACGATCATCTGCCCGCCGTGCTGATGGGCGACCTCAACGAATGGAGCCTGGCTGGCGGCTGTCTCCGGGATTTCATCGGCCACTTCACCTTCGCGCCCACAACGCCGAGCTTTCATGCCCGTCGCCCAATCGCCCGGCTTGACCGGATCATGACCACCCCGGATCTCGCTGTGGTCGACGCGGGAACCCATCACTCTCCGCTGGCGATGCGCGCGTCGGATCATCTGCCGATCTGGGCGACGATCCGGCCGCGCTGAGGCCGACGCGTTCCCTCAATATTGCTTGGAGTAACGCACCGTCACGGCTGGCCCGGTCACGCCCCCCGCCTGGCTCAGGATGCTGAGTGCCTTGGAAAGGGCGATGGTGAGCTGGGTCTGGGTGAAGCCCTTGGTGTCGGTAATCACCTCCACGAAGACGCGGTTGGAGATGTATTTGCCCGCTGCGAGCGAGGTGCCGCGTCCGGTCGACTGGTCCGCACCCAGCACGCGCAGCCGGTCAAGCCCCGATGCGCCGCGCAGCTTTCCGAGCGGATTTATCCCCCCGCCGCCTTCCCGCAACGAGTTGAGTGCAGCAGCCAGCTGAAGCGCCTGCGTCGGCGACAGTGAAGTGATGGAGCTCCCGAACAGCAAACGAGACAGGACCTCGTCCTGCGGCAGCACCGGGGTCGAGGTGAAGCTGATCTGGGGATGGGTCGCGGTGCCCGCGATATTGATGGTTGCGGTGACGCCCTCGACCGAAGTGTCGGCGGTGACATGCAGGTCGGGATCGAGCAACGGGCCATTGAACTCGACCGTACTGCTGTCCGCCAATTCCAGCCGGCGCCCAGCGAAGCTGTAGGTACCGCGCACGACCTGGAGCCGGCCGACCACCAGGGGCGCGCCCGTCGTGCCCTCGACCCGCATCCGGGTGCTCCATTCGGACTCGAGCCCCATGCCCGAGACGAAGATACGGTTGTCCGCCCGGATGCGGAGCGCGAGCTTCCAGTTGCTCGGTGCCGTCGGGCCCGTGCTGGGCGCGACGGCCTCGGGTGGCGGTGCGCCCTTGCGGCGCACCCCGGAAAGGTCGGACACCTGTGCGGCGTCGGTGCGGACGACCTGATAGCGCACCTCTTGAATGTTGAGATCGCCCTTGATTAGGCCACCGTCCGCCTTCGAGTTGGTAATGGCGAGACTGCCCGAGACGGTGGCGCCCACCGCATCCGAATGGGCCAGCTGGGCGTGATCCAGCGTCACGGTGACGTTGATCGGGAAGCCGCTGTCCGCCGCGAAGCCGACCGAGCCCGAGGCCTTGATCGTCCCCGCTCCCGCCTTGCCCGAGAAGCTGTTGAGCTGGAACTGAGAGCTAGTGAAGCGGCCGTCCATCGCGATGTTGGTGATCGTGGTGCCTGTCGTCTCATTCTCGTAGCGGAGCTGGGTGGCGCGGACCACGCCGGTGAGCTCAGGTGCGCTGACACGACCCGAGAAATCCGCGCCGATCGCCACGGGCCCGGCGACCGTCTGGCCGCCGATGCCGGTCAGCGTCCACGGCACTTCGGCCGGACCGTTGTAGCGGATGCCGCCGGAGAGTCGCGCGTGCGCCAACTCCTCATATCCGCCGCTGACCGGCCCGATCTTCGCTTGCACCCGGCCGATCGTGGCGCCGCCACGCCGGATCAACGCGTTGACTGCGCCGCCGCCGGAATGAAGCGTGCCCAGCATCGCGATATCGACCGGATCGGAGACGACCAGCGCTCCCGTCCGCGTGAAGCCGGCGATATCGACACGGGCGCGGGCGTCCGGGATGGACGATCCGTGCATAGTCACGTCCACCGTGCCGGTCGCCTTACCGCTAACGCCCAGCCAGGGCGCGAAGGCTTGCGCGATGCCGATGTCGACGCCGTTGAGCTTCGCGTGCGCCTCGCTGATGGCGCCGTAGCGGCCGGAGATATCGACGCTGCCTTGCGGCAGCACGACGGAGGCGGGCTGCAGGACATACTCGCGGCCCTGCTTCACGATCACCGCCGGGCGGGCGAGCTGGAAGGCGATGCCGTTGGCCGAGCCCTTGGCGTTGGCGAGAATGCGATCGGGCGAGAAAGAGGCCTGCGCGGCGAGGCCAAATGGCACGCCGCTCGATCCGGACGCGGTCAGCGCCACCTGTCCCCGGCCGGCAGCATAGGTCAGCCGCGCGCGCGTCGAGCGCACCAGCAGCGCCCCCTGCCGCACGTCCACCAACGCCATCGAACCGGTGACCGACGGGCCGCCCGGCAGCATGACGAGCGTTCCGCGCACCAGCCCCGATCCGATGCTGATCGGCGGGGTGCGGGGCAGCTTGGCGCCGTTGGCGGTGAGGTTGATGTCGGCCTTCTGGTTCTTGCCCGCCGCGGCCAGCGTCACCTGTCCTCCGATGCCCGACCCAGCAACGGCGAGCGTGCCTGCAAAAGGTCCGGCGGCGGTCTGGACGATGCTGCCATGCGCGCCGACGCCAGCGATGAGAAGCTGCCGGATGTCGATGGCGAGCGGACCCTTGGCGGTCCGGATCAGCATGTCGGCCGTGAAGGGGCCATAGTCGCTGCCGCCCTTGGCCTTCACCTGATAGCCGGCCGCCGATCCAGTCAGCACCGCCTCCAGATCGGCCAGCCCGATCCCGACGCCGGGATGCGCCGCCTTCAGTACGACCGTCGGCTTCGCGAGCGTGCCGGCGGCGATCACGCTGGCCGGGCCGTAAGTGCGCGACCAGCCCTGCGCGCGGAAGCGGAGCGCACCGTTGGCGAGGTTGTAGCCGCCCTCGCCCGAGGTGATGCGCAGATCGGGCGCGATCAGCCGGAGGTTGGAGAGGGTGGCGCCGGCCTTGGGATCATAGCCAATGTCGGCCGTGACGAGCGCGTTGCCGCCCAATTGTCCGGCAAGCGCGACGTTGGTGATCCGGCGTGTGACCATACGGACATGGCCCTTGATGCCGAAGCCTCCACCCGGCGCCGTCACCAGCTTAGCGTCGGTGACAAGGTTGAGACGGCCGAGGCCGTTCACATCATAATCGTTCACCCGCCCCTTGAGCGCGCCAGTGTAGGTGCCGCTCTTGAGGTCCGCGAGGAGGAGCGCGGTGGCATCGATCCGATCCGAGCGGAGGTGGAGATTGTCGGAGAAGATCTGTCCCTTGGCATAGGCGATGTCGCCGTCTGCGCGGAGCCCCGTGACCAGCCCGCCGGCCGCCGCGTTGAGCCCCGTCACCCGCCGTGCGGTCAGATGCACCGGCACCAGCACCTTGTCGGCGCGGACGGTCGCATGGCCCTCCGCCACCAGCCCTTCGACCCCGGTCGTGCCAAAGGCGATCGTATCGGCCGAGGCCTTGTACCCGATGTCAGGCTTCAGGAAGGCGCCGTCGAGCACCGCCGACACGGCGACGTTGCGGCCCGTGAGATTCGGCGCAATCACCCCCGGCGACAGCAGCCGCGCGTCGAAGCGGACGTTGCCGAAGCGGCTCCTGGCGAAATCAAACAACCCCTGCGCCTGCGCCACGAACGCCGCCGAGGAGAGCCGGAGGTGGGTGTTCGCCTGCCGCTTGTCGAGGATCGCGGTGGCATCGATGTGGACGGCCGGCGAGGTCAGCCGCGCCGCTGGGCCGGTGAGCATGATCGCGGGGCGCACATCGCCGAGCGCGCGGAAGCTGCCCTCGCGCCCGGTCAGCGCCACGTCAGCGAGCGGCTGCCCGCCCACCACCGCCTGCGCGCGGCCCTGCCAGAGGTGCCAGTCGCCGCGTCCACCCACGGTCAGCGCCAGCGGCTTGCCCAGCTTCGCATAACTGTCGACCAGCCCGCCCGCCGGTGCCGCCAGCTTAACGTCCACGAGTAGTCTGTTCTTGTCCGGGACCGCGTCGAGGCGGAGATGGAGCCTGTCGCCCCCGGCTATGCCGGACCCTACGAGCGCATCCGCGTCGACGGCGAGTTGCGCGCGACGGTCGGCGATCACCGCATCGCCATCGATCCGCAGCATGTTGCGACGGCCCGTCACCGGCGGCTCCAGGATGAAGCGATCGACGTGGAGATGGCCGAGCCTCAGGTCGATGTCGGGGATGGTGGGCGCGTTTGGCTCGCTCGGCACCGGCTTGAGCGACGGATTGCGCAGCATCCGCACCTCGCCCGCCGTCACCCGGTCGAGGTCAATCTTCGAGCGGAGATAGGCGAAGGGATGCCAGTCGATCGCTACGCGGGGCGAGGTGAGAAACACGCCGTTCTGGTCGCGCACCTCAAGACCCGCCAGCTCCATATGGCCGTAGATCGATCCCTCGATCCCATGGACGCGGACGTTGATCCCCGATTGCGTGGTGTAGCGCGCGAGCTGGCCTGCGATGAAGCGCTTGCCCGGCCCGGTGTTGAGCCCGACGATCAGCACGATGATCAGGCCCAGCAATGCCGCCAAGCCGACAACTGACCATCGGGCGATCCGCACCCAAAGCGGCCGGCGCTCGACCACCACCACGGCCTCGCCTTCGGGGATCGCTTCCTCCGCCATCAGAAGGCCTGTCCGATAGAGATGTAGAGCGCGATCTTCGACTCCCCGCGCTGGCGGTTGATAGGCGTCGCGATGTCGAGGCGGAGCGGCCCGAAATTAGTGTAGTAGCGCCCGCCGATGCCGGCACCGTAGCGCAGATGCGAGACGCCCGGCGTCGAGCCCTGCCCCAGCCGGCCGGCGTCGAAGAAGGGCACGATGCCGAAATTGCCGAAGCGGTAGCGCGCCTCAATCGCGAACTCGGTCGAGGAGAGCCCGCCGGTCGGGTTGTTCTGCGCGTCCTTCGGGCCGAGCTGCTGATAGCCAAAGCCGCGCACCGATCCGCCGCCGCCCACATAGATACGCCGCGAAGGCGCGATTTCATCGAGGTTCGCGCCGACGATCGAACTCACCAGAGCGCGGCCCGCCAGCACCACCGACTTGGTGACCGGCCAATAGACCGTCCCCTGCCCGGTCAGCCGCGCATAGCCCCTGAAGCCCTTGCGAACCGATGCCTCGGGGCTGACGCGGGCCAGAACGCGATAGCCTTTGGTGGGGTTCAGCAGGTCGTTGGAGCGATCATACTGCACCTGCATTGGCAGCGCGGCGATCAGATAGTTGCGGCGCGGGCGGTCGCCGGTCGCATCGAGCGCGGCGCCCTTCTCGTTGGTGCCAATCAGCTGCGCGCCATAGCTCCAGGTCCAGCGCTTCTGCCAGATCGGCGTGCTCTGGCGCGACCAGCCGACGCCGATGTTAATCGTCTTGGCGTTGTAGGCGTCGTAGTTGGAATGATCGAAGCCGCCATTGATCGAGAAGGTGCGGTCGCGTTGGCCGGCATTGGCACGCGCGAAGCTGAGAGTTGCGCCCTGCTCCAGCGTGCCGCCGATCAGGCTGACGGTAAGCGATCCTTCTGGCGGGAAGAGGTTGCGGTGGGTCCAGCTCGCCTCGCCCTTGATGCCCTCGCCCGTGCCATAGCCGGCCGAGCCCGCGAGCGTGCGCCACGGCCCCCGCCGCTGGGTGACAAGCAGGTCGACAACCTCGGTGCCGTCCGCCGCCTGGGTGCCGGTGTCGACCGGTTCGACCGCGATAGTCGAGAAGATGCCGGTCGCGACCAGCGCCTGCCGGAGGTCGTCGGCCTTGCGGCTGTCGTAAGGATCGCCCCGCTTAAAACGCGGGAAGACAGCCAGATGCTCGACCGAAAACAGCTGTCGAGGTTGGACCGGCTTTTCAGGCTTCGACGCCTTGCCCTTCCGGTTTCGGCCGGCCCCGCCGCCCTGCACGATCTTGCTCTGAAGGCCGCCGAAGCTGGATTTCGGGCCGGCCTGGAGCGGCAGCGTATAGTCGCCGGTGTGGGCGGCCTCGTCGAGCAAAATTGCGCGCTGACCGAGCTTGGCGAAGGGATAGCCTTGCTGCGGCAACTGCAGCGCGACCTGCGCCTCGCCGCCCTCGACCGCGATCGATCGGATCGGCTGGCCGGTCTCAAGCGGCAGGGCACGCCGCGCTATCGCGGTCGGCTCGGGCGGCGCGCCCATGATCGTGATTTGCCGGAAATTGTAGCGGGGACCCGGCGTGACGCTAATCGTCGCGACCACCTGACCCGGCTGGCCTGGCACCGGCGCCACGGTCGAGGAGGCGATGCCGTCATAATAACCTTCGGAGCGCAAAATCCGCTCGGCCAGCGCCACATCGTCCCGCGCACGCGCCGCGACCTGCGCGCTGTTGGCCGCCTTCCGTTTACCGTTTTCGAGCTCGGAAAGGTCGCGGAACTGGTCCTCTAGCCCGATCTTGGCGAACCCCTCGACCCGCATCGTATAGCGGATGCGGGTCTCCACCCCCGTCGGCACGCGGGCCTTGCTGGTGTCGGGCGTCGGATCGAAGCCGGCGAGCGGCGGGAGCGGCTGCGCGAGCTCAGGATCGCTGGCGGGCATCACTTGGGTCGGCTCGGGCTGGGCGGGCGGTGGCGCCATGCTTTCGAGCTGCGGAAGCGCCGCGTCGAAACCAGGATCGGTGGCGGGGTCGATCGGCTGCTCCTGTTGATCGCCGCCGGCGGACGGTACCGAAGTCTGCGCGAAGGCCGGGCTCGTCAGGAGCAGCGAGGCCACCAGCGCCGGGCCGCACAACGAAGGAATCGTACGGGCGCAGGGCCATGCCCAGTCCATCCGCCCTGAGCGCACTCGCATCCCCCTCGAACACTCGACACGTGTTTCCGCGATCGGCCAACGCCGAATATCCGGGCGGGTTCCGTTAGGCTCCAGAGAACGATCAGCGCGGCGCCTTGGCTGGATCACCCGCTTGCGTGGAGGAGCCCCGCCCGGCATTCCCGTCTCCGCCGGTCGCGCGCTGGCGATCGGCCTCGCGCCACAACAGCAGCCCGCCGGCTATCGCCAGCCCCAACCCGAGAGACCGTCGCCCGCGCGTCAGGATCAGCGTGGCGCCCGTGGTGAGCAGCGCCGCGCTGACCGGCCCGGCCGGAGTGACGCCCAGACGCTTCTGCACGGCGCCCATGACCATCCTCTGGCCCAGCATCCGCAACATCCCGAGATCGTCCTTCTTTAGTTTACCGGCGGATCGCCCGATTCGTTAAGGAGGCTTGCACAGATCGGCCGGGTGGGCGCAATAGTGAGGCTGGGGACGCTACCAATGCATACCACGACCCAGCATTATCTCGATCGCTTTGTTGAAAAGATCGAAACCCGGGACCGGCTGACCGAAGACGAGAAGGCCGCCCTGATGGCATTGCCGCAGAAGCTGGTGCGCACCGCGGCCCGCACGCGCATCGTCGACGAGGGCGAACGCCCCACCCATGCCTGCATGGTGCTGGAGGGCATGGTCTACCGCTCCAAGGTCGCCGTGACCGGGCGACGGCAGATCATGTCTTTCCATGTGCCGGGCGACATGGTCGATCTGCACACCATCCTGTTCAAGGTGGCCGATCACACCATCGAGACAGTGCGCAGCGCGGCCATCGTGCTGGTGCCGCATGACGCGATCCTCAAGTTGATCGAGGACTATCCCGCGCTCGGCCGCGCCTTCTGGTTTGACACGCTGCTCGACGCTTCGATCCAGCGCGAGGCGATGCTCAACATCGGCCGTCGCGATGCGTACAGCCGCACGGCGCATCTGTTCTGCGAGCTGGCGGTGCGGCTGAAGCGGGTGGGCCTCGTCAACGGCGGCAGCTTCGACCTGCCTCTGACCCAGACTGACATCGCCGATGCGCTGGGGGTGACGCCGATCCACACCAACCGCGTGCTCGCCAAGCTGCGCACGCAGCGGCTGCTCGACGTCAACGGGCGCTGCACCACGATCCATGACTGGAAGGCGCTGGCTGCGATCGGCGAGTTCGACGCAACTTACCTCCACCTGGAAGGGCCGAGCGACCTGCATCTGTGAGATGGACGTAATGACCGAGCCGCCCGTCCGGCGGATTATCCATGTCGACATGGACGCCTTCTACGCATCGGTGGAGCAGCGCGACGACCCCGGCCTGCGCGGCCGGCCGGTGGCGGTAGGTGGATCGCGCGAGCGCGGTGTCGTGGCGGCTGCAAGCTACGAGGCCCGGGAGTTTGGCGTACGCTCCGCCATGCCTTCGTCGCGGGCGCGGCGACTCTGTCCGGAGCTGGTGTTCGTCAAGCCGCGCTTCGAGGTCTATCGCGACGTCTCGCGCCAGATCCGGGCGATCTTCGCGCACTACACCGCCCTGATCGAGCCACTGTCGCTCGACGAGGCATTCCTCGACGTGACCGCCGACATGAACGGACTCGGCAGCGCCACCGCGACCGCAGAGCGAATTCGCGCCGAGATCAGGGCGGAGACCGGCCTCACCGCGTCCGCCGGCGTCTCCTACAACAAGTTCATCGCCAAGATCGCGTCGGACCAGAACAAGCCCAACGGCCTCTGCGTCATCCCACCCCATAAGGGCGAGGCGTTCGTGGCGGCGCTGCCGGTCAAGCGCTTCTATGGTGTCGGCCCCAAGACGGCCGAGAAGATGGCGCGGCTCGGCATCGAGACCGGCGCCGACTTAAAGGCCCAGAGCCTCGAATGGCTCACCCGCCATTTCGGTAGCTGGGGCGAATATCTCCATGGCGCGGCGCGCGGCATAGACGAGCGCCCGGTCCGCCCCGACCGCCCGCGCAAGTCGGTGGGTGCGGAGAACACTTTCTTCCGCGACCTGCGCAGCCCGTCCGAGCTGATCGGGGCGCTGGACGAAATCATCGACACGGTGTGGCCGCGCATAGAGGGCTCGCAATCGCGGGGCCGCACGATCACGCTGAAGCTGCGCTACGACGATTTCCGCACCATCACTCGGGCGCGGAGCTTCGCCGAGCCGGTGACCGAGCGCGCCCAGTTCGCGGATGCGGGCAAGGCGCTGCTGCTGGCGCTCTGCCCGGTCGAGCGACCGGTGCGACTGCTGGGGCTCACCCTCTCAGCACTGGAGCAGCCCGGCGCGGACCATGCTGTTCAGCAGCTCGGGCTGGAATTGTAGCCCGCCCCGTCCGCGAGAGACTTTGATCAGGTGGCACTGACAGGTCTGCATCAACGTTAGCGGCATAGCGATAGGGCCGTTGCCTGGATGAAGAGCCGGCCCCACCCCACCCCCGGTGTCGCTACCCCTCGCTCCCCGGCACGTCGCCCGAGGCGGCGAGTGCGGTCATGTTGACGATGCCGCGTGCGGTCGCGCTCGCAGTCAGCACATGGATGGGCTTCGACATGCCGAGCAGCATCGGCCCCACCAACAGTCCGTCGGTCGCCGCCGCGAGCAGCGTGACCGCGATGTTCGCCGCGTCGAGCGTCGGCATCACCAGCAGGTTGGCCGCGCCGGTCAGCGACGAAGACGTCACCAGCATGTCGCGCAGCGCCGGGATCAGCGCGGCGTCGGCGTGCATCTCGCCGTCGATCTCCAGTTCCGGCGCGTCGGCGCGGACGATGCGCAGCGCCTCGCGCATCTTCTTGGCGGACGGCGAGTTGGAAGCGCCAAAATTGCTGTGGCTCAAGAGCGCCGCGCGCGGCGTGACGCCGAAGCGGCGGATCGCGTCCGCCGCTAGCAGCGTCATCTCGGCCACCTCCTCGGCGGTGGGGTCGACGTTCATGTGCGTATCGCAGAAGAACAGCGTCCGCTCGCCGACAATCAGCGCCGACAGCGCATAGACGCGGCTGAGGCCCGGCAGGCGCGGGATGATCGGCAGCACGTCGGCGGTCTGCAGCCACCAGTCGGCGGTACCGCCGCAGAGCGCCGCCCCGACCATGCCCTCGTGCAGCAGCATCGCGGCGGTGAGCGCCGGCCGGCCGCGCATCCGGGCGCGCCCATTGGCTGGCGTCACGCCGCGCCGGTCGACGATCTCCTGGTAGCGCTCGACCAGCGGCGCCAGCACCTCCTCGTCGGCGTGGGGATCGACGATCTCGACATCGTGGCCCGCCTTCATGCGCAGGCCGAGCTTGCGGATCTTTTCCTTGATGACGTCGCGCCGGCCGACCAGCACCGGTCTCGCCAACCGCTCGTCGACCACAACCTGCGCTGCGCGCAGCACGCGCTCGTCCTCGCCCTCGGCATAGGCGACGCGCATCGCGGTCGCCCGCGCCTGCTCGAACACCGGATGCATGAGCTGGCCCGAGCGATAGGCGAAGCGCTGGAGCTGCTGCTCATAGGCAGGGAAGTCGTCGATCGGGTGGCGGGCGACCCCCGTCGCCATCGCCGCGCGCGCCACCGCCGGCGCGATCAGCAGCGCCAGGCGCGGATCGAACGGCTTGGGGATGATATGCTCGGGCCCAAACAGCAGCGCGGCGCCCCCATAGGCGCGGGCCACCACCTCGTCAGGTTCGATCCGCGCGAGTTCGGCCAGCGCCTCGACGCAGGCGAGCTCCATCGCGGCGTTGATCTCGGTCGCACCGCAATCGAGCGCGCCCCGGAATATGTAAGGGAAGCACAGCACGTTGTTGACCTGGTTCGGAAAGTCCGACCGGCCAGTGGCCATGATCGCGTCGGGGCGCACGCGCTTGACAATGTCGGGCAACACCTCGGGCTCAGGGTTGGCGAGCGCGAGGATCAGCGGCTTCTCGGCGAGCAGTGGCAGCCACTCCTCCTTGAGCACGCGCGGCGCGGAGAGGCCGAGGAACACGTCGGCGCCGACAATCACGTCGCCCAGCGTGCGCGCGTCGGTCTGGCGCGCGAAGGGCTCGAGCTCGGGAGTGAGGCCCTCGCGGCCCTTGTAGATCACGCCCTTGATATCGGTGAGTGTCACATTGTCCTGCGGCAGGCCCATCGCGATCAGCAGGCGCACGCAGGCCATCGCCGCGGCACCCGCACCCGAGGTCACCACCTTCACGTCGGACAGCTTCTTACCCTGGAGCAGCAGCCCGTTGCGCACCGCCGCCGCGCAGACGATCGCGGTGCCGTGCTGGTCGTCGTGGAAGACCGGGATCTTCATCCGCTCGCGCAGCTTCGCCTCGATCTCGAAGCATTCTGGCGCCTTGATGTCTTCGAGGTTGATCGCGCCGAAGGTCGGCTCAAGGGCTGCCACCACCTCGACGAACCTGTCGGGATCGGCGGCATCGACCTCGATGTCGAACACGTCGATGCCGGCGAATTTCTTGAAGAGGACGGCCTTGCCTTCCATCACCGGCTTGGAGGCGAGCGCACCGATATTGCCAAGCCCAAGCACCGCCGTGCCGTTGGAGATCACTGCGACGAGGTTGCCGCGCGCGGTGTATTCGCGCGCCTTGTCGGGATCGGCGGCGATGTCGAGACAGGGCTCGGCCACACCGGGAGAGTAAGCGAGCGCGAGGTCGCGCTGGGTCTCCATGCGTTTGGTGGGCTCCACGGAGAGCTTACCGGGGCGCGGCTGTCGATGGTAGCTGAGCGCGGCCTGCCGAAGGGCGTCGTCCATATCGTCTCCTCGAACACGAGTCCGGAAGGGCCATAGACGTGGCGTCATCCGCGGTGAACCCATTCGCCACAATTTCGCAGGATGGTTCGCGCAGTCTGGCGGAAGGGCCCCCCGCACCCCATGTGCGGGCCAGACCCTGCTTTCCCGGGAGCGAGCGTATGATCGATCTCTATTACTGGACCACGCCCAACGGCCACAAGGTGACGCTCTTCCTTGAAGAGGCCGGCCTCCCCTACAAGATCCACCCGGTGAACATCAGCACGGGCGCGCAGTTCGATCCAGATTTCCTGTCGATCGCCCCCAACAACCGCATTCCCGCCGTCGTCGACAAACAGCCGGTCGGCGGCGGCGCACCGATCTCCCTGTTCGAGAGCGGCGCGATCCTGCTCTACCTCGCCGATAAGACCGGGCGCTTCATCCCCGCCGAGATCCATGGCCGCGCCGAGGTGCTGCAATGGCTGTTCTGGCAGATGGGTGGGCTGGGGCCTATGGCCGGCCAGAACCACCATTTCGTCCAGTACGCGCCGGAGAGGATTCCCTACGCAATGGACCGCTATGTGCGCGAGACGGCGCGGCTCTACAGCGTGATGGACAAGCGGCTGGCGGACCGCACCTTCCTCGCCGGCGAGCATTACTCGATCGCGGACATGGCTTGCTATCCGTGGGTGGTGCCGCATGAGCGCCAGCAGCAGGATCTCAACGCCTTTCCCCACCTGAAGCGCTGGTTCGAAGCAATTGCCGAGCGTCCGGGTACCCGGCGCGCCTATGCAGTGGCGGAGACGATCAACACCGTGCCCTCGGTCAGCGACGAAGAGTCGCGCCGCATCCTGTTCGGACAGGGCGCGATCTGAACGTCGGTGGACCGGGGCGGGTTCGCCTGCTCCGGCTGTGCCTCAGACCTTGGGCGGAAGCGGCTCCGTCCGCATCAGCGTGGCCATCACCCGCTCTTCGGCGTCGGCCGCCGCGCCGATCGCCGCCTCCAGCGCGCGATAGCGCGCAAGCACCGTCTCCCCGGCCTGCGTGAGCCGCGCGCCGCCGCCTCGGGCGCCGCCCGCCGCGGTCTCGACCAGCGGTTCGGCCCAACAGCGGTTCATCGCATCGACCAGCAGCCAGGCACGGCGATAACTCATCCCGATCGCGCGGCCGGCCGCCGAGATCGAGCCCTCGCGCGCGATCGCCTCCATCAGCGCCGCCTTGCCCGGGCCCATGGCGATCTCGTCGCCGCAATAGAGTTGCGCCTTCAGCTTCAGCATCGCCGAGGCTTAGCACGGATCAGCGCTGCTGTGCCGCCCTCACCTGCGCGGCCCGGCCGGCCTCGGCGCCGTTGGCGATGTCGGCCGCCTGCCAGCCGCCGCCGAGCGCCTGGACCAGCGCCACCGCCGCGTTCTGCCGGTCGAGTTGCGCCTGAATGAGCGCGCGCCGGGCCGACAGCGCGGTCGCCTGCGCGGTCACGACATCGGTGTAGACGATGATCCCGGCCCGATACTGGTCACGGAGCGAAATCTCGCTCTTGTCGGCCGCAATGGAGGACTGCCGCAGCAGCGCCTCCTGCCGCGCCAGCACCTGTGTCGCGACGAGATTGTCCTGCACGTCCTGGAAGGCGGTAAGCGTCACCTGCCGATAATTGGCGACCGCGCCTTCATAGGCGGCGCGAGCCTGCCCCACGCGGGCGCTGCGAGCACCGAAATCGAGCAGCGTCTCGCTCACCTGCGCGCCCAGCGACCAGAGCAGCGCGGAGGAGGCGAACAGCCCTGACAGGGAATTGTTGTTGAAGCCGCCATTGCCGGACAGGCCGATGGTCGGGAAGAACGCCGCGCGCGCGACGCCGATCTGGGCGTTGGCGGCGGCGACCTGCCGCTCGGCCGACGCGATGTCGGGCCGCCGTTCGAGCAGCGTCGAGGGCAGCGCCACCGGCACATTGGGCGTCACCGGCGCCCACGCCGCCGCCAGCGACGGGAGGGTGAAGCTCGCCGGGTTCTCGCCGACCAGCACCGCGATCGCGTCCTCGAATTGGGCGCGGGTGCGCTTCTCACCCTCGAGGTCGGACTGGGCCGAGGCAAGCTGCGACTGCGCCTGATACGCGTCGGTATGCGGCGCGACGCCCGCATTGTAGCGGTTTGTCGTGATCGTGAGCGAACGCTGATAGGCCTCGACGGTGGCAGCGAGGCTGGCGATCTGGGCGTCGGCGGCGCGCAGGCTGAGATAATCGGTGGCAAGCTCGCCGTGCAGCGCCAGCCGCGCCGACGCGAGGTCGGCGAGACGCGCCTGCTCGGTCGCCTTCGCGTTGGAGACTGTGTTGGTGATCTTGCCGAAAAGGTCCGGCTGCCAGCTCCCGCCGAGCGAGACAGAATAGTTGTTCGAAGTGCGAGAGCCGGAGTTCGACGTCACGCCGCCGGTGACGATGGTGCGCGAGCCGCCCGAGACGGTGTGCGTCACCGATCCGCTGGCGGTGACGGTCGGAAACAGGCTCGCCCGCGCTTCGCGGGTGGTGGCGCGCGCCTGGCGGTAGGTGGCCGCGGCCTGGGCCAGCGTCTGGTTGTGCGCGTCGGCGCGGGCGACGAGATCGGCGAGAGTGGCATCGCCGAACAGTGCCCACCAGTCGCCGCGCGGCGCGCCGTCGTTGGGGTTGGCGGGCTGCCATCCCTCGACCGGCTTCCACTCGGCGGGGAGCTTCATCGCCGGTCGGGCATAATGCGGCGCGAAGGAGCAGCCGGCGAGCGCGGCGACGAGGACGACGGAGACGGCTTTACGGATCATGCGGGAAGCTCGCGCAGGCGACGCCGCCGGTCACGCCGCTCCCGGCGGCGCGCGGCGAGGCGATCGAGACAGACATAAACGACGGGCGTGGTGATGAGCGTAAGGAGCTGGCTGGCGACCAATCCGCCGATGATCGCCACGCCCAGTGGACGGCGCAACTCCGCCCCCTCGCCGAAGCCGATGGCGAGAGGCAGCGCGCCGAGCCCGGCGGCGAGCGTCGTCATCAGGATCGGCCGGAAGCGCAGCAGCGAGGCTTCGCGGGCGGCGGCCTCGGCGGTCAACCCCCGGCTACGCTGCGCCTCCAAAGCAAAATCGATGATGAGGATGGCGTTCTTCTTGACGATGCCTAGCAGCAGGAACACGCCGATCAGCGCGATGATCGAGAAATCCATGCCGAAGATCATCAGCGCCAGCACCGCGCCCACGCCCGCCGCCGGCAGCGTCGAGAGCACCGTGATCGGGTGGACGAGATTTTCGTACAGCATGCCGAGCACGATGTAGATCGTCACCAGCGCAGCCAGGATCAGCAGAGGCTGCGATCCCTGCTGCTGCTTGTAGGTAAGGGCGGTCCCCGAAAAGCTGCCGTGGACCGTGTTGGGCATCGCGATGCGGGCCTGTGCTGCCTCGATCTCGGCCTCGGCATCCGACAGCGCCTTGCCGGGCCCGAGATCGAAGGAGATGGTCGCGGCAACCTCAGTGCCCTGATGGTTGACGGTGGCCGCCGTCGGCGCCTGCCCGAAAGTGGCGATGACAGGCAGCGGCACCATGTTGCGCATGGTTGTGCTGAGCGCGGATCCGGTCGAGGGATCGCGCAGCGCGGGATTGGTCGGCACGGCGGCGGTGGCGTTCTGTCCGGACGGGGCGGTTGCGGCGCCAGCGCTGCCCGACACATTGCTTACGCTGGTGCCAGGCGAGGTCGCGCCGCCCGTCGGCACACGCACGTCGGGCAGGTTCTGCGGGCCCTTGATGGCGTCCTGGGTCCAGCCAAGGATCACGCTATACTGGTTGATGTCCTCATAGATGGTGGCGACGTTGCGCTGGCCGAAGGCGTCGTAGAGCGCATTGTCGACATCGCGCGGCGAGATTCCCACGCGCGAGGCGGCAGCGCGGTCGACGGTGACGAAGCTCTCCACCCCGTTTTCGGCAAGATCGCTGTCGACATTCTTTAGGACCGGGCTGTCCTCCAGCGCGGTGGTCAGCTTCTCGGACCATTTCTTCAGATCGGCGCTGCTGTCGGCCATCAGCGTATATTGATAGGTGGCGTTGCCCTGCCGGCCGCCGATGCGCAGATCCTGCACCGGGTTGAGGAACAGGCGGATGCCGGCCACCGGTTGCAGGCGCCTTTGAAGCCGCTGGATCACGTCGCTGCTGGTCTGGCCATGGCGCTGGCTCTGCGGCTTTAGCGCAATCATGATGAAGGCGCCGCCCGCCCGGCTGCCACCGGTGAAGCCGACGACGCTCTGCACCGTGCGATCCTTGCGGATGATGCCGACGACTTGCTGGAGCTTGCCCTGCATCGACTGGAAGGAGACGCTCTCGTCGGCGCGCACACCGGCAACGATCAGCGGGCTCTGCTGCTGCGGGAAGAAGCCCTTGGGCACCACGATGTAGAGATAGAATGTGAGCCCGATCACGGCCGCGAGCAGCAGCAGCACCAGCGGCTTCATCGCCAGCGCCCAGTCGAGCGCGACCGCATAGCCCCGCTCGATACGGACATAGCCGCGCTCCAGCAGGCGCGAGACGCGGCCCGGGCGGCTCTCGCCCCGCTCGCCGTCCGGCCGCAGGAACCAGGCGCACAGCATCGGCGTCATGGTGAGCGACAGCACCAGCGAGATCATCACCGCCACCGACAGCGTCACCGCGAATTCGCGGAACAGCCGGCCGACGATGCCGCCCATGAACAAGAGCGGGATGAACACCGCGACAAGGCTGACCGAGATCGACAGCACGGTGAAGCCGACCTCGGATGCGCCCTTCAGCGCCGCCTCGAAGCGGCCCATGCCCTGCTCCAGATGGCGCGTCGTGTTCTCAAGTACGACGATCGCGTCGTCGACCACGAAGCCGGTCGCCACCGTGATCGCCATCAGCGACAGATTGTTAAGGCTGAACCCTAGCAGGTACATCACTCCGAACGTGCCCAGCAGCGACACGATCGTCGCCACCGCCGGGATCACCGTCGAGCGCAGATCGCGCAGGAAGGCGAACACGACGATCACGACAAGGATCAGCGCGATCCATACAGTGATCTCGATCTCGCGGATCGAGGCGCGGATCGAGCTGGTGCGGTCGACCGCCACCGCCACCTGGATGTCGGCGGGAAGCTGCGCTTTGAGCGCCGGCAACTCGGCCCGGATCGCGTCGACCATCTTGATCAGGTTGGCGCCCGGTTGCTGGGTGATGTTGACGATGATGGCGCGCTGGCCGTTGTAGAGGCCCATGGTGCGCGTGTCGGCGACGCTGTCGGTGACGTCGGCGATGTCGCCCAGCCGCACCGCCGCACTGCCCCGCCATGCCACCACCAGCGGGCGATAGTCCACCGCCTTGCGTCCGGCGGCGTTGGTGTAAATCTGCCAGCTGCGCCCGTCCGTCCCCTGCAATAGGCCCTTGGGCCGGTTGGCGTTGGCCGCCTCGATCGCGGCGCGCACGTCCTCCATCGCGATGCCGTACTGGTTCAGCCGGTACGGGTTTACCGAGACACGCACCGCCGGCAGCGATCCGCCGCCCACCTCGACATCGCCGACGCCGGCGATCTGGAGCATGTGCTGCTGCACGATGTTGGAGACGGAATCGTAGATCGCACCCGGCGTGCGCGTGTCGGAGGTGAGCGCGAGCGTCACCACCGGCTGGTTGGCCGGGTTGACCTTCCGATAGGTCGGGTTCTGGCGCAGCGTCGCGGGCAGGTCGACGCGCGAGGCGTTGATCGCCGCCTGCACCTCGCGCGCGGCGCCGTCGATATTCTTGCTGAGATCGAACTGGAGCGTGATCCGCGTCGAGCCTAGTGAGCTCTGCGAGGTCATCTCGGTCACGCCCGAGATCGTCGACAGTCGCCGTTCGAGCGGGGTCGCGACGCTCTGCGCCATGACGTCGGGGCTGGCGCCGGAGAGGCTGGCCGAGACGCTGATCGTCGGGAAATCGACCTGCGGCAGCGGCGCCACCGGCAGCGAGAAGAAGCCCGCAATCCCCGCCAGCGCCAGCCCGATCGTCAGCAGGATGGTGCCGATCGGTCGCCGGATAAAGGGCGCGGAGAGGTTCATGCCTCCGCTTCCGGCCCCACGTCCGGCGAGGATCGCACGCCCCAGCCGCGTCGCGCCAGACGCTGCTGGGCCTTGTCGAAATAGAGATAGATGATCGGCGTGGTGAAGACTGTCAGCAGCTGGCTCACCAGCAGGCCGCCGAAGATCGCGATGCCGAGCGGACGGCGGAGCTCTGCCCCCTGCCCCATGCCGGCCATCAGTGGAATTGCCGCGAACAGGGCCGAGAGCGTCGTCATCAGGATCGGGCGGAAGCGCAGGATCGCCGCCTGCCGGATTGCCTGCACCGGTGGTAGCCCTTCATCGCGTTCGGCGGCGATCGCGAAGTCGATCATCATGATCGCGTTCTTCTTCACGATGCCGATCAGCAACACGATGCCGATGATGCCGATGATATCGAGATCATGCCCCGTCACCCACAGCGCCAGGAGCGCGCCGGCCCCTGCGGAGGGCAGCGTGGAGAGGATCGTCACCGGGTGGATGAAGCTCTCATAGAGCACACCCAGCACGATATAGACGCAGATCACCGCCGCCAGAATCAGCCAGAGCTGGTTGGTGAGCGAGGAGGAGAAGGCCCCAGCCGCGCCGAGGAAGGTCGTCGTCACGCCGGGCTTGAGGTTGAGCGCCTTCACCTTCGCCTGGATCGCACCCACCGCTGTGCCGAGCGAGACGCCGGGCGCGGTATCGAAACCGATGGTTGCGGCGGGGAACTGGCCGACATGGGTGATCTGGAGCGGCGACTTGCCCTCGGTGATCTTCGCCACGGCATTCAACGGCGTCGCCCCGCCCTGCGCGGGCAGATGAAGCAGCCCCAGTGACTGCGGATCGGAGGCGAGGCCCGGCGCCGCCTCCAGGATTACGCGATACTGGGTCGTCTCGGTGAAGATGGTTGAGACGATGCGCTGCCCGAACGCCGAATAGAGCGTGTCGTCGACCGATGAGGCGGTAATGTTGAGCCGCGCGGCGGTGTCGCGATCGATGTTGATGAAGGCGGCCGCCCCCTCCGCGCCCGCATCGGTGGTGACGTTGCGCACCTTCGAGACCGATTGCAGCGCCGCGACGATGCGCTTCGCCTCGGCGTTGACGTCCGCCGTGTTCGATCCCTCTACCGAGAGGCGATACTGGGTCGGCCCGCTCTCGGCATCGATGGTGAGGTCCTGGGTCGGCTGGAGGTAGAGAGTCACGCCGGGGATCTCGTCGACCGCCTGCTTCAGCCGGCGCATCACGCGCTCCTGGCTGCCGTGGCTGTCCTTCAGGTTGATGAGCATCGTGCCGGTGTTGAGCGCGGCGTTGTTCGATCCGTCGACACCGACGAAGGAGGACAGCGACTGGACATCCTTGTCCCGCAGGATCGCGTTCGCCGCCTGCCCCTGCAGATCGGCCATGCGATCGTAGGAGACGCCCGTAGTGGCGACAATCCGCGCCTGAAGCTGCCCCGTGTCCTGCGTCGGGAACAGGCCCTTGGGAATGACGAGATAGAGCAGCACGGTCAGCACCAGCGTCGCGATCGCCACCATCAGCGTGGCGAAGCGGCGCTCCAGCACGAAATCGAGCCCGCGCGTATAGTGGTGCTCAACCCAGCTGAACGCGTCGGCCGAAAGCTGCGCGATGCGGCTCGGGCGCTCGGCGCCATGTTCCTTGAGCCAGCGCGCCGACAACATCGGGGTGAGCGTCAGCGAGACGACCGCCGAGATCAGGATCGTCACCGCCAGCGTCACCGCGAACTCGCGAAACAAGCGGCCGACGATGTCGCCCATGAACAGGAGGGGGATCAGCACCGCGATCAGCGAGACAGTGAGCGATATGATCGTGAATCCGATTTCGCCGGCGCCCTTCAGCGCGGCGTCGAACGGCTTCATGCCATCCTCGATGTGGCGCTGGATATTTTCGATCATCACGATCGCGTCGTCGACGACGAAGCCGGTCGCGATGGTGAGCGCCATGAGGCTGAGGTTGTCGAGGCTGTAGTTCAGCAAGTACATCACGCCGAAGGTGCCGATCAGCGAGATCGGCACGGCGAGCCCCGCCACAAGCGTCGCACGCGCCGAGTGGAGAAAGAAGAAGATCACCAGCACGACCAACACGACCGCCAGCACCAGCTCGAACTCGACGTCATGGACTGAGGCGCGGATGCCGGTGGTGCGGTCCGCCAGCACCTCGGCATGGAGGCCGGCGGGCAGGGTCTTCAAGAGTTCGGGGAGCTGCGCCTTGATCGCGTCGGTCGTCTGGATGACGTTGGCGCCCGGCTGGCGCTGGACGTTGAGTATGATCGCGGGCGTCCGGTTGGCGAGCGCGCCAAGCCGCGCATTCTCTGCGCCTTCTATGACTTGCGCGACGTCCTTGAGACGGACCGGCGCGCCATTCTGGTAGGTGACGATCAAATTCTGATAGTCGTCGACGGTCTCGAGCTGGTCGTTGGCGTTGATCTGGTAGGCGCGGTTCGGTCCGTCGAAGCTGCCCTTGGCCGAGTTGGCGTTGGCATTGTCGATCGCGGTGCGGAGCTGCGCGAGGCTGAGCCCATAGCTCGACAGCGCCTGCGTGTCGGCGCGGATGCGCATC
>FTCZ01003685.1_pt1 | contig 25317 bp, 31 predicted proteins | sample 1658871 | NCBI WGS metagenome assembly FTCZ01 (sample SAMEA3914864, study PRJEB12502) | metagenome | biome: forest; material: soil | place: USA | collected 2012-03-12 | depth 0.3 m | reverse complement strand
GCCGAGATCGATGTGGCGGTTGTGCTGCTCATGAAGCGAAGAAAACGCCGAAATCCATTATAAAAGCTAAAGGTCTGGTACGCCCGCGTTGCTTCAGCAGCAATGACTTGGAAGTGCTGAATTCGATGGAATGTTTTCATCCGATCGATCATGTCGCCAAACAATTGCATGCCGCCGCCATCGGCGTAGTCTGCCGCGCCAGAAAAGCTCGGGAGATCGCCATGACGCTCAAGCAAGTCGGGCCCGGTCAATGGGAAGGTGATTCCAACGAATTGCTGGCGATCAAGGATGTCCGGCAGATATTGACGCGGCTGAAGAAGCTCGGAATCGACCTGCTCTGCTACGATATCACCTTCACGAAGGTCTATTCGCAACAGACATACGCGCAGCCCTACGGCTTCGATTTCAAGTCGCCGCGCATGAATGACCTCGTCTCAATCGCCTCGCATATGAGCCACCGGCAGCACGCGTTGAGTTTCGATGACTTCAACGACTATGAGCCGGCCGTGTTCAACGAGGACGACAAGACGAACACCGAAGGGTTCATTTCCGGCGGCGTCACCAAAGGGCGTGGCTTCCGCCAGATCGGCGGCCTCTCGGCGCTTCATCTGGAACTCGATGCCGCGAACGACACCGGAAACATCCATGTCGACTCGCATGGCTATGTCACCGGCGAAGGCGTCTATGACTGGTCTCGTAGCGGCGAACATGGCTACTGGGATCTGGGCTCCTATTACCTTCCATCGCTCTATGGAAAACTTGGCGACGGCCGGGTTGGCCCGATGGTCCGGCCGATCAGGACGCCTGAGGGCGGGACACGCTGGATCATTGGATTGATGGGCGAATTCTGAACATCAGACGAGCAGCCGGTTGATACCGTTTTCGAAACGGCCCATATCCTGAGGCATGAACCACGACGCTTATGACAACGAGTATATCCGCGGCATCCTGAAGTCGGTGAAGACCATCGCGATGGTCGGAGCGAGCGATAATCCGGCCCGGCCGAGCTACCTCGTTTTCAAATACCTGCTGGAACGCGGTTTTCGCGTTTTTCCCGTCAATCCCGGACGCGCCGGCAGGGAGATGCTCGGACAGCCCTTCGTGGCCGCTTTGAGCGATATCGGCGAGCCGATCGACATGGTCGATATCTTCCGCAATTCGGAAGCTGCCGGAGCCGTCGTCGACGAAGCGCTCGCGATGCATCCTCTGCCAAAGGTGATCTGGATGCAGCTTACCGTACGCAATGACGAGGCCGCGGCCAGAGCCGAGGCTAAGGGCCTCAAGGTGGTAATGAATCGTTGCCCCAAGATCGAGTATGGCCGGCTATCGGGCGAGATCGGTTGGCAAGGCGTCAATTCGCGTATCCTGTCATCGAAGCGCCCTGCCCTTTCAACCAAGGGGTTTCAGAAGCTCACGCTCGATCGCAAGATGTGACGGTGCCCCTCTGTCGCCCTATGCTCGTGAAGGACAAAGCTGCGACGCAGCGCCGAAAGGAGGCCTGATGCGGATTTGGGGAAGCATGGCCTCCGGCGCCTGCCTATGGCTTGCCGTCATGGGCACGCCGATGGCGACATCGGCTTTTGCTCAACAGCCTCCCGATGAAGCTATGAGCTGCGCCGAGTTGCGCTCGGCGATGTGGCGGGAATCCAAGGGTTTGCGTCAGGCGGCGTTGCTCGCGAAAGAGCCTGCCCGGCGCACCGGGCGGCAGATCATGGCGACCGGCGGGCCGAGCCGGGAGATCGAGGGCAAGGCCCAGGTCGCGCTGAATGCCATTCTGGCAGGCGGCTTCAAGAGCAAGGAAGCGAAGGCTGCCCTCAAGGATCTCGGCCGGCAGGCAAACGACGATCTCGAAAACCGTCATCACATTCCGAAAAGCCAACTCCTGCAGGATTTCGGACCGGCTGCTATTGCCGGAGCGCCATCCTACCAGCGTCTGCATGAACTGGAGGCGGTCAGCCATCGAAAAGGCTGCCCTCCACGGCGCGAAATGAGATGAGATAAGAAGCCGTCGTTCTTTTTGAAGAACGATACGATTGACACAGCGGATTGAGCCAGCCAATCTCGCGGAACAATCAAGGAGGGGCCGCCATGTCCGATCGTGAACCGGGTTTCAACACGCTTGCCATTCATGCCGGAGCGCAGCCTGATCCCACGACGGGCGCACGGGCGACGCCGATCTATCAAACCACCTCGTTCGTATTCGACGACGTCGATCATGCCGCTTCGCTTTTCGGCTTGCAGGCCTTCGGCAACATCTATTCCCGCATCGGCAACCCGACCAACGCCGTGCTGGAAGAGCGTGTCGCGGCACTGGAAGGCGGTACGGCGGCGCTCGCGGTCGCTTCCGGGCATGCGGCCGAGCATCTGGTCTTCCATACGCTGCTTGAGCCAGGCGACGAGTTCATTTCGGCCAGGAAGCTCTATGGCGGCTCGATCAACCAGTTCAACCACGCCTACAAGAAGTTCAACTGGAACGTCGTCTGGGCCGAGACCGACGATGTCTCGACCTTCGAGCGCGCCGTAACGGACAAGACCAAGGCGATCTTCATCGAGTCGATCGCCAATCCCGGCGGCGTCGTCACCGATATCGAGGCGATCGCGCGTGTGGCCGAGAAGGCCGGCGTGCCGCTGATCGTCGACAACACCCTCGCCTCGCCTTACCTGGTTCGCCCATTCGAACATGGCGCGCATATCGTCGTGCATTCGCTGACCAAGTTCCTCGGCGGCCATGGCAATTCCATCGGCGGCGTCATCGTCGATGGCGGCAAGTTCGATTGGCTGAAGCATGGCCAGAAATATTCTTCGCTCACCGCGCCACGGCCGGAATATGGCGGCCTGGTGCTCGGTGAGACCTTCGGAAATTTCGCCTTCGCCATTGCCTGCCGCGTGCTTGGCCTGCGTGATCTCGGCGCGGCGCTTTCGCCCTTCAATGCCTTCCAGATCCTGACCGGCATCGAGACGCTGCCGCTGCGCATGCAGCGCCATTGCGACAATGCACTGGCGGTTGCGGAGCACCTCGCCAAGCATAGCGCCGTGAGCTGGGTGAGCTATCCGGGGCTGAAGAACGACAAATACCATGCTCTGGCGCAGAAATATTCGCCGAAGGGCGCGGGCGCCGTCTTCACCTTCGGCCTGAAAGGTGGCTACGAAGCCGGGGTAAAGCTGGTTTCGAACCTCAAGCTGTTCTCGCATCTCGCCAATGTCGGCGATACGCGCTCGCTGGTCATCCATCCGGCTTCGACCACACATCGCCAGTTGACGCCGGAGCAGCAGACGATCTCCGGCGCTGGCCCGGATGTGGTGCGGTTGTCGATCGGCATCGAGGATGTCGGCGATATCATCGCCGATCTCGACCAAGCACTTGCCTAATCAGCGGGTTTTGCGGGCGAAGTGATAATCGCCGTCTGGGCCGTTATTCGAGAAAAGCGGCGTGACCAGTTCGAAGCCCGATTGAAGGACGTAATCGATCACCGCGTCCTTCAACGGTGCGCCCTTATTGTACTCGATATGCTGTAACTCGAGGATGAGGTGCTGGCACCCCGCCAGCGTCTCGCCAGCGCCTTTCAGGATATCGAGTTCCGCGCCCTGCACATCGATCTTGATCAGTTGTGGCTGCGGAAATCCGCGCTCACGGACAACTGCGTCGAGCGTGCGGGAAATCTTCGAGACCCGGTTCGCCTCGCCGAACAGCCTTTTGGCATTCGGGCTGAGCGCTTCGTTTTCCTGATAGTAGGAGTTCCCGCCGGGAAATAATTCATTCTGAAAGAAGGAGACCGGCTTTCCATCGACGTCGCTGAGGACGGCGAGGTGATAGTCGAGCTTCTTTTCCTGGAAGATGAACTCCGCCGCTTCCATCGCCTCGAACGCCACGAAACGGGCATTCGGCCAGATGCGCTGCGCTTCGTTCGTCCAGTGCAGCACGCAGGCGCCGATATCGAAAACGACAGCCGGCTCGAAATCGTAGCTCGCCTTCAAACGCTTGAGATAATCGACATGGCTCGTCGGCAGCATGCGCTGGCCACCGATTTCACCGAGCCGCGCTTTCACGCGCGCCCGCCGCGTGTCTTCGCTCTCGAAGCGCCTCAGCCAATCGGATATCTCCCGAAACGGGCGTTTCAGAATCGCCCTGACCTTGCGCATTCTTTTCATGAGGCTTGCACGCCTGCGTCACGGGTCATGGCCGCGGCATGGGCGACAGCCATGCCCAGCACCAGAATGGCAAAGGCCTGGTGCGCAAGCGCCGCCCATAACGGCACCACCAGCAGCAAGGTCGTGATGCCGAGCGCGGCCTGGGCCAGGATCAGGCCAACCATCACCCGCGCACGCCGCGCAGCACTTGTGCCGAAACCACGCAACGACAGCATGTGCCAGAGCGCCAGGGCGAGCGCCGCATAGGCGGTCATCCGGTGATCGAACTGCACCAGGATCGGATTATCAACGAAATTCTCGAACCAGGGCTTGATCGAGAAAAGCACGTCAGCAGCCGGCACGAACTCGCCGTCCATCAGCGGCCACGTATTGTAGGTAAGACCCGCATGAGAACCGGCGACCAGTCCCCCGAGCGCGATCTGGATCAAGATCAACACCACAAGGGCCATTCCCTGCGCGACGACAACGCCGGACAGTGCTGCGATGCGCCGCTCCGAAAGCCGGACGGCGGCCCAGACGACACCTGAAAAAAACAGCGAAGCCAAAGTCAGATGCAAAGCCAGCTTGACCGGCTCGACAGCGCTCATGCCAGGCTTAAGACCAGAGGCAACCATGATCCAGCCGACCGCGCCTTGCAGGCCCAGCAAGAGGCCAAGGCCGAACAGGGCGATGCCGGCGGCAGCGCCAACTCGCCGTGTCGCAATCGCGTAGATGAGGCCGACGAGGTAGAACAAGCCGATGAAGCGGCCGAGCTGGCGATGGCCCCATTCCCACCAGAACAGGAACTTGAACTCGCCGATCGCCATGCCTTTGTTCAAGATTTCATATTGAGGGCTGGCCTGATACTTGGCGAAAGCCTCCTGCCAGGCTGCATCGCCAAGCGGCGGAATTGCGCCCGAGACGGGCTGCCATTCGGTGATGGAGAGGCCGGAGCCGGTGAGGCGCGTCGCGCCGCCGACCATCACCATGATGAAGACCAGCGCCGCCACAAGCCAAAGCCAAACCCTGACAGGTCGCAGACGATCGGAATCGGCGGCAACAGACGGGCTAGACAGTGAAATTGCGGACACGCGGCGTTTCTTCGCTTGATCGGGCACTGGTCGCGGACATAAACCTCGGCTCCGCGCGCCGCAATGGCCGCCACTGTCGCATACCGGAACGTCCCAGCATGAACCGCCGCACCCGCAAATTCATCGGCACGTTGTCCATGCTTGTCTTCGTCATCGTCTACGCGCTTGTCGTGATGGCGCTGGCGCAGCCGATCCTGATGGATGCTTCCAAGCTCACGCAGGGCCTGTTCTATTTCATAGCCGGGCTGAGCTGGATTTTGCCGCTGATGCCGTTGATCCGCTGGATGGAGCGCCCGGACGCGCCGAAAGCCTGATCAGGCGACATTGATGCGCCGGCCAAGGCGCATCGAGGCAAACGGCAAACCGGAGAGCAGCATCGCGACTTCCGGAATGCTCTGGAAATAGCCGTTGAGGGAAAGCCTCGGCAGCGCCGTCAGATGATCCACATGGCCGGGAAAAATCATTCCCGGCCGCGTCGTGACGCCCGTTTCAAAACCGGCATCCCGTGCCATGGCGAATTCGCGTGGGCCAGCCGAAGAAAGATCGCCGAATGGATAGGCGATATGCCGCGGCGGCGCGCCGAGCTTCTCTTCGATGACGGCTTTGCTCTCTTCCATCTCGCGACGCGCATCGTCGACGCTGCAGCCGGCGAGCTTCGGATGCGTGAGCGTATGGGCGCCGATCGTGACGAGGGGATCGGCGGCGAAGGCGGCAAGCTCCTGCCAATCCATGCAAAGTTCCGCCACGCTCGCTTCCGAATCGATGGGATAGGTCGCCTTCAGATCTTCCATGGCGCGCCGCAGCAGCGCCTCGTCGAGATCGCGCAAATGCCAGTAGAGCGTCAGATAGGCGCGGTTCTTCTGGACCGCGCTCCCGGTCGGCAATTCGTAGGCCATATGCTCAATCCGGCAACGAACCTCATTTTCACGCCGGATGATGGCTTCCAGGTCACGCCACCACATGCTTGCGGTATGCTCGACAAAGCCGCGCGCGACATAGACCGTGCAAGGCACGTTGTGTTTTCGCAGGATTGGCAAGGCGTATTGGGCATTGTCCCGATAGCCGTCGTCGAAGGTCAATGCGGCGAAGGGATTTTGGCCATCGGCGCCCCTGATGCGCTCCGGCACATCCGACATCGGAATGATGTCATAGCCCTCGTTCTTCAGATAGACGATCACCTCATCCAGAAATTCGGGGGTGATTTCGAGAATCCCCGAAGGCGCGAAGGCTTCATTTGTCGCGGGACGCACATGGTGCATCGTCAAAATAACGCCAAGCCCTCGCGACCAGCCACCGCCAATCTTATGGAAGCCAGCCCCGTGCATCATGCGCAAAGCCAAGCGCACGGAAGAGTATTTAATTTTGGACATCATCCCGGAAATCGCATTCGTTTCGCAATGTTTCTCCGGAGTTTGGCGACAGACTATTGAGACTTCGTTTGCTGCCTACTGCTTGTGCATGAAACGACAGTATTTGTAAAAGCTCCGGCCTCTCGCGTTTCGTTCATCAATTTATGGCAAGGCACGAGGTGCAAAGGGAGCGCGATGACGCCGAACCGCACCGAGATTTTCCATGACCCGGCCGATATACGGGAGACATGGCTCGCGCTTGAGCGAAGCGGCATTCACACGCCCTATCAGCGCTTCGAATTCGTGGCTGCCTGGCTGCGCAACGTCGGTCAGGCCGAAGGCGCGACAGCAGCCATTGCCGTCATGCGCGATCTGGCAGGAGAAGCTCTGGCTATCTTCCCGTTCTGCACGACCTCGCTCGGACCATTGCGCTTGCTCCGCTTCGTCGGAGGAAAGCACAGCAATTTCAACATGGGCCTTTTCTCTTCCGAAGCCCCCGCCGTCCTTCATGCCGATATGCTGCGCGAGACGCTCCGCGCCGCGGGCATCGCGACAGGAGCCCATCTGGCGGTACTGGAGAGCCAGCCGCGATCCTGGGAGGGCTTCGCCAATCCACTGGCGGCGCTGGCCAATCACGAAAGCGCCGAACCTGCGTACAAGATGTCCCTGTCAGGCGATTTCGAGGCCTTGATCGCCGATCGCGTTTCGAAGGACGCCCGGGGGAAGCTGCGTCGCAAGGAGCGCCGCCTCAGCGAATTCGGTGCGATCAGCTATCGACGCGCGCAGACGGCCGCCGAGGTTAATGCCGGTCTCGACGCATTTTTTTCTCAGAAGACTGCGCGTTTCCTACAGCTTGGCCAGCCCGACGTCTTTGCCGAGCCGGGCGTCCGCGCCTTCATCACCGAAGCAAGCCTAGCCGGTCTGGAACATGGCGCCGCAGCCATTCAACTCTACCTTTGCGTCGCCGGAGAACGGATCGTCGCGACTTATGGCGCGGCTATCGATGAAAAGCGCTTCTGCGGGATGTTCACCTCGTTCGACAATGCGGAAGACATGTTCCGCTGGAGCCCTGGCGACCTGCTCCTCTTCAATCTTGTCCGGATCATGCATGAGAAGGGCTTCAGCACCTTCGATCTCGGAGTCGGCGAGGCGAAATACAAGGAATCCTATTGCGATCAGATCGAGCCGCTCTTCGATACGATCATGCCGCTCTCTGCGATCGGAGGGCCAGCCGCCCTCGCCTATCGTTGCGCGCTGGCGGCCAAGGCGCGGATCAAGCAGTCACCGCGCCTGCTCGCCGCCATCAACAAGTTGAGAAGCCGCTGATTCAGGAACGCGGCGGCAGCATCCGCGCCAGCACTTCATCCTTCTTGACCAGTTGGTGCCAGGCAACGGCGGCAATATGGGCGGCAAGAACGGCGTAGATGAAATAGGCGCCCCAGCCGTGCAGCCACTGCCCCCAATGCGCCAGATCCGCATCGGAAGGCGTCAGCCTCGGCCATTGGAACAGGCCGAACCATGGCAAGGAATAACCGCCGGCCGCTGAAAACAGATATCCGGTAACCGGCATCGCGATCATCAGCAGATAGAGAGCCCCATGGGCCGAGGCAGCGCCGACATGCGTGAGCCTGTCGAGCGGGCGACGATAGGCCGGCGCGCCAGCGATCAGACGATAGCCGATCCGGATAAGGACAAGCCAGAACGCTGTTGTGCCCAGAGATTTGTGAATCTCCAGCAGCGCCTTTCTTGTCGGGGTCCCGGGCGTGAGGAGCGAACAGTAAAAGCCAATCGCCACGGCAACGAGGATGATTGCAGCCATGCCCCAGTGCAGCGCACGTTGCAGACGATCATAGCGATAGGCGGCGTCGAGCGAGCCCGCCGCATTCTCAAGTGTAGCCGACATATTGAAAGCAGAATCCCTTTTGTGCGCCGCACAAAGAAGGTGCCGATTTCAGGCGGAAGTTAGGCGTTGATTTAATAGGCTCCAGCCGGAGTTCAGGCGACGCCCGGCTGCATATGCGCCTCATCATTTGCCGCGATGAAAGGCTGCGCGGGCGTCAGGATGACCGAGATTGTCTTGGCGCCACGATCACGCAACACGTGATAGGCGTCGATGGTTTGCGGCTCATCCTCTTCACCGCGCGCAACGAGCAATATGAGGTCACCGCGCTTGACCAGATTCTCGCTGGCATCCGACGCCGGCCCGAGATCGCAGACGATGAAATCATAGGTTTCGGTCAGAGCATCGAGCGTCGTCGAGAGCATCTCGGCGTTTTCCTCGAAGACATCGGCCCGGACGTTGCGCCCAAGCGGCAAGACGTGAAGGCGCGAAGCGCGGTCGCGGTGGATGGCATCGCCGAAGCCGACACCATTGGCGATCACATCCGCCAACCCGCATGGATCGTGTTCCGCAACGAGCCGATGCAGAGACGGCCAGTGCCGATCGAACTCGGCAATGATGCTGCGGCCGCTCCGCACCAACGTCCGGCCAAGATTGATGGCCGTCGACGATGCCCCGGAATTCGGTCGCGGCGCGGCGACCAGAATCACGGCCCCGCGACCACGAGGCTTGGCGCTGCGAATTTCGGTCACGATGCTCTGGACGGCTCTCGTATAAGCGGCGTCGCTGTCGAGGGCGACGCCCGCCGGCGGAACTTCCGCTGCCGGGGCGATGGCGACGGCGGCCGGAACATCGGCAGCAACAGCGACCGGCGCCGCCGCATAGACGACTGGCTCGGCAAGCTGTGGTGAGATGAAGGCGCGCCCGGAAACCAGTTCACGCGTCACGACGATGGCGCATGACAGCAGCAGAGCCGCTAAGGTGGTGATGAAGAGGATCGGCCCCTTCTTCGGGAAAGTCGGGGTATCTGGCACGATGGCGCGGGAAATGATGCGCGCATCCGGCGGCACCGCATTATCGACATTGCGCGCCACCGCTTCGTTGTTCTTGGCGAGGAAGCTTTCGAGCTGGTCACGATAGGTTTTCGCCTCGCGCTCCAGCGCGCGGAGCTGCACCTCGGATTCGTTGGCGGTGCCGACGCTCTGCTTTTGACGATCCAGCTCTTCCGTCAGGCTGGTAACGCGAGCTCCAGCGGTGCGGGCGTCACTTTCCATGGTGCGCGCCGTGCGGTCTGCAGCGCCCTTGATCTGCGTGTCGAGGCCGTCAAGCTGCGCATAAAGCTCCTTCATGCGCGGGTGGCTCGGCAGCAAAGTCCGCTCTTCCTGAGCGATCTGCGCGCGCAAGGTAGCGCGGTTCTCGATCAGGCGACGCACCAGCTCGTTGTTGACGATCTCGGAAACCTCAAAAAGCCGGCCCGACTTGATGGCGTTGCGGATCACATTCGCCTTTGCCTGAAAGTCGGATTGCTGCGAACGGGCGGCGGAAAGCTGCGAGTTGAGCTCGGTGAGCTGTTGTGCGGTGATCGAGGTGTTGTTGGCGCCGTTATAGAGCCCGGTCGATGCGCGGTATGCCTCGACCTTGGCTTCCGCTTCGGCAAGCTTCTGGCGCAGCGGCTCGATGGCCGATGTAAGCCAGGTACCAGCGCTGCGGCTGATATCCTTCTTCGCCTGCTCCTGCATCTTCAGGTAGCCATCGGCGACCGCGTTGGCGCCATCTGCCGCGAGTTTGGGGTCTTGGGAGGTGAACTCCACAGCGATCACGCGCGAGCCGCGAACCGAATAGGCCTGAAGCCGATCGTTGTAATTGTCGAGCACGCGATCTTCCGGCGAATAGGTCGTCGGATTGCGGCTGAGGCCGAGCGTCACCAGGAATTGCTTGAGCGGCCCAAGCCCCTGCCGCATCGGATCGAATTCCGAATTGTCGAGGAGGCCAAGCTTCTTGACGACACTGCGGGCGAGGTCTCGCGACGCGATGAGCTGGACTTGGCTCTGCACTGCATCCTGGTCGATGGTCAGGTCGTTGCGCGAGTCGCGATCGAGCCGCGTGTAAGGGCTGTCCCGGTTTTCCAGCAGGACCTTGGTTTCGCCGGTGTAGCGCGGGGTTACGGCGTTCACGCCAACGAGCGCGATAACGAAGACCGCCAGGGTTACGACGGCCAGCGTCCATTTGTGACGCAGCAATGCGCGCACCAGCGCGCCCATGTCGAGCTCGCCGCCGCTGCGGCCCGATCCCGAATGATCGTGCCCAAATCCGCCGGACGTGTATGCGTCACTCATGGCCGTCTCCACTCAACGACCAGATTAACGCCGATTAAGGTTGCCACGAGGTTAATCCGGCCGATTTCGTGCGGCGGTGAAGCTTTGTTAACCCTAACAGCTTCTAATCGCGCCATCGATTTCGCGAGTTTGTTCTGATGACGCGTTTTTGTCTTTCTGCAGCAATTATATGTGCATTGTCGCTTGGCGGTTGCGCTATCCGGCAACCGCAATATCGCGCCGAATTCTTCGATGAAAGCCGCCAGCATGCCTATACACTGGCAAGCGGCGACCGGTTGCGTGTCATTGTCTACGGGCAGGACACGCTTTCAAACGTCTATGCCGTCGATGGCAGCGGCCGCATTTCCATGCCGCTGATCGGCGCTGTCGACGCCAAGGGCCAAACCACCAGCGGGCTTGAGCGCTCGATCGAAGCGCGCCTTCGCAATGGCTTCCTGCGCGAACCGAAAGTCAGCGTTGAAGTTGATCAGTTCCGGCCGTTCTTCATCCTGGGCGAAGTCAATCAGTCCGGCCAATACCCCTTTGTAAACGGCATGACCGTGCAGACCGCCGTGGCGATTGCCGGTGGCTTCACCCCGCGCGGCGCGCAGAATTACGCGGTCGTCACCCGGAATATCGACGGTGAGCCGGCGGTTTCCGATGTGCCGATCACCTATCCGGTCCGGCCCGGCGACACGATCGCCATCAAGGAACGCCTGTTCTGATGTCTGCTCCGCGCGTGCAGGCGCGCGGCCTGCGGATCATGCACATCCTCAGGTCGCCGGTTGGCGGCCTGTTTCGTCATGTGATCGATCTTGCGCGCGGCCAAAGCGAAAGCGGCCACGATGTCGGCATCATCGCCGACGCCTCGACAGGAGGAGCACGAGCCGACGCCATACTTGCGGAAACTGCCCCGCTACTGCGGCTTGGAACGCATCGCGTTTCGATGCACCGGGCGCCCCACCCGAGCGATATCGGCGCGCAACGCGCAATCAACCGGATCACGAAGGGTGCACAAGCCGACATCATTCACGGGCACGGATCGAAGGGCGGCCTTTATGCGCGGTTGCCCGGCATCGTTCCCTCTCGAACCGGACCAGTCCGCGCCTACACGCCGCATGGCGGTAGCCTGCATTACACGCCGGGTATGCGGGGCCATTTTGCCTTCACCGCGGCTGAACGGTTGATGGAGCGCGGCACCGACCTGTTTCTGTTCGAAAGCCGGTTCGCCGCCGACCGATATCGCGAGATGATCAAGGCGACGAAGAAGCTCGTTCGCGTTGTCTATAATGGATTGCATGAATCCGAGTTCGAGAGCGTCGCGCCGGTTGCCGACGCGAGCGACCTGCTCTTCATCGGTGAGTTGCGCGTTCTCAAGGGCATCGACACCTTGATCGATGCGACCCGGCTGATCGCCAGCCGGACCGACAGCCAACCGACCCTAACCCTTGTTGGAGCAGGTCCGGACGAGAATGAGCTTCGCGATCTTGTCAGCCGCCATGGCATGGGAGATCGCGTGCGCTTTGCCGGCGCCATGCCGGCGCGGGAGGCCTTTGCCCTCGGGCGGCTGATGGTTGTCCCATCCCGCAAGGAATCACTGCCTTATGTCGTGCTGGAAGCGCTGGCGGCCGGCATGCCGTTGGTGTCGACCAATGTCGGCGGCATTCCCGAAATCTTCGGCCCCGATGCTGGGAGGCTCGTGCCGGCTGACGCTCCGGAAGCACTGGCTGAAGCCATTCTTGGCGCTCAACACGAAATTTTGAGCGGAGAAACGGTCGTTTCCCGACGTTTGCGCTCCCGCATCCACGAAACATTTACCGTTCAGGCGATGGTATCATCGGTGATGGACGCTTATCGGGCCGCTTTGGACCAAAAGCGTCTGACATCGCTGAGCGCCGGCATTGAATCGGGAAGCAAACCTGCTCAGTCGTCGTTCACGGAACCGGGATCATGACGGACGCAACCGGCAATCTCAGCCCCACGCCATCGCGGCCCGACCCGCAATCCCGGCCGCCGCAATTGGCTGAGGCCATCGCCAATCTGCCGATCAGCGTCAGTTACTCGCCGATCGTGCTGGCTGGCATCGTTCGGCTGGCCGAGTTCCTGCTCATCACCATTTGCGGCGTGGTCGTCTACGGAATCTACCTCTACGAACCGCACGGCATTCAGGCCGCCTATGTAGCGACGATTCCAGGCGTCGCGGCGGTTACCGTCGCGATCTACCAAGCCTTCGACATTTATCACGTCGGCGCTTTTCGCACGATGGTGCAGCAAGGTTTCAAGATCATCGGTGGCTGGATCCTGGTCTTCCTGCTTGCCTTCGCCACCTTCTTCTTCCTGAAGATGGAAGGCGTTTTCTCGCGCGTGTTCTTCGCCGGCTGGTTCGCCAGCGGTCTTGCCGTTCTGCTGATCGAGCGCTTCGTGCTGGCTTCCCTCGTCCGCGAGATGACGAGCAAGGGGCGTCTCGACCGCCGCACGGCGATCGTTGGCGGCGGAGAGGCGGGTGAGCTGCTGATCCGTCACCTCAGCCAGCAGAAGGACAGCGACATCCGCATCTGCGGCGTCTTCGATGATCGCACCGACACGCGCTCGCCCGATCTGGTTGCCGGATACCCGAAACTTGGAACGGTCGATGATCTGCTGAGCTATGCGCGCCACACGCGGCTCGACCTGGTGATCTTTTCGCTACCTGTCACGGCCGAGCAGCGCCTGCTGCACATGCTGCGGCGGCTCTGGGTGCTACCGATCGATATCCGGCTGGCCGCGCACACGCAGAAATTGCGTTTCCGGCCACGCAACTATTCCTACATCGGCAATACGCCGATGTTCGACATGGCGGACAAGCCGATCGCCGACTGGGACATCGTGCTCAAATGGCTGTTCGACAAGGGCATGGGACTGATCATGCTCGTGCTGCTGTCGCCGCTGATGCTGCTGACGGCGCTTGCCGTGAAGCTCGATTCCAAAGGGCCAGTGCTGTTCAAACAGAAGCGCTACGGCTTCAACAACGAGATGATCGAGGTCTACAAGTTCCGCTCGATGTACACCGACATGTCGGATGCGACCGCTTCCCGGCTGGTCACCAAGGACGATCCTCGGGTGACGCGTGTCGGTAAGTTCATCCGCAAGACCTCGATCGACGAACTGCCGCAACTTCTCAACGTCATCTTCAAGGGCAATCTCTCGTTGGTCGGCCCCCGCCCGCACGCGCTCAACGCCAAGGCCGAGAACCGACTCTATGACGACGTCGTCGACGGCTATTTCGCCCGCCATAAGGTCAAGCCTGGCATCACCGGCTGGGCGCAGATCAATGGCTGGCGCGGCGAAACGGACACCCGCGAAAAGATCGAAAAGCGCGTCGAGCACGATCTCCACTATATCGAGAACTGGTCGATCTTCTTCGATCTCTACATCGTGATCATGACCCCCTTCGCGCTGACGAAAACCGAAAACGCCTATTGAGAGGGTGCGCGGCGGATTGCCGTGCTCACCGGAAACAGCGATGAGCATCCAGACGGACATCCGGACCGCGCGCCCTGCCCTGCCGAAGCCCATGCGCCAGGCAAGCATCTCGGTTGCGTCGATCCAGTCGGCGGCGCTGTGGCTCTTCGTCTTCCTCGGCTTTTTGGCGATCGTCGAACCTTCACCCTATGAGGTGATGTTCCTGATCGCGGCCTTCGTATTCGCCGTCACCGGTCTTCGCCTGGCTCCATCCTTCTCGCCGATGATCATCGGCATCCTGATGTTCAACATCGGGGGCGCGTTCTGCCTTATCCCCTTCATCACCGAACGTGACGCCTTCACCTTCATCGCGATCTCGTTCTACATGGGCATAACGGCGATCTTCTATGCGGGCGTCGCGCTTGACGACACGCTTTCCCGACTGAAGACGATCCGAAGCGCCTGGACTTTGGCTGCCGTGATCGCCGCCATCTGCGGCATGCTCGGCTATTTCAACGTTGCCGGGCTCGGAGAAATCTTCACGGTATTCGGTCGCGCATCGGGAACGTTCAAGGACCCGAACGTGCTCGGGCCGTTCCTGGCCGGGCCCGCGGTTCTGCTCATCCAGGCGTTTTTCGTGGGCGACGTCAGGCGTCCGATCGCCGCGATCGTAGCCCTGCTGATTATCCTCGGCGGCGTATTCTTTTCATTCTCACGCGGCGCATGGGGTGTGACAGTCTTCGCGATCGTCATGACCGGATGCCTGCTGATGGCGACATCGGGGTCGAGCCGGATGCATTCGCGCATCTTCATGACGGCCGTCATCGGATCAATCCTGCTGACGGTCCTGCTCGCGATCATCCTTTCGATCGATTCGATCCGGCTGTTGTTCGAACAACGGTTTTCGCTGACGCAGGATTACGACGTCGGCGCACAGGGGCGCTTCGGCAAGATCGGTTCGGCAATCACCTTGCTGCTTGATCGGCCAAACGGCCTGGGGCCGCTGAAATTCGACAATTATTTTCCGGAAGCGCCCCACAATGTCTACGTCAACGCCTTCTCCGCCTATGGCTGGCTTGGCGGCATTTCGTATTTCTGCCTGATCTGCAGCACGCTCTGGATCGGCTGGGCGGGCGTCTGGAAGCGGACGCCCTGGCAGGGCATCTATATCGGCTTCTGGAGCGTGACCTTCTTTCAGATCCTGCAAGGTCTGCAGATCGATACCGACCATTGGCGGCATCTCTGGCTGCTGATCGGCGTGACCTGGGGCGCGGCGACCGCCTCATTCCGCTACGAAGCGGCGACGCGCCGCTTGGGCTGACGCTCAGTCCGACAAGGTCAGCAGGATCGGCTGATGATCCGAAGCGTCCGTCACCTGATCGACGGTAACCGCCTCGATACGGTCGCGCAGGTTCTCGCTGACGAAGATGAAATCGCAAGCATGCGCTTCCGGCCACTGCACCTGATCGTACAGGCCAACCGTGTGCGGATGCTCGCGATCGCCATAACGGCCATGCCAGGCATTGAGGAATGCAGGCGCGCCATCCTCGAACGGCTCTGTAAGGCGAGCAAAAGCGGGATTGTCCAGCCGCATATTGAAATCGGCCGTCAGAATGGCGGCGCTCGGCCGCTGCATCCATTTGAAGGTGCCTTCATCGCCGACCGCTTGCTGGTCTTCCCTTTCAAAGAGAGCAGCTTCCTGCTGAATGCGGCGGATGGCTTCAATCGCGGCGAGACGTTGACGCTGTGAATTATACTCGAAATGCGTCGTCATCACCCTGACCAGCCCGAACGGCGCTTCGACCATGGCCTCGATCACCATGCGCGGCATTGTCTTGCGGCCGGGTTCCGGCGGATACGGCATTGCATGCCGAAACACGCGTTGGACGGGATAGCGGCTCAAGACCATGTTGCCGAACAACCGGCGTCCACCCTTCCCGTCAGGAATATCGACCGCGACGCCTGGGATGGCCGTGAACTCCGGCAACAGTTCCGCAAGCAGCCGGAACTGGTCCTCACCTTCGCTGCCGCCAAGCATGCCAAAATTGGAAGCGACTTCCTGCAGGCAGAGCACATCGAAATCGGCAAGCCGCCGGGCATGTTCAATGATGCGCGCTGGATCGACGCGACCATCGACGCCACGGCACCATTGGATATTCCAGGTGATAAGGTTCATTGTATCGATCGGAGCCTGAATGGTCGGAGTGGCGGGATTCGAACCCACGACCCCTAGTCCCCCAGGAAGGGACGCAACCCTGATTTCGGTTCATACATCAACGCGCTATGGGTGGTCACGTATTTTTCGTGGGACTTTTGGTGGGACTGCGTGCGACGCGGGAGTGTCGGCAAGGTCGAGACCGGCGCGGATATCCTCCGCCAGGGCGTGTGCGTAGAACGTCGCCGTGGTGGTGATGCTGGCATGGCCGAGCAACTGCTGGACGATCTTGAGATTGCTGGTCTTGCGCAACAGCGACATGGCGCGGGTGTGCCGCAGGTCGTGGAAGCGTGGATGCGCCTTGGCCCGTTTGCAGGCGCCGCGCCAAGCGCTCTTCATGCCGGAATAGGTCACGGGATAACGCTCGCCCAGCAGCCGTGTGGCCGCCTTGTTGCCCTTCCCGCCGCCGCGCCGGCGGGCGATATAGGTGAAGACGAAAACGCTATCATGGCCCCTGCACCGGGCGAGGATGGCGGCCATGGCGTTGCTCACCGGGATCGACAATTCCCGCTTGCCCTTTTGCACCACCCGGATGATGCGCTGCTCCCAATCGATCTGGCTCCAGCGCAGGATGCAGTTTTCCAGTCGCAGACCTGAGACCAGCGCGAAGGCCATATAGTCCCGGTAGCCTTCGGCGAGCTGATCGGAAATGCCGTTGATGGTTACCTTGTCGATCTCGCGCGGCTTCGGCGTCGATTCGCCAAGCAGGTGATTGCTCCAGACCGGCTCGTTTTCGAAGCGAAGTCCCCAAGCCTTTCGGGCATAAGCGAAGAGCGCGGAGGCGCGTTTGACCGTCGTTCGGTTGACGGTGGCATTCGAGATGCGATCGGGCTGCTCGCCTTTCTTGGTGGTCTTGCCCCAGCGCGTGTCACTGCGCCGGCTGGCGACCCATGCGGCGATATCCGGATCCCTGATATCCGACAGGTGCTTGTCGTGGCCGAAATGCTCGACCATACGATTGATATCGGTGAGGGACGATTCGGCGCCGGAATGGTGCTTGCCGGCCTGCTCGAACCAGAGTGCGGCGGCCGGGCCGAGTTGCAACGGCGCATCGCCGCGCAAGGCCTTCTCGAGCGTGCGGGCGGCGAGGCGTTCACGCTCGGCCGACGGCCGCGCTACCTCGCGCTCGTAGCTTTCTGCCGCTCGCTTCTCAGTTTTTCCCGTAGGGCCTGAAAATCGAACACCGTCGAGCCAGAAGTCGTAGGAGTATTCCTGGCTGCTTTTCGAGCGCCGGTAGACGGACATTTGGGCACCTTGCGACGCTTGTGCGATTCAATATAGGCGTCGAGGTCTTCGACCGTATAGCCGATTTTGCGGCGCTTCTTGCCCCGACCGTTCAAGACATAGGCGATCGCGCCCTCATCGGTGAGTGCGCGCAAGGTCGTGGTGCTCATCACCAGATAGGCCGCGGCATCCTTGGGGGCGAGAAGCGCGCTCATCCTGATATCCTAGAAAGGAATATCATCTTCGAGATCGTCGCGGGTCGAGCGCTGCTGCTGGGCCGGCTCGCGCGACCTGGTATCGCCGTAGCCATGCTCCTCGCGCTTCGCGCCGCCGGCTGAGCCTTCGAGCCCTAGCGAGCCGTCAAAGCGGCCGATGACGATTTCGGTCGAATAGCGGTCGCCGCCGTCCTGGCTTTGCCATTTGCGGGTTTTGATCGCGCCCTGAATCGAGACCTTCGACCCCTTGGTGACGTACTGCTCGATCACCGAGACGATGTTCTGATTGAACACGACGATGGTGTGCCAGTCGGTCGATTCCTTCCGCTCGCCGGTGGCCTTGTCTTTCCAGGTTTCCGAGGTGGCGAGCGAGAAGGTGGCGACCTTGTCGCCGCCGCTCGTGTGGCGGATTTCCGGATCGCGGCCGACATTGCCCAGCAGAATCGCGCGGTTGATACTCATGCTGCTGCCCTTTCCAGCATTCCGTTATGTTCAATGCCATCGAGCAGCCGGCCGGCGGCTTTCTTGCCTACGCTCTTGACGACGTGGACACGTTCGCCGTGAAAACCCATACCACCGGCGAGATTGATGATGGCCTCACCATTCTCGCGAAGGCGGGTGTAGTCGGCGCGCCAATCTGGATCGTCATTGTCGCGATCGAGGACCGGGAGCCAATTTCCCCATTGCTTGAAGAAAAAGGGCACCTTGGCCGCACTGCATTGATCGCGAATCGCGCGTGCCCAATCCGGATGGATAGGTCGTGCGCCAGGGCCGCTTTCGCCGCCAACAATCACCCAATCGAGGCGCGCACCTCCGCTCCAGGTCTGGCTGTCGATCGAACCTGCGCCTGCGCGCCAAATTTCGCCGGTTAATGCGTCCCAACATTCGTTATTGTTTGGCCAGCATTTCTCCAGGTCGATCGCGCCCATCATGGGTTCGATGCTCAGACCAACCCACGGAATGCCAAGCTCTGATTTGAGTTGAAGAAGGCGTGGCACATCGCGGTTTGCCTCCTGCTGAGTCACGACCGTAATCATTAGCCCGACGTGGCTAGGCCATTTCGTTACGCCGATTTCCGCGAGGCGCTTCCTGACGGCGCTCACACGCTTGGTGACAATTTGGATTTCAAGGCCGTCGCACTGAAGTATGCGTTCCCAAGCTTCGGCAAACCATTCGACCGGCACTTCGAGGTCGAACAGGTCTGACATGGACTGCACGAAGACGCGGCGGCGCCGATCTAGATCCCGGTAAAATTGCGCGCAACTATTCTGCAAGCGCAGAATCAGCGCGGCGGCGCCTTTGATCTTGCGGCGCTGAGCGCCGATGCCCCAAAGGTTCTCACCGAAGCGGTTGGCCTGCGTTTCCGCATAGCAATTCTCGCATCCCGGCCCGACCTTGGTACATCCCCACCAGAAATTGACGGTCGCATCCGTCCACTCGATATTGGAAATCGCCCCCATCACACCCTCATCGGCATGAGAACGGTCACCAGCGGGCTACCCTCGCTGCGGGTGAGCACGGTGGGCGAGCCGGGATCTTCGAGCTTCATCAGCACCGTGTCGCCGCCGAGCGCGCCGAGGATGTCGGCGAGGTAGCGAGCGTTGAAGCCGACCTCGATGGGCGGGTCATCGTAATCGCAATCGACTTCCTCGATCGCGTCGCCGGCATCGGGGTTGCGCACCGAAAGCGTGAGCTTGCCATCGGCGAACGCGCATTTCACCGCCCTGCCCCGCTCGCCCGAAATCGTCGCCACCCGGTCGAGCGCCGCGGCGAAGGCCTTGGTTTCCAGCGTGGCGCGCTTGCTGTTGCTGGCGGGGATGACGCGCTGATAATCCGGAAAGGTGCCGTCGATCAGTTTCGAGATGAAGACGGTCGCGCCGGCGCTGACCTGCAGCTTGGCTTTCGAGAGTTCGAACGCCAGGTCACCCTTGAAATCGGCAAGCTTGCGCACCTCGCCGACCATCTTGCGCGGGATGATGATGCCCGGCATGCCGATCGCGCCTTCCGGCGCCGCGATCTCCCGGCGCGAGAGGCGGTGACCGTCGGTCGCGACCATGCGCAGCTTCGGGCCATCCTCGCCTTCGAGCTGGTGCAGGTAGATGCCGTTGAGGTAATAGCGCGTCTCTTCCGTGCTGATCGCGAATTGCACCTCGTCGAGCATTTCGGCCAGCACCTGGCCCGGAAGCGTGAAGCGGTGGCTCATCTCGCCGGCGGCAAGGTCTGGAAAGTCGCTCGCCGGCAGCGCCTGCACCGTGAAGCGCGAGCGGCCGGACTTCACCAGAACCGTCGCATCGTCCGGCCGGGAAATCGAAACCTGCGCGCCGGCGTTCAGCTTCTTGACGATGTCGTGCAGAGTCGCGGCTGGCACCGTGAACGAGCCCACCGCATGGTCGAGCGCATCAAGATTGATCTGCGTATCGGCCTGGATATCGAGGTCGGTCGCAGTGATGCGCAGATGCGCGGCTTCCGACTTCAAAAGCACGTTCGAGAGGATCGGGATCGTCGTGCGGCGCTCAACCACGCGCGCCACCGCGCCAAGGCTTGCGAGCAGCGCATCGCGTTCAAGGGTGATTTGCATGACTTAAATCTCCATGCCGAGCGCGGAGAGGTAGAGATCGAGGATCTCTTCCATTTCCTTGCGCTCGTTCGCATCCTGCTTGCGCAGGGCCACGATGCGCCGCAGCACATTCGCGTCGAAACCATTGGCCTTCGCTTCGGCATAGACATCCTTGATGTCTTCGCTGAGCGCCTTCTTCTCTTCCTCGAGCCGCTCGATGCGCTCGATGATGGCCTTGAGTTGGCCAACCGAGGCCTGGTTCATTTCGGATGCTACGTCGCTCACGGTGCTCTCCCGCTTCAGAAAGAAAAAAGGCCGAACGTTTCGCCAGTCGACGGCTCGCCGGCACCTTCGTGCCGCCGGTTCCGCAACTCGGCGCGCAGCAATTCGGTGGTGACGGTGCGCAGCGAAGCTCCGGCGCTCCTCCGACCGCCAGTGTGCCGAGCCTTCCGCCTGGCATAATCGGCGATCAGCGCGCCGCGCTCTTGGCGCAAACGGTGCGTGGCGACTGGCCGGCCGGGTTTCATGCGGCTTTCGCCTGCGTCTCAAACTGGAGACGGGTTTCGGCGAGAAAGGCCTTCTCAGCCTCTGTCATGCCCGGCCCGCGCGATACTCTCTCGTTTGGCTCGATCCTTGGCGGCGATACCGATGCCGGCCTGACCGGCGAAGGTCACCAACGCGTTGGTGATACCGACCCACTGGTTGTGGGTGAACGTCACGGGCCTCTCGGTGTTTTCGTCTGTCACGGTGATTTCTCCAAGCCGGATCGCATCGGATGATCGGCTGGTTTCAAAATTCACGCAATGATCCGCAAGGGGCCAAGCGTTGCAGCGCCTGGCTGTTTCCCCTCCGCGTCTTTGCTCACTTCCAATGCGGGAGGTTACTGAAATGACCTTCCTTCCGCACGACATGTCCAAGTCCTTTCCTGTCCAAGCTCCGATGCACACAGCATCGGAGATCGCCTTGGGAAAGTCTGGTCAGAAAAATGGAAAGTTTTCCCCTAAATTTGGAAAACTTTCCAAGGACTGCGCGACCCGCGCCGTCGCCTATCTCGTCGAGCTTTATCCGGCCAAGACGGCAGAATACGTGGCGGCGGATACCGGCCTCGCGCCCGATACGGTGCGCAAATGGCTGATGCGGGTTTCCTCCCCCAGCTTCATGGCCTGCATGACTCTGATTGCCGCCTATGGCCCGGAATTCCTGGCGGCGGTGATGGACAAGCCGCCGGTGTGGATCGACACCGCCGCCCGCGCGGCGCGGCGCGAGCAACTGGCGCGGGAAATGGCGGCGCTCGAGGCCGAGATGGCCGGCGCGGCGCTGGGCGGTGAGCCATGAACGGCTTTAGCCGCCTCGCGCTGCTGCTGCTGGCGTATCTGCTGCGCGGCCTTGCCTGGCTGCCGTTCAACACGGCCAAGGGGCTGCACCGCGCCGCCACCTGGCTGGAGCGCAAGGCCGAAGCGCCGCAGCGTGGCGGGAGGTTCGTGCCGTGAGCGAGCCGGATTGGAACGCGCTTTCGATTGTCATCGTGCTGGTGCTCGGCTTCACGCCGGTTGGCGCGATGCTGGTGCTTTCGGTCTATCTGCTGGTGCGCGACCGCATCGCCGCCCTGTTCGGGAGGGCGTGATGGGCGCGCATATCATCCGCGTCGATCGCCGCCGTTCCCGCACCGCCGCCCGCCGGATGGCCGCGCAGCGCATGCCACACCACGCCATCATCCGCGCACTCGATATCACCCGGCAGCGGCTGCAGGTGATCCTCGATGGTTCCTCGATCTGGGATGGAACGGCGCTCGCCGCCATCCGAAACGAGATGCGGAGGGCTGCCTGATGCGTGAGCCCGATCCGGAATTCGAGGCCTTCGTCGCCCGCGCCCGTGCCGGCTCTTTCGACAAGGCGGGTGTGCTGTGCGGCTTCGTGCCGACCAAGGATACCGCCAAGGCGAAGGACCGCGCCGGCCCCTGCCCGGCTTGCGGCGGCACCGACCGATTCAGCGTCAATCTGCCGAAGCGCAAGTTCAACTGCCGAGGCTGCAAAGCCAAGGGGCGTAACGCTCTGGCGCTGGCGCTGGTTGGCGAACATGTGAGTTTTATCGACGCCTGCGAGGATCTGACCGGCGAAAAGCGGCCTGACCGCATGCGCGATGAGACGGCGGCTGAGCGTGAGGCACGGCTGGCCCGGATTGCGGCGCGCGAGGCGGAGATTGCCGAGCAGCGTGCAGCGCAGGAGGCGGAAGCCGAGCGCGAGCGCGCCGAAAAGCGCGCGCAGGCGGTGTTTCTCTGGAACAGGGCGCATGTGCCGGAGCATGACTGGCGTGGCTCGCTGGTTGAGACCTATCTGCGTTTTCGCCGCATCGTTCCGGGCAACCTGCGCAACCTGCGCTTCTATCCCCGGCTGAATTTCAAGCACAATGAGCAGGTGGTCTGGACCGGGCCCGGCATGCTGGCTCGTATAGAGGATGCCGAGGGCCATCTGATCGGCGTGCATCGCACCTGGATCGACCCGGCGCTAACGAACGGCATTTCCGGCGGTAAGGGCCGGCCGATCCTCACCGATGTGAAGACCGGCGCGGCGCTGAAAACCAAGAAAGTGCTGGGCGAGCAGATCGGCGGCACGATCCGCCTGATTGACGGGCTAAACCCGCGCCGGCTGGTGGCGGGCGAAGGCATCGAAACTGTGCTGGCCGTGCATACGGCGCTCACCGCCGCCGCCTCGCCGCTGCTCGGCGCTTGCGCCTTCTGGAGCGGGGTGAACCTCAAAAACCTGCGCAATATGCCGGTGCCGGCCAGCGTGGAGCACGTCATCCTGCTCGGCGATGGCGATAGCGACCCGGAATCCACGTCGCGCGACCTGAAGGCGGCGGCGCAGGCGCTCGCCCGGCCCGGCCGGCGCGTGAGCGAGGTGTTTGCGGATGCGGGGCAGGATTTCGCCAGCATGCTGGAGGCCGCATGAGCGTCGTTATCCTCATCGGCGATGTCTTCGAGAAGCTGCGGTCACTTCCTGCTGACAGCGCCGACTGCGTGGTGACCTCTCCCCCCTATTGGGGTTTGCGCGATTACGAGGTTTCGGGACAGATCGGGCTTGAGCCGACGCTCGCCGAGCATCTGGCTGTGATGGTCGACGTGTTCCGTGAAGTGCGACGCGTGCTCAAGCCGACTGGCACGTGCTGGATCAATTACGGCGATTGCTATGCGACGCAACCGAATGGCAGGAGCGCTGCAGCCACGAAAATCGCCGGCAAGGATGACCGGACGTTTCGCGATAAGCCCTTCTCGACGATTGGCGGCACGCTGAAGCCCAAAGACCTATGCATGATCCCGAACCGCTTGGCGATTGCCTTGCAGGATGACGGCTGGTGGGTCCGATCGGAAATCATCTGGGGCAAAACCAACCCTATGCCGGATAGCTCCGGCGCGTACCGTCCGTCGCAGGCGCACGAGAAGATTTTCCTGCTGACGAAGAGCGATGACGCCGACATCTGGCGCGCCCGCGATACAGGCGAACTCTCTTTCAATCCCGATCTTTCCGAGCGCTGCCCACTCGTGACCGATCCGGATCGAGAGGGCGCACGGTGGCTGCGCATGGGAGCCTATTATGACGCTGAAACCGTCATGCAAGGCCGCGTCTCAAATGAAGATGCTGCAACCTATCGTGGCGGCTCCTATGTCGGCGGCGTGCCCGGAAAGCGTGCTGTAACCGGCAACAGGCGCATCAAGATGCCGGATGGCTGGGATACCGCCTCCGGCGGCCATGGCTCGCGCCATCGTCGCGGGCGGGAAGCCGGCAAGCTCATCGAAGTCACCCCTCGCCATCAAGGCCAGATCAATCACACCGGTCTTGAGGAAACGGCGCGCGGTGAGGGGCGCTATCTGCGCAATTACGAGCCGGCTCCGCTCTCGGTGTGGCCGATGGCGACAAAAGCGTTTTCCGAAGCGCATTTCGCGACTTTTCCACCGGAGCTTGCCGAACGCTGCATCAAGGCCGGCTGCCCGAAACATGGCACCGTACTCGATCCCTTCGGCGGCGCGGGCACAACCGGGCTCGTCGCGGATATCCTTGGCCGAAACGCTACGCTGATCGAACTCAATCCGGGCTATGCCGAGATCGCTCGAAGGCGGATCGACGCCTTGCGGCTCGGTCCGATGGGGCGTGTTCGGGCAGCAATTGCCTCAAGGCAACCGGCCAACGATCCGGGTCCGCTATTCGGCGGGATGGATGGCGGTGAGGCCGCCTAAAAACAAGAAAACGCGGGTCAAAAATCAAACTCTAGCGGGGTTTTAACATGCGGATGATTGAGAGCGGGCCTCCGGTTGAGGTGTTGGCAAAGCGCGCCACGCTGCTGGTGCGGAACGGAATCGCAACGGAAGTCGGCACGCCTTACCAAGTGCGCATTGCCGGTGTCGCGCTTGGTCGCGCGGCCAACGATCGTCGACCGCGATTGGAGGCGCCGCGTGGATGCCCTGGCACCTGTCCTACCTGCGGCGAGCAATGCCGGCCGCACCAGGTTGGCATCGCGCGCCGCGACTTTGGCGGCTTTCTCGAGCTGGTCGAGTGCGACTGCGATCAGCGCCGGCGATTCGACCGGTTTGTGCCGGACGAGGTGGCCTGAGCGTGCTTGCATCCACCTCATCGCGCCGGCCCTCACCGCCGCCGGCGCTTGTCGCGCGGATGGTCGAGTGTCTCTGCGAGCGGTTCGGCTATTGCCGCGCCGATGTGCTGGGGCCGGAACGCTCGCGGCGCGCCGAGGTGTTGGCTGTTCGCATCGCGATCATTCGCGCGGTTCGTGCCGAATGGCCGCGCTGCAGCGTCAGCGGGCTGGCGCGAACGCTGGGCGTCAACCGCAGCACGGTGATTCACACGCTGCGGCTCACCAAGGCCTCTCGCCGCATGGCGCAGAATTGGGGCTGCGACTTACTGGAGATGGCGGCTTGAATGTGGCTCTACCT
>FTCZ01000846.1_pt1 | contig 25385 bp, 28 predicted proteins | sample 1658871 | NCBI WGS metagenome assembly FTCZ01 (sample SAMEA3914864, study PRJEB12502) | metagenome | biome: forest; material: soil | place: USA | collected 2012-03-12 | depth 0.3 m | reverse complement strand
GTCGAAGAACGTCGACGAGATGCTGAAGAGCGACAACCCGTCGATCAAGCGCATCCTCGGCGTCACCCCGGGCATGGGCAAGGCGCTCGGCGTCGACGAGAAGTGGGTCTACAATATCGTCAAGCAGGTCGGGAACTACGGCGAGAGCTTCGAGCGCAACGTCGGCAAGAGCACGCCGCTGAAGATCGAGCGCGGCCTGAACGCCCTGTGGAGCAAGGGCGGCCTGCAATACGCCCAGCCGATCCGCTGAGGCGCGATAGGGAACAAGGCCGGTTGCAAGTGTAGGAGCACCTCCTACACTTGCCGCCAAGCAAGACGGACAGGCAGTCAGGGGGATCAACGTATGGCGGTCGACGCGCTCGGCTCCACTTCGCGCACCAAGAAGGTGGCGCCCTGGAACGACCCGGTCATCCGCGGCTGGGTCTTCCAGATCGTCGTCGTCGGCCTCGTGGCCGCCCTTGCCTGGTTCCTCGTCTCCAACACGATCGAAAACCTCGCCCGGCAGAAGATCGCGTCCGGCTTCCATTACCTCGATCGGGAAGCCGGCTTCGAGATCGGCGACACGATGATCGCCTACTCGCCCGCCAGCACCTATGCGCGGGCGATGTTCGTGGGCATGCTCAATACGCTCAAGGTCGCCGTGCTCGGCATCGTGCTGGCGACGATCTTCGGCACCTTGCTCGGCGTGGGCCGCCTGTCGCCCAACTGGCTGCTGTCGAAGATCTGCGAATACTACGTCGAGATCTTCCGCAACGTGCCGCTGCTGCTCTGGCTGTTCCTGATCTACAAGATGATCAGCGAGGCGTTCCCAGGCCCGCGCCAGGCGATCAACGTGCTGAACTCGTTCTTCCTCAGCAACCGCGGCCTCTATTTCCCGGTGCCGCTGGCCCATCCGATCCATGAGTGGATGGGCGTCGGTTTGATCGTCGGCATCGTTGCGACCTACTTCATGGCCCGCTGGGCCAAGAGGCGACAGGAAGCGACCGGCCAGCCCTTCCATACGATCTATACCGGCATCGGCCTGATCATCGGCATTCCGCTGATCATCTGGCTCGCCGGAGGCGCTCCGGTCGGCACGAGCTGGCCCGAACTCAAGGGCTTCAACTTCGTGGGCGGCACCGTCATCCAGCCGGAGTTCACCGCGCTGCTCGTCGGCCTCGTCCTCTACACCTCCGCCTTCGTGGCCGAGATCGTGCGCTCGGGCATCCTGGCCCTCAACAAGGGCCAGAGCGAAGCCGCGGCGGCATGCGGCCTGTCGCGCGGCCAGGTGATGCGTCTGGTGCTGCTGCCGCAGGCGATGCGCATCATCGTGCCGCCGATGACCAGCCAGTATCTCAACGTCACCAAGAACAGCTCGCTGGCGATCGCCATCGGCTACCCCGACCTCGTGGCCTCGGTGAACGTCACCATCAACCAGACCGGCCAGGCGATCGAGAACATTTTGATCATCATGGCGGCCTATCTCACCGTCAGCCTGTCGATCTCGGCATTCATGAACTGGTACAACAAGCGCATTGCGCTCACGGAGCGCTGAGCATGACCGACGTGCTGCCGACCGGCGAACGCAAGCAACTCGCTCCGCCCATCAGCGAAACCGGTGCGCTGGGCTGGATGCGCAAGAACCTGTTCTCGAGCTGGGCCAACGGAATCACCACCGTCATCCTGCTCGTGGCCATCGTCTGGTTCCTGCAGGGCTTCCTGAACTGGGCGGTGCTGACCGCGACCTTCACCGCGCCCAACGGCCAGGCCTGCCGCGGCCACGGCGCCTGCTGGGCGCTGATCCACGAGAAGTACCGCTACATCTTCTTCGGCTCGTTTCCCTATCAACAGCACTGGCGGCCGCTGCTCGCTGTCCTCACCATGCTGGTCATGCTGGTGGTCAGCGCCGACCGGCGCATGTGGAACTCCCGCCTGCTCTGGATCTGGGCGATCGGAACGTTCGTCACCTTCCTGCTGATGTTCGGCGTGCTTTCCTTTTCGATCAGCTTCTTCCTGTTCGTTGCCATGGTCAGCGGCGTCATCGGCCTGCTGGCGCGCGGCGTCGTCGCCGAGCCGGTCGAACTCAACGCCTATCGCGCACTGGCCGGCATCGGCGTTGCAGGCCTCGTCCTTCGTTTCTTCGACATCCTGCCGGCCTGGTCCCTCACCATCGCGCCGTTCGACTATGTCGAGACCGGGCTGTGGGGCGGCCTGCCGGTGACCATGATCCTGGCCACCTACGGCCTGGTCTTCGCCTTCCCCTACGGCGTCCTGCTGGCGCTCGGCCGGCGCTCCAAGCTGCCGCTGATCAAGGGCCTGTGTGTGGGCTTCATCGAGCTGATCCGCGGCGTGCCGCTGATCAGCCTGCTGATCATGGCCTCGGTCATGCTGCCGCTGTTCCTGCCGCAGGGCACGACGATCGACAAGTTCCTGCGCGCACTGGTCGCCGTCATCCTGTTCGCCGGCGCCTACATCGCCGAGATCATCCGCGGCGGCCTGCAGTCGCTGCCCAAGGGCCAGTTCGAGGCCGCCGATGCGATGGCCCTCAACTATCCCCAGAAGACACTCCTGGTCGTCCTTCCGCAGGCACTGCGGGTCGTGATCCCGCCGCTGATCAACACCTTCATCGGCTTCTTCAAGGACACCTCGCTGGTTCTGATCATCGGCATCTTCGACTTCCTGAACACTGCCAACCAGGCGCTGGTCGATCCGAACTGGGCGGGCTTCCCCGCCGAGGTCTATCTGTTCGCCGCCTTCGTCTACTTCCTCTTCTGCTTCTCGATGTCGCGATACTCCAAGTATCTCGAGGTCGAACTCAACAAAGGGACGCGCCGCTGATGGCTACCAACTCCGTGATCGAGCTCAAGGGTGTCAACAAGTGGTACGGCCAGTTCCACGTGCTCTCCGACATCAACCTCGACGTCAAGGAAGGCGAGAAGATCGTCGTCTGCGGGCCGTCGGGCTCGGGCAAGTCGACGCTCATCCGCTGCATCAACCGGCTGGAAGAGCACCAGCAAGGCGACATCGTGGTGCACGGCGTCACGCTCACCAATGACGTGAAGAATATCGAGGCCATCCGCCGCGAGGTCGGCATGGTGTTCCAGTCGTTCAACCTCTTCCCGCACCTCACCATCCTCGACAACCTCACCCTGGCGCCGATCTGGGTGAAGAAGATGCCGAAGAAAGAAGCCGAGGAGATCGCGATGGGGCTGCTGAAGCGGGTCCGCATCCCCGAGCAGGCCGCCAAATATCCCGGCCAGCTCTCGGGCGGCCAGCAGCAGCGCGTGGCGATCGCCCGGGCACTCTGCATGCATCCCAAGATCATGCTGTTCGACGAGCCGACCTCGGCGCTCGATCCGGAGATGGTCAAGGAAGTGCTCGACGTCATGATCGAGCTCGCCAAGGAGGGCATGACCATGATCTGCGTCACCCACGAGATGGGCTTCGCCCGCGCCGTGGCCGACCGCGTGATCTTCATGGACCGCGGCGAGATCGTCGAGCAGAACGAGCCGGAGGAATTCTTCGCCCATCCGAAGAACGAGCGCACCAAGACCTTCCTCGGCCAGATCCTGCATCACGGTTAGCCGTCTTCTGCGCTGGAGTGGCGCCATGAAGCTCCTCGTCACGGGCGGCGCCGGCTTCATCGGCTCCGCCGTCGTTCGCCACGTCATCCGCACCACGGACTGGCAGGTCGCGAACGTCGACAAGCTCACTTATGCAGGCAACCTCGAATCACTGGGCGACGCGCGCACCAGCAACCGCCATCGCCACTACAAGACCGATATCTGCGACCGCGCCGCGATCGACGCGATCTTCGCCGAGGTCCGGCCCGACGCGGTGCTTCACCTGGCCGCCGAGAGCCACGTCGACCGCTCGATCGACGGTGCCGCGCCCTTCATCGCGACCAATGTCGTCGGCACCTACACGCTACTCGAGGCCGCGCTGGCCTACTGGCGCACCCTCGATGGCGAGGCGAAAGCCCGCTTCCGCTTTCAGCATATCTCGACCGACGAGGTGTTCGGCTCGCTCGGCCCCACGGGCAAGTTCAGCGAAACCACGCCCTACGCGCCCAACTCGCCCTATTCCGCCAGCAAGGCGGGATCCGACCATCTGGTGCGCGCCTGGCACCACACCCACGGCCTGCCGACGCTCGCGACCAACTGCTCGAACAATTATGGCCCCTATCACTTCCCCGAGAAATTGATCCCGCTGGTGATCATCCGCGCGCTCCGCGGCGAGCGCCTGCCGGTCTACGGCAAGGGCGAGAACGTGCGCGACTGGCTGCATGTCGAAGACCATGCCGAGGCACTGACGACGGTGCTCACGCGGGGCAGGCCCGGCGAGACCTACAACGTCGGCGGCGACAGCGAGCAGACCAACATCGAAGTCGTGCGCGCGATCTGCCGTCTGCTCGACGAGATGCTGCCCCAGAGCTCGAACCGGCCGCACGAAAAGCTCATCGAGTTCGTGACCGACCGGCCGGGCCACGATGCGCGCTACGCCATCGATGCCTCGAAGATCAGGCGCGAGTTGGGCTGGCAGCCGCGACACACGTTCGACGTCGGCCTGCGCGATACCGTACGCTGGTTCCTCGACAACCGCGGCTGGTGGGAGCGCGTGATGAGCGGCGCCTATCGCGGCGAACGGCTGGGGTTGACGGCCTAAACCGCACGGAACCCTCCACCGGGACAGGGCGTTGTTCCGGGGCCATAACCGAGGAGACATCCCATGCGTGCCTTCATTGCCCTGGCGCTTGCCTCCGTGCTCGTCGCCGCCTGCGCCTATCGCACCGAGACTGTCGAACGTCAGACGCCGTCGGGCCGCACCGTCGTGACCGAAAGCGCCGGCCTTCATCCGATCGGCACGGTCGAGATCCATGACGGATCGGACGGTTTGCCTGCCCGCTGATCCGGGCTGATTGATCAGGGTGGGAGCCGCGGGCTCCCACCGCTTCTCCTGCGCCTGTGCTAAAACGCAGGGGATGAATTCATTCCCTCGCCTTGGCGTTCGCCTTCATGGCGGCCTCGCTCCCAACAGATCGGCCGAACTCGCGCGTGCGGCGGAAGCCAACGGCTTCGCCTCGGTGTGGTTCGCCGAGAATCCGATGGAGCGTGGCGTCATGGCGGCGATGGCCGCCTGCGCAGTGGCCACGCAACGCGTCGAACTAGGCGTCGGTGTCTGGAACCCCTATCTCCGCCATCCCGCGCAAATCGCCATGGAGATCGGCGCGCTCGACGAGCTGTCGGAGGGCCGCGTGGCGCTTGGCTTGGGTTCGGGCCTGGCGGCACCGATCAAGCGGCTGGGCATCGACAACACCCGGCCGCTCGCCGCGATGCGCGACGCCTTCGCCATCGTGCGCGGCCTGCTCGCCGGCAAGAGCCTCACCTACAAGGGCACTGTGTTTTCTGTCGCGGACGCAAAGCTCTCCTACACACCACGGCGCCCCGATCTGCCGCTGCTGATGGCCGCGCGCGGCCCGCAAGCCCTGGCGCTCAGCAATCGGATCGCCGACGGGCTGATGATCTCGAACATGTGTCCGCCGGGCTTTGCCGCTTACGCCGCCGGAATCGCGCGGCCCAGGCGGCTCGTGCAATACGCACCCTGTGCCGTGTCCGCCGACCGCGACACCGCCCTCGCCACGATCAAGCCGGTGCTCGCCGGCATGCTCAAGACCTTCTGGACGCTCGCTCAAAAAGTGCCGGCCGCCAAAGTGAGCCTGGTCGACCATAGCGGCATCCCGGAGGCCGATTTCGCCGCCGCCGCGGCATCGCCCGCGACTGGCATCGACCAGCGCTTCGTCGACGCCTTCTCGATCGCCGGCACGCCCGAGGAATGCCGATCGCGAATCGAAGACTATGCCAAGGCAGGTGTCACCGATCTTGTCCTGACCTTCGTCACCGTCGATCCCGAGGCGGACATGGAACGACTGGCCCGCTTTTCGCTTGGCTCGAAGGCATGAGACTTCTCGTCGCCGTCCTTCTCGCCCTGCTCACGCTCACCGCCAACGCCTTCGCCCAAGACTGGCCCAGCCGGCCGTTGCGCTTCGTCGTGCCCTTCCCGGCCGGCGGCGCCACCGATGCGTTGACGCGCCTCTTGTGCGAACGGCTGACAGCGGAGCTCAAGACGCCCTGCGTCGTCGAGAATCGCGGCGGCGCAGGCGGCAATATCGGCGCGGCGGCGGTCGCGACCTCGGCACCCGACGGCTACAGTTGGCTTGTCTCGGCGCCGGGCGCGCTGACCTACAACAAGGCGCTCTATCGCGAGCTGCCCTACGATCCCGACAAAGATCTCGATCCGATCTGCCTCTATGCCTTCCAGCCCAATGTGCTGGTCGTCCATCCCTCTTTGCCGGTAACCAGCGTCACCGAGCTGATCGCCTACGCGAAGGCCAACCCGGCCAAGCTGAGCTACGGCTCGGGTGGCGTCGGCTCGACCTCGCATATCGCCACGGAGCTGTTCAAGACCATGGCAGGCATCGACATGCAGCACGTGCCCTATCGCGGCACGGCGCCCGAGCTGGTCGACTTGATCGCGGGCCGCGTCCAGCTCGTGCTCGACAACCTCCCGGCCATCCTGCCGCACATCAAGAGCGGCGCGTTGCGTGCGCTCGCGATCAGCACGGCCACGCGCTCGCCGGCGCTGCCCGACCTGCCGACCCTGGCCGAGGCTGGCGTCACGGGATATGCGGCGGCGTCCTGGCAGATGGTGGCCGCACCCGCTGGTACGCCATCCGCCATTCTCGAAAAGATGGCCGCGACCATCGACAAGGTTCTGACCGACCCGGCCTTCCGCGCGCGCATCGCGGAAATCGGCGCGGAACCTGCCGGCAGCACGGTCGCCGAAGCGCGCGCCTTCGTGAAGTCCGAGGCGGTGAAATGGCGCGAGGTGGTGCTAAAGTCGGGCGCTAAGGCGGAGTGAACTGGACCCTATGACCGAAACGAAGATCGTTGGCGGAACGGACGCCGACCGCAGGATGCTGCTCGACCTGCATGAAGAGTATCTGGTGGCCAACGGCAAGTTCGACTGGCCGGCCATCGAGCCGATCTGGAGCAAGTCGCCGCACGCGTCCTTCTTCAACCTGAACGGCCATACCTACAACGGCGCCGCGCATTGGAGCCGGCTGTGGGCGTTCTACGTCCAGAACGTGAAGGGCTCGTACTGGACGCCCTATGACATCGGAGGCGAGATCGGCGCCGACATGGCGGTGATCTGGTGCCACCGCCGCTCGCAGCGCAACTGGACCGGCTCGGGCCAGCCGCCGCGCGACATCCACTACCAGGGCCAGGAATTCATGAGCCGCTCGACGCTCGTCTTCCACCGCGAGAACGGCAAATGGACGGTCGTCCATGCCCACTTCTCGGTGGGCGACTCGGGCGCGCGCCCCGGCGGCGTCTGACGCGCTCCGGCGGGCATCCTAACGCAAAAAAGGCGGTCCGCGAGGACCGCCTTTTCCGTTCGAGGGTTCATCTAGGCCGGGGTGTAGGGACGGCCGGGCCAACGGTAGCCGGGAGCCGGCAGCGGAATCTTGAGGTCGATCAGCTCCTGCTCGAGGGTCGGAATGCCCTGGTCATAGTTGCCCGCTTCACACTGTGCGATTGCAGCCGGCGGAGTCGACGAAGCCGGAGTCTGGACGCGGTACTGGCGATACTTGTCGCTCAGCGCCTTACAGTAGGAGCGCGGATCGCGGAAGATCGCGGGCGCCGAAGCGACCTGGCCGGCAAAGCCGGTGATCTCGACGCGGCGGTTCTGCGGCTCGCGGACGCCATCGGCGGTCTGCACCAGCAGCTGGGTCTCGCCCTTGCCGATCGTGTCGATCGCGGTGCCTGCGACACCCTCGCGGACCAGGGCATTCTTGACGGCCGTCGCACGGCGCAGCGACAGCGCCATGTTGTAGTCCGGCGGACCCGACGTATCGGTATGACCGATCGCCGTGATCTTCGGGCTGCCGCCCGACTTCCACGCGGCCGAGGCCTGGCGGATCGTGGCGATGGCCTGGTCAGAAAGATCCGAACGGTCCCAATCGAAGAAGACCATATAGGACGGAGCGGCGGCGGGCGGTGACGGCGCGGGCGCAGCGACCTGCGGCGGAGTGGAGTCGCATGCGGCCAGCAACAGCGCGACGCCAGCGACGGCGATCAAAGATTTCAGCATGATTTCGTTCTCCTCGAGAGTCGTTCAGCAATCGAGCCAACGCGATGACATCCCAAAGGATGCAACCTTTTCTCGAATGTGCGTTTAAAACCTAACCGAGGCGATTCGGGCCGGCGCGAAAGATTTCCTTCAGTTCTACCGTAAATAGGGTTCGAAAAGCCCGTAAATATGGGATTTTCAGCCTCCGGATCGGTTCGTCAGCCGCCGATCTCCCGCTTGAGGGCACTCCAGCGGTCGAGGATCGGCAGTATTTTGTCCGATTTCCCGGCCGGCAGGGAGAATACAACCCGGTCTATGCCGAGCGTCTGGTAGAGGCGCAGGCGCTCGATATTGTCGGGCACCCGGAACAGGCTGATCGGCAGCTCGGCCGGATCGCGGCCCGCTTCCTTTGCCATCGCCCGGAACTTGTCGAGAACCTCGATCCCGTCGCGCTCGACCCAGTCATCCCGGGGGATCCAGCCATTGCCGTAGCGCACCGCGCGGCGCGCCGCATGCGGGAAGCCGCCGCCCACGATGATCGGCGGATGCGGCTTCTGCCAGGGCTTGGGCCATTGTTTCATCTTGTCGAAATTCACGAACTCGCCGTGATACTCGGGCTCTTCGTTAGCCCAGATCGCCTTCATCGCCTCGATACGCTCGCGGGCGAGCTTGTGGCGGGTCTTGAAGGTCGTGCCGTGGTTCTCGACCTCGACCTGGTTCCAGCCGTTGCCGACTCCGAACAGGAAACGGCCGGCCGAAAGCTGGTCGATGGAAGACACCATCTTGGCGGTCACGATCGGGTCGCGCTGGATGACAAGAGCGATGCCGGTGCCGACGTTGAGCTTCGTGGTCGCCGTGGCCGCCGTGTTCAGCGCCAGGAACGGATCCATGATCTCGTAATAGGCCTGCTGCAACCCGCCTGACGCGGGATACTCCGAGCCGAGCGAGGACGGGATATGGGTGTGCTCGGGCACCCAGAGCGATTCGAAACCGCGCTCCTCCAGCGCCCTGCCGAGCGCCGCCGGATGCATGGACTCCGTCGTGAAGAACATCACTGCGCCGATTTTCATCGATCGAAACTCCGTTTGACGGCCAGATTGCGGCAAGCCCTGCACAATTGCCAGCGTGAGGCGCAGGAACCACCAAAACGGAATCCGGTTGAGTCCTTTGACAGCGAAAGGAGACCGTCATGAAACGCGTCATTTTCCTTGTCGTGGCCGCGACATTCGCCGGAACCCTGGCTGGCTGCGAGACCGCCTATTACGAGCGCACTCAATATGCATCGGGCTACGTGCCGGCCGACTACGGCTACTATCCGTCAAGGACCTACAATTCGCGATGGGACTATTACCGTCACTACAACGGAATTGACGGTTAGCCCCTCTCGCCCGTTTGCAGTGCCTTGCGCACGACAGCCGCCACCTCATCGACCGATTCGGGCTTGAGATGGGGTCCCATGGGCAGGCTCAGCACCGTCTCAGCCAGCGTCTCGGCGAGCGGAAACGCACCCGTGTGTAGTCCGAGATCGGCATAGGCCTCCTGCAGGTGCGGCGGAATCGGATAGTGGATCAGCGCGCCGATGCCGGCCTTCTCCAATGCCTTCACCAGCTCGGCGCGACGGGCCGTGCGCACCACATAGAGATGCCACACGGGCTCGGCCCACTGCGGCGCTCGCGGCAGTCCAAGACCTGGAATGCCAGAGAGCTTGTCGTCGTAGCGCGCGGCGATCGCGCGGCGCTGTTCGTTCCAGCGGTCGAGATGCTTCAGTTTCACCCGCAGGAACGCGGCCTGCAGCTCGTCCAGGCGTGAATTGAACCCGCGCTCGACGTTCACGTACTTCACCTTGCTGCCGTAGTTGCGCAAGGCGCGCAGGCGATCGGCCACTGCCGGATCGTCCGTCGTGACCGCGCCGCCATCGCCGAAGGCGCCGATGTTCTTGGTCGGGAAGAAACTGTGCGCGCCGGCCTGCCCGATCGAGCCTGCCCGACGCCCCCGCACTTTCGAGCCCTGGGCTTGCGCCACGTCCTCGACGACCTTGAGGCCGTGCTTGTTGGCGAGCGCCATGATCGCGTCCATGTCAGCGGGCTCGCCATAGAGATGGACCGGCATGATCGCCCTGGTGCGGGCCGTGATCGCCGCCGCCAGGCGCTCGGGATCGATGTTGGGACCATTGAGCGTCGGCTCCACCGGCACGACCTTGGCACCCACCGCCGTCACCGCAAGCCAGGTCGCGATGTAGGTGTTGGACGGCACGATCACCTCGTCGCCGGCGCCGATGTTCCAGGCACGCAGCACCAGCTCCAGCGCCTCCAGCCCGTTGCCCAGTCCGACGCAGTGCCTGGTCCCGCAGAAGGCCGCATACTCGGCCTCGAACGCCTCGACTTCCTTGCCGAGCACGTACCAGCCCGACTCCATCACCCGCACATAGGCCGCATCGAGCTCGCTCTTGAGCTCGGCGTAGACCGACTTCATGTCGAGGAACGGAATCATGTGAAGAGCTCCGCGACTTCGCGCTTAAAGACGTCGTAGTCGCGCAGGTAATCGGCCTCCTCGTACAGCGACGACGCCATGACCATGATCGCGGTCTGGGGCGCGAAATCGGTCAGTTCGTGCCACACCCAGGGTGCCATGTAGAGCGCGGTCGTGGGATCGTCGAGAGTGACCGTCTCCTTGACCTTGCCATCGTCGAGATGGACGCGGCAGCCGCCGTTGGCCGCGATGAACACGAGCTTGGTCTCACGATGCCCGTGACGGCCGCGCCACTGGCCCGGCGCCACGTGATGCAGCCAGAACAGCCGCTTGGGCTGGAAATCGAGGCCCTTGCCCAGTTCGAGGAAATTGACGCTGCCGCGCGCGTCGGATGCACCGGGCGCCTTGATCCAGCGACACTGTCTGGTCTTGAGACTTGGTTCGGTCATGCGTTCCGGGTCGCCGCGAGTTTGCGTCCTTGCATATAGACAACGCCGGCCAAGGCGACCAGCCCGCCCAGAACCTGATAGGCGTTGGGCTGGAAGCCGTAGGCCATGGCCCACAGGATGGCGAAGAACGGCACGAGATTGATCCACAAGGCCGCCACGGCGACACCCAGGCGGTTGGCACCGATGTTCCAGGTGAAGCTGCCGACCCCACTCGCCATTACCGCTGTCGCGAGCAACTGGGTCCAGACCCAGCCATCGGACACGCCGAACGGCGATCGGGCCCAGCCACCGGCCATCAGCACGATGGCGCCGGCGATCAGCCAGCCCATCGAGGACAGGGAGGCGGCATAGGCGCGGTGAAGCTGGCTCTCCCGCCGATCGAACCAGATCTGCGCCTTGATGCTGTAGAGCGTCCACAAGGACGAGCTCAGCAGCACCACGATCTCGCCGCCGCCGAAGGTCACGTGTGCCGCGCCGCTCAGACTGCCCAACGCGAGGATCAGTCCGCCTACCATGGTAAGCCCCAAAGCGACGCCAAAGCCCTTGTCGAAGGGCGCACCGGTGACCACGCGCACGGTCACCGCGGACACCAGTGGGCCAGCCACGGAGACCGCCGCCGCCGTAATCGGATTGCTGAAATAGATCCCCAGGGCATAGATCGCGAAGAACCCCGCCATCATGAAGCCGAGTGCCAGGAAACGCTCGAAGCGTATGCCGATGCGCAACGCCTGGGCTCCTTCGACTGCCCACAGCAGCAAGGCCAGGGTCACCACTGCCGCGCAGGTGCGCATTGCCGCCATCGGTAGCAGGTCGAAGTGCAGCAGCATGGCCTTGGTCACGGGAAGATTGGCGCCCCAGCTCACGCCGACGAACAGCATCGCTGCGAAGGCGCCGAAGAGATGGCCGCGCGGATGGACCATCAGCCGTTGCGACGGCGGATGGCTTCGTAGCCGACGCGGCAATCCTTGTAGACATCGGGCTTCTCGGTCGAGACTCGCGCCTCGATCACGCCCGGTTGGGTGAGGCAGAGGTCGATGATCGCGTCGACCAGCGCTTCCTGCAGGTTGAAGTGCTTGGACTTGGCCAGTGCGATAATTCCGTCGTGAACGGTATCGTAGTTCAGCACGTTGGCGATGCGATCGCCGTGCGCCTTCTCCGCAGGCCCCAGCAGCAAGTCGACGTTCACGACGACGGTCTGCGGTCCCTCTTTCTCGAAATCGTGGATGCCGATCGAGACGGGCAGACGGAAGTCGCGGATGAAGATGTGGCGGTCTGACGAGGTCACTTCTTTTTCTTTCTGTCGAAGGCGATGTCGCGCGGGCGGCCGGTGAGATGCTCGCCGCCGTCGACGATCAGGGTGTCGCCGGTGTAGGTCGGCGTCTGTTCGATGAAACGTAGCGCGCGCACGAGATCATCGGTCGTCACGCCCGTCTCCAGCGGATTGGCCCCATGGTCGCGGGCAAAGACCTCGTCGGTCTGGTTGCCGCTGCGGAGCGTCAGTCCGGGCGCGATGCCGGCAACACGAATACGCGGCGCCAGCGCCTGCGCCAGCAGCTTGGTCAGGCCCTGCAGCCCCACCTTGGAGAGCGTGTAGGTCAAAAAGTCGGGATTGAGGTTGTAGAGCTTCTGGTCGAGCAGATTGACGATCAGGCCCTTCTCTCCATCCGGCAGCTGCCGCGCCAGGGCTTGCGACAGCACCATCGGCGCGCGCAGGTTGACCGCCATGTGCCGGTCGAAGTCGGGGGCGCTGGCGGTCGGCGCCCGATCGAGCCTGAACAGCGACGCGCTGTTCACGAGGCAGGTCAACACCACGCCCGGGGACCTGCAGCGTCCGACCAAAGCCTCCGCCTGGCGGGCCGAGGCGAGGTCGGCTTTCACGGCCTTGGCCCTGCCGCCCGTAGCAGCGATATCGGCCACGGTCCGACGCGCCTCGGCTGTCGAGCGGTTGTGGTGCACAAAGACGAAATATCCGTCCGCCGCCAGCGCAAGCGCCAGCGCACGGCCGATTCGCGTCGCCGCGCCGGTCACCAGCGCGCCCTTCATATTGCCCGCCTCTTCACTCCAGTTTACTACCATGCACCCATGGAAAACGTCGATTGCGTCGTGATCGGAGCCGGTGTGGTGGGCCTTGCCGTGGCCCGCGCACTTGCCCTTGCCGGCCGTGAGGTCATCATCCTGGAAGCCGCCGAAGGCATCGGTACCGAGACCAGCTCGCGCAATTCCGAGGTCATCCACGCCGGCATCTATTATCCCAAGGGCAGCCTGATGGCGCGCACCTGCGTCGAGGGCCGGCGCCTACTGTATGCCTATTGCGCCGAGCACGGTGTGCCGCACCGCAACTGCGGCAAGCTGATCGTGGCTACCAATGCCCAGGAAAGCGAGCTGCTGCAATCGATCAAGGGCCGCGCCGAGGCCAACGGCGTGGAGGGCATGCAGTTGCTGAGCGGCAATGCCGCGACCCAACTCGAGCCCAACCTGCATTGCACGGCGGCGCTGTTGTCGCCCGCCACCGGCATCGTCGACAGCCATTCCTACATGCTGGCCCTGCTGGGCGACGCCGAGGCGCACGGCGCCATGCTGGCCATCCATAGCCCCGTGACCGCCGGCCGCGTGGTCGACGGTGGTATCGAACTCGAAGTCGGGGGAACGGAGCCGATGCAGCTTCGTTGCAGGCTGGTGATCAATGCCGCCGGCCTGCACGCTCCCGATCTCGCGCGAAAAATCTCGGGCATGCCATCCGACAAGATCCCGACAGCGTATTACGCGAAGGGAAACTATTTCACCTTGAGCGGCCGCTCGCCCTTCTCTCGCCTGATCTATCCCGTGCCCGTGCCGGGCGGTCTTGGCGTGCACATCACCGTCGACCTCGGGGGCCAGGCGAAGTTCGGCCCGGACGTCGAATGGATTCCCGGCATCGACTACTCGGTCGATCCGCACCGCGCCGATAAATTCTATGCCGCCGTGCGCAAATACTGGCCGGCCCTGAAAGACGGCGCCTTGCAGCCCGGCTACGCCGGCATCCGCCCCAAGATCGTGCCGCCCGGCGCACCGGCGCAGGATTTCACCCTGCAGGGACCGGCCGACCACGGCGTGCCGGGATTGGTCAACATGTTCGGAATCGAATCGCCGGGACTGACGGCGTCGCTTGCGCTGGCCGAGCAGGTGCGCGCCCGCGCCGGCGCCTGAGCATCGCGCGTCGACCTTCTTCACAAAAGGGCCACGACTCGCGAGGATGTTGTCAACCATCGACACCCCACTGAAGGAGCATTCCATGGCCAAGATCATTCGCAGTGCGTCGGCTGCCTGGGCCGGTGGCCTCAAGGACGGCAAGGGGTCGATCTCGCTCGAGTCGGGCGCGATGAAGGAATATCCCTACGGCTTTGCCGCGCGCTTCGAGGGCCAGAAGGGCACCAACCCGGAAGAGCTGCTAGGCGCCGCGCATGCCGGCTGTTTCACCATGGCGCTCTCGCTGATCCTGGGCGAGGCCAAGCTGACGGCCACGCAAATGAATACCTCGGCCAAGGTGACGCTCGAGCAGGTCGAAGGCGGCTTCGCCATCACCGCCGTGCATCTCACGCTCAAGGCCAAGATTCCCGGCACCGACCAGAAGACCTTCGAAGAACTGGCCGGCAAGGCGAAAGCAGGCTGCCCGGTCTCCAAGGTGCTGAAGGCCAACATCACGCTGGACGCGACGCTCGAAGCCTGAGGCGAAGTCTGGTCTAATCTCCCCACAAAGCCTGTTGTGGGGAGAAGAATGATCAAGACGCGCTTCACCGAGATGTTCGGCATCAAGCATCCCATCATCCAGGGCGGGATGCAGTGGGTCGGCCGCGCCGAGCTGGCGTCGGCCGTCTCCAACGCAGGCGCGCTCGGCATCCTGACCGGCCTCACCCAGCCGACGCCCGACGACCTGCGCAAGGAAATCAGGCGCTGCCGCGAGATGACGGACCAGCCGTTCGGCGTGAACCTCACCATCCTGCCGACGCTGGTGCCGCGTCCCTACGGCGAGTACATCGACGCGATCTGCGAGTCGGGCGTGAAGATCGTCGAGACCGCGGGCAACAATCCCAAGCCCTTCCTGCCCAAGTTCAAGGAAGCGGGCATCAAGGTGATCCATAAATGTACCTCGGTGCGGCACGGCATCTCGGCCGAAAAGGTCGGCGTCGACGCCATTTCGATGGACGGCTTCGAATGCGCGGGCCATCCCGGCGAGGACGACGTGCCCAACCTTGTGCTGCTGCCGGCCGCGGCCAACGTGATCAAGATCCCGATGATCGCCTCGGGCGGCTTCGCCGATGCGCGCGGGCTCGTGGCGGCGTTGGCGCTCGGCTGCGAGGGCATCAACATGGGCACGCGCTTCATGGCGACCCAGGAAGCGCCGATCCACCAGAACGTGAAGGACAAGATCGTAGGCTCCGACGAGCGCTCGACGTCGCTGATCTTCCGCACCATGCGCAACACCAGCCGCGTCTACGGCAACTCCGTCGCCAAGAAGGCGATCGAGATGGAAGCCGAGGGCAAGACCATCCAGGAGATCGGGCCGATCGTGGCCGGCGCCAAGGGCCGCATCGTCTACGAGACCGGCGACATGGAGCACGGCGTATGGTCGGCCGGCACCTGCATGGGCCTGATCAACGACATCCCGACATGCAGGGAGCTGGTCGAGCGCATCGTCAGCGAAGCCGAGGCAATGATCCGTGGCCGCCTGTCGAAGGCGATCGCGGCCTAGCGCCGAAGGCGCCGGACTCCAGGGTCAGGCGTCGACCAGGTTGACCCTGCAGCCGCAGATCTCGACCTGCGCGGGCCCGTGCTGCTTGTGCCGCTTCTTGGCGGCGGCGAGCACGCGCTGGCGGTCGACGACCTTCACGTCGTAGGCCGAGACGCCCGGCCCGCGCCCGTCGGAAATCGGCACAAAGCGAATCTCCCCATCGTCGTCGAGTTTGATGATGTCGCCCTCGACCGGCCGGTCGAGCAGCTTCGACCAATGCGCGGCGGCGGCATCGGGATCCTCGGCCTGGATCTCGACGCCGGCGAGGCCGTTGGTCATGTCCGACCGCGCGTGCTTCAGCCAGCCCTTCTCGGCGGGCGGCCACCACAGCTTGGGATCGACACCGGCGGGCGCGATCGTCTGGTCGATCGACAGCAGCACGCCCGACGTGTCCGCCGGATGGAAGTGCGTGTACTGGTATTCGGGCAGGTCCTTCTGCGCGACCGCACGCACGCCGAGGCCGGTCACGCGGGCGCGCTCGGCCACCGCATCGTCGACCTGCAGGATCACCATGTAGCCGCCGTCGCCCTTGCGGCGGTCGAGGTAGCGGCCGGCAGACGTGCCCTGCTGGAAGGGCGTGACGATCTCGAGGAAGTCGTGACCGGTCGGACAGACCACGTTGACCAGGCCCCACTTGGCAACGCCGGGATCGCGATAGGCCACGTCGATTCCGAGGATGTCGCACAGCTCCTCGCGGGAGCTTTCGAGGTCCCTGGCGACGAAGACGCACTGGCGAAGCTTTATCATGGCAATCCTCCCATTCTTGTACTTTGTGCCCTATGGTAGCGCCATGCGGGCAGGCTGGACCATTGGCTTCGTGGCAACGGCCGCCTTGAGCTTTTGTTTCCCCGACTTCATGGTTTTTCGCTTCGCACAGGCTGCGATCTGGGCGATCGCTCTGCTCGGTCTCGTTGTGCTGTGCGGCATCAGCGGCCAGTTCTCCTTCGCACAAGCGGCCTTCTACGGCATGGGCGGCTATGCAGCCGCCATCCTCGGCGCCCACACGCCGCTCTCGCCGTACTGGAGCTTCCTGCTGGCGCCGCTGGCCGGATACGGCGCGGGCTACGGGCTGGGCCGGGTCGCGGCACGCCACAGCCTGTGGACCCAGGCCCTGATCGGCTACGCGCTCGCGATAGCCTTTCCGCAGCTGCTGCGCTGGCGGCTGATCGAGCAATGGACCGGCGGCGTGCAGGGCCTCTACCTCGATCCGCTCCCACCGCCGCTGGAGGCGATCGGCAACGATCGCTGGATATTCCTGCTGGCGCTGCTGATCCTGGCCGCCGGCATGGCGCTGGTCGCCAACCTGATGGACAGCCGCTCCGGCCGCGCGCTTCGCGCAGCACGCGAGGACGATCTTGCAGCCGAAGCGCAGGGCATCCCGGTGGTGCATGTGAAGAGCGTGGCGTCGGGCCTTGCCGCGGCGTTCATCGCGCTGGCGGGCTGCCTGTCGGCCTTCCAGTTCGGCTTCGTCGGTCCGACCGCCTACAACTTCCAGCTCTCCATGCAGATGCTCTTCGGCGTCGTGATCGGCGGCATGTACTCGCTGGCCGGCCCGATCGTCGGCGGCGTGTTCCTCGAGTTCTTTCCTGCGGTCACGGCAAGCCTCGGCAACGGCTCCTCGGCCCTGCTCTACGCGGTGCTGCTGATCGCGGCGATTGTGGCGATACCAGACGGCGTGGCGGGGACGTTGCAGCGCCTCGCCACGCGGCTGAAGTTCGGACTCAGACGCCCTTGAAGACGGGCGCGCGCTTCTCGACGAAGGCGCGGGCGGCTTCCTTGTGGTCCTCGGTCTCGCCGGTGCGGATCATGCGCGCGGCCTCCGAATCGAGCGCCTCGGAGAGCGTGCCCTCCTCCGCGACCTTCATGTTCTTCTTCACGTGCCACCAGGCCACGCGCGGACCGGCACCGAGCTTCTTGGCGAACGCCATCGTCTCGCTCTCGAGATCGGCGTCGGCTACCACGCGGTTGGCCAGGCCAAGCTTCTCTATCTGCTCGGAATTCAGGATCTCGGCAGTGAAGTAGAGCTCGCGCGCCTTGGCGGTGCCCACGAGCTTATGCAGGAAATAGTGCGAGCCGAAATCGCCCGAGAAGCCGACCTTTGCGAAGGCCGTCGTCATGCGCGCGCTCTTAGCCACGAAGCGCATGTCGGCCGCGAGAGCGATCGACAGCCCCGCGCCCGCTGCCACGCCGTTCACCATGGCGATCGTGGGCTTGCCCATCTCGTGCAGCAGCTCAGACACCTTCATGCGGATGCGGATGTCGTGGACCTTGTCCTCGTAGCTCTTGTCCTGATCACGGCCCGCCGCCATCGACTTCACGTCACCACCCGCACAGAAGGCCTTGTCGCCGGCGCCACGCACCACGACGCAGCCGATGCCGCGATCGCCCGCGGCTTCCTCGAGCGCGTCGGAGAAGCCCTGCATCATGTCGCGGTTGAGCGCGTTCATCGCGTCGGGACGGTTGAGAACGATCTTCATCACTCGGTCTTCGACCGTCTTTTCCAGAAACGACATCAGGCTTCCTCCGGGATTGCGAATGGCTCCAGTTGCGGCGATGGTTTCCCAAACCAAGCCCCTGCGCAACGGTATTCGGCACCGCTGGGCGGAACGACAATCGGAGGGAGCGCCATGGCTTACGAGACCCTGCTGACCGAGCTGAAAGACGGCGTGATGACGGTGACGTTGAACCGTCCCGACAAGCTCAATGCCTTCAACACGGTGATGAGCAAGGAACTCATCGGCTTCTTCCAGGACGTCAATGCGATGGACGAAGTGCGCGCGATCGTCGTCACCGGCGCGGGCCGCGCCTTCTGCGCCGGCGCCGACATCTCGGGCGGCAGCGGCGCCTTCAAGGTCTGGAATGATGGCGATAAACCGCAGAAGCGCGAGGCGAGCGATTCGATCACGTTGGCGATCTTCAACTGCCTGAAGCCGATCGTCGCGGCGATCAATGGCGCGGCGGTCGGCGTCGGCATCACCATGTGCCTGCCGATGGACATCCGCATGATCTCCAGCGCGGGCAAGGTGGGCTTCGTGTTCAACAAGCGCGGCATGGCGATGGAAGCGGGCTCGTGCTGGTTCCTGCCGCGACTGGTGGGCATGCAGCAGGCTCAGGAATGGGTGATGACGGCCGAGCTCTTCGGTGCGGAGGAAGCGCTTAAGGGCGGACTCGTGCGCTCGATACATGGGCCCGACGAGTTGTTGCCGGCCGCCCAGGCGCTGGCCAGGAAATTCGCCGCCGGCACCTCGTCCGCCGTGGCGGCGGCCGTGAACCGCCGCCTGATGTGGAGCATGTGGGGCGCGCAGGATCCGCTCGACGCCGTGACGCTCGACCTGCAGTGCGTCGGCCACCTCGCGGCCGGCGCCGACGCCCGGGAGGGCATCACGTCGTTCTTCGAGAAGCGCGCGCCCCTGTTCCCGCTCAAGCCCTCGAAGGACATGCCGCCCTTCGGGCCGTGGTCCGGCAAGTAGGATTCAGCGCCTAGCTGTCCTCGCCGGCCACTTCCTTGTCCTTCTTCTTGGCCTTTTTGGCCTTCCGCCCTTCTTCGTCCGCGCCTTCGGGGTGGCGGTTCGTGAAATGCGCATTGCCAAGGCCGGTGCCGATCGTCAGCACCGCCCAGTTCTCGACATCGCGCATGTTGGGCACCTCGCTCAAGCCCTGCACCACCGCGTCGTTGTGCATGATCACCGCGGGCTCGTGGCCGCCGATGCGCCCCAGCTTCTGCGCCACGGTGCCGGCCAGGTTGAAATCCTCGCCCTCCCAATTGCCCGGCAGGTTCTGGCCGCCGCGCTGGATCACGCCGTGCTCGTCGATCAGGCCCGGGCAGGCGACGCCGACGAATGGCGCTAGCTTGAGCTTCTCGACGACGGCATGATCGGCCATCTCGCGTAGCATCGCGACGAGACGGTCGACGGCCTCCTCGCGTGTGGGCTTGTCGTCGGCATGGCGCCAGTGCAGGCGCTTCACCACTTCGGCCTTGCTCACCTCGGCGTTCTTCACCTTGAAGCGGATCAGACCTGCGCGCATGTTGGTGCCGCCGATGTCCGCCGCCAGGATCGCCTCGTGCCCGTCGAGCACCCAGCTCGGCGCCAGTTGCACGGCGCCGACAAGGCCTGCATCATCGGGATGATTGCCGATCGCGCTAAGCTTCACGGGTGAGACATCGGCAACAAGGACCGATGCCCGTCCGATCGCAAGCTGGCCGATGTGGCTGGCGATCAGCCCGCCGCCGACGACGATGCGTTCGGTCTTGGCCCACACCTCGAGCTGGAGAAAGCGGCGGATGACCTCGGCCAGCTCCTGGCCGAATTCCTCGACGGCGGTGTGCACCACGCCGGCAGCGAGTGCGTCCTTGCCGTTCAGGATCTTGTCGAGCTTGGATTTCGAGATCTCGCGTGAGGCGGCGTCACCGAGCGGGTCTTCGTGGCCCTTCTCCTCGAGCTCGGCGCGGCAGCGATCCAGGATCTTGCGGAAGGCCCGCCCACTGGCGCGATCGCCGACGAAACCCTCGGCTTCGCGCAGTTCCTCATTGTAGCTGTCCACCGTGACGGCGGTCAGCGTGCGGGCGGCATGTGGAAACACCGTCGGGGGTGCGGCTGAACCATCCATCATCGTGGGGTAGAACGCTGGCGTGCGCCGTTCGTTGCGCCTAGCGGCCAAGAACGCGTCGTGCCTCCCGGACGTCGGCCTTGCCGGCCGGCGTGGTGGAAAGCTGCAGCTGCCGCGTCGCAAGCTTCTCGCCCGTCCCCACCAGGTCGAAGCCGGCATGACGAAGCCTGGGAAACAGCTTCTCCTCTTCTTCCTTGAAGTGGCCGCGCGCCGTGTCGCTCAGCAGGCTCATGGCGGGATCGAAGCCGACGTCGCTCGACGGCATCTGCTGAATCTCGGCGATCTTCCCGCGCATTGCACCCTGCTCGGCAAGCGCGCGCTGCACCATCGCCTCTCCGTCCTTGCCCAGCACCGAGGCAGCTGCGGGATAGAAGATATCTTCCTTGATCGTGCATTGGATCGAGAGGCGATGGCAAATGCGCAGCGCCTGCTTGCCCTTCTCCATCGCATCGCTTTTTTTCTTGCTGCGGTCATAGTCGCGAAACATCGCGAGCAGCGCTGCGTGATCGGCAGCGAGCAGCTTCAGAGCGTCGGCTTTTGTGGGGGCTTTTGCGGGCGTGGACATTCAAGCGGCAACGTCGCCACAATGGAAAAGTTGCAACGGCACGGCGCGAGACCCTCATGAAAGCAATGATCTGCCGCCGATGGGGCGGGCCCGAGGATTTGCGGCTCGAGGACGTCGAGCGTCCCACGCTGAAATCGGCACAAGTCCGACTGAAGGTCCACGCGGCGGGCATCAGTTTCGCCACGACACTCGTGATCGCAGGCAAGTACCAGCGCCGGCCCCCTTTCCCCTTCGCACCGGGCACCGAAGTCTCGGGCATCGTGATCGAAGCCGATCCGGCCTGTCGCCGCCTCAAGGTCGGCGACGAGGTCGTGGCGGTGCTCGACTGGGGCGGGCTCGCCGAGGAGGCCGTGGCGCACGAGGTCAACGTCTTTCCCAAGCCGAAAAACGTGGGCTTCGTCGAGGCCATCCAGCTCGCGATTTCCTATCCGACCTCGGCCGGCGCGCTCACCTGGCCCGCGGTGCTCGACGTGCAGAAGGGCCAGACCCTGCTGGTGCACGCAGCCGCCGGCGGCGTCGGCATGGCCGCCGTCGAGATCGGCAAGATCCTGGGCGCCACGGTGATCGCCACGGCGGGCGGCGCGCGCAAGACCAAGTTCGTGCGCGAGCACGGCGCCGACCACGTGATCGACTACAGCGCCGGCGACTTCCGCGACGAGGTGATGAAGATCACGGGCGGCCGCGGCGTCGACCGCATCTACGATCCGGTGGGCGGCGAGGTCTTCACGCAATCGCTACGCTGCCTGGCGGTCGAGGGCCGGATCTGCCCGATCGGCTTTGCGTCGGGCACGATCCCGCAGGTCCCGGCCAATATCCTGCTGGTGAAGTCGGTCGCGGTGACGGGCTTCAACTACGGCTACTACGCCGGCTGGAGCCCGCACGATGCGCGCTTCGAGGAGGCCGAGCGCACCTTTGCCCTGATGGAGCGCATCCGCGGCTGGTGCGAGGCGGGCTTGTGCCGCCCGCATGTCGACCGCACCTTCAGGCTCGAGGATGCAGCGCAGGCCATGCGCGCGCTGCTCGAGCGTCAGGTGACGGGCCGGGTCGCGATCGCGATGGCCTAGCTATTTCTTCGTCAGCTTGCCGCCGAACTTGCAGTAGCCGTCGAGCAGCACCTTGGGATCGGCGTCCGATACGCCGCCAGTGACATCCATGCTGCCGCCGCCGCCGACCTCGGCCTTGGTCTTGAATACGCCCTTGGCGTCCTTGACCGCCTCGAAGTGGCGCTGCGGGCGGCCTTCCTGCTCGAACAGGCCCTTCACGCTGTTGCCGTCGACCGTGACGTCGATCTTCATCTTGTAGGTGGCGCATTTGCCCGAGCCGACGCCCATCCCGGTCCAGCTATAGTTGATGGGTTCCGCTTGGGCGGCGCCGGCCGCGAAGAGCGAAATAACCAGTCCCGCTGCCGCGATTGTCTTGGTCATAGAAGAGCCTCCTGGGTGGTCTTAACGCGCCACGGCCGCTATGGTGGCGCAGGAGAACACGACACGCCATGCAAAATCGTTTCATTGACCTCTACAGCGACACAAAGTCCAAGCCCTCACCCGGTATGCGCAAGGCCATGGCCGAGGCCGAGGTGGGCGACGAGCAGAAATACGAGGATCCCACGGTCAACCGCCTGCGCGACCGGATTTGCGAGATTCTGGGCAAGGAAGACGCCGTCTTCATGCCAAGCGGCACGATGTGCAACCAGGCCGCGATCCGGGTCCATTGCCGGCTGGGCGACGAGGTGATCGCCGACAAGACCGCCCACATCATCAACGCCGAGACCGGCGGCACCGCGGCCAATTCGGGCGTGATGATCCGCATGCTCGACGGCCCGAACGGCATTTTCACCGCCGATCAGGTCAAGGCCGCCCTGCGCGACCCAAACAGCCGCAACGCCCCGCGCTCGCGCCTCGTGTCGGTCGAAAATACCTCCAACGGCGGCTTCGGCACGGTCTGGCCGATCGAGACCCTGCGCGGCGTCTCCAAGGTCGCGCACGATGCCGGCCTCGCCGTCCACATGGACGGCGCACGGCTCTGCAACGCGGCGGTCAAGTCCGGCACAAGCGCGAAGGACTATGCCGCCTGCACCGACTCGCTGTGGCTCGACTACACCAAGGGCCTGGGCGCGCCGGTCGGCGCAAGCCTCGCCGGCTCCAAGGAGTTCATCAAGGAGGCCTGGCGGCAGAAGCAGATGCTGGGCGGCTCGATGCGCCAGTCCGGCGTGATCGCCGCCGCCGCCCTCTATGCGCTGGAGCACAACTGGGACCGCCTCGCCGAGGATCACGACAACGCCCACCAACTCGCGGCGGGCGTGGCCAACATCAAGGGCCTGGAGTGCGATGTGCCCAAGATGCAGACCAACCTTGTCTTCTTCGAGATCAAGAAGTCCGGCATGACCGGCGCCCAGTTCGTCGAGGCCTGTAAGCAGCGCGGCGTCGGCATCGGAACCAGCGCCGGCAGCAGCACCCGCATCCGCGCCGTCACCCATCTCGACGTCAATCGCGGCGACATCGACACCGCTCTCAAGGTGATCAGCGACGTCATGGCGGCTTAGGCCGCCATGAACGCACCGGCCAAGATCGGCCAGTCGATCGGGCGTCGCGAAGACCAGCGTTTCCTGACGGGCAAGGGCCGGTACACCGACGACACCGTGCCGGCGGAGACGCTCGCGGTGCTGTTCGTGCGCTCGCCGCATGCGCATGCGCGGATCGCCGGCATCGACAAGGCGGCGGCCCTCGCCTGCCCCGGCGTCGTTGCCGTCTACACAGCCGATGACACCGCCGCCGACAAGCTCGGCCACATGCCGGCGATCAGCGAGATCAAGGACGAAGCGGGCAATCGCCATCGCGAACCGGCGCATCTGCCGATGGCGGTGGGCAAGGTGCGTCACGTCGGCGACATCGTGGCGATGGTCGTGGCCGACACGCTCGACCGGGCGCGCGATGCGGCCGAAGCGCTGGTCGTGGACTACGTGCAATTGCCGGCGGTCGTCACCGTGGCCCAGGCGCTGGCTCCGGGCGCGCCACTGGTCCACGACGACGTGCCCGGCAACTTGATGCTCCACTGGAGCAAGGGCGACGCAGCAGCGACCGATGCCGCCTTCGCCCGCGCCGCGCACGTGTCGCGGCTCGCCATCCGCTCGCCGCGCCAGATCGTGCACTATGTCGAACCGCGCGCCGCCTGGTCGGCCTACGATCCCGCCGACGACGTCGTCACCATGACCTTCGCCTCGCAGGGCGTGCAGGTCGTGCACCGGCTGATGTGCGAGCGCGTGTTCAAGCTTCCCAAGGACCGCCTGCGCCTAATCACGGAGGACGTGGGTGGCGGCTTCGGTCCGAAGTTCCCGATCTACGCCGAGCCGACCCTGCTTGCCTGGGCGACGCGCAAGCTGCAGCGCGGCCTGCGCTGGACCTGCGAACGCTCCGAACTCTCGCTGTCCGACAGCCACGCCCGCGATCTGGTGGCCGAGGCGGAGCTGGCGCTCGACGCCGCAGGCAAGTTCATCGGTCTCAGGGTGGCGGCCCAGGCGAACTACGGCGCCTACGTCTCGATGGTGGCGCCGACGATCGCCACGACGGGGCTGGCCAAGGTGATCTCCGGCCTCTACCGCATTCCCGCGATCCGTCTCGATTTCGACTGCGCCTTCACCAACACCGTGCCGGTCGACGCGGTGCGCGGCGCCGGCAAGCCCGAAGCGCTGTTCCTGCTCGAACGGCTGGTCGACACCGCCGCGCACGAAACCGGCCGCACGCCGCTCGACCTGCGGCGGCTCAACCTGCTCAGCACCGCCGACATGCCCTATGCGTCGGCGAGCGGCTACACCTACGACGCGGCCGATTGCGTGCGCCTGCTCGACACTGCGCTGACGGCTGCCGACGAGCCGGGTTTTGCCGCCCGCCGCACGGCCAGCGAAGCGCGGGGCCTGAAACGCGGCATGGGGTTCTCCTGCCACCTGCACGGCACCGGCGGCGTGGCCGACGAGCATGTCATCGTCCAGGTCGAGCCCGACCGGCTGATCGCGCGGCTGGGCACGCAGAACCAGGGACAGGGCCACGAGACGATCTTCGGCCAGATACTGTCGGCGGCGCTCGGCGTGCCCCCGGACAGGATCGAAATCCGCCAGGGCGACACGCGCAGCATCCCGCACGGCGGCGGCACCGGCGGCTCGTCGTCGACCATCATCAGCGGCACCACCGTGAAGCGCGCCGCCGACGTCGTGATCCAGCGCGGCCGCGACCTCGCCGCCGAGCGGCTGGAGACGGCGGCCGCCGACATCGCCTATCGCGACGGCCAGTTCGAGATCGTCGGCACCGACCGAAGGATCGGCTTGTTCGAGCTCGCCGCATGGAAGCCGTTCGAGGGCGACGCCACCTTCGCCGACAAGCATGAGAGCTTCCCGACCGGCGTGATGGTCTGCGAGGTCGAGATC
>FTCZ01000511.1_pt1 | contig 25547 bp, 24 predicted proteins | sample 1658871 | NCBI WGS metagenome assembly FTCZ01 (sample SAMEA3914864, study PRJEB12502) | metagenome | biome: forest; material: soil | place: USA | collected 2012-03-12 | depth 0.3 m | reverse complement strand
CGGTGATGATGTCCTCGACCATGCCATCGGCGAAGTAGTCCTGGTCCGGGTCGCCGCTCATGTTGGAGAACGGCAGCACCGCGATGGAAGGACGCTCGGCCGGCACGGGATCCCTGCGCTCCGGTTCGGCGGTCGCCGGCGCATCGGGCACGACGTCCTCTCGCACGTCGCCCACGAACCGGACACCCTTGCGCTGCACGGTGCGAATCAGGCGCTGCTGTTCGCCGTCGTCGTTCAGGGCGCTTCTTGCGGCGTTGATGCGGCTGCTCAGGGTCGCGTCCGACACGATGCGACCCTTCCAGACCGTGTCGATCAGGTTGTCCCTGCTGACGACCTTGTCACGGTGGAGGATCAGGTGGTGCAGCAGGTCGAACACCTGGGGTTCCACCGGGATCAGCTCGGCGTCGTAGCGGAGCTCGCGGCGGTCGAAGTCGAGCGCGAAGTTTTCAAACAGGTAGATCAAGGACGACGCTCCTGCACGGGTTCGCGGATTCGAGGTCGGTGCCGGCCCCGAGGCCAAAAACAACGCAATCTGAAGACAAAATCAAGCCGCCCTGAACGCCTTCTCAAAGCGGCCCGCCCGGCATTTTCAGACACTTTCTTCACCGCAACCAACCCATGTGAAGGAGATCCAGAATGTTCGCAATCAAGACCATCGCCGCCTCTGCCGCCCTCGCCATCGGCCTGACCGGCGCGGCCCTGCCGTCGGCGCAAGCGCAGCCGGTCAAGTCTATCGTCCTGGTCCATGGCGGCTTCGTCGATGGCTCCGGGTGGGACGGCGTCTACAAGATCCTCAAGCGCGACGGCTACAAGGTCAGCGTGGTTCAGAACCCCACGGTCTCGCTCAAGGAGGATGCCCAGGTGGCCCGGCGCGCGGTGGCTGCTGCCGGCGAGAAAGTGGTGCTGGTCGGCCACAGCTACGGCGGCGCCGTGATCAGCGAAGCCGGCACCGACCCGAATGTGGCGGCCCTCGTGTACATCGCCGCCTTCGCACCTGACAAGGGCGAGTCCATCATCTCCATGCTGGCCAATCCGAAGCCCACCGACCCGGTGCCCCCGATCCTTCCCCCCGTCGACGGCTTCCTGTTCCTGGACAAGGCGAAGTTTGCCGCATCCTTCGCCGCCGACGTCCGTTCGCAGGATGCCCAGTTCATGGGTGACGCGCAGGTGCCCTTCGGCGTGGAGGCCGCCGGCGGCCAGGTGACGGATCCGGCCTGGCGCGTCAAGCCGAGCTGGTACCTGCTGACGACGGACGACAAGATGATCCCGCCGCGGGTCCAGCAAGACATGGCGACGCGCGCGGGCGCGCACGTCCAGACCGTCGCGGCGAGCCACGCCGTCTACGTGTCCCAGCCGGAGGCCGTCGCGAAGTTCATCGAGAAGGCGGCCCTCGCCGTGGACGCCAGGTGAGTCGCCCAGGGGGCTGTCGAACCGCCACGGAATCCAGCCTTCCGGGCCTCGTCGGCCTTGCCCCTGGCGGCAACGAGCCAGGGGCGTGTTCGTCGAGGCTCGCTCATCGCTGAGCCGAGAGCTCCGTCCTGGCGATGTTGTCCGACGCCCGCAGGGACAATGCCGCGATCGTCAGCGACGGGTTGACCGCCGCGGACGACACGAAGACGCTGCCGTCGAGGACGAACAGGTTCTCGCTCTCGTGGGCGCGTCCCAGGTCGTCGACGACCGAGTCCGCGCCCGAATCTCCCATTCGGAGCGTTCCGCACATGTGGCCGATCGAAAACTCGTCGAACGTGCGGTGCAGCGAGCGCTTGAAGCCGATCCCGCGCAGGACCGCCTTGAACCGGTCGATGAACTGGCGGTGCACGTCCATGTTGGTCCGGGTGCGATCCAGCACGATGCGGTCGTCTCGAACGAGCACGCGACTCGCCGGGTCCGGCAGGTCTTCCCCGAGGAGGAAGAAATCCGCCGTGTGCCGGCACAGAGCGTTGAGGATGGTGGTGGGCACCCGCGGAACGGAGCCCTTCATGATCTCGCCATGGACTCGGCCGAGCAGCTGGACGTTGCCCATCGCCGTCCCGCCTGCCCCGCCGGGCAGATAGAAGTCGTTGAGACCGAACGTCTTCTGGTAGACGCTGTCGTTCAGGAACTTGTGGTCGAACGCGATCACGGCCGTCTGGTTGTGGCCCATCAAGTGGCGGCCCACGCTGCCCGATCCGTTGGCGAGCCCACCCTCTTCCGAAGCAAGCAGGAGGGCGGCCGACTTCACCGCACCGCATGCCAGCACGACGACCTTGGCGGTCACCTCATGCAGTTCGCCGTTCCTTCGATAGACGACGCCCTGGATGCGCCTGCGGCCCGATGCCGGCACCAGCCGGACGACCTGCGCGCCCTCCTCGATCCTGACGTTGGCGTGGGCGAGCGCCGGCAGCAAAGCGCAGGTTTCCGCGTCCATCTTGCCGCTGCGGGCATCGGGGTAGCCATCCCAGCCGGTCTTTCCGTTGGACAGCCATGTCTCGATGTCCACGCCCAGTGGCAGCGAGTAGGGGTGCAGGCCGACCGTCCGGAATCGCTCGCGAAGCGCCGCCATGGGCGGCTCGTCCGGCACCGGCGGATTGGGCAGGCCTCGTCGGCGCCAGGGCTCCGTGGGATCCTCGGTGGCATCGCCGCACACCCGAAACAGGGCTTCCGCGCGCTCGTACCAGGGCTCGATGTCGGCGTATCGAATCGGCCAGGCAGGAACATCCCCGCCGGGCAGCGCGCGCGCCTCGAAATCGGACTCCCGAAAACGCGCCAGCAGGCCGCCGTAGAACTTGGTGCTGCCACCGAAGGTGGCATGGGTACCGGCCGCATGCGGCCGTCCAGCCGTGTCGTACCACTTCTCCCGAGGCGTGTAGGCGCCCTTCTGAAAGATCGCCTTCGTATCGCGATTGAGCGGCTCCCTCCGGAGTTGCGCGCCCTGCTCGAGGATCAGGATCTCTGCGCCGGACTCGGCCAAGGCGAAGGCTGCGGTGCTGCCGCCCATCCCGGCCCCGATGATCACGACGTCGCTGGTGCTGCGTTTCATGGTGTCCATTGTGCTGGCGCCGCGCGGCGCCGCGCCGACCTGCGATTCGAATGCACGCCCGGCCTGCCGGAGAGGCGATGACAGGCGTCACACGCCGGTGGGCGCGGGAAGTCGATCAGCGCGCGTCGCGCCGTGCAGGAAGCTAGTCGCTGTCTTGTCGTCGACCGCGACCGCTTCCTGATGCGTGGATCCCTTTGCTGGGACAAGCGTTGGTGGATGCCAGATGTGAGGACGGTGCTTCAAGCCGTGGAGGTTCGCGCGGCCGGCACAGCCAATGAAACGATGCTGATCCCGCTGCGGCGACGCAGGTAGTCCAGCAGGCGAAACCGCTGTCTCAGACATGCCGGCCTCGACTGGCGATTGAACCCAGTTGGGTGACCTACAACTCCGGTGCGCAGGCCGTTCCGGCAATACAGGTCAAGATCTGGTCGCCTGACGCAACGCGGCCGAGACGTGCCGGTAGCCGCGAACCTCGTAGCCAATGACGCTGATCGCCGGCGCAACCATCACGACGAGCAGGCAAAAGGCCATGGACAAGCCCGCTGCCGCCAGCAGGGGCGCGGCGACCAGTACCGCCATCGTGATCGCCAGCAACAGCATGTGGAACGGGTGGATCTCGCCGTACAGCACGCCGTAGAGCCAGTAGATCCCGAGCATGTAGGTTCCGACCGGGATCGCGAGCGACAGGACGACAGCAACCGGCCCGATCTGTGCGTGGTGCGCGATGAACAGCGCCGCGACATGCAGGCCGGCACCGGTCGCGGCGATCGCGGCGACGATGGGCATGCCACCGTACGCCCACTTGTAGGCACGCTCGCGACGGGCGTGCAGGATGTCCCCGGCCGAGATGAGGAAGTACTTCCACCACATGCCGAAGGTCAGCCCGAGCCCGGCGACTGCGACGAGCACGGCATCCAGGGTCCATCCCTGGGATTCGACGACGGCGGACAGGGATGCCACCGTGCCGACGACACCTTCGCCCAGCGCAATGATCGCGAGCCCGCCGTATCGCTCGGCGATGTGGTGCGGATGCCAGGGCGTCCCGCCGAGGCGAGTCTCTGCCAGATAGGGGCCGAGCAGTTCGATGAGAAGCAGCACGCTGCCGGCAGCGGCCATCCGTGGAAGGGACAACGGGAACAGGCTGGTCGCCACCCAGCCAAGCTGCGCGATCACGATGGTCCAGATGTAGGCCAGGCATGTCTTGCGATAGCGTGGGCTCTGCCGCGCCGCCCGCAACCACTGGAAGACCATCGCCACGCGCATGACGACGTAGCCCACGACCATCACGCCGTTGTCCAGGCCCTGCCCCACGTCCATCGAGTGGAATACCGCCGGGACGCCCAGCCCCAGGATGGTGGCGCCCACCATCTGCACCATCGTCGCCAGGCGATGAATCCAATCGTCCGTGTCGAACGCCGACGCGAACCACGAGAAGCTGATCCAGGCCCACAACACCGCATACATCGAGAACAGGAATGCGCCGACGGCGGCGGCAACGTGGCCGCGCGCAAGCATGTGGGCGAACTGGTCGGCGGTCTGTCCGATGGCGACGACGAACACCAGGTCGTAGAGCAACTCGAGCGCCGTCGCGGTGCGGCCGCGTTCCTCCGGGTCGCGACCCGTGACGGGACGAACCCGATGCGGGTGAACGGTGCTGGTCGCGTGGCCACTCTCGCTCATGCTGGACTCCCATCGAACCGCCGCGCAATCGATGGACGCTGACGGCGCCCGACGAGCTTACAGCACCCTCTCCACAAGCGAACCGATCGTCAGGTGCCACTCGACGACTTGCCGATGGCGATGCATGCCCTGCGTCGGTCGGCGCCATCGTTGGCGCGACTCCTCGCATTGCTCCCATGGGGCAAGCCGGCTCTCTCCAAAGTGGCGCATGCCTCGCACCGCACTGCCGAAGAATCGACCGATGGTGTTCGCGTACGGCGTCGGCAGCGATCCTCGCCTGCGGGCCGCGGAGCCCTCCGGCTGATCTCATTTCGAGATCACCAGGTCACTATTCATCGTTGGACGCTGATGGAGGCTACGGCGATATTTCGTCTCACCCCGAAGCGAATGCGCTCCCGGTCGATGCTCCTCGGAGCCGGGATCGTCTCTCTCGCTGGCAGGGCAACTTCGTCGCGGAGACGTCATGACTTTCATTCCACTGGCCCGGAATTCCTTGGCAGCCGAAGAGTCCGTCCCCGAGCGGACGAGACCGACGAGCTATGAGTGGAAGGCCGTGGCGCTCATGTCGCTGGGGCTCGGACTGGTCGGCATCGATCGGTTCCTGATCGTGCCCCTGATGCCTCTTCTCATGCGAGACCTGAAGCTCGACTACCAGGACCTGGGGCACATCACCGGCGCGCTCGCCATCGCGTGGGGCGTGTCGGCGCTGTTCACCGGCCGGCTCTCGGACAGGGTCGGCTTCAAGCGGGTTCTCGTGCCCGCGCTCACGGGGTTCTCGATGCTGGCCGGCCTGAGCGGCCTGGCCAGCGGTGTCGGGAGCCTCCTCGTCATCCGCGCCGCGATGGGCCTGGCCGAAGGCGCGTTCGTTCCTGCCAGCATCATCGCCACGATGGATGCCTCGCCGCCGCGGCGACACGGCCTGAACGTCGGCATCCAGCAGATGATGCCCGCGCTGCTGGGGCTGGGGCTGGCTCCGATCGCGGTCACGCAGTTGTTGAAGGTGATGGACTGGCCGTGGATCTTTCTCATGGTGTCCCTCCCCGGCTTTCTCGTCGCCTATCTGTCGCATCGCGTTCTGCGAGTGCCGTCGACGCAGGAGGTGGCGTCGCACAGCGCCACGCGCGACGCGGGCACGCATCGCTGGCAGGAGGTGTTCGGCTATCGAAATGTCCTGCTGGGCATCGTCTGCCAGTTGTGCTGGCTGTGCTGCATCGTCGTCGTCGCCGCGCTCTTTCCGAACTATCTCGTCGACCACCTGCACCTGACCCTGGAGCAGATGGGTTTCGTCCTGTCCTCGATGGGGTTCGGCGGCGCGATCGGCTCGCTCGTCCTGCCGGCGCTGTCCGACCGCATCGGGCGCAAGCCGGTCATGCTGCTCTCGCTGGCCGGCACATTCGCGTCGCTCTGGATCTTCATGAGGACGGGGCCGCAACCCCTGGCACTGTTCCTGTGCCTCCTGGTCGCTCTCGGATGCCTGTACGCCCTGCTGACCTTGACGGTCGGCCCGATCACGGCGGAGTCGGTGCCGGCGACGCTGATGAGCACGGCCTCCGGACTCATCATCGGCATCGGCGAAGTCTTCGGCGGCGGCCTTGCACCCGCGCTGGCAGGCTACCTCGCCAAGCACTTCGGCATCGAGCACGCGGTCGTCCTGCCGCTGTGCGCCTTGGCCCTCGGCGCCCTCGCCGTCCTCGCGCTGAAGGAAACCGCCCCCGTGCGATTGCGCCGAGCGGCGCGCTGACCGGGCTTTCTCGACACCCTCACCAGGAGCGCACCATGCGCCACGAATTCACCCTGCCGACCCCGGCCGTCCCCATCCACGGCAGCGACACGAGCTATCCCGTGCGCCGCATCTACTGCGTCGGGCGCAACTACGCGGCGCACGCGCGCGAGATGGGCTTCGACCCGAGCCGCGAGCCGCCGTTCTTCTTCTGCAAGCCTGCCGACGCCATCGTCAACGTCGCCCCCGGCACGACGGCGGACGTCGACTACCCGCCGATGACCAGCGAGTATCACCACGAGATCGAACTCGTCGTGGCGATCGGGCGCGCGGGATCCGACATCTCCGTCCCCGACGCGCCGGCCCACGTGTTCGGCTACGCCGTGGGCCTGGACATGACCCGGCGCGACCTGCAGCTCGCGCTGCGCGACAAGGGCCGCCCCTGGGAGCTGGGCAAGGCGTTCGATCACTCTGCGCCGATGGGCCCGCTGTACCGGGCCAGCGAGGTCGGGCACATCGACCGCGGGGCGCTGTGGGTGCAGGTCGACGGGCAGGATCGCCAACGCACCGACCTGTCCAAGCTGGTCTGGTCGGTGCCCGAGATCGTGGCCAACCTGTCGACGTACTTCGAGCTCCAGCCGGGGGACCTCATCTTCACCGGGACGCCCGAAGGCGTCGGCCCGGTCCTGCGCGGCCAGACGATGACTGGCGGCATCGATCGACTGGGCGAGTTGAGCGTGAGGGTGCGGTGATCATGGCCCCGGACCTCACGCTGCACGGATTCTTCAACAGTTCCGCGTCGTTTCGCGTGCGCATCGCGCTCGAGCTGAAGGGACTGGCCTGGCGGCATGCGGGCGTCGACTTGCGCAAGGGCAACCAGGACGCGCCCGAGTTTCGACAGCTGAATCCCAACGGACTCGTGCCGACCCTGGAGATCGACGGCCGGCGCCTGACCCAGTCACTGGCCATCATCGACCTGCTCGATCGCCTGGCGCCGGAGCCCAGGCTGCTGCCCACGGATGGCGTCCAGCGAGAGCAGGTGCTCGAGATCGCCTGCCTGATCGCGGCGGACATCCATCCCCTGGACAACCTGCGAGTACTCAAGTACCTCACTTCGACCCTGGCCGTCACCGACGCACAGAAGCGCGCCTGGTACGCCCACTGGATCCACGAAGGGTTCCGCGCACTCGAACGCCTGCTGCCGGATCACGACGGATGGTGCGTGGGCTCGTCGCCCACGCTGGCCGACTGCTGCCTCGTCCCCCAGGTGGCCAACGCGTCGCGGATGGCCGTCGACCTCGACGCCTATCCCCGCATACGGCGCGTCGCGCAGTACTGCAATTCCCATCCGGCGTTCCAACGAGCGGCGCCGAGCGCCCAACCGGACTACGTGGCGGCGTAGCGCGGCCACCTCCCCTGCCATGGACACACGTCTCGTCAATTCCTCCGCGTTCGCCGAACGCGACGCGTACTACAGCCGGATCAAGATCGACAACCTGGCGCCGCTGTGGACACGGCTCAAGTCCCTGGTTCCGCCGGAACCCGCCGTCCTGGGACAGCCGCATCGCTGGCGCTACGAGGAGATCCGCCCGCACGTCTTCGAGTCGGGCGGGCTCATCACGGCCGCGGAGGCGGAGCGCCGCGTACTGATCCTCGAGAACCCCGCGTTCCCGGGCGAGTCCCGCATCACGAACTCGCTCTACGCGGGGCTGCAGCTGCTGTTGCCCGGCGAGATCGCGCCCGCCCATCGCCACACGCAGTCCGCCCTGCGCCTGGTGCTGGAGGGCGGCGGCGCCTACACCGCCGTCGATGGCGAGAAGACGATCATGCAGGAGGGCGATTTTGTCATCACCCCCTCCTGGGCCTGGCACCACCACGGCAACGACAGCGACTCGCCCATCGTCTGGCTGGACGGCCTCGACATCCCGACGGTCGCCTTCTTCAACAGCACGTTCCGCGAAGAACACCATGGCGGTGCCGAGGCGGCGGTGGTCCGGCCGACCGGCGACGCGATGGCCCGCTACGGCAGCGGCCTGTTGCCGCTCGACCACCGGCCTGACGGCCTGAATTCACCCGTCTTCAACTACCCGTTCGCGCGCACGCGCGGCGCGCTGCACGCCCTGGCCCGCGCGGGAGCACCCGATCCGCGGCATGGGCATCTGTTGCGATTCGCGAACCCGGTCGACGGCGGATGGGCCATGCCCACCATCGCCACCATGGTGCGCCTGCTGCCCGCGGGCTTCTCGACGCTGCCCTATCGCTCCAGCGACGCCTGTGTCTTCGTCGCGCTCGAGGGCGACGGTGCCATCACGATCGAAGGCGTCCGCCTGGAATTCGGGCCCAGGGACGTCATCACGGTCCCGAGCTGGCGCTCCTACACGCTGGAGGCCACGCGCGAAGCCGTGCTCTTCTCGTTCTCCGACCGGGTCGCGCAGGAGAAGCTGGGCCTGTTCCGCGAATCGCACGCATGACCCGGATGCCTTCGAGCGGCGGATCGGCACCACCCCAGGCTGCTCCGGCCGCTCCTCGATCCTCTTTCGTTCAACCCTGCTGGAGTAGATCCATGAAACATGCGCGCTTGAAGGTCCCGGGCCGGGAGATGCCGACCTCGGACGCCTTGACGCTGATGCACGTCCCCGCGAAGTTCGACGTCACGAAGTGGCCGTCGGAGGTCGAGGCCTTCCTGCACCGGACGACCCAACCGCTGCACCGGGCGATCCTGAAGAACTACCTGCGCCACCTGCTGCTGGAGGTGTCAGGCTACTGGGACCGGATCATCGTGCCGGAACTGACCGTGGACGAACCGATGTACCGCGTCGGCGATCGTCGCGTGATGCACGTCCTCTCAGGCAAGGACGCGGTCGAGGGCTTCTACCGCGAGACGGCGCGCACCCGCACCAACGTGATGGGCGCGCGCACGATGAACATGGGCGTCGACGACTACGGCGTGACCACCGAGGCCGTCTGGACCCACGTCGTGCCCGGCGCGTTCCTCGACGATCACGACATCGGCGCGGATCCGGGCGCGCACTACCTCATGACGCACCACCTGTTCCAGATCTTCACGTACACGAACGAGCCGCGACCCAAGCTCATCGCGGAGCGCATCTACGACGATCCGGAGAGCTACACCTACGAGAAGCTGGCCCCCGCCGACGTGGTGACGCCGGAGATGGCCCGCGAGCAGCTCGCGCCTTTCCTCGCCCGCGCCACCCTGGACTGAGCGTCGGCAACCGGCACGGCGCCGCGTCCCGACATCGAGGCAGCCGTCCTGCCTCTTTGGGGGCAGGTGCGCGTCTGTCCTGCCACACATACTCGACTGGCGCATCCATCGACACGGCGGATAGCTCCCATCGAGACAAACAGGCTTCTCCGAACGGCGACGAGCCCCACTCTTGATGCATGCGACCCACTCGGATCGCACAACCCCCACAACCAGGAGTCTCCAATGTCCAAGGTCCTCGTTCTCTACTACTCGTCGTACGGCCACATCGAGCAGATGGCCCAGGCCATCGCCGAAGGCGCTCGTAGCGCCGGCGCCACCGTCGACATCAAGCGCGTGCCCGAGACGGTGCCCACCGAAGTCGCCAAGGGCGCCCACTTCAAGCTGGAACAGGCCGCGCCCGTGGCGGCCGTGGCCGATCTCGAGCACTACGACGCCATCATCGTCGGCACGCCGACGCGCTACGGCCGCATGGCGTCCCAGATGGCGGCCTTCCTCGACCAGACGGGCGGCCTGTGGATGAAGGGCGCGCTCAATGGCAAGGTCGGTGCGGCGTTCACGTCCACCGCGACGCAGCACGGCGGCCAGGAGGCGACGCTGTTCTCCGTCATCACGAACCTGCTGCACCTGGGCATGACCATCGTCGGCCTGCCGTACAGCCACCAAGGCCAGATGAGCATGACCGAGATCGTCGGCGGCGCACCCTACGGCGCCACGACGATCGCCGGCGGCGACGGGTCGCGCCAGCCGAGCGCGATCGATCTCGCCGGCGCGCGCCACCAGGGCGAACTGGTCGCCAAGACGGCCGCCAAGCTCTTCGGCTGACACCCAACGACGCCGGCCCCGCTTTCCTCGGGCGGGCATTTCCGTCAAGACACGAGCTCGTCGCCTGGCGAGCCGCGGGGACGACTCGTCCCCGAAACACCTCACCAATCAGGACAAGACCATGACCAACATCAGCGAAGCGGCCAAGGCCGTGATCCGCCGCAACACCGACGAAGTCCAGGGCGGCGGCAACTGGGCGCTGTTCGATGAACTGTTCGACGACAAGTTCCTCGACCACACACCGCAACCGAACTGCACCCCCGACAAGCCCGGCGCGCTGGGCCTGTACAAGAAGCTGCGCGCGGCGTTCCCCGACTTCCGCGCGGAGATCCACTGGCAACGCGCCGACGGCGACGTCATCACGACGTACAAGACCTACCACGGCACGCACCAGGGCGACTTCCTCGGCGTTGCGGCCACCGGCCGGAAGATCCGGTTCGAGACCGTCGACGCCATGCGCGTGCGCAACGGCAAGATCACCGAGCACTGGGGAGTCGCCAATCTCTTCTCCGTGCTGCAGCAGCTGGGCGCCTGGCCCACTGGCGCGAAAGCCTGAACCCGCAGCAGGAGAATCCATCATGAGCAATGTTCTCGAGGGCAAGGTGGTCGTCGTCACCGGCGCGGCCAGCGGCATCGGGCGCGCTGTCGCGATCTCGGCAGCGCAGCATGGCGCGAAGGCCGTCATCGTCTCCGACATCGGCGACGCGCCGCGCGAAGGTGGCACGAAGGCCACCACGGAAATCGAGTCGCTCGGCGTACCCGTGCGCTTCGTCCGCGCCGACGTGAGCCGGCGCCAGGACAACGACGCCCTGATCGAGGCCGCAGCGGAATTCGGCGGCGTCGACGTCATGGTTTGCAATGCTGGCATCACGGCCAAGGCCGACGGGTTCGACGTCACCGAGGAGGACTTCCATCGGCTGATGTCGGTGAACCTGGACGGCACGTTGTTCGGCGCGCAGGCCGCGGCGCGCCAGATGAAGGCCAACGGCAAGGCCGGCAGCATCGTGCTGATGGCCAGCATGGGCGGCATCGTCGGTGCGGGCATGACCGTGGCCTATTCGACCAGCAAGGGCGGCGTCGTCCTCATGGCCAAGGCAATGGCCGATGCGCTGGGCCCGGACGGCATCCGCGTGAATGCGGTCTGCCCCGGCACCATCGACACGCACCTGCTGCGCACCAACCCCGGCATCGCCGCGGCGACCGAAGGCTTCCGCCAGCGCACGCCGTTGCGCCGACTGGGCAAGCCCTCCGAGATCGGCGATGCCGTCGCCTGGCTGGGATCCGACATGTCCAGCTACGTCACGGGCATCTCGCTGCTCGTCGATGGTGGGCTGCTGTCGGTCATCTGACCTGGGTGCCCCCGGGGGATGCTCGACATCGGCTCGAAGCATCCTGACCGGCTCGATGACTTGAACGTCGCCAGCGCGAGGGGCCGCAGCAATCGCCGCCGAAGCAAGTCATCGTTCGCCTGCCGGCAAAGGTCCCAGGGCGTCTTTCGCAGCGTGGCATGTCCGCACGGACAGCACGCGACAACAAGGAGCCGGGCCGTGGATCGCGTCGAGGACATCAACGACATGTACTACTTCGCCAAGGTCGTCGACCATGGCGGCTTCACATCGGCGGCGAAGGCGCTGGGCGTGCCGGTGTCGTCGCTCAGCCGGCGCGTCTCGGGACTCGAGGCCCAGCTGGGCGTGCGCCTGCTCAATCGTTCGACGCGTGGCATCTCGATGTCGGAGGCCGGCCAGACGTTCTATCGTCATTGCGTCGCGGTCGTCGCCGAGGCCTTCGCCGCGAAGGAGGCGATGGATCAGACCCGGGCAGAGCCGCACGGCCTGGTGCGCCTCAGCTGCCCGATCCAGCTCCTGCAGGTCGATGTCGGCGCCGTGATCGGCCGCTACATGCGCGACCATCCGCTGGTGCGTATCTCGGTGGATGCGACCAACCGCAGCGTCAACGTCGTGGACGAGGGCTTCGATCTGGCATTGAGAGTGCGCATGCCCCCTCTCGGCGACTCGGACCTGGTGGTCCGAACCCTGGTCGAGGCGGAGTTGATCCTGGTCGGGAGTGCGTGGCTGTTCGCCCAGCATGAACGCCCCGCGACCCTCGATGCCGTCACGCGATTGCCGACGTTGAGCTGGGCGCATGGCGGCGATCGCCAGATCTGGCAGTTCGTCCAGCCGGATGGACAGGTGCTGCGCCTGTCCCACCTGCCACGCCTGCTCACCGACGACATGCACACGCTCCATCACGCGGCGCTCGAAGGTCTCGGACTGGCCTACCTGCCACGCTCCATGGTCGCCGCCGACCTGGCGGCAGGCCGCCTCGAGCAGGTGCTGCCCGAGCTGACGCTGCCTCAGATCGTGCATGCGGTCTATCCTTCGCGGCGGGGCCTGGTGCCGGCCGTTCGCGGGCTGATCGATGCGCTTGCGGCGCACTTCGAGGCCGACCCGGGTGGGCATCGGCGGCCCGCGCGCCACGAGCAAGGATGACTGGCGGGACGCCGCGGCTGCGCGACGATTCGCTCAGGGAATGAGGACGATCGTGCCCGACTTGCGACGCTCGGCGATGTCGCGATGCGCCTGCGCCGCCCTCGCGAGCGGATAGCGTGTCACATCGATGTTCCCGAAGACGCCCTGGCGATAGGCGTCGAAGACCGCCGCGGTGGCCTTCTCGATGGACGGCTGCGCGTATTGCGCCATCGGTCCGCCGACCACGCGGACGCCGCGCGCCGCCAGGCCGGCCTGATCGACGTCGGGCTGGCCGGAAGCAGCGCCGATGGTGACGATCTTGCCGCCATCGCGCACGACGGCCGCCGTGGCGGCGAAGGTCGCCCTGCCGATGAACTCGTAGGCGACATCGACGCCTTGGGGAGCCAGGCAATGGATCTGCTCGGCGAGGTCCGCATCACCGGACAGCAGGGCGTGATCGACGCCCGTGGAGATGGCCTCGCGCTTCGCTTCGGACCCGGCCGTACCGATGACGATCGCGCCGAGCGCCCTGGCCCAACGGGCGATCAAGGTGCCGACGCTGCTGGAGGCGCCCTGCACCAGCACGATCTCACCGCGCTTGAGTTGGTGGAATCCGTTGAGCCCGGCCCAGGCCGTCAGACCCTTGGTCAGCACCGTGACGACCTCTTCCGAGGACAGGTCGTCCGGCGTCTTCAGCAGCGCGGAGGCGTCGATCAGCCGTTCGGCCGCGTAGCTGCCGGGGGCCAGGAAATAGGCGGCGCGGTCGCCGACGCGAAGGTTCTTCACGCCGGGGCCGATGGCGTCGACCACGCCGGCACCTTCGACGCCGGCGACCGACGGCAGCGGCGCCGGGAAGATGCCTTGACGGAAGGCCGTGTCGATGAAGTTGACGCCGACGGCCTCCTGGCGCAGGCGTACCTGGCCCGGGCCGGGCTCGCCGACGCGGTCGTCCTCGACCTGGAGGACGTCGGGGCCGCCGTACTTGTGGAAGCGGATGGTGGTGCTCATGTCGTTGGTTCTTTCCGTTGGATGTCGATGTCGATTCAGAGCTCGAAGCCGCCGATGGTCATGCCGCCGTCGACGACGAGCATCTGTCCCATCACGTAGCTCGCGGCGTCGGAGGCGAGCCAGACGGCGGCAGCGGCGATCTCGCTGGGCTGCCCGCCGCGCTTGGCGGGAATGGCGGTGGTGGCCAGCTTGGCGAAGCTTGGGTTCTGCGCGCTGGCGACCTGCACCATCGGCGTCTCCGTCCAGCCCGGCGCCAACGCGTTGATGCGGACGCGATGCGCCGCGTTCTCCATCGCCGCGACGCGCGTCAAGCCGTGCACGCCGTGCTTGGACGCCGCGTACGCGCTCATGCCGCCCGGGCCGGTCAGGGCGGCCACGGAGGCGGTGTTGACGATCGCGCCGCCGCCACTCTTCTTGATGAGCGGCAGTTGGTACTTCATGCCGAGGAACACGCTGCGCAGGTTCACCGCGATGACCTTGTCGAAGTCGGCGGTCGGATAGTCCTCGAGCCGATGCGCCTGGCCCGTGATGCCCGCGTTGTTGAGGGCGACGTCGAGGCGGCCGGACCTTGTGGCGATGTGCTCGACAAGTGTCGCCACCTCACGTTCCGCCGAGACATCGACGCGCATGGCCTCGGCGTTGCCCCCCTGCTTCGTGATGAGGGCTCGCGTCTCGATGACCGCCTGTTCATTCAGATCGACGCCATAGACCAGCGCGCCCCGCGCGGCGAATGCCAGTGCGGCCTCGCGTCCGATGCCGGATCCGGCGCCCGTGACAAGGACGACCTTGCCGTTGAATTCGTCGTTGCTCATGCAGTTTCTCCCGTGGATTGCGTGACCAGAGAGTAGGTACCGCCATGGCACCTCACAAGCCTCAATTTCTCGATGCGATCCATCGGAGAAGCGGATGGACGCGAGAGGTCACCGCACACAGCTACGCGTGCATGCGCGCCGCGTCGAGCGCCTGGCTTCTCGATGTCATGAGCGGATTCCCGTCGACGATTCCCCGTCGACTGGCAACGACGACGGCCTCGGTCCGACTGCCGACATCCAGCTTGGACAGGATCGCCTTGACGTGGGTCTTGACCGTCCCGACGGCGATTCCCAGCTCGTTGGCGATGCTCTTGTTGCACCATCCATCCGACAGGAACGACAGGATCTCCTGTTCTCGCAAGGTCAACGACTCGGCGTAGAGGTGGGCCGCGATCCTGGCGGCGACCGAGCTCGTCACGTGGTGGTCGCCCAGGAAGACGCGCCTGACGGCCGTCGAGAGTTCGTCGGGCTCGACGCTCAGCAGGAGCAGTCCCATGACGCCGTTCCGCAGCGCGGTGCGCGCGGTCAGGTCGCCGAATGCGGGCGCGATGACGATCAGCCGGATCCCGAGTCGCAAGTGCGTCTGCGCCATCAATTGCTCGGCGACGGCAGGACTCACGATCGCGACGCGAGCGTCCGCACCGGTTCGCGACCTCATGTAGTCCGCCGGGCAGGCGGCCTCCAGGGATGCCCTGGAGCCCGGCAGGCGATCGAGCATGCCGGCCACGCCGGCGCGGATCACGGCGCACTCGTGGACCACGTCGACATCGATCGAGTACGGCGCGTTTCTCATGCTTCTGGCTCCATGGAGGATGAGGGGCTGCCCCGGTTCGTCGCCCGGTGGCCCGGCCGGGCATCGGCATCTCGCGGGAAGATCCGTCGCGGGCACCGAGCGTCGAAAACGAGATGAGTGTCCGGCCGGCGCACGTCCAATGCATGTCCGCACATCCAGCGTCTGTGTCAACCGTCATCAACCGGCGACGCCTGTCGCTGGCCGACCGCAGCGCTGCCGGAGCGCGCAGAATGGGACGCTCATGACGGCACGGCGCATCGACGCATCGGCTCCGCGTCGTACCTCTTCCACTTTGGAAAAAGCGCCGACGCATGCCTCGTCCAGATTCCGACGACTCGATCACCGATCAAGGCATGCCGGCTCGAGCCGGCAACGGCTCGGAGAGCCTGCGTACCGCTGACTCCGCGCGCGACGTCCTTGATGCCCAGCGCATGGAGGACCTTCGCGCGTCCGAGGAGCGCTACGCGCTGGCCGTCGCGGGATCCAGCGATGGTATCTGGGACTGGAACATGGTCACCAACGAGCTGTTCCTGTCGGAGCGCTCGCAGCGACTCTACGGATTGGAGCCGGGCGAGGCCCTGAGACCGATGGCGGCATGGCTCGAGGTGGTCAAGATCCATCCGGACGACATGCAGAACCAGATCGCACTCGTCACCCAGTTCATGGAGGGCGCACCGCCGTATGACGCGCAATGGCGCATCCTGCACCCGGACGGCATCCACCGGTGGGTGCGGGTGCGCGGCCTGTGCGTTCGTGATGAACGGGGTCGCCCCATCCGCGGCGCGGGATCGGTCAGCGACATCGATCAATTGGTGCGCGCCGAGGCCGCGCTCATGCAGTCACGGCGACTGGAGGCCATCGGCACGCTGGCCGGCGGCATCGCGCACGACTTCAACAACCTGCTGGCAGCCATCCTGGGATACGGGGAGATGGCCCTGGCCGATTCGCGGCGCGGGAGCAGGCTGCGCCGCAACCTCGAGAACATCGTCGTCGCGGGCCGACGCGGCCGTGCCCTCGTCGACCAGATCCTGGCCTTCAGCCGCACCGGAATCGCATCCAACGGGCCGGTCGAGCTCGGTGCCGTCGTCCGGGAAGTCGTCGAACTGCTGTCTTCGACGCTTCCAGCCGGGGTTCGCATCGAGATGCGGATCGACGCGGAATCCGCCGTGGCGCAAGGCAATGTCACCCAGTTCCACCAGGTGTTGATGAACCTTGCAACCAACGCCATCCAGGCCATGCCGTCCGGCGGGGTCTTGCGCATCGCCCTGACCATCCTGGCCTTCGAGGAGCCGAAAACCTGCTTCACCTCCACGCTGCCGCGCGGAAGCTACGTGGGCCTGTCCGTGGCAGACGACGGCATCGGCATCGCCCCGGAGTTCCTGGACCGGATCTTCGATCCCTACTTCACGACGAAGGAGGTGGGCGCGGGGACGGGGCTCGGACTGTCGCTTGTCCATGGGATCGTGACCGGTGCCAGTGGAGCAATCGACGTCGCTTCCCGTCCTGACGGGGGCACCACCTTCTCGATCTACCTGCCCCGCGTGCGAACCGAGATCTGCGACGACGCGCTGGAGGCCCTGCCGATACCACGCGGCAACCACCAGCAGGTCCTGGTGGTCGACGATGAGCCGTCCCTTGTCACGCTGCTCTGCGAGACCCTGGTGGGACTCGGCTACGTTCCGGTCGGATTCACGTCGAGCACGGAGGCCCTCGCTGCCTTTCGTGCGCATCCCGAGCGCTACGACGCCATCATCACGGACGCGCGCATGCCGGAGCTGTCCGGCAGCGCGTTCATCCGTGCCCTGCGTTCGACTCGCAAGGACATTCCCGTCCTCATGATGAGCGGCTTCATCGATGATCCGGGCATCGCGCACGATGAGGACAGCGCGGCGGCCGCACTGCTCAGCAAGCCTGTCTCGACCCGGGATCTGGCGACCCATCTCTCGCGCATCCTGGGCGTGCCCGCTTCGACGGCGCGCCGAGCTGCACGCGTGTCGCCGAGAAGGATCCGGCAGGCTTAGCAGTTGGCCGCCTCGGCTATTCGGCGCAGTGGCTCTCGAATCGAGACAGCAGGAAGGATGCGGCCGGTCCCAGCGGCGTGTCGGCGCGATAGATGCCGAAGAACCGGTAGGCCCCGCCCTTGACGTCCGGCAGCTTGAGCCTGACGAGCCGGCCCTTCTTGAGGTCCTGCGCGACGAGCGGCAGGGGCATGTGACCCCAGCCGATGCCATCGAGAAGGAGCGCGTGCTTGGTCCCGAGGTCGGCAACGCGCCACGTGTGCGTGCCGAAGACGCCCAGGTCGCTGCCCTGCGTACGCATCGACCGATCGGTCAGTACGAGCTGGACATGGCTCCTGCCCGCGCCGGGCGAATTCGACGGCGCCAGGGCCAGCGGGTGACCAGGCGCGGCGACGGGAATCAGTTGGACGGATCCGAGGTCGATGCGCTCGATGCCATCCACGGAGACATCCGGCGGACCGCAGACGGCGATGTTCGCCGCCCGGTCCAGCATGAGCTGCATGACCGCGCCGAGCGCTTCGCTGCGCAGATGCAGGGCGACCGTCGGGAAGCGCTCGTGGAACGCACGGATCGCATCGCTGATGCGCTGCTGGGGCAGCATCACGTCGAGCACGACACGGAGCTCGGCCTCGACGCCCTCCTGCAGGCTTCGCACCTTTGCACGAAGGCCATCGATCCCGTGTGCAACGACACGGACTTCGGCCAGCACGCTCCGCCCGGCCTGCGTCAGCTGGGGCTTGCGTGTCGTCTCCCGATTGAACAGGACGACGCCCAACTCGGCTTCAAGATTGGCGATCGTGTAACTGACCACCGACGTCGATCGCCCCAGGCGGCGCGCAGCCCCAGCGAAGCTGCTGGCATCCACGACTGCGAGGAAGACCCGCAGCTGGTCGAGGGTCGGGGTTCCTGGATGGCTCATCTTGTTTGTCCGGCAAGACCGCGGAGACTCTGGGAAGGCTGCGCTGCGTCGCAGGCAGATCATGGCGCCAGCTTATCGAGTTTCTCGAACGAATCGACCCATCCTTTCCGTCGATCTGGAAATATGATCACAGAGGGCCGGGAATGGAATCGCGTCCGGCCACGGGGCTCTCGTGCGATCGGGCCCGTGCGTGCGCGAACCGAACAAGGAACCGACGAGTCGACATGCCGTATCAACAAGCGCAGATCCATGACACCGCCACCACGGCACCGCATGTCCTCGTGGTCGACGACGACGCCACCATTCGCAAGATGGTGTCCGACTTCCTCGTCGAGTACGACATGCGCGTGACGGCGGTGTCCAGCGGCCGGGAGATTCCGGAGTTGCTCGAGCGCGGCGCGGTGGACCTGATCGTTCTCGACCTGCGCCTGCCGGGCGAGGACGGGTTGACCATCGCCCAGCATCTGCGGGCGACATCGACCATTCCCATCATCATCCTGACCGGGCGCACGGACGAGTCGGACCGCGTCATGGGCCTGGAGCTTGGCGCGGACGACTACCTGACCAAGCCCTTCTCGCCACGCGAACTGCTCGCGCGCATTCGCGCACTGCTGCGCCGCGCTCGCATGCGCCTGTCTGCAGCGGATGCGGTGGAAGGCATCCGCGGCTATCGCTTCGCGGGCTGGCAGATGAACGTGCGCCTGCGCGAGCTGACGAGTCCGCAAGGTCGGTCGGTGCCGCTGTCCATCGGCGAGTACAACCTGCTGGTCGCGTTCCTGGTGGCGCCGCAACGGATCCTGGGCCGGGAGCAACTGCTCGATCTCTCGCGCGTTCACAACGCCGAGGTCTTCGAGCGTTCCGTCGACGTGCAGGTGGGCCGCCTGCGCAAGAAGATCGAGATGGACGTGGCCAAGCCACGGCTCATCGTCACGGAGCGGGGCGCCGGCTACCGCTTCGCGGTGCCTGTCGAGGTGGTGCCGGTCTAGCCTCGAGCGACGCACGCGGCTCGAGTTCGCCGGGGCTTCGCGCGGCCTCAGCCGCGCAGGACGAATCGGTCCGCGCGGGCCGCTGCGCGCACCGCCTCAAGGTTCTCGTCGATCACGGCGACGGGCGGGCGTCCGTCCAGCCATCCATTGGGCTCGACGAACCAGCCGCACAGGTCCAACTCGTCGCAGACGGGCCGGAGTTCCTCGGCGACGCGCTGCACGTCGACGCGCGGCCCCAGCGGGCCGTCGCCGACGGCCTGCAGCTGGAACATGGGCATCCACGCGGCGCCGCGCCAGGACAACCAGACGACCTCGCCGCTTCGGATCCATCCCGAGAGCACTGCGTCGCTCGCAGGCAGGCGCCTGGACATGAGCAGGGCGATTCCCGTCGACGATGCGAGCCCGCCGTGGCTCCGATACCGGCCGAGCAGATCGAGAAAGAGCGTGTCCGGCGTGGCGGGCAGACGAGGGCGGCAGAGCGAGGAGGAACTTCCGGGATTCGCCTGAGCTGGCGTCTCTAGACCTGGTTGCATCATCGCCGTCCCTCGAGTCCACGCTGTGAAGCATCGAGTGAACTGCGCCGTCGTCAGACCGCATAGCCTCCAATGGGCCTTGCCTCCTCGCTCCAAAGAGGCAGATGCGTGGCCGGTCGGCGGAACACCGCGTCGCCGCCGATCAGGTGTGGCCTTGCTTCAGGTGTTCGATGAACCAGCGCCCTGCGGGCCCAGGCGGCTCGTCCTTGCGATAGACCGCGAACATCGCCAAGGGCGGCGTTTCGGGCTGGTAGTTCTCCGGGTGGATACGCACGAGGTCGCCAGCGTCGAGGTCGGCCTGGACCATCGCGACCGGCATGTGACCCCAGCCGAACCCGGCGCGCAGGAACGCATGCTTCGCGCCGAGATCCGCAAGCCGCCAGGTCAACGGCGACAGGACGCCGTAGTTGCGCCCGTCCGTGAGCGATGTCCGATCCGTCAACACCAGTTGGACGTGCCGCGCCAGTTCACGAAGCCCGATGACCCCGCGGTGCGCCGCAAGCGGGTGGGCTGGTGAAGCGACCGTGGTCATCGGCACATCGAGCAGCTTTTCAGCATCCATGCCTTCCGGGATCGCGGGCATGGACCCGATGACCCCGATCCGACAGACGCGATCGATCACGGGTTGAACGACCGCCCCCAGGGCCTCGACATACAGCCTCAGCGGCGTGTGCCTGAAGGCCTCGCGGAACGATCCGACCGCGACGGTCAGCGATGCCATGGGATACATCACGTCGACCGACACGGAGAGCTCGGGCTCCAGTCCCTCGGCCAGTATCCGGGCCCGGGCCTTGAAGTCGTCCATGCCATTGACGACGGTCCTCGCCTCGGCCAGCAACGCTCGTCCCGCGTCGGTCAACTGCGGGTAGCGGTTCGTGCGATCGAACAACGCCACGCCGATCTGGCCTTCGAGATTGGCCAAGGTCTGGCTCACGACCGATTGGGCTCGCCTCAACTTCCGGCCCGCGGCGGAGAAGCTTCCCTCGTCGGCGGCCGCAATGAACGTTCGCAGTTGATCGGTCGATACGCCGTCCAGCATCCATCGCTCCGGTAGATGGTTCTCATCGAAACATATAGGCTTCCGCAGAGCATGTCCAGCTTCTAACCTTCAGGCTCATCGCACCCCAGAAGGAAGCTCAAGTGACATCAGACCGATCCGTCTTCGACGGCGAATCGCTGCATGCACCGTCGGCTCGCAAGCCGCGGAGCGCTCGGCAACCGACGTCGGAACCCGAAGCCGCCAGACAGGTCGTCGCGCGGACCAGCGGTCGCACCCACGGCCCTGTGACGCGGCTCGTCAGCCCTGGCGACATCGGCGAATCGATCAAGCCGTTCGTCTTCCTGGATCACTTCGAGTTCACGCCGGCGGGCCGCCCGATGTTCCCGATGCATCCCCACTCCGGCATCGCGACGCTGACCGTGCTGCTGTCCGGGAACATGCGCTACGAGGACACCACCGGCGAGTCTGGCGAACTCGCTGCCGGCAGCCTGGAATGGCTCCAGGCCGGCAATGGGGTCTGGCACGACGCCAGTCCCGTCGGCACGGAGCGCTTCCATGGCTACCAGGTCTGGGTCGCCCTGCCGCCGACGCTCGAGAACGCCGAGCCTCGGAGCCAGTACCTGCCGCCGGCCGAGGTTCCTCGATCGGGCGCGGCTCGCGTCGTGCTCGGACACCATGACGGCCTGGCGAGCCCCGTGGCCGCGCCGGAAGGACTCAGCCTGCTGCACGTCCATCTGTCTTCCGGCCAGCGCTGGCGCTACACGCCGCCGACGGGTCACCTGGTCGCCTGGGCCCACGTCAATCGCGGTTCGCTCTCCGTCGCCGGGACACGGCTCCGCAACGAGCTGGTCGTCTTCAGCGAGTCGAACGCCCCGCTCGACTTCGCGGCGGAGGGCGAGACGGACTTCATCGTCGCGTCGGCCGTCAAGCATCCGCACGACCTCGTCCTCGGCCACTACTCCGTGCACACGAGCGCCAGCGCGCTCCAGCGCGGCGAGGCCGAGATCGCCCGCATCGGGCAGACGCTGCGCACCAGCCGTCGCGCCGCCTAGGCGCGCTTCCGAATCTTCACTTTCTCAACCACCACGTTCATCTCGAAGGAGCATCACCATGACGACCACCACGACCGCCACCCAGAACGACTCGGCCCTTCCTCTTCTCGGACGCGTCCTGATCGCGACGATCTTCCTCGTCAGCGCGTTCGGCAAACTGAGCGCGCCGGCGGCGACGCAAGGCTACATCGCATCCGTCGGACTGCCCTTCCCGCTGCTCTCGTACCTCGGCGCCCTGGCCATCGAACTCGGCGGCGGACTGATGCTGGTCCTCGGCTACCGCACCCGCCTGGCATCGCTGGGACTCGCGGTGTTCTCGATCATCTCGGCCATCGTGTTCCACCACGCACTCGGCGACCAGAACCAGATGTTCCACTTCCTGAAGAACATCGCGATGGCCGGCGGCCTCCTGCAGATCGTCACGTTCGGCCCCGGCGCCTTCAGCCTCGACGCGCGCCGCCAGGCGACGCCGGCCGTCGGCTTCGCGGTCTGAGCCGCCGGGTTCGACGCCACCTGAAGCGGCGCTGCGAGCAGCGCCGCGTTTTCCTTGGTACCTGCCCCAGGTATCCAACCGTCCGGCCATCTACCCCCAAAGGGAGAGCCGGTGCGGATCGCCCGCCACCAGAATTGGCTGTTCAGAGGTTCGCCGAGAGCTCGGCATTCACCGGGCATCCCCAGCCTGTTTCCATGGACTTGCGTCGCCTGCGCTACTTCTGTGCCGTCGCGGAAGAGTTGCACTTCGGACGTGCCGCCGAACGCATGCACGTCGTGCAATCGGCCGTGAGCCAACAACTGAAGCTGCTCGAGCAGGAGCTCGGCTTCTCGTTGCTGCAGCGGTCCCGGCAAGGCGTGAAGCTGACGTTGCAGGGCTCGGTCTTCCTGCCCGAGGCCCGCGCCATCCTCTCGCGTGTCGAGGCCGGGATGCAGCGCGTGCGCGCGCTGGCGGACGGCCTGGTCGGCAGGCTCGTGATCGGCTTCGTGGACAACGTCCTCTGGTCGACGCTGCCGCCGCTGCTCCGCGAGTTCCGAGCGAAGCGTCCGATGGTCGAACTGATCCTCAAGCCCATGGATCGCGTGGCGCAGACAGAAGCGCTGCACGCATCGACGATCGACATCGGCATCCTGCCGTCGCCGCCTCCCGGCCAGGGAATGGCGACGTCGCTTCTCGTGGGCGCCCCGCTGCTCGCCGCGCTCCCCGAGTCGCATCCCCTGGCAGCCCGGGAGCACCTCGCCCTGGCGGAACTGGCCGAGGAGCCCTTCGTCCTGTTCCCGCCAACCATGCGCAGCCGGATCCTGGATCTCATCGTCGCCGCGTGCGCCGAAGCGGGCTTCGCTCCGCGCGTCGCGCAGGAGGCTGAGCAGATGCACACGCTGCTGGCACTGGTGAGTGCGGAGCTCGGCGTGACGCTGGTCCCCGAGTGGGTGGCCCGCGCGCATCCGGCAGGCGTCACCTATGTCCCGATCGAGGACAGGATGCCGCCGTATGAATTGCTTCTTGCCTGGCGATCCGATTCGCTCAACCCGGCCATCGCGGTCTTCAGGACGGTTGCAGAGGCAACGATGCAGCGAGCGGATCGCATCTCGGTCGATCCAGCTCGAACGGCAGGCCTGGATCGACGCTCCTAGGAACATCCCCGCAGCCAGGGTGGAGAAGCGCGAACTCGGCGGCGAGTGGATGGCCAATGACGTCCGCCGCGGCGACTTCTTCCTGACGACATCGCCGAGGCCGTACGAACTGCGCTGGAAGACCCTCGGACCCGAACCATTCTGCGTGCTCCACCTCTACCTGGGCCTGCCTGATGCTGCGCTTCACGCCCATGCAGATGCCGTGCGACGCCCTTCGCGGGCCTACGTGTTCGAAGGAGTTCCGCAGAGGGCGCACCGCCTGAGGCGAGGTGCCGCCGTCCGGAATCGGTGCCGGCTGCGGGAATTGAGTGATCTACCAGCAGGGTTCCTGAGTTGTCGATGAAGCGACGAGTCGCCGGTAACCTAAGCCGGCAGGCCCAGCATGTGGCCCATGAGAACCTGCTTCGCCTTGAGGTAGGCGGCGTTCTCGTCGTGGATCGAGGAGACCAGCGGCACGCGCTCCACGATGCGAAGACCGTAGTCGGAGATGCCGTCGTATTTCTGCTGGTTGTTCGTCATGAGGCGCATGGCGCGCACGCCGAGGTCGCGCAGCATCTGGGCCCCGACGGCGTAGTCGCGGCTGTCGACGGGCAGTCCGAGGCGGACGTTCGCTTCGACGGTGTCCGCCCCCTGATCCTGGAGCGCGTAGGCCCGCAACTTGTCCAGCAGGCCGATGCCGCGTCCCTCATGGCCGCGCAGGTAGACGATGACGCCGCGACCCTCTTCCGCGACGCGCCGCATGGCGTCGTCGAGCTGCGGCTTGCAGTCGCAGCGCAGGGAGCCGAAGACTTCGCTGGTCAGGCACTCCGAGTGCACACGCACGAGGACGTCGCGGCCGTCGGAGACGTCGCCCATCACGAGCGCCAGCTGCTCGCGGCCGCTGGTGGTTTCGCGGTAGCCATGCAGTGTGAAGACGCCGAACGGCGTGGGCATGCGCGCGCTGGTCACGCGTTCGACGATGCGCTCGGTGCGCCTGCGGTAGGCGATCAGGTCCTTGATCGTGATGAGCGGCAGGCCATGCTCGCGCGCGAAGCGTTCGAGCTGCGGACGCCGCGCCATCGAACCGTCGTCGTTGACGATCTCCACCAGTGCGCCGCCCGGGCGCAGGCCTGCCAGGCGCGTGAGGTCGACGGCCGCCTCGGTGTGTCCCGCACGGGCGAGCACGCCGCCAGGAACAGCTCGGAGCGGAAAGACGTGGCCGGGCCGGTTGAAGTCGCCCTTTCCGACCCACGGATCGACCAGCGCGCGAAGCGTCGCGGCGCGATCGGCAGCGGAGATGCCGGTGGTCGTGCCGTGCCGGTAGTCCACGGTCACCGTGTAGGCGGTCGACATGGAATCGGTGTTGCGCGCCACCATGAGCGGAAGATCCAACTGGTCCAGGCGTGCCCCCGGCAGGCCGGCGCAGATGACGCCGCTGCTGTAGCGGACCATGAAGGCGAGGCGCTCCGGCGTGGCGTGTTCCGCGGCCAGGATCAGGTCCCCTTCGTTCTCCCGGTCCTCGTCGTCGACGACGACGACCATGGAACCTTGCGCCATCGCGGCAAGGGCGTCTTCGATGCGATCTGCCTTCATGCTCTGTCTCCTGGACTTGCGTCGATTGAGGTGCGATGCCATCTGCACAGCGGCATCGCGAGTGTCGAAACTCTATGGGCGGCCCCTGTGGGCGACTAGACGGCTGCGCTGGATTTCAGTCATCCGCCGCGATCACCAATCACTGGAAGCTGACGGGTTCCGGCCCGCTCGTGGTCGCGATGAGGCCCGTCGAAACGATCTTGGCCTTGGCGAACTCGATGAAGGCGCTCACGGCGCGCGGCAGCTGGCGCCGGCTGAGGTAGACGAGGTAGATGTCCATTCCCTTGACGCCG
>FTCZ01000938.1_pt1 | contig 25592 bp, 22 predicted proteins | sample 1658871 | NCBI WGS metagenome assembly FTCZ01 (sample SAMEA3914864, study PRJEB12502) | metagenome | biome: forest; material: soil | place: USA | collected 2012-03-12 | depth 0.3 m | reverse complement strand
GTTCTCGGCGGCGCGAATCCGTAACTGCCGTTTCAGTTTGTCGTCGATTCCGCGGATCAGGAGGGTGGCCATGGTGTGGGAGAATCTAGGCGCCGGACGCTCCGATATCAATGATATCATTGATATCGGCAGGTGGCGCGGATTCTGAGACAACAGGCCATAAGTGCAAGCGGGTCAGCGTTTTAGATGTCTCAGGATGTTGGGATTCGGGCCGGATATTTCAGCCGGAGATGGTGACCGTCTCGTCGATGTGCGCAAGCCTCCCCAAGCAGTGCCTACGCTTCGGCCTTCGGCCGAGCGGCGCGAGCGCGCCTAGCTTCACGGCACTGCCTCTACTTTGACGCATGGCGTCAAAGTAGATCGGCCACGGCCTTGCGATAGCGTGTGATTGCTTTGAGGTGATCGTCGTAGGTCTTGCCGTCGATGCGCTGGTGGATGGCGCTCGAGAAGGTCGTGTGCGCGGTGATATGCGTGGCGCCCGCCTTCTTCCAGAAGGCGAGGTCGCGGCGCCAGTCCTCCTCGCTGCCCTTGCCGACCGAGATCCAGACGTCGATGCCGACGTCGGCCGGCTTGCGGCCCGCCGCCGTGATCATGCCGCGCAGCCTGTCGAAGATCGCGAGCACCTCGTCGCCCGGCGGCCAGCGGTTGGGAATGAAGCCGTCGCCGTACTTGGCCACGCGCTCGAGGGTCTGTTCGGCGTGGCCGCCGAACCACACCGGCACCTTGCCCGACTTGGGTCGCGGATTGATGCCGCCGTCGGTCAGCTCGTGGAACTTGCCCTTGAAGGTGATCGTGGGTGAAGCCCACAGCGCCTGCATGTAGCGGACCTGTTCCTCCGACCGCTTGCCGCGCGTGTGGAAGTCGTAGCCCAAGCCCTGAAACTCGATCGGGTTCCAGCCGACGCCGACACCGAGGCGAAAGCGGCTGCCGCTCAGCTCGTCGAGGCAGGCCGCCTGCTTGGCAACCAGTGCGGCCTGGCGTTGCGCCAGGATCAGCACGCCCGCAGCGAACTCGATCTTCCGGGTGACGCCCGAGAGGAAGCCGAAGAGCACGAAGGGATCGTGATAGGCCGACGCGTTCGAGCCCATGCGCGGGCCGTCAGGCTTGATCTTCGCGGCGTCGGCCCCCAGCACATGGTCGGGACCGACGAGGAAGTCGTAGCCGAGGCCTTCGGCGGCCTGCGCGAAGTCGCGGATGGGGGCGGGCCCGGTACCGATGTCGGTGACGGGAATGTTGGCTCCGAGCTGCATGAATTTCTCCTTAGGCTACTTTCTGCAAAAGCTTCGCCCAGCGGTCGAGCTGCGGCAGGATCACGTCGGACTCGGCCGACTCGAGGCTGACGATCACGCGCACGACGCCGGCGTCGCGGTCGGCCTTCAGCATGTCCTCGTCTTCCTTGGCGCCCCAGATGGTGACGGGAACGCTGCGGCCTGCTTCCGTCTCGAGCTTGTGGAACTCTGCCAGTTTGTCGCGCACGTTCTCGTATTGCGGGCGCGTGCGATGCGGCATCCAGCCATCGCCGTAGCGCACCGCGCGCCGTGCGCCGTAGGGAAAGGCGCCGCCGACCCAGATCGGCGGATGCGGCTTCTGCACGGGCTTGGGCCAGGTCATCATCGGATCGAAGTTCACCAGCTCGCCGTGATACTCGGGCTTGGACTTGGTCCAGATCAGCTTCATCGCCTCGATGCGCTCGCGCGCGAGCTTGTGGCGGGTCTCGAACTTGGTGCCGTGATTGGCCATCTCGTCCTTGTTCCAGCCGTTGCCCACGCCGAACAGGAAGCGCCCGCTCGAGAGCTGGTCGATCGAGGCCACCGACTTGGCCGTCTGGATCGGATCGCGCTGGGCGATCAGGCAGATGCCGGTGCCGACCTTCAGCGTCCTGGTGACGGCCGCCGCCGCCATCAGTGCCACGAACGGATCCATCGCGTCGTAGTATTTCTTCGGCAGCTCACCGCCGCTCGGGAAGGCCGACTCGCGCGACAGGGGGATGTGCGAATGCTCGGGCGACCACACCGAGTCGAAGCCGCGCTCTTCGAGCGCCACGGCGAGCTCGCCGGGCGTCATCGAATAGTCGGTGAAGAACATCGCTGCGCCGAGATGCATTGCTGTCTCCCTAGATGTGCGGCAGCACTTGCTCGATCAGCCGCCTGGTCTGCGCGGTCACCTCGTCGCCACTGCCGACGGGACGCAGGATGAATTTCTCAATGCCGACGGCGACGTATTCCTTCACGCGGTCGCGGATCGTTTGCGCATCGCCGATGGCGAAGTAGCGCGCGGCGTCGCGGCCGGTGCGCTTGGTGTAAGCGGCCATCGCGCCGGTCACGACGCTGTCACTCTCGGTGCCGAAAAAGAACGGGAAACTCGCGCCGTAATGATCCTCGTCGATCGAGCGGCCGGCTTCGACGACGGCTTTCTTGATCGCCGCGACGACGCGGCCTGCATCTTCGAGGGTCTCGCCGCCGCCTTGCCAGCCGGTGCCATACTTGGCCGTGCGCCGGATCGCGGCGTCCGACGAGCCGCCGATCCACATCGGCAGGTCGGGCTGCACGGGTTTCGGCGAGATCGACGCGCCGCTCAGCCGATAGTGCTTGCCGGCGAAGTCGACACTGTCCTCGCGCCACAGGCGGGCGATGATCTCGAGGCTCTCGTCGGTCCGCTTGCCGCGCGACTTGGTGTCGATGTCGAGCGCCTGCCATTCCGGCCCCAAGGGGCTGCCGATGCCGAAGGCGGGCAGCAGGCGGCCTTCGGACAGTACGTCGATGGTGGCGCATTGCTTGGCGAGCAGCACCGGGTCGCGCAGCGCCAGCGACACGACATTCATGCCGAAGCGCAGGCGGCGCGTGCGGCCGGCCAATGCGCCCATGGTCGCCATGCATTCCAGGATCGGCTGCTTGCTGATCAGCCGGTCGGTCTGCCACAGCGAATCGACGCCGCCTGCCTCGCAGAGATCGACCCAGCGCCAATAGTCCGCCCCCGTCTTGAAGGGGAAGTCCATCAGCCCGAGGCCGATCGCAACGCTCACGCGGCGACCTTGGTGAGCGGCGCCTGCTTGTCGAGGAAGGCCAGGATCTCGTCGCGCGTGCCGTCCGGCACGGCCAGCAAGGCGCCCTCGATGCCGGCCTTGGCATAGCTCTCGAGCGCTTCGGCCTTGTTGGGTGCGCCAAACACCGTGATCGACAGCGTCTTGAAATCGCGCCCCTTCTCGGCCGCCATCTTCTTCAGCCGGTCGACCGACTGCACCGGCTCGAAGCCGGCGCGCGTGCGCGGAAACCAGCCGTCGCAATACTCGACGACGCGGCGCAAGGTGTGGTCGCTCTCGCCGCCCAGGATGATCGGCGGGTGCGGGCGCTGCGCGGGCTTGGGATAGGACCAGACCGGATCGAAGTTCACGAACTGGCCGTGGTAGGAGGCTTCTTCCTCAGTCCACAGCGCCTTCATCGCCAGCACGTGCTCGCGCATGATCTTGAAGCGGTCCTTGTGCGTGGCGCCATGGTTCTCCATCTCGTCGACGTTCCAGCCGCCGCCGATGCCGAACACGAAGCGGCCGTTCGAGAGCTGGTCGAGGCTGGCGATCGCCTTGGCCGTGACGATCGGCTCGTGCTGCGGAACCAGGCAGATGCCGGTGCCGATCTTGAGCTTCTTCGTTGCGGCGGCGGCGAAGGACAACGCCACGAACGGGTCGTGGGTGTGGGAATAGCGCTTGGGCAGCTCGCCGCCGCCCGGGAAGGGCGACTTCCTGCTGAGCGGAATATGCGTATGCTCGGGGACGTAAAGGGAGGCAAAGCCGCGGTCTTCCAGCGCTTTGCCCAACTCGGCGACATTGATGCCGTAGTCGGTCGGAAAGTAGAAAACCCCTACATCCATTGTTGTTCCTCCAGGAGTCGATATTCGACCAATCGATTTACGACGATACGTCCGCTAACGTGATCGTGCAAAGCAACGATGGAGAGACGCCATGAAGCTCGGACGCCTCGGAGTCTGGTACTCGACCGACAAATTGAACGGGGCGCAGCTGGCGGACCTCATGAGCACCATCGAGAAGAACGGCTATTCGGCTTTCTGGTATCCCGAATCGCGCGGCTACGAATCGATGTCGCTCGGCGCATACCTGCTGTCGAAGAGCGAGAAGCTCGTCATCGGCAGCTCCATCGCCAACATCTACGCGCGCGATCCGTACACGGCCTGTCGCGCGATGATCTCGATGAACGACTGGTATGGCGGCCGTTACATCCTGGGGCTCGGCGTCAGCCACATTCCGATGGTCGAAGGCCTGCGCGGTCACCGCTACGACAAGCCGCTCGGAACGATGCGGGCCTACCTCGAGGCGATGCACAAGGGCATGACGGCCGGCGTGGAAGCACCCGTCGTGGTCGCGGCGCTGGGGCCGAAGATGCTCGAGCTGAGCGGTGAGAAGTCGATGGGCGCGGTGCCCTACAACGTCACACCGCAGCACACCGCGCAGGCCGCGAAGATCCTGGGGCCAAAGAAGATCCTGGCGGTCGAGCAGAAAGTCACGATCGAGACCGATCCGGCCAAGGCGCGCGCGCTCGGCCGCAAGGAACTCAGCCGCTACATGGTGCTGCCGAACTATCGCAACAACTGGCTGCGCATCGGCTTCAGCGAGGCCGATCTCGCCGACGGCGGCAGCGACAAGTTCATCGACGCCATGTGCCTGTGGGGTGATGTCGCCACGGTGAAGAAGGGCCTGCAGGCGCACTTCGATGCCGGCGCGACGCACGTCTGCCTGCAGCCGGTCCATGCCGACGGCGACTTCGCCGCCCGCGACCGGATGCTGGCGGCGCTTGCCGACACCTGAGGAGCTGACCCATGGATTTCGGCATCGCCCTCCCGACCGCCGCGGACTCCTGGAAGATGGCCCAGCGCGCCGAGCAGCTCGGCTTCACGCACGCCTGGTTCTACGACACGCAGATGCTCTCGGCCGACTGCTTCGTGGCCATGGGCGCGGCCGCAGTGAACACCAAGAAGATCCGCCTCGGCACCGGCGTGCTGGTGCCGTCCAACCGTATCGCGCCGGTCGCTGCCAATGCGCTGGCGACGCTCAACCAGCTGGCGCCCGGCCGCATCGATTTTGGCGTGGGCACCGGCTTCACGGCGCGACGCGCCATGGGATTCGGCGCGATGAAGGTCAAGGACATGGAGACCTACATCGCCCAGGTCTACGGGCTGCTGCGGCGCGAGACGGTCGACTTTGCCATGGAAGGGCAGAACAAGAAGATCCGCTTCCTCAATCCCGAGCTGCCGCTGTTCAACACCAAGGACCCGATCGCGCTTCACCTGTCGGCCTTCGGCCCGCGCACGCGCGAGCTGACGGCCAAGCTCAAGGCGGGCTGGATCGACTTCGTCTCGAACGTGGCGCACGGCGTGAAGGAGGTGACCGACATGCGCGAGGCCTGGACCAAGGCGGGCCACGCCGTGAGCGACCTGCAGGCGACGGCCTTCGCGCTGGGCTGCGTGCTGGCCGATGGCGAGCCTGCGGATTCGGAGCGCGCCATGGCGCAGGCGGGCCCGCGCGCGGCGGTGATGCTGCATCGCGCCGCCGATGAGGCGATGATGGGTTTTAAGCCCGGTACGACGGCGATGCCGGCCAAGCAGCGGCCCGAGGTCGAGGGCTATGTGGCGCTGGCCAGGACCTTCGAACCCAAGGACGCGCCGTATCTGAACAACCATCGCGGCCACCTGATGTTCGTGAAGCCCGAAGAGAAGAAGTTCGTGACGGCGGACCTGATCCGCATGACGTCCTTCACCGCGACCGAGGCTGAGCTGAAGCAGCGCATCGAGGCGCTGCGGGCGGCGGGCTACACCCAGTTCACGATCCAGATCGTCCCCGGCCAGGAGAAGGCGATCGAGGATTGGGGCCGCATCCGCCAGGCGTTCAAGTGACCAAGGCGCCGGAGTTCGGCATCTCCTTCGCCTTCCAGGCGCATCGGGAGCTGGGCGAGCCGTACGACAAGGCCTATCGCGAGGGGCTCGAGCTCGCCGCGGAAGCAAGCCGACTGGGTTTCCATTCGGTCTGGGCGAGCGAGCATCACGGCGAGGCGGACGGCTATTGTCCTTCGCCGGTGGTCGCCTGCGCCGCCCTCGCCGTCGCCGCGCCCAACTGCCGGATCGGGCAGGCCATCGCGCTGGCGCCATTGCACGGCCATCCGCTGCGGCTTGCCGAGGATCTGTCGGTCGTCGACAACCTGTCGGGCGGACGGATCGAGATCGGGCTGGGGCAGGGCTATCGCCCGGCCGAGTTCGACATGTTCGGCTGGAATTACACCCGGCGTACGTCGGCTTTCGAGGAATGCCTCGATATCCTCGAAAAGGCCTGGACTGGCGAGCCGTTCGACTACGAGGGCCGCACCTACAAGGTGAAAGGCGGCCTGCTGCGGCCGCCGCCCGTCAAGCCCGGTCGCCTGCCGCTCTGGATCGGCGCCGCGGCACCCAAGGCGCGGGCGCGCGCCGTGAAGCATCGCGCCGGCTTCCTGGTGGCGCCGCTGATCGAGCTCGAGCATTTGGTGCGCCAGCTCCAGTCGTTCGACGCCGAAGTCGAGCGGCAGGGTGCGGGACCTTTGCCGCGCGCGCTGATGCGCGAGATCCTGGTGGGCGATTCGGCCGCCGATGCGATGAAGCGGCACCAACCCTTCATCGATCATGTCTATCGCGTTCAGTACGCCCCCGAGCGGGTGGGTCTCTCCTACGTCGATCGCGCGACGGGTGAACGCAAGCCACTCACCGGCGACAACCCGTACTTCCTCTCCGAAGAATTCATGCAGGAACGCTGGCTGCTCGGCACGCCGGACGAGATCGCGCAGAAAATCGTCGCCTGGCAGCCGCGCCTCGGCGCCGATCACATCATCTTCCAGCCGCGCCCGCCCGGCATGGCGCTGCGTCAAGCCATCGACGAACTCGAGGCGGTCGCGAAGGGTGTGATGCCAGCCGTCGTGAAGGTGCTCACTTCACCTTCGGCATGACTTCTTCGGCGAAGAGCTGCATCTGGTCCAAAAGTTCCGGCACGGAGTTGGCGGCGAAGTAGAGGCCGAGCAGGTGGGTGACGCCGGCCTCCTTGAAGGCCAGCGCCTTGTCGATCACCTCGGCCGGCGTGCCGATCAGGTTGATCTCCTCGTGCGTGGCCGTGCCCTGGCCCTTAAGCGTCGACTTCGAAAGCGACACCAGGTGCTTGTTCATCTGGCTCTTGCGGAAGCTCTCGAGCGCGGCCTCGCGCGTCTTGCCGACATGGACGACGAACTGCGGGCAGACCTCGATCTTCTTCCAGTCGCGGCCGGCCTTCTCGGCCTGCTCGCGCAGGCTCTTCACGCCGGCGCGGATGCGGTCGACATGCATGCCGGCCGGCAGCCAGCCGTCGCCCCATTTCACGGCGCGCTCGATGTTGTTGGCATGGTTGCCGCTGACATAGATCGGCAGCTTCTTCTGGAACGGCTTGGGGAAGAGCTCGACGTCCTTGAACTTGTAGTAGCGGCCGTCGAAGCTCGCGACCCTGTCCTTGAACAGCAGGTTGAGCGCCTGCAGGCCCTCGTCGACGATGTCGCCACGGTCGATCGTGGCGTCGGGCTGCAGCGCCTTGAACTCCTCGCGGTAGGCGCCGATGCCGATGCCGAGCTCGAGCCGGCCCTTGCCAAAATGATCCAAGGTCACGATCTGCTTGGCCGCGACCACGATGTCGTGGCGCATCGGCAGCACCAGGATGCCGGTGCCGACCTTGATCTTCTTCGTCTCCGACAGCACGAAAGCATAGGTGACCAATGGCTCCCAGAAGCGCGGCGGCACCGGGAACTCGGCGCGCACGTAGTTCTGGGTCGTCATGTGGTCGTTGCCCCAGACCGAGTCGTAGCCGAACTTCTCGGCGGCCTGGGCGATCTTGATGACGTTCTCGGGATCGGAGAACGGGATGGGATAGGTGAGGCCTTCCATCCCGGTCGGTAGGCCGGCGCTGACGCGCATTTCTTCGCTCCCCTTACGGTCTAAACCTCATCCTGAGGAGGCCCGCAGCGCCGTCTCGAAGGATGGGCAACGGGCAAGGTACTCGTTCCCATGCTTCGAGACGCTCGCTGCGCTCGCTCCTCAGCATGAGGAGATTGTTGATCGACGCTCTTCTTACTCCGCCGCTACGGCGCGGAGCTTCGCAGTCTCTTTCTCGTCGACCGAGAAGTCGTCATTGACGGCAACGCCGTAGTCGCGCCGCGCCGCCTCGGACGAAATGAAGCCCTGGCGCACGTCCTCGGCCACGACCGCGGCCGCCCGCTTGCGCGGATTGCCGAGGCCGCCGCCGCCCGGCATCGAGATGATCAGGCGGTCCTTCTGCGGTACGGTCTGCTGGCCCATGCCGCGCAGCTTCTTGCCCGACTCGAGCTCGACCCGTCCCGCCATGCCGTTGTGGCCGCCGTCGCGCCCGCGCGGCGGATGGTCGACGCGGTCGTAGTAGGCGCTGATCGCGAACGGCGCTTCGTCGAGCGTCGAGACTTCCATGATCTGACCGAGGCCGCCGCGGAACTCGCCGGCGCCGCCCGAATCCTGCCGGTATTCCTTCTTCCAGATCACGATCGGCGAGATCGTCTCGTTGACCTCGGCCGGCACGTTGCGCACGCCGCTTGGGAACGCGGTGGCCGACAGGCCGTCGCGTCCCGGCCGGGCGCCGGTGCCGCCGGCGTGGAAGCTCATGATGGTGAAGGTCTTGGCGTTGACCGTTTCGGCCGGATCGCCGTCGACCCTGCCGGGTCCGCCCATCGCCGAGAGATTCCACAGGCAGGACGCGCCTTCGGCCGGCACGCCGCCGCCCAGCGCCTGGTGCAGGCAGCCGAACATGACGTCGGGCAGCATCTGACCGGTGACATGGCGGGCCGCGACCGGCGAGGGATGCTTGGCGTTCAGAATGCAGCCCTCGGGCGCGCTGATGCGGATCACCTCCAGCGAGCCTTCGTTGTTCGGCACCTTGGGCGCCACGATGCATTTGACGCCAAAAGAGGCATAGGCCTCCGTGTAGCAGTGCGGCACGTTGATGCCGAAGGCCGACACGCCGGAGGTTCCGGTGAAGTCGACGTCGATGCCGGTCGGGCCGATCTTCATGCTGGCCACGAGGTCGATCGGCTTGTCGTAGCCGTCGACCGTCATGGAGAACTTGTATTCGCCCGGCTTGATCTTGGAGATCGCCTCGAGCGAGGCCTGCTTGGACTTGGCCAGGATGTGCGCACCCAGGCGGTCGAGATCGTCGATGGCGAACTCGTCCATCATCTCGATCAGGCGGCGGCAGCCGATCTCGTTGCAGGTCGCCAGCGAGTAGAGATCGCCCACCACCTGGATCGGCTCGCGCACGTTGGCGGCCACGATGTCGGTCAGCGTCTCGTCGACCTTGCCTTCGCGCGCGAAGCGCATCAGCGGGATGTAGAGGCCTTCCTCGTAGACCTGGCGAGCGTCGGCGCCCATGCCGCGGCCGCCGATGTCGACCACGTGGCAGGTCGAGGCGAAGAGGGCGACCATCTTGCCCCGCCGGAAGGTCGGGGTGACGAAGGTGAAGTCGTGCAGGTGGCCGGTGCCCTTCCACGGGTCGTTGGTCAGGAAGATGTCGCCTTCCTTCATCGTCTTGGCCGGGAACTTGTCGAGGAAGTGGTAGACCGCGCGGGCCATCGAATTGATGTGGCCCGGCGTGCCGGTCACAGCCTGCGCCAGCATCGCGCCGCTGAGGTCGAACACGCCGGCCGAGAGATCGCCCGCTTCGCGCGTCGAGGTCGAGAAGCCCGTGCGCATCAGCGCGAGCGCCTGTTCCTCGACGACCGCGATCAGGCGATCCCACATCAGTTGCAGGCGAATGGGCGAGAGAGGGTCGTTGATGCTCATGTTCCCACCTTTTCCAACAGGATGGCGCCGATCGGGGTGATCCGGGCACTGAAAGTCGAAGGCACGATGGTCGTCGTCTCGTCCTCGGCGATGACCGCCGGACCGGGCACGAAACTGCCAACCGTAAGATCGCTGCGATGATAGACCGACACGTCCTTCATGTCCTGATCGGCCGGGTCGTAGACCGGCCGGCTGCCGCGCGCCTTGGACGCGATGTCGGCCGGCTGTGCTGCGATCTTCGGCATCGCCGGCTGTTCGGCAGCGAGCCGTAGCGTCCAGTTCATGATCTCCACGTCGAGGCCCGGGATCGTCCGGCCGAAGGTCGCGGCATAGCCCTTCTCGTAGAGCTCGATCAGTTTCTGCTTCGATTCAGCCGTGAAATCGCCCGGCGGCATGTCGACGGTGATCTCGTGGCCCTGGCCGCGATAGCGCATGTCGGCGGTGCGGGCGACGACCAGCTTGGCCTGCGGGGCGCCGGCCTTTACGACGGCGGCGGCCTCCTCCTGCATTTCGGCGAACAGCCTGTTCACGTAGGCCGGGTCGAACTTGTCGTCGAGCTGGACGTAGCGGCTGCGCACGACCTCGTAGGCGACCGGCGCCATCAGGAAGCCGACGGCCGAGCCGACGCCCGCGCCCGAAGGCACCATGACCCGGCTGATACCGAGCTTTTCGGCAAGGCGCGCGGCGTGGATGGGTGCCGCGCCGCCAAAGGCGATCATGGTGCGATCCTGCAGCTCCTTGCCGCGCTCGACGGCGTGGACGCGGGCGGCATTGGCCATGTTCTCCTCAACGATCTCGCTCACGCCAAAGGCGGCATCGAGACGCTTCAGCTCGAGCTTGGCTCCGACCGCCTTGTCGACGGCGACGCCGGCTTTCTCGGGCGAGAGCTTGATCGAGCCGCCGGCGAAGTAGCCGGGGTCGAGCCGTCCCAGCACGACGTCGGCATCGGTGACGGTGGGCTCGGTGCCGCCGCGGCCGTAGCTCGCCGGACCGGGTTCGGCGCCCGCGCTCTCGGGCCCGACATTCACGCGGGAGAGCGAGTCGACATGGGCGATCGAACCGCCGCCCGCACCGATCTCGACCATCTCGATCACGGGAATACGCAGCGGCAGGCCGCTGCCCTTTAGGAAACGGTACTGGCGCGCCACCTCGAAGGTGCGCGAATGCTGCGGCTCGCCATTGTCGATCAGGCAGATCTTGGCCGTGGTGCCGCCCATGTCGAACGACAGGACCTTGTCGAGGCCACACTGGCGCGCAAGCGCGGCGGCCAGGATCGCGCCGCCCGCCGGGCCCGACTCGACGAGGCGGATCGGGAACTTGCGGGCGGTGTCGAGCGCGGTCAGGCCGCCGCCCGAGGTGATCATGAACAGCGGGCAGGCGAAGCCCTGCTGCTTCAGGGCCGCGTCGAGGCGGCCGAGATAGCGGTCCATCACCGGCTGGACGTAGGCATTGGCGGCGGCGGTCGACCAGCGCTCGTACTCGCGGATCTCGGGCGAGACCTCGCTGGAAAGCGAGAACGACACGTCGGGCATCGTCTCGGCCAGGATGTCGCGCGTGCGCCGCTCGTGCTTGCCGTCGAGATAGGCGTGCATGAAGCCGATGGCGATCGCCTCGATGCCGGCGGCCTTGAGCTTGGGCGCCAGCGCGCGCACGGCCGCCTCGTCGAGCGGCAGCAGCACGTTGCCGCGGCCATCCAGGCGCTCGGGGATGCCGAAGCGCAGCTCGCGCGCCACCAGCGGCGGCGGCTTCATCATGAAGATGTCGTACTGCTCGAAGCGATGCTCGAAGGCCATCTCGATCGAATCGCGGAAGCCCTCGGTGACGACCAGCGCGGTCTTGGCGCCCTTGCGCTCGATTATCGCGTTGGTGGCGAGCGTCGTGCCGTGGATGATCAGGCCGAGATCGGCCGGCTTCACGCCCGACAGCTTCAGGATGTCGGCGACGCCGGTCAGCACGCCTTCCTCGGGCGCGCGTGGCGTGGTCAGCACCTTCACGCTGGTGCGCTTGCCGTTCCATTCGAGGCAGAGGTCGGTGAAGGTGCCACCGATGTCGACTGCCAGTCTTGCTTTTTCCTTGGCCTTTTCCATCTTCTATGCCGCCGTTTGCTGGATGTTGCCGCCGAGATAGGCCTGACGGATGCGCGGATCGGTGCGCACCTCTTTCGCCGGGCCTTCCATGAAAAGTCGTCCCTGCTCCATCACCAGGGCACGATCGGAAATCAAGAGCGCACCGCGCACGTTCTGCTCCACGATCAGGACGGTGACGCCCGCTGCGGCGATGCGCTGGACGGTCGCGAACACGTCGCCCTGCATCTTGGGCGACAGGCCGAGCGAGGGCTCGTCGAGCAGCAGCAGGCTGGGCTCGACCAGGAGCACCATCGCCATCTCAAGGATCTGCTGCTCGCCGCCCGACAGGTTGCCGGCGTCGATCTTCGCCTTGGCGCGCAGCATGGGGAACAGCGACATCACCTTCTCGATCGCGGCGGCGTGCCTGGCCACGGGCAGGGTGTAGCAGCCCATCTTGAGGTTCTCGGTGATCGACATCGCCGGGAAATTGCAACGGCCCTGCGGCACGAAGCCGACGCCGCGCCTGAGCCGCTCCCAGGGCGGCAGGCGCTCGATGGTCTCGCCCTTGAACACGATCTGGCCCGAGAACATGCGGTTGGTGCCGTAGATCGCGCGCAGCAGGGTCGACTTGCCCGCGCCATTGCCGCCGATCAAGGTCGTGATCGAGCCCAGCGCCAGGCGCGCGGAGAACTCGCGCACGATCGGGTTGTCGCCATAGCCCGCGGTGACGGAGACCAGCTCGAGCACGGGCGCGGTCATGCGGAAGCTCGCATTTCTTCCTCGGCTATTTCGGGCGTGGTGCCGAGATAGGCTTCGAGCACGCGGCTGTCGTTGTGGATTTCGGCCGCCGTGCCCTCGGCCAGCTTCAGCCCCTGATCGAGCACGATCACCTTGTGGCAGAGCGTGGTGATGAACTCGACATTGTGCTCGACGATCAGGAAGGTCTCGCCCGCCCGGTTGAGCTGCTGCAGCGCCACCTCGATCTCGCGGATGCGGCTCGGGTTGACGCCCGCCACCGGCTCGTCGAGCACGACGATCCTGGGGCGCGGCATCAGGGCGGCGGCCAGCGCCACCAGCTTCTTCTGACCATAGGAGAGAATGCCGGTCTCGATGTCGTAGTATTTCTGCAGGCCGATCAGCTCCACCAGCTCGCGCGCCCTGACTTCGGACGCGGCGACGGCATCGCGATAGCGCCTGCTGCGGACGAACTCGTCGACCCAGGTTGCCTTGTCGAACTGCTGAGAGGCAATTGCGAGATTGTCCCGGAGCGACAGCTTCTCGTAAACGCGCACGGTCTGGAAGGTGCGCATCATGCCGGCGCGGGCGATCAGGTGCGACACGCCGCCGGTGATGTCCTTGCCCGCCAGCACGACCCGCCCGCTGTCGAGCTTCTGGAAGCCCGAGATGCAGTCGATGGTGGTACTCTTGCCCGAGCCGTTCGGCCCGATCAGCCCGGTGATGCTGCCGCCATCGACGTCGAACGACACGCCGTCGAGCGCATGGACGCCGGCATAGGCCTTGCGCAGGTCGGTGACTTGCAGGACGGCGCTCATTGCAGCGTCTTTCGCACGCGCGCGATCTCGCGCTCGCGCAGCCAGCCCGCGACGCCGGTCGGCATCACGAACATCGCACCCACCAGGATCACGCCGTAGATGATCATGCGGAAGTCGGCCGAGAAGCGCAGCGCCTCGGGCAGGGCCGAGAGCGCGACGCCCGAGGCGATCACGCCCCAGAAGCTGCCGGGGCCGCCGATGATCACGATGATCAGGAAGGTCTGCATGTAATAGAAGTCGAGGAACGAGGTATCGATGATGCGTAGGTAGAACGCAAAGACGCCGCCCGCCGCGCCCGTGATGGCGGCGCTGAGCGAGAAGGCGGCTAGCTTGTAGGGCATCGGCGAGATGCCTTGCGCGCGCACCAGCGGCTCGTTCTGCTTGATGGCGATCAGGGTGCGGCCGATCCGCGAGCTGCAGAGCGCGTAGAGGAAGGCGAGCATCGCCATCGAGAAGATCCAGGCCACCCAGTAGAACTTGTGGGTGCTGTCGAAGACGATGCCGAACGCCTGTGGCGCCGGCAGGTTGGGGATGCCGAGCGGTCCGCGAGTCAGGTCGACCCAGTCGCGCGCGACAAGGGCCACCAGCAGCGCGAAGGTGAGGGTCGAGATCACGAAGGCATGGCGGTTGGTGCGCAGGATGGGATAGCCGACCAGCAGCGCCACGACCGCGTTCAGCACGAAGGCATAGACCAGGCCCATCCAGAAGTTGCCGCCGAATGTGACCACCGTGAGCGCCGTGGCATAGCCGCCGATGCCCCAGAAGCCCAGCTGCGCGAAGGAAAGAAGCCCCGTGAAGCCGTAGACCAGGTTCAGCGCCGCCGCGGCCACGGTGAAGACCAGCGCCGAGACGCCGATGCCCACGAGGTAGTTCGACGTGGTGACGAGCGGTACGGCGGCGATCGCAAGCGCGCCGGCCAATGCGAGGGGCACGGCGAGCTTCATCCGACCCGCATGCCTCCGCGCTTGAACAGTCCGTCGGGGCGCAGGAACAGCACGAGGATCATGATCACGAAGACCGCCGCTTCCTGCCAGACGATCTCGAAGAAGCCGCCGATCCAGCTCTCGATCAGGCCGAGCGCGATCGCGGCCACCACGGCGCCCGGCACGTTGCCCAGCCCGCCGATGATCACCAGCGCGAAGGCCTTGAAGATCATGAACTGGCCCATGTAGGGGGCCACGTTCTGGATCGGCGCGACCGCCGCGCCCGCGAGCCCGCAGAGGCCGGCCGCCAGGATCACCGCATTGCGCGCCACGATCCTCGGGCGGATGCCGACCATGAGGGCTGCTTCGCGATTCTGCGCGATGGCCCGCATGGCGCGGCCGAACTGGGTATGCCGCAGCACGAGATAAAGACCCGCGAAAGCCACGATCGCCGCGCCCGCACCGATCACGCGCGTCCAGGTGATGCGGATCGAACCGATCTCGACACCCTCGAAGCCGTATTGCGTGTCGACGATGCGCGGCGTCGCCGAGAACAGGTACTGCATGACGTGGATGATGATGATCGACAGGCCGAGCGTGATCAGGATGCTGCGCTCGAACTCGTCGGGCTTCAGCCGGGAGAGCAGGACTTCGTAGACCGCGAAGCCCACCAGCATGGTGCCGAGGATCGAGGCGGCGAGCGCGGGCCAATAGAGCAGGCCCATCACGGGAAGCGCGAAGCACATGCCGAAGGCGCCGAGCATCAGGATCTCGCCGTGCGCGAAGTTGATGATCTCCATCACGCCGAAGATCAGCGAGAGGCCGACGGCAATCAGCGCATAGAGCAGGCCAAGCGCAATGCCGTTCAGCGTGAGCTGAAGAAGGTAGACTGCATCGATGGTCATCGTGGCCGCGGCTCTGCAATTACCGGACCAGCCCAAGATTTCACGAAGTGCACGCCGTCAATTCCCACACCGTCATTATGCGTTGACAGATAAACAAGGTTCTTGCGAACGTTCAACCATCGAAACGTCGTGCCGATTATAGGTACACATGCGTTTCGCATTCTGGGAACGAGGGAGAGTGCGATGAGGATGATGTCCTGGGTGGCGGGCATGGTTGGCGCGATGTCGGTCGCGGGTGCTGCATCGGCGCAGAATATCGTGATCGGCGTGTCGACGCCGCAGACCGGCGCCGCGGCCGTGGCCTCGGAATGGGAAATGTGGGGCGTCAACCTCGCCATCGAAGAGATCAACGCGGCGGGCGGCGTGCTCGGCCGCAAGCTCGAAGTTCTGGTCATGGACAACAAGTGCAATCCCTCCGAGGCGGTGAACGTCGCCAACAAGCTGGTCGAGGCAAAGGTGGTGGCGATCGAAGGTTCGCATTGCAGCTCCGCCCATCTCGCCAGCATGAAGATCATCCAGGACGCCAAGATCCCGATGATCACCGGCATCGCCTCCAATCCGCAAATCACTGCCCTCTCGGGCAAGGGCGGCAACGACTTCGCCTTCCGCATCAGCGCGTCCGACTCGGGCATGATGGACGCCCTCGGCATCTATCTCGGCGCCAAGAAGCCGTTCAAGACGGTGGCGATCGTGGCCGAGGATTCCGACTTCGGCCGCGGCGGCGCCGACGCCTTCAAGGCGGTCGCCGAGAAGGCGGGTGTGCAGATCGTGTCGACCGACATCCATCCGCAGAACACGCCGGACTTCACCAGCGTGCTGACTCGCCTGCAGCAGCGCCGGCCGGACGCGATTGCGACCTTCCAGCTGGGCGGCGACTCGGTGAACTTCCTGCGCCAGGCGATGCAGGTCGGTGTGCGCATCCCCTACACCGGCCGCGTCGAACTGGGCGGCCGCAACATGCAGATCATCGAGGCGGGCGGCATGGAGAAGTCGATCAGCGCCTGGCAGTACAGCGCGCTCGCGGACTCCCCGCAGAACAAGTCCTTCGCCGAGAAGATCAAGGCCAAGTACAATACCGAGCCCTACCTGCAAACCTGGGCGGGCTATGACTGCATCCGCGTGCTGGCGCAGGCGATCAAGGATGCGGGCAGCACCGACGGCACCAAGATCAAGGATGCGATCAAGGCCATGTCGTTCACCAACGTCATGGGCAAGACCGTGAAGTTCGACGACTACAACCAGGCCGGCCATTGGGTCGCCCTGCATACTGTGATCAACAAGAAGGTCGCGTTGGCCGACCTGGTCGAGATCAAGTAGCGCCCCATGCAGGCCAAGCCGCGCGACCTGAAGGCGGCACCCGGTTCGCAATCGCTCGAGCGCGGCCTGGACGTGCTCGAGATCGTGGGCGCCGAGGGCGCGGATATCGGCGTGCGCGAGATCGCACGCCGGTTGCAGCTCAGCCCCACCATCGTCCAGCGCATGGTGACGTCGCTGGCCCGTCGCGGCTACGTCGACAAGAACAGCGAGACCGCGCGCTATCGCCTGGGCTTCCGGGCGCTAGCGCTGGCGGCGGGCAACGAACAGGGCTCGGACTATCTCGGCGCCGCGCGGCGCGAGCTCGACCGGCTGGCGCACGACCACAGCCTCAATGGCTTCGTCTCCGTGCTGCAAGGCGGCCGGGCCGTCTATCTGCTGGCCGTGCAGGCCGAGGCGCCGGTCGCGATCAAGGTGGCGGCCGGCAGCGAGATGCCACTCCACAGCACCGCCGCCGGCAAGGTCCTGCTCGCGTCGCTCGACGATACAGGCGCGCGCAAGCTGCTGGGCAACGGAAAGCTTCCGGCCATCACGCCGCACACCGTCACGGATCCCGCGGCCGTGGTCGCGTCGCTGGCGAAGGTGCGTCGGCAAGGCTTCGCGACGGTCTCGGAGGAGAACATTCGCGGCGTGCTCTCCGTGGGCGCGCCGATCCGCGACCGCACGGGCAAGGTGCTGGCGGCGTTGAGTGTCGCCTTCCCGAGATATCTCGATGCCGGTCTCACCCTGCAGGGCGCCACGCCGCTGGTGACGGGCGCCGCGCAGCGCGTCTCGCGCGCTGTTGGCGGCTAAAGGCTAGCGGAAAAGGTCCATGCGCTTGGGCCGCACCAGTTCGGCCGCATTGCCGTCGCGGGCGGGCGAGCCCAGGCCACGCACGATCACGACCGGCCTTCCTTCGGCGGCCTGCCCCATCAGAAGCGACGCGGCGGCCGCGATCTCGTCGGCGTGGCCGATCTCGGTGACGCGCAGGATGCGGCCGTTGAGGTCGGGCTGGCCGCGCATGTCGATCAGGCCGGGAAGTCCCGCCGCGCCGATCGCCGCACCTGTCGTGCCCATGCGCCACGCCCGGCCCCAGGAATCGTTGATGATCACGCCGACGTCGACACCGGCGACCGCCTTGAGTTCCTGGCGCAGGCGCTGGGCGGAGCGGTCCGGATCGACGGGCAGCAACAGCACCTGGTCGGGATCGTCGACGTTGGAGGCATCGATGCCGGCATTGGCCATGACGAAGCCCAGCCGATGCTCGACGATCAGCACGCCGGTGATCGCGCGCACGACTTCCTTGGACTCGCGCAGGATCAGCTCGACCAGGCGCGGATCCTTATCGACCTTCTGGCCGTATTCGACGGCGCGCTCAGAGGGTGTCACATCCGAGAGGCGAAACAGCCGGCCCTCGGACTTCGAGACGATCTTTTGTGCCAGCACGACGACGTCGTGATTCTTCAGGCCCCCCTCTGTTCCCATGGCGGTCGCAATCAGGGCGGCAAGATCGTCGTCCGGCTTGATGCGGGGCAGGCCCGCGGGTGCGATCAATTCGAGGCGGGCAGCGTTATTGGCGGCGTTAATGGTCTATCTCCTCGCAGCGGTGATAGGATCATCCGCCGCGGGGCGCAAAGGAAAGGTCTATTTCAATGCTGAAGCTGGGCTACAAGGCGTCCGCCGAACAGTTTGCACCGAGGGAACTGCTGGATTTCGCCGTCGAGGCCGAACGGGTCGGCTTCGACTCGATGTTCGTCAGCGACCACTTCCAGCCGTGGCGCCACGAGGGCGGCCACGCGCCGCATTCGATCACCTGGATGGGCGCGGTGGGCGCCAGCACGTCGAAGATCGTCATGGGCACCAGCGTGCTGACGCCGACCTATCGCTATCACCCCTCGATCGTGGCGCAGTCCTTCGCGACCCTGGGCTGCCTGTTCCCGGGCCGCGTGATCCTGGGCATCGGCACCGGCGAATCGCTGAACGAAGTGCCGGCGACCGGCCAGCCCTGGCCCGAGTTCAAGGAACGCTATGCCCGCATGCGCGAGTCGGTCGTGCTGATGCGCAAGCTGTGGACCGAGGAGCATGTCACCTTCGAGGGCGAGTTCTACAAGACGCGCGACGCCACGATCTACGACCGGCCGGAAAAGCCGGTGCCGATCTACATCGCCGCCGGCGGCCCGCAGGTCGCGAAGTATGCCGGCCGCGCGGGTGACGGCTTCATCTGCACCAGCGGCAAGGGCACCGAGCTCTATCGCGACAAGCTCATTCCCTCGGTGAAGGAAGGCATGGCCGCGGCCAACAAGCCCGACGGCGCGGTCGACCACATGATCGAGATGAAGGTGTCGTTCGATACCGACATGGCCAGGGCCAAGGAAGACACGCGCTTTTGGTCCGCACTCGCACTGTCGGCCGAGGAGAAGGTCCAGACGCACAACCCAACCGAGATGGCGCGCCTGGCCGATGCGCTGCCGATCGATCGCATCGCCAGCCGCTGGATCGTCTCGACCGATCCGGAGGAGCATGTGGCGAAGATCGCGCCCTATGTCGAACTGGGCTTCAACCACCTGGTGTTTCACGCACCCGGCCCGGACCAGAAGCGCTTCCTCGATCTCTATGCCAAGGACGTGATGCCGCGGCTGCGCAAGAAGTACGGCTAACTAGCGAACTCGCGCCGGCTGACGGGGCTTCGGCAGCACCCGGCGCTTGTCGCCTTCGGTCGCAGGGCCGGCGTAGCGCGTTGCCACTTCGAGCTGGATCGGCGCGAGAGCGGCTGCGTTGTGCGCGGCGTGGAAGCGCTCGGTCGAGGCATTCTCGTAAAGCGTCGTGCGGATGCGCGACGAGCGGCCGAGGTCGGAGATCAGCCGCTCCATCGCATCGGGTGGCAGCTCTTCGCCATGCTCGGCGCCGGCGGCGCGCGTGATCGACTCGTTCATCAGCGTGCCGCCGAGATCGTTGGCGCCGGCATTCAGGCAATATTTGGCGCCCTCGATGCCCATCTTCACCCACGAGGTCTGGATGTTCGGGATCAGCGGATGCAGCGCCAGGCGGCCGATCGAATGCATCAGCACGGCTTCACGGAAGGTGGGGCCCATGCGCGCGGCGCCCTTGAGCGCAATCGGCGCCTCGGCGGCGACGAAGGGCAGCGGCACCAGCTCGGTGAAGCCGCCGGTATCCTTCTGCAGGTTGCGCAGGCGCAGAATGTGGCGCGCCCAGTGCTTGGGCTGGTCGACGTGGCCGAACATGATGGTCGCCGTCGTGCGCAGGCCGGCCTTGTGGGCGGCACGCATGATGTCGAGCCACTGGTCGGTCGAGACTTTGTCGGGGCAGAGGATGTCGCGCACTTCGTCGTCGAGGATCTCGGCCGCGGTGCCGGGCAGGCTGCCGAGGCCGGCGTCGCGCAATTTCATCAGATAGTCGGAGATCGACAGGCCGAGCGTCGTGGCGCCGTGCCAGACCTCGAGAGGCGAGAAGGCATGGACATGCATGCCGGGGATCGCCTCGCGCACGGCGGTGCAGACGTCGAGATAATGCTGGCCGGTGTACTCCGGATGGATGCCGCCCTGCATGCAGACTTCGGTCGCGCCGCGGTCCCAGGCTTCCGAGGCGCGGCGCACGATCTCCTGCACCGTGAGGTCGTAGGGCGAGCCGCGCAGGTTGGCGGCGAGCTTGCCCTTGGAGAAGGCGCAGAAGCCGCAGCGGAAGTAGCAGATGTTGGTGTAGTTGATGTTGCGCACGACGGCGTAGGAGATCGTGTCGCCCACGACATCGCGGCGCAGCGCATCGGCCGCCTGCGTCACCGCCGCGAAGTCGGGCCCGCGCGCCTCGAACAGGCGCACGATGTCGCTTTCGGACAGATCCTCGCCGCGCACGGCGCGATCGACGATCGGCGACAGGCTGGCGCTTGGCCTCACCGACGGTTTTGCCAGCGTGGCGACGTCATCGCCCGGCATCGCCATGATGAGGCCCGGGCGCCAATCGTTGTCGCGACGCAGACCGCTCGCATTGCTCATCGCCAGCGCGCGCGGGCGCAGCGAGGCGTCGATCCAGCCCTTGTCGAAGATGTAGCGCGGATAGACCGCGAGCCGCTCGGTCAGCACCTTGCCGTATTTGGCGCTCTCGGCCGCCAGGGCGTCGAGCTGCGGCCATGGCCGCTCCGGATTGACGTGGTCGGGCGTCACCGGCGACACGCCACCCCAATCGTCGATGCCGGCCTCGATCAGGCGGCCGTAACCCGGCTCCTGCAGGTTGGGCGGCGCCTGGACGGAGAGGGTGTCCTCGAAGATCAGGCGCGCGACCGCGACGGTCCACAGCAGCTCGTCGAACGAGGGCTCGGGCGCGTCGGCCATGCGCGTGTCCGATTTGGCGCGGAAATTCTGGATGATGACTTCCTGCAGGTGACCGTGCGCGCGATGCAGGTCGCGCAGGGCGACAAGCGCCTCGATGCGTTCGGCGCGCGTCTCGCCGATGCCGATCAGGATGCCCGAGGTGAAGGGCACCTTGGCCTGACCCGCGGCCTTCAAGGTTGCGAGGCGCAGCGCCGGCACTTTGTCCGGCGCGCCAAAGTGAGGTCCGCCGCGCTCGCCGAGCCGCTCGGCCGTCGTCTCGAGCATGATGCCCATCGACACCGACGACTTGCGCAGCTTCGCAAAGTCGGCCGCGTCCATCAGGCCGGGATTGAAATGCGGCAGCAGGCCGGTCTCCTTGAAGACCAGCGCGCCCATCGCCGCGAGATAGTCGAGCGTCGTGGCGTAGCCCATCGCCTCGAGTGCCTCGGCGGCGGGCTTCCACTTGAGCTCGGGCTTGTCGCCCAAAGTGAACAGCGCCTCGGCGCAGCCGGCGGCTTTTCCGGCGCGCGCGATCTCGAGCACCTGCTCGGGCGAGAGATAAGCCGCCTCGCCGCGCTTGGGCGGATGCACGAAGGTGCAGTAGCCGCAGTTGTCGCGGCACAGATGCGTGAGCGGAATGAAGACCTTTTTGGAGAAGGTCACGCGATTGCCGAAGGCCTCGTCGCGGATCGCCGCGGCGCGCTTCATCAGCGTGCCGAGATCCAGGGACAGCAGGGGCTCGAACTCAGGCAACATGGCGAAACACCTGGTACGCGGGATGATCGGCAACGAGGGACGCAAGATCGGCCGGCGTGTCGATATCGCGCGCCAGGCCGGGGCGGCGCAGGATCGCGGGCTCGATGCCGGCGTCGCGCGCCTGCTCGGCATGGCTTTGCGCGCTCGGCCGTTCGCGCGAGAAGGCGAAGCGCAGCACGGTCGGCGGCTTGAGCAAAAGCGCGTTGGTGCCGCCGTCCTTGGCCTCGGCGATCACGACGGCGCTCGTGCGGCCGGCCTCGACGAGGGCCGCGATGTCGGCGGCGGCAAGATAGGGAAGGTCGGCCATCACCAGCAGAAGATCGGTCGCGCCCTGCCGCTCCGCAAGGGCCGCGGCCTCGCTTACGTCCGCGTTGAGATCATGATCCCCATTTACGACGCGGACAGGCGATATCCCTGCTTCCTGCAGGGTCGCCAGCACATGTTCCGACATCCGGGACGCCAGCGCCGCGCGTTGCCCGGGCTCGAGCACGCCCGAGAGGCGGCCCTTGGCCAGGTGCAGGGATTTCAGCGGAACAATGGCGGTCAGCATGACCCGGTCAGTGTCGCCCATCGGCGGCGATCTCGTCCATGAATTCAATTGCGGCCTCGGCCACGCGGCGCTTGTCCGAATCCGTATTCATCAGGGTGTCTGCGACCTTGACCTTGAGGCCCAGCCGCTCGATTTCGGGCTTCAGAGCCGCGTCCTGGGCGTCGAGCATGAAGCCGTCGACCAGCCGCTGGTAGTATTTGGCGACACCCAGCGCCGACACGTCATGGCCCAGCTCGGCCAGCATCTTGGCGGCCGGACCCTTGATCGCCTGGCCGCCCACGATGGGAGTTATCGCGATGCGCGGCACCTTGGCGCGCTGCAGGGCGACACGAACGTCGGGTACGGCCAGGATCGGCGCCACGCTGACGAAGGGATTGGACGGACAGAAGATCACGCCGCGCAGCCCGTCGAAAGACCGCAATGCCGGATGGGGCTTTGCCGTCTCGACGCCAGCAAAGCGCACGGAGCGCACGACCGGCTCGCAATGGAGGCGCACGAACCAGTCCTGGAAGGCGAGGTCGCCGTCGTCGGTCTTCACGACGGTGCGCACCGGCTCATCGCACATCGGCACGATTGCAGGCGCGATACCGAAGCGTCGCGCGAAGTCGGCGATGATAGAGGAGAGGGGCTCGCCGGCGCGCAGGCGTCGCGTGCGCTCGATGTGGGTGGCGAGGTCCTTGTCGCCGAGACGGAACCAGGTCTCGCCGCCGACAGTGCCTAATGCGTCGAGCACGTTCCAGGTTTCGTCGCGCCGGCCCCAGCCCGTTTCCGGATTGGCGAGGCCCCCCAGAGTGTACATCACCGTGTCGAGGTCGGGGCAGATATAGAGGCCGAGATGCTCGAAATCGTCGGCGGTGTTCACCGCGACCGTGAGTTCGTCTGCCGGCAGCACGCCCGCCAGTCCGAGTGCGAGCTTTGCGCCGCCGACGCCACCGGCGAGGGCGACGATCTTCCTGTTCGTTCCAGCCATGGAACGAGTTTAGCGCGAAAGACCGGGGTGTTTGCGGAAAAGCACGCGCTTTTGCAGGAGCTGTTCGCGCAGCGACGGCTCGACGGCGACGGTCGAGGCCTGGCTTGCGCCCGAAACGATCGGCGGCCCGCCAAGGCCCTGACGGGCAAGCCGTGCCGCGCCCAGTGCGGGCCCCGCTGCCGCCTCGGCCTGGATCGATAGCGGCAGGCCGATCGCCGCGGCGATCAGGCGAGCCCACAGTGCACTGCGCGCACCGCCGCCGGTCAGGGTGACGGCCTCGATCCGCGCACCGCTCGCGATCAGGGCATCGTGGCCGTCGGCAAGCGCCAACGCGACGCCCTCCAGGACGGACTGCACGAGATGGAGCGGGCCGGTGCCGTGGCCCAGCGCAGAGAAAGCGGCGGTGAGGCTGGGATCGTCGTGCGGCGTGCGCTCGCCCGCGAGATAAGGAGTGAACGCCGGCGTGTCGGCGGGCGCCAGCCGCGCCGCCTCGACCTCGGCGACGAGCGTGGCGACGTCGGAGCGCAGCAGCCTCGCCACCCACGCCAGTGCCGCACCCGCGCTCAGCACGACGGCGTTCTGGCAGAACAGGCCGGGCACGGCGTGACGATGGGTGTGCATGCCGCCGCTGTGAGCCGGCACGAAGCTGTCGTTGGCGAGGAAGTAGACGCCCGAGGTGCCGAGGCCGATGTAGGCGTCGCCCGCGCGCACCGCGCCGACACCGACGCCCGCGCACATGTTGTCGCCGCCGCCTCCGACGATCGGCGTGTTCTTCGGCAGATGCCAGCGCGCGGCGAGCTCGTCGCGCAAGGTGCCGGCGATCTCCGCGCTCTCGACGAGCCGCGGCAGCTTCGCACGGTCGATGCCGCAGGCTGCGACGATGCCGTCGTGCCAATCGCCCGCGCGCGTGTCCATCAGCAGCGTGGCGGACGAGTCGGCACGATCGCTGGCCGCCTCGCCGGTGAGGCTGAGGCGGACATAGTCCTTGGTCAGCAGCACGCGGTTCGCGCGGGAGAGCGCCGCCGGTTCGTGCCGCGAGAGCCACAGCAGCTTGGGCGCGGAAAATCCCGGCATGGCGCGACAGCCGACGATGTCGACGAATCCCGGGAAGCGCGCTTCCAGCTCGGCGCCCTCGGTCGAGGCGCGGCCGTCGTTCCAGAGCAAAGCCGGACGGATCGGTCTGTCGGCCTTGTCGAGAAGCGTGACGCCCAGCATCTGGCCCGACAATCCGATCGCCTTCACCGCTTCCATGGCCTTGGGCGCCTGCGCTGCCAGCATGTCGAGCGCCGCGGAGACGGCACGCCACCAGTCTTCGGGATCCTGCTCTGCCCACAGCGGATGCGGCCGCGAGACCTCGAGCGGCGCGGTCGCTTCGGTGGCCGGCCGGTCGCGCTCGTCCATCACGACGGCCTTTACGCCCGACGTGCCGATGTCGATGCCGAGATACATCACCCCGTGCCGCGCAGCACGCCAAGGGCCGCACGTGCGGACGCCTCGTCGGACACCAGCACGTTGCACAGCTTGGCGCGCAGGACGCCCGCCAGGATCGCCGTCTTGTTGAGGCCGCCCGAGGCCACGATCGCCGTATCGACCTTGCGCAGCATCTCGATCGGCAGCGCGATCACTCGCTTGTTGAGCGGATGCTTGATCGGCTGGCCGCGCTGGTCGAGGAACGTGCCCATGATGTCGCCGGCGGCGCCTGCCGCGCGCAGCGATTCGACGGTGACGTCCTTTGGCAGGCCGTAGCGGATCAGCAGCGAGCGCCGGCTGAGGTCGCCCACGCTCATCAGCGCCACGTCGTTGGTCGCCAGCCGCTGGAAAGTCTCGCGGAACACGTCCTGCGCCAGGATCGTGTCGCGCGACTTCGGACTGCCGGCATAGATGGGCGCCGCGAGGTAGTTGCACTGCGCGTTCACGCGGCGCGCGAACTCGCTGGTGATCTCGAAGGTGTTGAGTTCCGAACCGTAGGTCAGGCCGCCCATCATCGAATTGATGCTGAGCTCGGGCAGCGTGGCGCTGGCGAGATGGCGGACCGTTTCCCGCAAGGTCGCACCCCAGCCGATGCCGACGGCGCGCACCCGGCTCTCGCCCAGGTGCCGGGCGAGATAGTCGGCGGTGGCGCGGCCCAGCACGGCATGTATCTGCTCAGCATCTGCAGGCGTGGGCACGATCACCGCGTCCTTCAGTCCCACCTCGGCGATCAGCTCGCGCTCCAGCGCCACGCAGCCCGACAGGCGGGCGTTGACCTGGATGTTCACCAGCCCGCTCTCGCGCGCCTCGCCCAGCAGGCGATTGGCCCGCAAACGCGTGATTCCCAGCTTGGCCGCGATATCGGCCTGGGTCAGCCCTTCCATGAAATAGAGCCAGGCCACGCGCACGCGCAGCTGCTCGTCCTC
>FTCZ01004621.1_pt1 | contig 25636 bp, 27 predicted proteins | sample 1658871 | NCBI WGS metagenome assembly FTCZ01 (sample SAMEA3914864, study PRJEB12502) | metagenome | biome: forest; material: soil | place: USA | collected 2012-03-12 | depth 0.3 m | reverse complement strand
TAATCGTGATGCGATCCGCCGAAATCGATTGAGCCGGTATTCGTGTTCACCGGATATTCGATCGCACCGCCCGAAGAGATCGATAGCGTGCGGACGGATGCGTCCCAGGGGTCGCAGAAATCCGCCACTGTGTCGTTGCCCTCGCGAGCAGCTTCATCACAGACGATGAAATGGCCGCTATTTGTCCGCCACCAGACATGGACCATGATTGGCGCCGACCCCGGCCCGCTGACGCATTGGCCGATCTTCTTGCCGAGTTCGTTGCCGGAGTATTGCTGAACCACCCAATTGCCGATGCCGAGCTCGTTCATGACCTTGGCAAGCTGGAACATATCGGATGGCTTGCTGCCGTCGTAAGGCTGACCCGTCACCTTGGCATAGGCGGCGTAGACCTCCTTCTCCGCCTTCACCGCCGATCCGAGCGCTGCATTCATCGCAGGGCCACCAAGGCCTGGAGAGAAGGTGCCCAGCGCGGGAGCGGCCGCCAGTTGCCACTTCTTCATCTTGAAGTTGATCATGATGATGCTGGCAATGCCGCAGGACTGCTCGGCCTGCTGGCTGTAGATCATATGCACCCGGCCCCTGGAAAGCCGCAGAAACCACCCCATTGAAAGCCCCGCTCGCTATTCGATCGTTACGCGATATCGAAGGTCGGCGCATTGGCTCGCGCCTGGCTTGGTAACGTCGCCGATACAAAGCCGCACCATATAGGCGTCCGCGCCGTGATAATTGGCATGAGCGGTGTAGTCGAAGCTGCCATCCTTATGCAGCTTCACCGAGCCATGCTTTGGGTCTTCCTGCAGGATGAGCTTGGTGAAGCGCTCTGAAATTTCGGACTTCGCGCGCTTGTTGCAGGTTGCCCCGGCTTTGATCGTATAGCCCGTCTCGTAAGTATAAGCCGGATCGGTCAAGGCGAAGCGGAAAGGCGGGTTCTCGCAATAGAAAGCCGCCGACGCCGTGGCCGGAATCGCATATGCTAGAATGGCAAGCGCGACGGCCACCGCTGCCCGAGCCGAGGCCGAATAAACACCCATCATCGAAGCTCGAGTTCGCATGGACCATAAGTCCAGATGCCATCCCGCCGCACCGGCTTGTAACGCAGGATTTTGTAGGTCGCGCCGGCCGGGAGCATGTCACCGTTCGCGACCAGCGTTCGGTGGTCCTCGGTATTCTGCTGGCATTGCATCGTCATTCGCGACCGCGCATGCGCGGCCGATGCGAAGGCAACCATCGAAAGCGCTACTGCGACGAAGCTGCCCGAGAGGCGACAGGACTTCAACATCCGCCGCTCACTGACAGCCCTGCAGGAAGCAGGTGAAACCGCGCGGCGTGCGGACGGCGCATTGGCGCAAGGCAATCCGTTTTGCCGAATAAAGATTATAGCTCGCTCCCCAGCCCCAGGAGCCGGTCGGGCTCACCGCCCGGCAATACCAGGCCGAGGCTCCAGTCGATGACAGACCCAGAAAAAGCATGGTCGCCATACCCATGATTGCAGTGCGCACGACCCGTCTCCCACGGTTGATAAGGACAGTTGGACTATCGCCGCCGCCGCTCGGATTGGTAACCCTCGTTTTTGAGAGGGTAGGGGGCGTCGCTTCGCCGCAATGCCTGCGGCCGTGCCGGCATGGAGAGCTTACGCAAGGACGTCCGTTGCCGCGCCGGGGCGATCGTCAAACGAGGTGCTGCTGCCGGTCGGTCCGATGAGGATTGTGTTGGAAAGCTCCTGAACCTGCTTGTCCATGTCGGAGCCAGCCTCTTCCGATGCCTTGACATCTTTGCTGGCGGAAGCATCCGTCCTGAGCTTTTGAGCCGCGTCGTCGATCAGCTGTTTGGCTTGCTTGGCGAGTTCCTTGAACGTCTTGAGGGCATCAAGATCAGTCTTGTTGGGCACCCATTTTTGATCGGAAAGCACAGCCGTCTTCTGATATTCGCCGATAACCGCCCTGGCTTCCGGGTTCGCATTGGCAACTGCAGGCTGCGCGCTGCCGGGTACGGAGGTGTTACCGGAACCCGCATTGGCGTTTGGAGCAGCGGCAGCGTCGGATTGGCCATCCGAAGCAATGCCGGCCGTGGTAATCGGCTGAGCTGTCGATGGGCTGGATGCAGGGCCGTCGGCACTCGCTGCCGGAGTTGCCGCAGAGGCGACGTCCGGAGCGGCGGTGCCATTTCCGCCGGTCGATTTCACCGCGTCATTATACTCTTTGGCGGCCGCCTGGATTTCCTTCGAGATGCCTTTGACTTCACGTGCGACGGCTTCCGGATTCAAGCTCGCCAGCAGTTGCAGCAACTGAAGTTTCTTCCGTGCTTGCTCGAGCTTCTGTTGCGCTTCTGCCTTTTGCTCTCCGGCCTGACTGGCTTTCGCCTGCGAGAGTTTCGTCAAGCCATCCTTCGATTTCTGAATCTGATCCGACAGCACAACCGCCAAGGCGCCGGTCGAGGTCGATCCAGCCGAGGCGCTCGATTTTGATGAGCTGGACCCTGCCTGATCGGTTGCAACAGCATCCGTCCGCGTAGGATTCGCGAAGGTCGTGAAGGCAAAGGTCGATGCCAGGCTTGTCGAAACGGTCAAGATGCCAGTCATCCATGCCTCCCAATAAATGTTTAAAATATGCAATAGAATCAATATGCGGTGAGATGAGTTGTGTGTCTCTCATGGTTAAGAATGGATGACGATTCCGAGCGTCATAAGCTATCGTCGATCAGGCCAGCGCATTCCAATTCCTCACGCATTCGATCACAAAGCACCGCGTTACGGCTGCCGCTCGTTTTGCTAGAACCGGTCAAGCGCCCGACTCGAAGGCGCTGCCTGCCAGGTTACGCTCCCTTGTTCGAATTCGCCTTTCTGGCCTTGCTCATCAAGATGGCTTGCGCCGCCACGCTCGTCGTCGGCGCTTCGCTGGTCGCCGAAAAAACCGGGCCGTTCATGGCCGGGCTGGTTGCGACCTTTCCGGTCTCCGCCGGGCCCAACCTTGTCTTCCTCTCGATGGCGCACGATGACGCTTTCATCGCTGCGACGGCGCATGGCAGCGTTGGCGCGAATGTGGCTGTCGCGACTTTCTGCGCCACCTATGCCTTCGCCGCGCAGCGCTTCTCGACGATTGCCAGCCTCGGCTGCGCCTTCCTCGGCTGGTTTCTGGCATTGGTGATCCTGAACGCGCTGCAACTGCCGTTCCTCACGCTGCTGGCGCTGAACGTTGCAGCCTATCTCTGCTATATCCCGCTCTGCCGGCGCTTTGCCGAGGCTGTCAGTTCCGCCGCGCCAGTGCGCGCTTGGTACGCCGTGCCGCTGCGCGCCGGTGGTGTCGCGCTGCTGGTTGCACTTGTCACCGGCTTATCGACGCAGATCGGCCCGCTTGCCTCCGGCGTGCTCGCGGTCTTCCCGATCGTGATGTGCAGTCTGATCGTTATCCTGCAGCCGCGTATTGGCGGCAAGGCCAGCGCTGCGGTCATCACCAACAGCCTGCCCGGCATGCTCGGTTTCGGCCTGGCGCTGGCAACGGTTCATTTTGCGGCGCTGCCGCTTGGCCGCTGGTGGGCGTTGGCGCTTGGGCTGGCGGTGTCGTCGCTGTGGAATGGCGGGCTGGTCGCGTTTCGCAGCCTCTGGCGGCGGCGCAGGGCAAGGTTCGATTCTCCCGCGACCTCATCCTGAGCTTGTCGAAGGATGTTGAGTTTGGCGCGCGAACTGAAGCATCCTTCGACAGGCTCAGGATGAGGTTGGTGGGGAAATAGACGGTGAAAAACCTCGGCGAAACCATGCGCATCCTGCGCCCCGCTCCGAATATCCTGGCCTTCTACGATGGCCGCATCGCCGGCGTCCGCGCCTTCTCGCCCGAGCCGAACTGGCTCGATGACGGCGCCTTCGAACTCGGCGTGGCGACCTACGCCATCATCGATGGAGCGGAGGCGCTCGTCTACGACACCCATATCTCGCTCGATCATGCCCGCCTCATCCGTCGCGCGCTCGAAGCCGAGGGCGTCACGAAAATCCGCGTTGTGCTCAGCCACTGGCATGTCGACCATGTCGCCGGAAACGAGGTTTTCGCGGATTGCGAGATCATCGCCGGCCGCCTGACGGCCGAGGCATTGATCGCCAATCGCCAGAAGCTCGAAACCGGCAATCCGCCGATCAAGCCGCTTGTCATGCCAACGACGGTGTTCGATGGCACGCTATCGTTGAGCGTCGGCCGCATGCCGGTGGAATTACGCCCGCTCGACATCCATAGCCATGACGGTGTCGTCGTCTGGTTGCCGGAAACCGGCATGCTGATCGCCGGCGATACGCTGGAAGACCCGATCACCTATGTCGCGGAGCCGGACAGGCTCAGCGCGCATCTCGTCGATCTCGCGCGGCTCGCGACATGGCCGGTTGACCGCATCCTGCCGAACCATGGCGATCTGGATATCATTGCGAATGGCGGCTATCCGCCGACGTTGATTGCCGCAACACGCCGCTATGTCGAGAAGCTGCTGGTGAGCAGGGCGGATGCATCGGCTTATCAAGGGCTCGATGACTTCGCGGCCGGGGATTTCGCCAGTGGCGCGATCCGGTATTTCGCGCCTTACGAGGTGGTGCATCATCGCAACTGGAATGTGACTCGAATAGGAGTGTAAGTACTCCGACCCCGTATTCAACCCCTGGTGTCATTCAAGACTGCCGCAGGCGGAGCGGGAATGACACTGGATAGAACCTAAAGCCTCCGTTCCAGATAACTCACCGTCTTCCCATTCTCCAACACGCCTGTACCGATCTGTACAAATCCAAGCGCGGCGTGGAACGCATCCGAACCCGGATTGGGCGGGCTCGAATTCACCTCGCAGACGATCCTGTCATGGCCGGCCTGCTTCGCCTTCTCGAACAGATCGAGATAAAGCTTTTTTGCCAGCCCCCTTCCGCGAGCCGTCGCTGCCACGACCACGCGGTCCACATAGACGAAGCGTGGAAACCGCTCGCGGAACCAGAGGAAGTTCACGCCGTCGTAATCGGCGTCCTGGTCGAAGGCGAGCAGCAGCGCATCGCCCAATCCCACGCGATGGGCAAGGAAAGCCTGGCCGACGAGGTGTTTCAGCCGCTCGGGCTCCAGCCAGGAAAGCTCAATCGCATGCGCGTTGTTCAGGTCCAGCAGCGCTGCCGCCAGCGCCCGGTCGCGCGTCAATTCATCGGCCGTGACGCCCACCAATTCCTCGCTCATTCCGTCCCACTCATCTTCGTTCAACGCCGCTGCTGAATGGCGCTCATATATTTGATCGTCAGCCGCCGCGACAGGCCTTCCCGATATGCTAGCTTTCACCGCTCAGCACACAGGTTGGAATATGGACCTCATTCTCCGCAACGCCCGTTTGTCCGATGCCGTGCCGGAGGCTCCACTTGTCGATATCGGCATAGAATCTGGCAGGATCGCCGCCATTGCGCCGGGCCTTTCGGCAGATGGTCCGTCACGCGATCTTGACGGCATGCTCACCTGCGCCGGGCTGATCGAGTGCCACATCCATCTCGACAAGGCCCGCGTCTTTCACCGCACCGCGCCGGAACCCGGCCGGCTTGCCGATGCCGTGCGTCGTTCCAGCGTCGTGAAGCACAGTTTCACCGTCGAGGATGTGCATGAGCGGGCGAGCCGCGTGCTGGCTGCGGCGATCGCCAAGGGCACGACGCGGATGCGCACGCAGCTCGAACTCGATCCGATCGTCGACATGCGCGGCTTCGAAGGCGTGCAGCAGGCGATCAAGGATTTTGCGCATGCGATCGATGTCGAAATCTGCGTCTTCCCGGAGGAGGGGCTAACCAACAATCCCGGCACGGATGAATTGCTGGTCGCGGCGCTCGAAAGCGGCATCCGCGTCATCGGCGGCGCGCCTTCTTCCGATACCAACAAACTGGCGCAACTCGAACGCGTTTTCGAACTCGCCCGCCATTACGATTGCGACGTCGATCTCCATATCGATTTCGGCAATGTGCCCGAGGATATGGACCTCGAAACCGTTCTGCGCCTGACCGATCGCGAGAAGATGGGCGGCCGTGTCGCCGTGGCGCATCTGACAAAACTCACCACGCATCCGCTGGAGCAGCAGCGCGCTATTGCGCGGCGCATCGCGGATGCCGGCGTCACGGTGGCGGTGTTGCCGGCGACCGACCTTTTCCTGATGGGACGCGACCAGACCGACAATGTGCGCCGCGGCGTTGTCGATGCGAATATGCTGGTGGATGAAGGCGTCAACGCCACCATCGGCACCAACAATATCGTCAACGGTTTCACGCCCTTCGGCGATTGTTCGCTGGTGCGCCTGCTCAATTTCTATGCACATATCGTTCAGGTTTCGACCGATGCGCAACTTCGCCAATGCTGGGAGATGATCACGACCCGCGCCGCCCGCATGCTGAATTTGAAGGATTATGGCCTCGCCGTCGGGAAACCGGCCGATATCGTCGTGTTCGATGCCGCCGATCCCGTCGAAGCCATTCGCGAAATCCGCCAGCCGCTGCTCGCTTTCAAACGCGGCCGGCAGACGCTGGAATGGTCGAAACCGAAACTCTTTTCACAGGCATGAAGATTGCCTGTTTCTTGCGTTGATATATCTGGTGGAGAGCAAAAAATGATCAAGAAAATACTCGGCGGCCTCGCCGTGATGGGCGTTATGGCGGCCGCTCCGCTGCATGCGGGCGAATTGCCCGAGTCGGTGAAGACGAGCGGCACGTTGAATCTCGCGATCAACGCGACCTCCCCGCCGATGGAGTACAAGGATACCGAGAGCGGCAAGTTCGTCGGCCTGGACATCGATCTCGTCGATGCGCTGGCGGCACGGTTGAAGCTCAAGGTCGAGCGCACGGATGTGGCCTTCGCGCAGCTCATGCCCTCGCTGGCGACCAGCCGCACCGATTTCATCTGGTCGGCGATCAGCGATCTGCCGGCCCGACAGGAATCGATGGATTTCATCGATTACCTCAAGACCGGCACGCAGTTCTTCACGCTGAACAGCGCAGCCTATGCCACGCCGGAGGACCTCTGCGGCAAGAAGGTCGGCAGTGTGCGCTCGACGCAATATCCGCAGCAGACCAAGGACTGGAGCGCCGCGAATTGCGAGGCCAAGGGCAAGCCGGCGATTGAGGTTGTCGGCGGCGAGAACGCGCCTGATGTGCGCCTGCAGCTCAAGCAGGGTCGCATCGATGCCGCCGCGCAGGGCAGCGAGACCATCCCCTTCATCTCCAAGCAGGAAGGCAACGCCTTCAAGACGCTTGGCGGCCCCTTCACCTCGGTGAACTACGGCATCGCCTTCCGCAAGCAGGACACGGCCTTCCGCGATTTCATCGCCGACGCGGTGCAGGCGATGATCGACGACGGCACCTACAAGAAGATCCTGGACAAGTGGGAACTCGGCCATATCGGCGTCGAGAAGCTGACGATCAACACGAAGCCTCGGTGAACTGACGGCCAGCCATCTCCCTTCTCCCGCAGGCGGGAGAAGGGAATAATCCGCTTATCCTTTGGATGCCAAATACGCATCCGCCACCGCTACCATCCGCTCGCGTGTCATCGCATCGCGATGCCCGCCGAGCACTTTGCGCACCGGCAGCGTCTTCAGCCGCTGCATCGTCGCGATATAATCGGGCACGTTCGAGCCAGGCGCGGTGTCGATGATCGCGCCGTCATACATCACGTCGCCGGAGAATAGCAGGCCGCTTTGCGCATCCCAGAGCGCGATGCCGCCCGGCGAATGGCCGGGGAGATGCAGCACTTCAAAACGCTGGCGGCCGGTGTCGATGATCTCGCCCTCATCAACCAGCCGAGAGGGCTCGATGCCAGGGCGGCCATAGCCTTCGACATCGTAAGGCTCGTAAGGCAGCGCATCGACCATGAACTCCGTCATCTCGATGCCGGCCTTGCGCAATGCCTCGATCTGCGCCGGCGGGCGCGGCGGAAAGCGCAGGCCCCGCGTGCCGGGTTTGCGCAGCTCATCCGCTTCGGCCGGGTGGATCAGGATTTCAGCGTCAAGAAATTCCGCATGGCTGCCGACATGATCGATATGCGTATGCGTGGTGAACAGGATCAGCGGGTTCTTCGACAGCCCCTCGATGATCGGCCGCAAGGCTGAGACGCCCATACCGCTATCGACGAGGATGTCGCGCGTCTCGCCCTGGATGAGAAAGCAATTCGCCCGGATCAGCCGGTGGCAATGCGGCTCCGTTATGCGGAAAACACCTGGATCGACCTCATCGACGGTGAACCAGCTATCGACAACGGGGAGGGGCATTCGAAACTCCAGAGTTTTGGCGCTCAATCGAAACCATCAAACGCGACCTCATCCTGAGCCTGTCGAAGGATGATCCAGTTTGGCGCTGACCAGCGCCTGACTCAGCATCCTTCGACAGGCTCAGGATGAGGTCGGAGGATGTTTGTTCTCGGTGCTATTCGCTAACCCTTGCCGAGCGCCTTCAATCGATAAAGCGCCTCCAGCGCCTCGCGCGGGCTCATCTCATCCGGATGCAGCGCTTCAAGCGCGCTACGCAGTAAATCCACCTCCGGCTTTTCCGCCGGCGCGGCGCGCACGGCGGCGGCGAACAGCGGCAACTCATCGAGCAGCCTTGCGGTTGGCGCCTGCCGGTCGGCCTGCTCCAACTCGGCCAGAACATGCTTCGCGCGCGCCACCACGCTTGCCGGCAACCCCGCCAGTTTCGCGACCTGGATACCGTAGGAACGGTCGGCGGCACCGGCCGCGACCTCGTGCAGGAACACCACCTCGCCCTGCCATTCGGTGACGCGCATGGTGAGGTTCGCCAGCCGGTTCAGCCGTTTCGTCAGCTGCGTCAGCTCGTGATAGTGCGTCGCGAATAGCGCCCGGCAGCGGTTCGTTTCATGCAGGTGTTCGATCGCCGCCCAGGCGATCGAGAGCCCGTCGAAGGTCGCCGTGCCGCGCCCGATCTCGTCGAGGATGACCAGTGCGCCAGGTCCTGCCTGGTTCAGGATCGCGGCGGTCTCGACCATCTCGACCATGAAGGTCGAGCGGCCGCGCGCCAGGTCATCCGCCGCGCCGACCCGCGAGAATAGCCGGTCGACCACCCCGATATGGGCGGCTTCCGCCGGCACATAGGCCCCCATCTGCGCCAACACCGCGATCAATGCGTTCTGTCGCAAAAAGGTCGATTTACCCGCCATGTTCGGGCCGGTGACGAGGAAGACGCGGCCTGAGCCGGTACTGTCAGGCGGCGACAGGTCGCAATCATTGGCGACGAAGGATTTGCCGTCGTCGAGGAGAGCCTGCTCGACCACCGGATGCCGGCCGCCGCGAATGGCGAAGGCGTGGCTCGCATCGACGGTTGGCCGCACCCAGTCGCGCTTTTCGGCCAGAACGCCGAGCGAAGAGGCGACATCGATCGCCGCGATCGCATCGGCAACCGCCTTTAACGCTTCGCCCTGAGCCAGCACGGCGGCGACAAGCCGGTCGAAATGCGCGATCTCCAGCGCCAGCGCGCGATCAGCCGCCGAGACGATCTTGCCTTCGAGTTCGCCAAGCTCGGTGGTGGTGAAGCGCATCGCCCCAGCCATGGTCTGCCGATGGATGAAGATCGCTTCGCGCAGCAGCTTCTCGCCGATTGCCTGTGGCACCTCGACGAAATAACCGAGGAAATTGTTGTGCTTGACGCGCAGCGTCCGACAATCGGTCTCGGCGACGTATCGCGCCTGCAATTCAGCGATGATGCGCCGGCTCTCATCGCGCAAGCCGCGCGTTTCATCGAGTGCCGCGTCGAAGCCGGCGCGAATGAAGCCGCCATCGCGCTTCTGCAGCGGCAGTTCCTCGTCGAGTGCCGAGGCGAGTAGTGGGGCGAGTGCCGGATCAAGCGCCGTTATCGCCTCGGTCGCGCCTGCGATTTCCGGTGGCAGCTCGCCGGCCTTCGCCAGCACCTTGCCGATATCGGCTGCCGCCGCAATGCCAGCTCCGATGCTGGCGAGGTCGCGCGGGCCGCCGCGATCGAGCGCCAGGCGGGACAGCGCGCGGGCGATATCCGGCACGCGCTTCAGCCGCTCGGTGATGTCGCGGGTCAGCAGGTCATCGGCGAGAAACAGCGCGATGGCGTCGAGCCGCCGGTTGATCTCGGCCGGTTCGGTCAGCGGGCCGGCGAGACGTTCGGCGAGCAGGCGGCCACCTGAAGGCGTCAGCGTCAGGTCGATGGTCGCGAGCAGGCTGCCCTGGCGTTCGCCGGAAAGCCGGCGCGTCAGCTCCAGATTGGCGCGTGTCGCGGCGTCGATCTGCATCGCGCCGCCGCTTTTCTCCTGCCGGGGCGGAGAGAGGGGCGGGCGGTTCCTGAGCTGCGTGCGCTCGACATAGTGGACGGCCAACGCCGCCGCCGCGATTTCGCTGCGCGAAAAGGCGCCGAAACCAGCGAGATCGCGCACGCCGAAATAGCCGGCAAGGTCGCGCTCGGCCGAGATCGTATCGAAGGCTTGGCGCGCGACAGGCGTCACCGCGGCGCGTGTTTCGCGCCACAGCGTATGCAGCGCCTCGTCGCCATGGATCTGGTCCGGCACGACGATCTCGCGCGGCTCCAGCCGGGCGATCTCGGCGGCAAGCGCGGTATCGCTCGCCTCACTGACCGTGAAATGCCCGGTCGAGATATCGACCGCGGCCAGCCCATAGAAATAGCCGCTCTCGCCGGCGCGTATCCGGCTGACCGCGAGCAGCAGCGACGCCCGTCCCGGTTCGAGCAGGTTCTCTTCCGTCACGGTGCCGGGCGTTACCAACCTCACGACATCGCGGCTGACGACCGATTTCGAGCCGCGCTTGCGCGCTTCCGCCGGGTCCTCCATCTGCTCGCAGACGGCGACGCGATGGCCGGCGGCGATCAACCGGTTCAGATAGTCTTCAGAACGCGCGACGGGCACGCCGCACATCGGGATATCCTGCCCACCGTGCTTGCCGCGCTTGGTCAGCACGATGCCAAGCGTGCGGCTGGCGATCTCGGCATCCTCGAAGAACAGCTCGTAGAAATCGCCCATCCGGTAGAACAGCAGGCAATCCTGGTTGCTCGCCTTGATCTCCATGAACTGCGCCATGGAGGGCGTCAGCCGCGCAAAATCCTCCGCTGGCGGCGGGGCAGGCGTCGCGGTTTCAGGGATACGCTGCGGGCGGTTCATGGGCGGCTCACGCTAGAGCAAGCGTGCGGCCGGCGGAAACGGGTTTTTGTCGGGGCGCAACGGAAAGTGTGGATTGCCGAAGATCGAACCTGTTTCTCCCCAAGCGTCATTCCCGACGCGCTTCAGCGCGAGCGGGAATCCAGGAGTCGTTTGCACTTCCGGCCCTGGATTCCCGCTCCGGCTTCGCCGGTCGGGAATGACACTGCGAAGTAAGGCTTTTTCAGTTGATCCCGTATTGGTGGCAGAGCGCGATCGCGATCTGGTTCTGGTACTCGGCGCCGCCCATCGAGACGGGCTCGACCGTGCTGCCGGTGAGCTTGACCATGAACGGCGTCACGACGCCGAAGCTCGCGCGCGATTTCACCTTGCCGCAGACATAGAACACGTCGCCGGCCCTGCCGCCGCTAAGCTCGGTGAACGCGGAATCCGATGGGTAGCTGAGTAGCCGCAGCACGCCAGCCTTTACCGCGCTCTCCTGCGCAGGGGTAAAGTCGCTCGCGGTAATTTCGGGGATCTTGTTGACGGGATCGTCGAAGATGGCGCAGCCCCCGAGCGAAAGAACGGAGAGGCAGGCGAAAGCCATCGCAAGAGATTTCATACGCAGGTAACCTGGAGTTGCCGGGTGGAACGTCGGCGACCCTACACGCCCCTTTTGTCCATGGCGAGGCCGATAAACGGCATGGCTGCAACCTGTTTCGCACAGCCGGCCGGCGGTTGCCCCCACCCGCCGGCGCGGCCGTGCGGATTCTACTTTCCGTAGGAGAAAGGACTTTTCACCGCCCGCAAGCATTCGGCATAGCGGTTCAGGACATATTTGCGATCTGGAACGTTATGGCCTTCCGAAATGCCCGGAATATGCTGGTCTTCGAGCGCCGCGATCACCTTGAAAAGTTTGAACGCCACCTGTTCCGCTGTGTTGTCCCCGCCATGCGCGATCGACTCTTCTTCCATAAAACTCCCCTCCAGCCGGTTGATCCGGTATTTCAGGCTAACATGATCTTCAAACTGCGGAACAGTAAGCCTTTTGGCTGTCAACCACGCTGGAAGAGGCGGGCTTGACAGCATCGCCCATCGCGCTTCCTTACTGGAGCATTACTAAAGTTCTAAGGGACGCAAATTTTTGAGCGCCCGCTCCCGGAGAAATCGCGCACGATGAGCCAAGAGATGATGCCCGGCGCCACGCGCATCCTGATCGCCGACGACCATCCTCTCTTCCGTGGCGCCTTGCGACAGACGGTGTCCGGCCTGCTGCCCGGCGTGATGATCGAGGAAGCGGCGACGCTGGAAGACGCCAATCGCGCCCTGCAGGAAAGCAGCGACATTGACCTGCTGCTGCTCGATCTCACCATGCCCGGCACGCGCGGCTTCTCCGGCCTCACCTATCTGCGCGCGCAATTCCCTGCCGTGCCGATCATCGTGGTTTCGGCGAATGAGGAGCCGGATACGATCCGCCGCTGCATCGATTTCGGCGCTTCCGGCTTCATCCCGAAGACGCTCGATGTCGAGACGATGGGCGTGGCGATCAACGCGGTGCTGGAAGGCGGCCGCTGGACGCCGCCGGAGGTCGATCTGTCAAAGCCCGCCGACAAGGAGACCAGCGACCTGCTGCGCCGCCTCGGCAGCCTGACGCCGCAGCAGGTGCGGGTGCTAATGATGCTGTCGGAAGGTCTGCTCAACAAGCAGATCGCCTATGAGCTTTCCGTCTCCGAAGCGACGGTGAAAGCCCATGTCTCGGCGATCCTGACCAAGCTCGGCGTCGAAAGCCGCACCCAGGCGGTGATCGCCGCCGCGAAGATCGAAGCCGGGCAATGGCAGCCGGGCGAAGGGGCTTGACCAAATTAATCCTCCCCCTGGATGGGGGAGGTGTCAGCGAAGCTGGCGGAGGGGGTGGAAGCCCGAGCTTGGCAGGTGTTGGCGTTGCCACCCCTTCCGCCTGCCGGCACCTTTCCCATCGAGGGGAAGGACCATCTCCTCACCAATCCTTGCGCATCGCCATGAAATGCTCGTTCATGGTGGTGAAGAAGTTGTCATAATCGCCGCTGCGCTCGGCGAAACGCTGCGCCTTGACACGCTCGACCAGGATTTCGCCGCTGTCGGTCGTCTCCAGCAGCCCTAGCACCTCGCTGATGAAATCGGCCAGCGGCATCGCCATCGGGTCGCTCGCTTGCCGCGCGCCCTGCAACTCCGTCTGCACGTAAGGCGGCACCAGTTCGATGACGCGCACGGGCGTATCGCGAAGCTGGAAGCGGAGCGACTGCGACCAGGAATGGATCGCCGCCTTGGTCGCGGAATAGGTTGGATTTATCGCGAGCGGCGGAAAGGCGAGGCCGGATGACACCGTCATCAGGGTCGACGCCTTCTGCTTCAACAATAGAGGCAGCAGCGCCGAGGTCAGCCGAATTGGCCCAAGCAGGTTGATGGCGATGGTCGCTTCCGCGACCGCGACATGTTTGGGGTCAGTTACGATTTCCGCCTGCATGATGCCGGCATTGTTGATGAGGACATTGAGCGCCGGATGATCCTTCGCCACCTGCTCGGCAAGGCGCTGGATCGACGCCGGGTCTTCCACATCGAACGCATAAGCCGCCATGCCGGGATTGGCGCGGGTGGTCTCGTCCAGCGCGGATTGCCGGCGGCCGGTGATGATCACCTGATTGCCTGCGGCCTGGAAAGCTTCCGCCAGCGCCCGGCCGATGCCCGAGCCGCCGCCAGTGATGAGAATGGTGTTGCCGGACATTTTCATGGGATTGCTCCTTCAAAGCGTGGAGGCGTCTTCCGCCTGACGCTTGTAAGATAAATCCACGCTCTCTATTCTAAAGAAGGCACTGGAAAGATTTATACTTACCCGAAAGAGAGTGTCGTCATGCGCCGCTTCACCGAAGAGGAACGGGCAGCCGCAAAGCGCCATCGCGAGATGGCGCCGCCGACCGATGCCGAGGTCGATCCGAAGATCGAGGCGCTGGTCACCGATCTTATCGGCCGCGTCGCCGACAAATGGACCATGCTGATCCTCGAGGAACTGACCGTGCGAGGGGAACTGCGCTTCACCGAGATCGGCCGCGCAGTAAAGGGCATCAGCCAGAAGATGCTGACCCAGACGCTCCGCCAGATGGAGCGCGACGGGCTGGTGATCCGCACCATCTACCCGGTTATTCCGCCCAAGGTCGAGTACCGGCTTTCCACCCTCGGCATGAGCCTCGGCGCGGCCTTTTGCGGCGTCTGGATGTGGGCGGAGGAAAATCTCGACGGGATCGAGCGCGCGAGGCGCGATTTCGACGCAAAGGCGGCAAAAGCGTAGAGGCAGGCAACCGCCATCACCCTGACGCGTTCATGGGCTAACGAATCTTTCCCGCTTACGGAGGCCCAAGATGCGCAGCCCCCTGCTTTTCGCCCTTCTCCTTTCCGCCTCACCATCGCTTGCCGCCGATGGCGCGCGCTACGCCATGACGCCGATCGAAGGCGGTGTGATCCGCCTCGACACGCAGACCGGCCTGATCTCGACTTGCAAGCTGCAAGGCGCCGACCTGATCTGCCGTAGCGCGTCGGATGACCGTTCCGGCCTGGAGGATGAGATCACGCGGCTGAATAAGGAGAACGAGGGCCTTAAACAGCGCCTCGCGGTGGTGGGCCAGCCGCATCTGCAACTGCCTGATGATCATGACGTCGACCGCGCGCTAGGCATGTTCGATAAATTCATGCGCCGCTTCAAGGGGATGGTGGATGAGTGGCGGCGGGAGGACGATGTGCAGCGGCGGACTTGAGCGCTGACTTCGTGTCCCGCACTTGATGCGGGACCCATACCCTCCAACAAGCCAAGCGTTTATAGGCCCCGCATCAAGCGTGGGGCTCGAACGCTCGGCTCCTCAATAATCCACCCTGACGAAATACAGCCCATGCGCCGGCGCGAGCGGTCCCGCGCGCTGCAAATCCCTTGCATCGAGCGCATCCCACAATTCCTGCGCGCTCCAGCGTCCAAGGCCGACCTGCGCCAGCGAGCCGACCATGAACCGCACCTGGTGATGCAGGAAGGAGCGGGCGGAAGCGCGCACCAGCACGTATTCGCCTTCCTGCGCCACATCGAGCTGTTCCAGCGTCTTCATCGGCGTCTTGCCCTGGCAGTCCGTCGCCCGGAAGGTCGTGAAATCGTGGTGGCCAAGCAGGAGCTGCGCCGCTTCGTGCATCGCCGCCACATCGAGCGGGCGCGGCACATGCCAGGCGCGCATCCGGTCGATGGCCGAGGGCGGGCGGCGGTTGATGATCTTGTAGAGATAATGCCGCTTCTTCGCCGAAAGCCGGGCGTTGAACGTCTCCGGCATTTTCTCGACGCCGAGGATGAAGACGAGATCATCCGCGAAGGTCAGATGTGCGTTCAGGGCATCGCGCACCTTGTCGGTCGTCCAGTCCTTGACGAGATCGACATGCGCCACCTGACCAAGCGCATGCACACCAGCGTCCGTGCGCCCGGCAGTCGCCAACCGCCGCTTCTCGCCGGAGAACTTGAACACGGCCTCCTCGATCGCCTGCTGCACAGAGCGAAGTTCCGCCTGCTGCTGCCAGCCGCAATAAGGCGTGCCGTCATATTCGATGAGGAGCTTGTAGCGAGGCATTCAGTGGGCCGACACACTTCGCTCGTGCCCCGGACTTGATCCGGGGCCCATACCCTCGACCTCATCCGGAGCTTGTCGAAGGACGTTCAAGCGAGAGCCGGACACACCATCCTTCGGCAGGCTCAGGATGAGGTCAGAGAGGTGGAAGCGGGCGGAAATCACAACCGCGTCCCAACACCGATCTTCGCGCCGTTCAGGAACTCCTGCGCCTTCATAGGCCCCTTGCCGGCGCGCTGCACCTCGATCAGCCGCACCGCGCCGCTCCCGCAGGCAATCGCCAGTTGATCGTCAACCACCGTGCCCGGCACGCCGAAACCATCCGCAAGCGTGGACCGCAGCACCTTCACCCGCGTTGCCCCTTGGCCCCAATCCGCCTCGAAAAAAGCGCCGGGAAAGGCGCTGAGCCCCCGGATATGGTTATGCACCTCCGCCGCCGGCCGGCTCCAGTCGATCCGCGCCTCCTCCTTGGTGATCTTGGCGGCGTAGGTCACGCCATCCTCGCTTTGCGCCTTGAAACCCAGCGAATCGCGCTGAAGGCTGGCCAGCGCCCTGACCATCAGGTCCGCGCCAAGCATCATCAACCGGTCGTGCAGCTCGCTTGCCGTCATATCGGGGCCGATCGCAAGCCGCTCCACCATGCCGACGGGGCCGGTATCGAGCCCTTCCTCCATCCGCATCACCATCACGCCGCTTTCAGCGTCGCCCGCCATGACAGCGCGCTGGATCGGCGCCGCACCGCGCCAGCGCGGCAGCAGCGAACCATGCAGGTTGAGGCAGCCAAGCGCTGGCGCATCGAGGATCGGTTTCGGCAGGATCAACCCATAGGCGACGACGACAGCGACATCCGCGCCATGGCCGGCGAAAACCTCCGCCGCCTCCTCGTCGCGCAGCGTCTTCGGCGTGAACACCGGAATGCCGAAGCGCTCGGCCAGCTTATGCACCGGCGTCTGCTGCAACTCCATGCCCCGCCCGGCCGGCTTTGGGGCGCGCGTATAGCACGCCACGACCTCATGCCCCTGGCCGATGATCTCGGACAAGGTCGGCACTGCGAAATCGGGCGTGCCCATGAAGACGACGCGAAGGCTCATGCTGTTTCCTTAAAATCCATCCGCTGCTCAGTGCAGCACGCCATTGCGCTTCAGGAAGGCGTCCACTTCCGGCTTCCAGGAGGAAACCGCGTGGAAATACTGGTGGCCGTCGCTGCCATAGCTCGGCGCGGTGACGAACTCGGCTTTGCCGCCCGCGCCCTTGAACGCATCATACATGCGCTTCGCCAGCGCCGGCCCGAAGAAATGGTCATTGGTCGAATAGATCCAGAGCTCCGGCACGCTGGTCGATCCCCCGCCATAGCGGCTCATGGCGCTGATCAATCCGGCTTCGTTGCAGACTTGGTCCGGTCCCTGCGAGCCGCGCCCGCCGGCAAAGCTGACGATCGCCTTTACGCCGCCGCTGGTGCCGGCCGCGACCGAGCCGAAGCCTCCCGCCGAATGACCGATCAGCGCCACGCGGGCCGGATCAATATCCGCGCGCTTCTTCAGCGCGGCGACGGCCGCTACGATATCGCGCGCCGATTCCAGCCCAGCCGGATAATAATTCGCCTTGTCGCAGGAACCGTAATTCTCAGCCCATTCGCCGATGCCGCCATAGCCACGGCGCACCGGCACCGCGACCATCACGCCCGAAGCGGCATAGGTATTCGCCTCCGCCGAAAGCGTGTTGGCGCCGTAGGTCGCGCGGCCAGCCGCATCGCGCGGGCTGCCATGCGACATCACGATCAGCGGGAAGGGACCTTTGCCGGACGGCTTGTAGAGATACACGTTGATCGTGACGCCTTCGACCGTGACCGGAACGGTCTCGCGCTCCGCGGCGCGGCTTGGCGCAGCAAAGATCAGGATCGTCAGCAAGGCGAAGATGAGGCGCAGGGTCATGGCGGCGTGATCCACGGTGGAGGGCGTGACGAGTTAGCCGTCATTCCCGCGAAGGCGGGAATCCATATTCCAGAACGCTGGCCGATCAAAATACTGAAATCATACAGTCTAAGCTTCCGGCTGCTACGTTTCTCGAATCCTCACATCGCCTCGTGCGGGGCCTTGTCGCCGCCGTCGCGCTTGGCCTGCTTGGTGAATTTCTTGATCACCCGGTCGCGCTTCAGCTTCGAGAGATAGTCGATGAAAAGCACGCCGTTCAGGTGGTCGATCTCATGTTGCAGGCAGACCGCCAGCAATCCGTCTGCCTCGATTTCCTGGCTGTCGCCCTTCAGCGTCTGGTAGGTTACCCGCACCCGGTCCGGCCGCTCGACCTCCTCGTAATATTCGGGGATCGACAGGCAACCTTCCTCATAAGGGGCGAGCGTATCCGACTCCCAGACCACCTTCGGGTTGATGAAGACGCGTGGCTCTTTTTCCTCATCCTTGCCCGAGACATCCATCGTCACCACGCGCTGTGGCACGCCGATCTGGATCGCGGCCAGGCCGATGCCTGGTGCGTCATACATCGTCTCGAACATGTCCTCGACGAGCTTTTCGAGCTTCGAATCGAAGGTGATCACCTCGGCGGAGACGAGGCGGAGCTGGGAATCGGGCAGGATGACAAGGGGGCGCAGGCTCATGCGCTTCCAATAAGAGCTGTTGACAACGCGGTCAACACGTTCTCTTTTCGTTCCAAAGTTGCGTGGAATCGGAGTAGCGTTTCGCGATGCACGAGATCGCTTTCACCATAGGCGGCACCGCCGTCACCGTTCTGCAGGCGAGCCTTGCGCTTGCAGCCGTCGCCCTGCTGTTGCTGGTGCTCATTGCCGCGCGTGTCTCGCGGGCGTCCGGCGCGAGCGCGGCAGAGGCAGCGGCTTCAGCCGAACGGGCGCGCGAACTTGACGACAAGCTGGCGCAGCTCAACCAGTTGCAGGCCGAGGTGACTGGCCGCCTGCAAGGCATGGCCGAGATGTTCGGCAACCGGCAGGTGGAACTGGCGAAATCCGTCTCCGACCGTCTCGACCAGGTCGGTTTGCGCGTCGGTCAGAGCCTTGAGGCTCAGACGGTCAAGACGCATGAAAACCTCGCCAAGCTTGGCGAGCGCCTCGCGGTGATCGACCGCGCGCAGGCGAATCTCGCCGATCTCACCAACGAGGTGCTGATCCTCAAGGATATTCTCGCCAACAAGCAGACGCGCGGCGCTTTCGGGCAGGGCCGCATGGAAGCGATCGTGCGCGATGCGCTGCCCGTCTCGGCCTATGATTTCCAGGCGACGCTGAAGGGCGGCAATCGGCCGGACTGCATCATCCATCTGCCAGGCGACAACCTGCCGCTCGTCATCGACGCCAAGTTTCCGCTCGAAGGCTTCCAGTCGCTCGAAACCGCGCTCAACGAAGAGCAGATGGCGCTGGCGCGCCGGCAGGTGCGCACCGATCTTTCCAAGCACGTCTCCGACATTGCCGGACGCTATCTCATCCCTGGCGAAACACAGGATCTGGCGCTGCTCTTCATTCCCTCGGAATCGCTCTACGCGACCATCGCCGAGCATTTCGAGGATGTGATCCAGAAGGCGCACCGCGCCCGCGTCATCGTGGTTTCGCCCTCGCTTCTGATGATGGCGATCCAGGTCATCCAGGCGCTGGTCCGCGATGCACGCATGCGCGAACAGGCGGGCGTGATCCAGAAGGAAGTCGGCTTGCTGCTCGACGATGTGCGCCGCCTGCAGGATCGCACGGCGAAACTCGAAAACCACTTCCGGCAGGCGCAGGAGGACGTGACCGGCATCTCGACCTCGGCCGAGAAGATCACCCGGCGCGGCGGCCGGATCGAGGCGCTGGAGTTTTCGGAGGAGAAGAAGGCGGCGGCCGGCGAGTTACCGACCCGGCTCAGCGCCGCCGAGTGAGCTCTATGCTCGTGTCCCGCACTTGATGCGGAACCTATCGTGGCAGCACCCTCTCACCTCATCCTGAGCTTGTCGAAGGATGCTTAAGTCTGGCTCGTGATCTGGAACATCCTTCGACAAGCTCAGGATGAGGTCGAGGATATGGACCCCGGATCAAGCCCGGGGCACGAGTGCGGAGTGCTCGGGAGCGATTGAATGAAAGTCAAACGCATCGTCGCCAATATCGCAGGCCCTGACATTGCCGTCGGCCGCCGCTTCTACCAGGAAGCGCTCGGCCTCGAACTCAAGATGGATATGGGCTGGATCGCGACTTACGGCTCATCAGAGCGCATGGAAATCCAGCTCAGCACCCTGACCGAAGGCGGCTCCGGCACGCCCGCACCGGATATCTCGATCGAGGTCGACGATCTCGACATCGCGCTGGAGCGTATGAAGCGGGGCGGTTTCCCGATCGAATATGGCCCGGTTGACGAACCCTGGGGCGTGCGGCGCTTCTATGTGCGCGATCCGTTCGGCAAGCTGGTGAATATTCTGGCGCATAAGGAATGATTGGTCGTCATTGCGAGGAGCATAGCGACGCGGCAATCCGGGAGCCGCGCGCGCTTGCGACTCCTGGATTGCTTCGGCTTCGCCTCGCAATGACGGTCGGAAGCGTCCCGCTCTAATACCCAGCCTTCCTATCCACCACATTCTCCAGCGGCTCGCCTCTTTCCAGCCGTTCGATCTGTTGCACGATCTGTTTGGAGATCGCGTCAGGCGCGCTCATCGCCGCGTTGTGCGGGGTGACGTTCACCTGGCGATGCGTCCAAAGCGATGAGTCTTTCGGCAGCGGCTCGGTCTCGAACACGTCGAGCGTCACCGCTTGCAGGATGCCAGCGTCGAGTGCGGTCAGGATATCGCCCTCGACCTGTAAGCCGCCGCGCCCGGCATTGAGGAAGAACGGCCCGCCGAGCTTGCCGTCCTGCGCCAGCCCCTTGAACAGATTGAGGTTGAAGATGCCGCGCGTATCATCTGTCAGCGGCAGCAGCGCGACAAGGATATCGGTGCGAGCGAGGAAGGCCGGCAACTCCTCGGCGCCGGCATAGCTCTTCAGCCCTGGCACCTCGCGCCTGCTGCGGCTCCAGCCGGCAACGTCGAAGCCGATCACCTTCAGCACCTTCGCCGCATGCTGCCCGAGCACGCCGAGCCCCATGATGCCGACGCGTATTTCAGCCGCCGCCGGCTGGTCGCGGTCGTCGTTCCAGTCTTTTGCCTTCTGCTGAGTGGCGTAGCGGTCATGCTGGCGGTGATGGCGCAGCACATGCAGCGCCACCCATTCGCCCATGCGCTCGGTCAGATCAGGATCGACGATGCGCGCCATCGGCACGTCAGGCAGGTCAGGGTCGAGGAACATATGGTCCACGCCCGCGCCGAGTGAGAAGATGGCCTTCAGGTTGGTGAAACGCGCCAGCGAACCCGGCTTGTGTTTCCAGGTCGCGATATAACCGATCCGCGCCGGGTCGGCGGTTTCCGGGTCGATGAACACCTTGCGGTCGGGCACCAGCTTCTGGAAACGCGCCCGCCAATGCTCCGCGTCCCAGGCGGTCAAGGCGATCAGGACGTCACGGGGTTCGCTCATCGGGGGCTCCGGAACTGGTATTCAATCGCGAGTTGGTGAGGCGTGGTTAGGTCTGATCCGCCGCTCGCACCAGCGGTTTCACAGTCGGATAGCGCTCGCCGATCCGATAGGCCGCTTTCAGCCTGGCTGCGGCATCTTTTGCGGTTTTCTCATCCGCCGCGTGAATGATCGCCAGTGGACGCTCACCGTCGACGCTCTCGCCGAGCCCGGCAAGCCTGGTGAGGCCGACGCGATGATCGATCTTGTCCTGCGGTCTCGTGCGCCCGCCGCCAAGCGCCACCACTGCGAGGCCAACCGCCTGAACATCGATCGCCATCACGATGCCCGGTTCCGGCGCATGCACGGCGCGCGTCACCGGTGCAGCGGCGAGGTGCTTTTCCGGCCGCTCCAGAAGATCGCGCGGCCCGCCAAGCGCTACGACCATCTGCTGGAACCGCTCCGCCGCCTTGCCGGAAGCGATTGCCGCTTCGATTTTTCGTGCGCCGTCTCCGGCATCCTTCGCCAGCTTGCCAAGCGCCAGCATTTCGCCGCCAAGCGCCAGCACCACCTCATGCATGCGCGGCTCGCGTGATTTCCCGGTCAGATAATCGAGCGCGTAGACGACTTCGAGGCCGTTCCCAGCGGCCGAGGCGAGCGGCTCATTCATGTCGGTCAGCAGCGAGCGGGTCGGCAGCCCCGCGCCATTCGCCACCCGCGCGATGCTGCCTGCCAGCTTCTCGGCATCTTTCTCCTTCGTCATGAAGGCGCCGGAGCCGAATTTCACATCCATCGCCAGGCCGTGCAAGCCAGCGGCGAGCTTCTTCGAGAGGATGGAGGCGGTGATCAGGGGAATGGATTCCACCGTCGCCGTCACATCGCGGATCGCGTAGAGCTTCTTGTCGGCTGGCGCGAGATCGGCGGTCTGGCCGATGATCGCGCAGCCTGCCTCGCGTACCACCTTGCGGAATAGGTCGAGCCCCGGCGCGGTGTTGTAGCCCGGAATGCTGTCGAGCTTGTCGAGCGTGCCGCCGGTATGGCCAAGGCCGCGACCTGAGATCATCGGCACATAGCCGCCGCAGGCGGCAATTGCCGGAGCCAGCATCAGGCTCACCGTATCGCCGACGCCGCCGGTCGAATGCTTGTCGAGCGCCGGGCCGGGCAGGTCATCCCACCTGAGCACCGTGCCGCTTTCCGTCATCGCGCGGGTCAGCGCCACGGTTTCGGCATCATTCATGCCCCGGAAGAACACCGCCATGGCGAAGGCGGAAGCCTGTTCCGGCGTCACCGCGCCGCCGGTCAGCCCGGCGATGAACTCGGCGATCTGTTCTTCGTCGAGCGTCCCGCCATCGCGCTTGGCGCGGATCGTTTCCTGCGGCAGCATTCAGTAAATCCCGTCGGGATCGTTCAGCTCCGCCTTGTTGCCAAGCCCTTCGACGATCGCGGCATGCAGCCCGCTCGCGCCGAAGCGGAACGTCTGCGGTGTCGTCCAGCCAAGCCCCATCCGCGCATCGGCGAGATCGAGATAGGCTTTCGCATCATCCAGCGTCCGGATGCCGCCGGAGGGCTTGATGCCGGCCGGCACCACGCTCTCCTTGATCACCTGCAACATCGTATCGACCGCTTCGAGGGTCGCGCAGGCTGGCTGCTTGCCGGTCGAGGTCTTGATGAAGTCGGCGCCGCTTTCGATCGCCAGCCGGCTGGCGGCGGCGATCGTGATCTGGTCAGGATAGGCGCCGGTCTCCAGGATCACCTTCAGCAGGTGGTTGTCCTTCAGGCACTCCTTCACCGCTTCGATCATATGCGCCGGCGTCTCGGTGTCGCCGTCAAGGAAGGCGCGGTAGGGCAACACCATGTCGATCTCGTCGGCGCCATCACGCAATGCGCCGCGCACATCGCCGACAGTGCGCTCGATATCGTCGCCGCCCTTCGGAAAGTTGACCACGGTCGCAACCGCCACGCCCTTGCCCTTCAGCCGGCTCGCCGCGAATTTCACGAATTGCGGCCAAATGCAGATTGCGGCTGGCTTGCCCCAGGGCCCGAGCGCCTTGCGGATCAGGACCTCGACATTGTCCTCGCGCGCGCCATCGGAAAGCTCGGTCAAGTCGAGCAGCGAGAGCACACGGGCGGCGAAAGCTGTGTCGGTCATCAATCTTCTTCCAGCGTCCGCACGAAGGCGGCGAGCAGCCGGCGCAGCGCCACCGCGGCCGAAAGCGCCACCGACTTGGTTTCGCCATGGCTTGGCCGTGAGCCGCCAATGCCGGCGGCCATGTTGGTGATTGCGGAAATCGCGATCACGTCCAGCCCTAGATGACGCGCAATCAGCACTTCCGGCACCGTCGACATGCCGACGAGATCGGCGCCCATCGTGCGCGCCATCTTGATCTCCGCCGGCGTCTCGAAGCTTGGCCCCGAGAACCACATATAGACACCCTCATGGATCTGAATGCCCGAGACCTGCGCGGAAATCTTCAGCCGCTTACGCAGGCGCGGATCATAGCAATCCACCATCGAGACGAAGCGCCCGTCGCCCATCTGGCCGAGCAGCGGGTTGACGCCGGCGTAATTGATATGATCCGAGATGACCGCAAGGCTGCCGGGATAGAAATCCGAACGCACGGCGCCGGCCGAATTGGTGAGCAGCAGCGTATTCACGCCAATCACCTTCAGCGTCTCGAAGGCGCTGCGCATCGCGTTGGCGTTGCCGGTCTCGTAGTAATGCGCCCGCCCTTGCAGGATCGCGACGCGCCGGCCACTGAGCTTGCCGACCAGCAGCGAGCCAGCTTGCCCGGAGACGCTGACCTTCGGAAATCCGGGCAGCGCTTCATAGGGGATGGTGATGCCTTCGGTGACGTCTTCCGAAGTGCGGACGAGCCCGGTGCCGAGCACGATGCCGAGGCGGATCGGCCCTTCGACGCCATGCGCCCTCAGCGCTGCGACGGTCTCGGCGGGATCAAACTTTTCGATCATCGGCCTCTCGCGGTTTCATGCTGTCGGCAGGTTGTCCGGCCCGAAGGAGAAAGGTAGCAGCGAATCGAGGCTGAATGTGCGCCGCACACCATTCATATCGGCGATATGCACCGGAATGCTTCCATCGGCAAACTCGCGGATGCGCTGGCGACAAGCGCCGCAGGGCGTCACCAGTTCCGGCCCGTCGCCGATGATCAGGATTTCGGCAATGCGCCGCGCGCCGGAAGCGATCATCGCGGCGATTGCGCCGGCTTCCGCGCAGGTGCCGACAGGATAGGCGGCGTTCTCGACATTGCAGCCGGCATGGACCGCGCCATCCTCCGAAAGCACCGCCGCGCCGACGAGGAAGCGCGAATAAGGCGCATAGGCTCGCATGCGAGCCTGTTTAGCGGCGTCAAACAATGCTTCCAGCGCGGCCATCAGCGCTCCTTGACGTAAGGGATGCCGGAGGCGCGCGGCGGGATGGCCCGTCCCGCGAAACCCGCCAGCAGAATCACCGTCAGAGCATAGGGCAAAGCCTGGATGAACTGTACCGGGGCCTGGCCTATTCCCGGCAGCTCCACGCCTTGAAGACGGATGGCGATGGCGTCCAGCGCACCGAACAGCAGGCAGGTCCACAACGCCGGCCAGGCGCGCCATTTTGCGAAGATCAAGGCGGCGAGCGCGATGAAGCCCTTGCCGGCGGTCATCTGCGGCAGAAAGCCGGCATTCTGCGCAACCGAGAGGTAGGTTCCGCCGAGCCCGCAAAGCAGACCGCAGATGATGACGCCGGCATAGCGCAGCCGGGTAACCGAAATGCCGGCGGTATCGACCGCCGCCGGGTTCTCGCCGACCGCGCGCAGTCGCAGGCCGAAACGCGTGCGATGCAGCGCGAACCAGGTGGCCGGCACGGCAAGCAGCGCGAGATAGACCAGCGCTGAATGCCCGGAGATCACATCGGCATAGAGCGGGCCAATGACGGGCACGGCCCTTACTGTATCCGCCCCCGGCAGGCGGATATCCGCGAAACGGCCAGCGCCTTCCAGCGCCGGCGTGCGGCCGCCGAGATTATACCAGGCATTGCCGAACAGCACCGTCAGCCCAGCCGCTAGCATGTTGATCGCCACACCCGAGACGATCTGGTTGCCGCGCTGGCTGATGCTGGCATAGCCATGCACCAGCGCGAATGCGAGGGCGGCGGCTAGGCCGGCCAGAAGACCGACCCAGGCCGAACCACTTGTCGATGCGGCTGCGGCGCTGGCGAAGGCGGCGGCAAGTAATTTCCCTTCAAGCCCGATATCGACCACGCCGGCGCGCTCGGACCACAGGCCCGCGAGGCAGGCGCAAAGCAGCGGCACCGCGAGGCGGATGGCTGAGGCGAGGATGGGGAGGAGGGTTTCAAGCATGGTGCAGCCTTTCCCAGCCGTCATCGGCGGGCTCGTCCCGCCGACCCCGATACGGTTTGGCACTCCCCTTCTAGTGTCATTCCCAAC
>FTCZ01007710.1_pt1 | contig 25664 bp, 25 predicted proteins | sample 1658871 | NCBI WGS metagenome assembly FTCZ01 (sample SAMEA3914864, study PRJEB12502) | metagenome | biome: forest; material: soil | place: USA | collected 2012-03-12 | depth 0.3 m | reverse complement strand
CGGCGATGGCAGGTCTTGATCAGCAGCTGGCTGTAGCAGCGCAGGAAGTGCGAGGTCATGCCGACCGTGCCGCGATCGGGCAACACCGACCACTCCTGCTCGCGGAACTTCTTGATGAAGGAGAAGATGTAGTCCCAGCGGCCGCAGTTGAGGCCGGCCGAGTGATCCTTCAGTTCCCACAGGATCTCGTCCATCTCGAAGGTGGCGAGGATGGTCTCGATCAGCACGGTGGCCTTGATCGACTTCTGCGGCACGCCCAGCGCATCCTGGGCCGCCACAAACACGTCGTTCCACAGCCGCGCCTCGAGGTAGCTCTCCATCTTCGGCAGGTAGAAGTAGGGGCCGGTGCCGCGGGCGAGTGCTTCCTTGGCGTTGTGGAAGAAGTAGAAGCCGAAATCGAACAGCGAGCCGGACATCGGCTTGCCGTCGACCATCATGTGCTTCTCGAGCAGGTGCCAGCCGCGCGGGCGGACGAACAGCACGGCGGTCTTGTCGTTCAGCTTGTAGGCCTTGCCCGAGGTCGGATCGACGTAGTCGATCTGGCGGCGCACGGCGTCGGCCAGATTGTACTGGCCCTCGACCATGTTGGCCCAGGTCGGCGTCGAGGCGTCCTCGAAGTCGGCCATGAAGACGTTGGCGCCGCAGTTCAGCGCGTTGATGATCATCTTGCGGTCCACAGGCCCGGTGATCTCGACGCGGCGGTCGAGGATGTCCTGCGGCAGCGGCGCCACCGTCCAGTCGCTCTCGCGGATCCTCTTGGTCTCGGCCAAGAAGTCGGGCTTCTCGCCGGCATCGAGCTTCTTCTGGCGCTCGGTCCTGAGGGCCAGCAGCTCCTCGCGACGGGCGTCGAACTTGCGCTGCAGGTCGGCGACGAAGGCCACGGCCTCCCGGGTCAGCACCTTCTCGAAGCCGGGCTCGATCGCGCCGTCGATGGTCACGCCTGACGGAAGGTCCAAAGCCACCATGTGGTTTTTCCTCGAATGCAATCGGTTGAATGGATAAGGGCGCGATTTACAGCCTTGAGGCCCCGGGCCGCAAGGCGGTACGAGAGGTAATGGATGTCGCTTTCGTGACCGATTGGCTGAACCTCACGCTGCGCTGGGCCCACATGATCGTGGGCATCGCCTGGATCGGTGCATCTTTCTACTTCATCTGGCTGGACAATCACCTGCACAAACCGCTCGATCCCGCCGACCAGGCGAAGGGCATCGGCGGCGAGGTCTGGGCGGTCCATGGCGGCGGCTTCTATACGGCCAAGAAATTCACCCTGGCGCCCGAGAAGCTCCCGCCCGAGCTGCACTGGTTCATGTGGGAGGCCTACACCACCCTGATCACCGGTTTCCTGCTGCTCTGCCTGGTTTATTACCATGGCGCGGAAGTGGCCTTGATCGATCCGACCGTGATGGCGCTCGACAAAAGCGAGGCGATCGCCATCGGGATCGCCTTCCTGGTCGGCGGCTGGGTGTTCTACGACCGGCTCTGCCGCTCGGCGCCGGGCCAGGACGACGCCGTGCTGGGTGGATTGCTCTTTCTTTACTGCGCCGTCTCGGCCTGGGCGCTCTGCCATCTTTTCTCCGGCCGCGGCGCCTATCTGCATTTCGGCGCCATGCTGGGCGTCGTCATGGTGCTGAACGTCTATTTTGTGATCATTCCGGGACAGCGCGAACTGGTGAAGGCCAAGCAGGAAGGCCGCACGCCCGATCCGAAACACGGGCTGATGGGCCGCCAGCGCTCTGTCCACAACACCTACTTCACGCTGCCGGTGCTGTTCACGATGATCAGCAACCATTACGCCGGCCTCTACGGCCACGAATGGAACTGGGTCCTGCTGATCATGATCTCGGTCGCGGGCATGCTGGTCCGCGTCTGGTTCGTGCAGCGCCACAAGGGCGATCCCAACCCGCTGGTGCTGGCCTCGGGACTGGTGATGCTGGTGCTGACGGCGTTCGCGTCGATCCCGCGCCCCACGGCCGACATCGGCCCGCCGGCGTCGTTCGCCGAGATGCAGCCCGTGATCCAGGCGCGGTGCGTGCCCTGTCACGCCGCCAAGCCGACCCAGGAAGGCTTCTCGGCGCCGCCCAAGGGCGTGATGCTGGAGACGGCGGAGCAGGTTCGGGTGCGCGCCACGATGATCAACCAGCAGGTCTGGGTGTCCAGGGTCATGCCGCCTGGCAACCTGACCCACATCAGCGACGACGAGCGACGCACGATTGCGCGATGGTTCAAGGCCGGGGCACAATAGCGCCATGACTGGCCGCCCGGGGGGCCTGCCGCTCCGCCGCCTGTTGATGGCGGCGCTGGCGGCGGTCGCGATCTTCGCATACTGGTCTCAAGTCGCCGACCGCGGCGAGCGCCATGTCGTGCTCGAACCGGCTGAGGCGGAGACGCGCGGGCCGGCGGACCAGAACGACGCAGGCAGGAGTTGGGGCACTGGCATCGGCTTCGCCGATGCCCGCCGCCTCGAAGAGCATTTCGCAAAACACGGGGCGGAGTTTGGCCACATCACCAAGCAGGATTATCTCCGCCAGGCACAGCTGCTGCGCGACGCCAAGGTGGGCGGCCCCGTGCTCGAAACCGTGCGCGCCGACCGGGTCGCCACCCGCTTCGACCGGCAGACCGGCGCGTTCCTCGCGTTCAATCCCAACGGTACGATCCGTACCTTCTTCAAACCCAACGACGGTGAGCGCTATTACCGTCGCCAAGCAGAAAGGATTGGTGAATGAAGCCGCCCATACCGATGGGACCTCCCGACGTCTCGGAACTGCGTGATTCGATCGACCAATGGGCCGAGTTCGTGGCCGACCTCGAACTCAAGGATTACGCGTTCGATATCGATAACTGGCGCAACGACGTCGACGTGCGTCAACTCATTCTCGAAGCGCTTCCCATGTTCAGTCGCGAGGAGATAGGCGATCACGCCCTGAAGCTCGATGCGGCGGACAAGGCGTTCAGGGACAGCACGCGCGACTTCAAGAAATGCGTCTGGGGCCACGGCATCCAGAAGAAGGAAAACTGGTCGGCCCAGAACAACTGGTGGTACTTCCGCACGCCGATCCGATCGAATGGCGCGCTTGAAGACGAGCTGGCGACCGTTCGCTAAACCATTGGCATGCCCACGCCGAAAATTCTGCCAAAGATCATTGTCGAGCAGAGCGGACCGGTCACGACCATCGTCATCAACCGCCCGCAGGCCCGAAACGCCCTGGACAACGAGGCGGCCCACGGCCTGGCCGACGCGCTGCACGCCTTCGAGGCCGATGCCGAGGCACGTGTCGCCGTGCTCACCGGGGCGGGCGGCGCCTTCTGCGCCGGCGCCGACCTCAAGGAGCTCGGTGGCGGCACCGACTATTTTCCGTGGGCCGGCAGCGACGACGGCCCGCTGCGCAGCACCCTTTCGAAGCCGGTGATCGCCGCGATCGAAGGTCATGCCTGCGCCGGCGGGCTGGGCGTCGCGCTGTTCTGCGACATCCGCATCGTCGACGAGACGGCGACCTTCGGCGTGTTCTCGCGGCGCTGGGGCGTGCCGATGAGCGACGGCACGACCGTGCGCCTGCCGCGGATCATCGGCCAGGGTCGCGCGCTCGACATGCTGCTGACCGGGCGCGCCGTGGGCGCCGACGAAGCGATCGCGATGGGCCTCGCCACTCGCAAGGTCGCCCGGAGCACCACGCGCGCCGAAGCCGAAAAACTCGCCGCCCAGATCGCGGGCTTCCCGCCGATCGCCATGACCTCGGACCGCCAATCGGCCTACGAGAGCTTCGACCGCGACCAGGCCGCCGCCATCCGGCGCGAGATGGAGCTGTCGCTCGAGGCGCGCCGCCGGGAATCGCAAAGCGGCGCGGCAAGGTTTGCCAAAGGCGAAGGCCGGCACGGAAAATTCGAGAGGAAGTGACGATGCGCGCGTTGGTCTGCCATGCCTACGGTCCGGTCGAAGACCTCAAGCTCGAGGACGTGCCGAAGCCCGCGCCGGCCGCAGGCGAGGTGCTGGTGAAAGTGGGCGCCGCGGGCGTGAGCTTCGCGGCCATGCTGGGCATCCAGGGCAAGCACCAGAACAAGCCCGCGCTGCCCTACGTGCCCGGAAACGAGATCTCCGGTGAAGTCGTGGCGGTGGGCGAAGGAGTGAGCGCCCTCAAGGTCGGCCAGCGCATCGCCACCGGCGGCAGCCGCGGCGGCTTCGCCGAGTTCTGCACGGTCACGGCGGCCAACGCCGTAGTGCTTCCCGACGCCCTGCCCTACGCCGAGGCGACCAACTTCCCGACGCTCTATCCGACGGCCTATGGCGCGCTGAAGTGGAAGGCCGACCTGCAGCCGGGCGAAGTGCTGCTGGTACATGGCGCCGGCGGCGGCTCGGGCCTGACCGGCATAGAGGTCGGAAAGGCGATGGGCGCCACGGTCATCGCCAGCGCCGGCGGCGCCGACAAGCTCGCGGCGGCCAAGGCCGTCGGCGCCGATCACCTGATCGACTATCGCAGCGAGGACGTGCGCACCAGGGTGCTGGAACTCACCGGCGGGCGCGGCGCCGACGTGCACTACGATCCGGTGGGCGGCGATGCTTTCGCCGCTTCGCTGCGCTGCGTGGCGCCCGAAGGCCGCATCATCCCGATGGGTTTTGCCAGCGGCGCGATCCCGCAGATCCCCGCCAACATCATTCTGGTCAAGAACGTGACGGTGATCGGCTTCTACTACGGCTACTACAACGGCTGGGGCGGCAAGGCCCCGCCGAGCCCGAGCGAGGCCGCGGCGCTGGCCAAGCGCCGCGCCAAGGTTGCCGAGGCGCAGAAGGAGCTCATGCGCTGGTTCACCGAGGGCAAGCTCAAGGCCATGGTCGCGGGCAAGTTCGACCTGAGCGACTGGGTCTCGGCGTTCAAGACGATCGAGAACCGCACCGTCGTCGGCAAGGCGGTGCTGCTGCCCTAGATATCCTCGAAGCCGCCGCCGCGGCCCTTGCCCGCCGCGAAGCGTGCAGCGCCGGTGCGCGTTTCCGACTCGAGCGAGGGCGCGCCGCAGCGGGCCTCGTTCTCCAGCGCGTCGCTGAACTCGAGGTCCCACTGCTCGTAGGCCGAACGGCGATCCGATCGCATGCAGGCCTGCGGGAACTTGATCAGCAGCCCGGCGAGCTTCTTCGCTTCCCCGAGCGCCTGGCCCTCGGGCACGAGACGGTTGGCGAGGCCCCAGTCGAAGGCTTCGCGGGCGCCGACCTCGCGGCCGGTCAGAATCATGTCGAGGGCGCGGCTCTGGCCGATCAGGCGCGGCAGCCGCACGGTGCCGCCGTCGATCAGCGGCACGCCCCAGCGCCGGCAGAAGACGCCGAACTTCGCGCTTTCCGACGCGACCCTGAGGTCGCACCACAGCGCCAGCTCGAGGCCGCCCGCCACGGCGTAGCCTTCGATCGCCGCGATCACCGGCTTGGACGAGAAATGCCGGGTCGGCCCCATCGGCCCCGGCCCCTCGGGATCGTGGACCCCGGCGCCCGCACGCTGGGCCGCGACCTTGAGGTCGTAGCCCGCGCAGAAGCTGCCGCCGCGGCCGGTCAGGATGGCGACGGACTGGCCGATGTCGGCTTCGAAGGCATGGAAGGCCTCGCGCAGCAGGATCGCGGTCTCGGGATCGACGGCGTTGCGCGCCTCGACTCTGTCTATCGAGACGACCGTGACGGCGCCGTCCTTTTCGACAGCGACCTTGGTCATGTCAGCTGCCCTGCATCATGCGCAGCGGCGTGTAGACCAGCACGGTCTCGCCCTTCTGGTTCTTCACGTCGTTGGTGGTACGGACCAGCGCCCGCGTCGGGTTCTTCGAGGTGGGCTTGATCTCCGTCACCTCGATCTCGACGTGGATCGTGTCGTTCACGTAGGTCGGCCCCTTGATGTCGAAGCCCATCGACAGGAAGGCGAGCCCCGTGCCCTGCAGGGTGGTCGGAATGACCAGGCCCTCGGCCATCGAATAGACCAGCGCGCCCGGCACCGGATGGCCGCCGCGCATGGGGGCATGCGACGCGATGTACTCCTTGTTGGTGAACAGCTCCTCGGAAAAGCCGCAAAGCGTCACGAAGCTCAGCAGGTCGGATTCGAAAAGCGTGCGGCCAAAGGTCGTGAAGCGGTCGCCGATCTTGAGGTCGCGCCAGTTCCAACCTTCGCCCAGCTGCTTCATCGGCCGTCCTTCAATGCGCGTGGGCGTGGGTGTCCGCGCCTTCGCGCAGTACGTATAATCTGCTGCAGTAGGGGCACTCGATCCGCCCTTCCTCGCCGAGGTTGAGGTAGACTTTGGGATGTCCGAGCGCGCCGCCGCCGCCGTCGCAGGCAACGCGGTCGGTATCGACGGTGATGGTTTCGAAAGGCTGGGTCACGATTTCGCTCCTGTTACGCCGACGGATGATAGCCGCCCTCGCCGTCCCGGTCATGCTCGCCGCCTGTGCGCCGGTGATCATTCCGGCGGGCGGAGCCGTGCGCGCCCCGTCGCTGGCCGGCGACAAATACGTCGCGGCCGACGGGACGGTCCTGCCGGTCGCGGTCTGGCCTGCGGAAAAGGGCCCGCCCCAGGCGATCATCCTGGGTCTGCATGGCTTCGGCGACTACCGCAACGCCTTCGAGGAGCCGGCCGAGGTCTGGGCCAAGGACGGCATCACGACCTATTCCTATGACCAGCGCGGCTTCGGCCAGAGCCCGACCCGCGGCCGGTGGGCCGGCACCGACACCCTGGTCGACGACGCCAAGGCGATGGCGGTGCTGCTCAAGGCTAAATATCCGGATGTGCCGCTCTACGTCGTGGGCGAAAGCATGGGGGGCGCCGTCGCCCTCGTCGCCGCCGACCGCGGCATGGAGACGGACGGGCTGATCCTGTCCGCGCCCGCCGTGCGCTCGCGCGCTTCCTTCGGACCCGTCGTCAGCGGCGCCACGTCGTTGTTCGTCCACATCATCCCGTGGCTGCCCGCCGGCCCGACCTCGATCGACTTCCAGCCGACCGACAATCCCAAGACGATCGAAAAGCTGCGCAAGGATCCCCTGATGATCCGCAACCCCCGCTTCGACCTCGCCTACGGCCTGCTCGACCTCATGGACGACGCCTGCGCCGCCGCCGAGCACGTGCGCGTGCCGTACATGATGATGCATGGGATGGGCGACAGGATCGTGCCGAGCGGCCCGGTCAGGGCGACGATCGCGGTCATGCCCCGCCGCGAGGATTCGAAGCTCGCCTTCTACAAGAACGGCTATCACATGCTGATGCGCGACAAGGAGGGCCCCAAGGTCTCGGCCGACGTGGCCGCCTGGATCGCAGACCACGAGGCCGACCTTCCGTCGGGCGCCGATGTCGGACGCTCGCAGCCCGAGACCGCGACCCTCTGGGGATCGCAAAGGACGCGTTAGGCGGCCACCATCGCCGTGGCTTCGATCTCGACCTGAAGACCGGGCTTCGCCAGCGCACTCACGCCCACCATGGTCGCCGACACCGCCGAGCCCTTCAGCGCCTTGTCGAGTGCCTTGGCGATCGGGCCCATGTCGCGGATGTCGGTGACGAAGATGGTGAGCCGCACGAGATCCTTCAGCTTTGCGCCGGCGGACTTCAGCGCCGCATCGAGCTTGCGCATGACGACGGTGGTCTGCCCGGCCGCATCCTTGCCCTGCACGCGGCCCCTGGAGTCGAGCGACGTCGTGCCCGACACGAAGATGAAGGGCCCATTCCTCACGGTACGAACGTAGAAGCCCACGACTTCGGTGCCGTCGCGGAACAGTTGCTTGGCCATGGACGGATAGCCCTTCCTCAGGAGTCTGCGGTGAAGCCGATCTTGCGTACGATCGGACCCCAGCGGTCATGATCGGCCTTGAGGCGCAACGCAAGTTCCGCCGGCGTCGACGACAGCACTTCGAGTCCCATCACCGCGAGTCCGTCGATCACGTCCTTCGCCTTGAGCGCGCCGCGCAGTGCCTCGTTGGCGCGCATCACGACGGGTACATCGACGCCGCCCGGCAGGAAGAAGCCGAACCACTCGCTGAACACCATGTCCTTCAGCCCCTGCTCGGTATAGGTCGGCACGCCGGGCGTGAAGCGGCTGCGCGTGTCGCCCGATGTGCCGAGCAGGCGCGCCTTGCCGGCCGCGACCTGCTGCAGGAACTCGCCGATCGGCGCGGACACCGCCTGGATCTGGCCGCCGATCAGGTCCTGGATCGCCGGCTGCGAGCCGCGATAGGCGACGTGCTTCATCTCGACGCCGGCCGACTGGCCGAGCAGCACGCCGATGAAGTGCGGCACGGAGCCCGCCGCCGGCGAGCCGAAGTTGGCATGGGTCGGATTGGCTTTGCACCAGGCGAGGAAGTCGGGAACGGTCTTGATCTCCGCAGGCACCGCGGGCCCGACGGCGAAGCCGAATTCGAACTCGCAGGCCAGCGTCACGGGCGTGACGTCCGTGAAGACGTCGTACGCGAGCTTCTTGTAGATGTGCGGATAGATCGCCAGCATCGAGGCAGGCGTCTGCAGGATCACGCTGCCGTCGGTCGCGGCACCCTTCATCGACTGGACCGCGATCTGGCCGCCGGCGCCCGCCTTGTTCTCGACCACCGCGACCTTGACGAAGGTGCCGCCCCGGAGGCCCTCGGCGACCCGTCGGCACAGTGTGTCGGACGTGCCGCCCGGCGGGAAGCCGGTGACGATGCGCGTGGTCTCCAGGGTCGCGCCCTGCGCGCCGGCCCTGCCCGCCGGGCCGAAAGCGGCAACGACTGCAAGAGCGCCCGAGGCGCGGACAAAGCTGCGGCGGCCGTGACGCGGCATGGGCTGTTCCTCCCTGTTGGTTCTTGTGGTTTCAGTGTCGCGCAGTTGGGGGGCATCGCCAAGCGGCGCGCGTTGCGAAAGGCGCCTCCGTCCGATATGTTCCGTCGTGTTGCGGACTCGTAGCTCAGCTGGATAGAGCACTGCCCTCCGAAGGCAGGGGTCGGAGGTTCGAATCCTCTCGAGTCCGCCATTAACTCCTTACGATCATTGAAAACACGTCGCGGCGATCTATGGGCTGAGGATATCCACCCGGTCGCTATCGGGACCGCTGCCGCCTGAGGCAGAAGCGCCGATTTCGATGCGCGTCTTCAGGCCCCGATCGATCAGGTAGCTGCGCACCGAGAGCCCGCGGGCCAGCGCCATATTGCGCGCCTCGGTGAAATCGCCGCCGCTGGCATAGGCGCGCAGTTCGATCACGCGCATACCGTTCGCGCTCTGCGCGATGCGGTCGAGTGCGGCTCGCGCCTCACGGCTGATCTCAACCGACTGCCGCATGAAGGAGACAGTGGCGAGCGTTGACGCGGGCCGCGACGCGGCAGGTTCGGGCGGCGGCGGCGGCGCGTTCGCGACAGCTACCTGCGGCGGAGCGACGGGCGCCGGCGGCGTGATGGCCGTAGATTCCGGCGGCGGCGGCGGCGCAGTGGCGGGCACCGGCGGTGTGATGGCCGTTGCCACCGGCGGCGCGGTGCTGGTCGGCGGCACCCAACCCGGCGGCGGCTCGAAAGCCTTGTTCGGATCGGCAGGCCGCGCGGGCGCGACGGGGATGGGCGTGATGGAGGCCGGTGCGACGGCGACAGGCACGGGAGCTGGCGCAGGCGCAACCTCGGCGGGCGGCGGTGGCGCAAGCGTCGCCGTCGGTATCGGCGCAGTGGCGAGGGTGGCGGGCGGCGCGGGCCTGGTCGGCGCGGCGGCAACGGCCACAGGCGCGGGCGCCGGCGCGGCCTCCACGGCGGCACGCGGCGTCGCGAGAGTAGCGACCGGTGGAGTGGGTGCAGGAGCCGGCGTAGTTACAGGCGGCGGCGGGGCGGCGGCCGTCTCGGTCGGCGGCGCGGTGCTGGTCGGCGGCACCCAGCCCGGCGGCGGCTCGAAAGCCTTGTTCGGATCCGCGGGCCTCGTCGACGCGGCGGCGACCACCGGCGCGGGCGCAGGCGCGGCTTCCACGGCAGCGGGTGGCGTCGGCACGGCGGCGACGGGTGCGGGAGCCGGCGCCGCTGCAGGCGGCGCGGCGGCGGCCGTCTCGGTCGGCGGCGGCATCGGCGTTGTCGTCACCGGGGCGGGCGCGGGTGCAGGTGGTGGCGCCGCGGCCTGCTCCGCCGGCGGAGAAGATGCCGGAGAAGATTTCGGTGGGGTCGCGGCCGCAGCGGCGGCATCGGCTTCCTTGCGCGCCGCGTCCACGCGATCGGCCTCAGCGCGCGCCTTGCGGTCGCTTTCGGCCGATTCCTTGGCGAGCGCCTCCTGCTGCGCCTTCTGTCCGCCCTTGCCCGCTACGATCGATCCGATCTGCGGCCCCGAGCGGGTCTCGTCGACCGGCGCGATGCCCGCGTCGTACTGGCGGCTGCCGCTCGCGGCCGGCAATCCGGCAGAGACGGCGACCGCCCGTTCGGCGCCCGGCCTCACCTGCTTGCTGCTGACCGGAGTGTCGCTGTCGAACCAGCCGCACCCCCCGAGCAAAGTCATCGCCGCGACGCTGAGGAGAAGGCCGCCGCACTTGCCGCCGATCATGTCTGATATCCCCGTAATCTTTGTCATCCGCCCATTCATTCGCAACCTGCCCCGCTTCCGTACGGCGGGAACAGGATATCAAACTGCGCCCATAACGTGGCGACTTTCGGACTTCCCACCCGCACGACGAATTCGCCGTGGACGCGTGATTACGTTGACACCGCTGACGGCCACAAGCAGTAATTGGCAAATCGGACCAGGTACTTAGGACCTTACGACCTTTAATCTCCGAAGGCACGGGGTCGTGAGTTCGAAACTCGCCGGGTCCGTCATCGTCCTTGCAGCCTGTTTCGCCGGAACTTTGACCGTATTCGCCACCGACCGGGCACGGCCCAACGCCTCCAAGTGGCTGCCCGACCTGGCATTGCTCTGGCTCGGCACGACTGCGCTGCTGATCGCCGTGATCGTCTGGTTCGACAACGCCCAGGGCGGGCTGACCGGCAACGGCGTCTTCAAGAGCATGGAGCTGCGGCCCTGGGTGGTCGATCCGGCGACCGCGACGCTCAACGCCTCGAACTATCTCTTCTATCCGGTCTACGGTGCGCTCTGCCGCCTGCTCGACCTGCTGGGCATCTTCGCCGGCGATCCGCGCCGGCAGATGACGATCCTGAACGCGCTGAGCGCCGGCTTCTGCATCTGCATGGTCTACGCCCTGGTCCGCGTGCTGACGAACGACCGACTGATCGCGTTCGTCGCGAGCGCCTTCCATCTCGGCTCGAACTTCGTGCTGTTCCTGGCGATCACCAACGAAGACATCATGCCGAGCTACACGGTGCTGTTCGCGTCGATGGCCCTGGCAAGCGTGTGGTTCGCCCGGCCGACGATCGCGCGTGTCGCGGTCGTCTCGGTGATCTTCAGCATCAGCTGGCTCTTCGAGTGGCGGCTGATGTTCCCGACCTTGCCCGCGATGCTCGTGGCTCTCTGGCTCTGCGCAGCGCGCATCCCCGCCCGCCTGGGCTATATTGCGCTTTTCCTGGCGGGCGTCCTGGCCACCGCGACGGTGGCCTCGCTCGCGGGCCAGGGACACGCCGGGGCCGCGGGCCCGATCGGCCTGATCTGGACCGACAAGGCCGTCGGCTCGGCCTGGGCGGGCTTCAGCTGGCCCAAGGCCGCCAACACATTCGACGGGACCGTTGCCTATCTGCTGGGCACCGGCATGACCTATTTCCCGTCGCTTCCCGGCTGGGATGCCTGGAGGGTCACGGGCGCCGTGCTGATCCTGGCGATCGCTGCGATCGCGCTGCCGATCCTCTGGCGCCGGCGATCGCACAACGGCGTGCGTGCGGTGGCGGCGGTCTTCGGCGGCACCTTCGCGGCAGGGCTCGTCTTCAATCTCTATTCCCAGCCGCAAGACCCGCAGATGCAGATCAACATCATGGGCTGGCTGACGATCGGCTGGATGCTGGCCGCTGTCGCGGCCCAACGGCGGTGGGGCCGGCGCGGCCTCCAGGCGGTGGGCACCGCGACACTCGTGCTGTTCGCCTACAACGTCGCGAGCCTGGCGCCGCTGCGCGGCCTCGACGGCAAATGGGCACGTAGCATCGAGCATATCGGCGAGGTGGCACCGCCCGCGCGCACCGTCTTCGTGATCAACGACTTCGACTGGATCTTGGTCTATGCCACGCTCCACTGGGGCCTGACGGAGCCGGGCGTCGATGCCCTCGGACCGTCGCCGCAATCCTCGCCGACCTTCAAATGGATCGGAATCGGCAGCGACCTTCTGCGGCACGCGGAGTGGAGCGTCGACCGGCACGTCGCGGGATTGCGCGCCCAACTCGATCGCGCGTTCGGCCTGGGCTACGACGTGCTGATCAGCCAGCAATGGGAACTCGACCAGGCAGGGCTCCAGGCCACGATCAGCATCCTCAACAACCAGTCCCATACCGGTCCCATCTGGCGCCTGCTGCACGAGCACTATCGCGCCGAACTGGCCTTCGACGACCCCACGGCCGGCCGCTTTTATCGATTGCATCCGGCCCCCTAAGGGGTTGGAATGAAATACGGCGCAGACCTGTTTTAATCGGCACGGCGCCTGCAAAACATCGCGTTTGGGCAGAACCATTGGCTTCCGCCGCCGTTCTCACCGCGACGGATTCGTGGGAGAGCCAGTGTGAGACCGATGTCCGCCCGCCTTGTCGCCCTGATGCTTGCCGGTCTGGTGTTCGCCAGTCTGGCGGCCATATCGCCGACCGCTTCCGCCCAGTCGCGTGTCGGCATCACCTCGGCGACATCGGGCGATCCGCTGGGCAAGCGCGTCCTGCACGTCGGTGTCGACGTGCAGGCCAAATGAGGCCATCACCACCGGCATCAACGACCGCGCCCATCTTCTCTTCCTCGACGGATCGTCGCTGACGGTCGGCCCGCAGGCGCGGCTGACCATCGACAAGTTCGTCTACGATCCCGGCGTCAAGCAAGGCGATCTCTCGGTGCGTGCCAGCGAGGGCGTGTTCCGCTTCGTCGGCGGCAGGATCAGCAAGACGCGTCCGGTCTCCATCGTCACCCCGTCCGCCTCGCTCACCATCCGTGGCGGCATCATGCTGGTCGACGTGCAGCCGACCAGGACGGTCGCCACCTTCATGTTCGGCATCGAGATGGTCGTTGTTGCAAACGGTGTGAAGCAGACCGTCACCCGGCCGGGTTGGCAGGTGACGGTGCTTGCGGGTGCCGCGCCGACACAGCCTGTGCAGGCAACGCCCGGAAGCCTGTCGCCGGAGCTTGCCAAGTTGGAAGCCCTGCACTCGCAGCCGAACTCGGGCGATCCCGATCAGGCGATGAAGAACTCGGGCTTCGACGCCCAGAATTCCGGCCTCGGCCCGTCGAGCGGGACCACCGGTCCCAACAACACTCTCGCCAACGAAGCCGCCAACGCCCTGACCGGCGCGAACACGCAAATCCAGAGGCCGGTCTTCATCCCGCGGCCGACGATCACGACGATTCCGGGTACAGGCGGCGGTGGTAACAGCAACTAGCTCGCCCTGACGTTGCACTCGCAGCGCAGCACTGACCCTGCGCTTTTAGTCACACGCTTGTGAGCCGGGCAGCGGCGATCTGCCCGAGCCCAGACCATCATCCTAGCGCGAATTTTGCGCTAAAAAACTCCGTTGGGAGTTCTGCGGGCATGCGCTTGCACACCCGCAAAGGGAGCATTTGGGATGGGCAGGGTGAAACCGTCGACGATCGTTGTCGTCGTCCTCGTTCTTGCGGTCGCCGCGGGCGGCTACTTCGTTCTTGAGAGCATGGGCAAGGGCAATGCGCGCACGGCGAGCGTTCCGGTGATCCCGATCACCGCGGGCGTCGTCGAGCAAAAGGACATGCCGGTCTACGTCCACGGCATCGGCACGGTGCAGGCCTTCAAGATCGTGACGATCAAGACCCGAGTCGACGGCCAGATCATGAAGGTCGACTTCCAGGAAGGCCAGGAAGTCAAAGCCGGCGATCCTCTCTTCCAGATCGATCCGCGGCCGTTTCAGGCAGCCCTCGATCAGGCGATGGCCGCGCAGCAGCGCGACGCAGCGCAGCTCGCCGGCGCCGAGCTCGACCTCGAGCGCTACGGCAAGCTGATCGGCTCGGGCTTCCAGTCACGCCAGAGCTACGACCAGCAGAAGACCACGGTCGAGGCGCTCAAGGGTTCGCTCGCCGCCGACCGCGCCGCGATCGACACCGCCAAGCTCAACCTCGCCTATGCCGACATCCGCTCGCCGATCGATGGGCGCACCGGCCAGCGCCTGGTCGACCCCGGCAATCTCGTCCAGGCGAGCCAGAACACGAGCCTGGTCACCATCACGCAGGTGAAGCCGATCTTCGTGAACTTCACCGTGCCGCAGGACAAGGCCGACGAGATCCGGCGCAACCAGGCACAGGGGCCGCTTTCGGTCATCGCCTACGCCAGCGACGACAGCACGGTGCTGGGCAACGGCCGGGTGAGCCTGATCGACAACCAGATCGACGCCGCCACCGGCACGCTTCGCCTCAAGGCGCAATTCGACAACAGCGACGAACGGCTGTGGCCCGGCGAGTTCGTCAATGCGCGCCTGGTGCTGGCCAACCGCGCCGCGAGCGTCACCGTCCCCCAGCGCACGGTCATGCAGGGCGCCTCGGGATATTTCGTCTACGCCATCAAGCCCGACAACACGGTCTCGCGGCGCACCGTCGAGATCTCCGACATGCAGGAGGGCACGGCGGTCATCAAGACGGGGCTCGAGCCCGGCGAGAAGATCGTCGTCGACGGCCAGTACCGGCTGATCGACGGTTCGCACATCAAGGCCGACACGCCGAAGCCCCAGGCCGAGACGGCACCCGCCGCTTCCGGCAAGTCCGGTTGAGAGCCGCGCGATGAACGTCTCCGAAACCTTCATCCGCCGGCCGATCGCCACGTCGCTGATGATGCTGGGCCTGCTCGTGTTCGGCGCGGCGACCTACAACCTGCTGCCGGTGTCGGCGTTGCCCAACGTCGACTTCCCGACCATCACCGTGTCGGCCACCCTGCCCGGCGCCAGCCCCGACACCATGGCCTCGGCCGTCGCCACGCCGCTCGAGCAGCAGTTCGCCGCCATCCCGGGCCTTGCCTCGATGAACTCGATCAGCGGCCTCGGCTCGACCTCGATCACCCTGCAGTTCAACCTCAACCGCGCGATCGACGGCGCGGCGACCGACGTGCAGACCGCGATCAATGCCGCCAGCGGCCTGCTGCCCAAGGACCTCCCCAATCCACCGACCTATCGCAAGGTCAATCCCGCCGACCGCGCCATCCTGATCTACGCCGTCTCGTCCGACGACCTGCCCCTCTACAAGGTCGACGACTACGCCTTCGTCATCCTGGCGCAGAAGGTCTCGGCCATTTCGGGCGTGTCGCAGGTGCTGGTGGCGGGCCAGCAGGACTTCGCCGTGCGCATCCAGGCCAACCCGGCGGCGCTGGCCGCCCACGGCATCGGCCTCGAGGACGTGCGCACCGCGATCACCAACTCGACTGTCAACCAGGCCAAGGGCAACATCGAGAACGACACGCAGTCGTTCATGCTCGACACCAACGACCAGCTGTTCAACGCGGCCGCCTACAAGAACATCATCGTCGCCTACCGCAACGGCGCGCCGGTCAAGATCCAGGACGTCGGCCAGGTGGTCGACGCCACCAAGTCGCCGCGCACCGGCGCCTGGTTCAACGGCAAGCGCTCCGAGCTGCTGCTGATCTTCCGCCAGCCCGGCGCCAACACCGTCGAGATCGTCGACCGCATCAAGGGGCTGATGCCGCGCCTGCTCGCCTCGATCCCGCAATCGGTCAAGGTCGACCTGATGTCGGACCGATCGCAGTCGATCCGCGACTCCGTCGAGGACGTGCAGTTCACCCTGATGCTCACCATCGGCCTGGTGGTGATGGTGATCTTCGTCTTCCTGCGTCACCTGTGGGCCACGATCATCCCCAGCATCACCGTGCCGCTGGCGATCGTCGGCACCTTCGGCGTGATGTACGTCTGCGACTACAGCATCGACAACCTGTCACTGATGGGCCTCACCATCGCGGTCGGCTTCGTGGTCGACGACGCGATCGTGATGATCGAGAACATCGTGCGCTACATCGAACTGGGCGAGCGGCCGTTCGACGCCGCGCTGAAGGGCGCGGGCCAGATCGGCTTCACCATCGTGTCGATCACCTTCTCGCTGATCGCCGTGTTCATCCCGCTGCTGTTCATGGGCGGCATCGTCGGACGCCTGTTCCGCGAGTTCGCCGTCGTGGTCACCGTCGCCGTCGTGATGTCGGCCTTCGTGTCGCTCACCCTCACGCCCGTGATGTGCGCGCAGTTCCTGACGCATCATTCGGGCGAGAAGCGCAACCGCTTCAGCCAGATGTTCGAGGACGCCTTCGAGGCCACGATCCGCTTCTACGATCGCGGCCTGGGCTGGGTCTTCAAGCACCAGTTCATCACCCTGATGTCGACGATCACGCTGATCGCCGTCACCGGCTATCTCTACGTCACCATCCCCAAGGGCTTCTTCCCCGAGCAGGACACAGGCTTCATCTTCGGCCAGGCCGAGGCGCGCCAGGACATCTCGTTCAACGCCATGGCCGACCTGTCCAACCAGCTCGCCGACATCATCAAGCAGGATCCCGCGGTGGAGGGCGTGGTCGGCTTCGTCGGCTCGACCGGCGGCAATTCGGCCGAGAACAGCGCCCGCATGTTCATCCAGCTCAAGCCCTTCGCCAAGCGGCCGGGCGATTCGGCGCAGAAGGTCATCCAGCGGCTGCGGCCGAGGGTCGCCCAGGTCCAGGGCGTCCGCTACTTCATGCAGGCCGGCCAGGACATCAGCGTCGGCGGCAAGCTCAGCAAGACCGAGTTCCAGTACACGCTCACCTCGACCGACTCCGAGGAGCTGAACTACTGGGCGCCGATCATCGAGCAGCGGATGGCCAAGCTGCCGATCCTGCAGGACGTGACGTCCGACCAGCAGATCGCCTCGCCGCATGTCGCCATCGAGATAGACCGCGACGCGGCCTCCCGCCTCGGCCTGTCGCTCTCACAGATCGACCAGACGCTCTACGACGCCTTCGGCCAGCGCCAGGTGGCGACGATCTACACCTCGAGCACGCAATACAAGGTCGTGCTCGAGGTGCTGCCGAGCTATCAGCAGGATCCGTCGGCGCTGTCGCGCATCTACGTGCCGGGCCAGGGCGGCGCACAGGTGCCGCTCAGCACCGTGGCCAGGTTCAGCCGCAAGATCTCGCCGCTCACCATCAGTCACCAGGGCCAGTTCCCGGCAGTGACGCTGTCCTTCAACCTCGCTCCCAACGTGGCGCTCGGCGACGCGGTCGAGGCGATCCAGAAGCTGCAGGCCGACCTCAAGACACCGATCACGCTGGACGGCGCCTTCCAGGGCACGGCGCAGGTCTTCCAGTCGTCGCTCTCCTCGACACCGCTGCTGGTCGCGGCCGCCATCCTGGCCGTCTACATCGTGCTCGGCATGCTCTACGAGAGCTACGTGCATCCGATCACCATCCTGTCGGCGCTGCCCTCGGCCGGCGTCGGCGCGCTGCTGATGCTGATGGCGTTCGGCTACGACCTCAGCATCATCGCGCTGATCGGCATCATCCTGCTGATCGGCATCGTGAAGAAGAACGCCATCATGATGATCGACTTCGCGCTCGAGGCCGAACGCGAGCAGGGCAAGAGTCCGATGGAGGCGATCCACGAGGCCTGTCTGCTGCGCTTCCGGCCGATCATGATGACGACCTTCGCCGCGATCGGCGGCGGCCTGCCGCTGGCCGTCGGCCAAGGCGCCGGCTCCGAGCTGCGCCGCCCGCTCGGCATCGCGATCGTGGGCGGCCTCCTGGTGTCGCAGTGGCTGACGCTCTACACGACGCCGGTCATCTATCTTTATCTCGACAGGTTCGCGCACTGGCTGAGCGGCAAGCGCCGGCGTCCGACGGGTGAGATCCCCGCGGCCGTGCCGCATGCCACCGCCAACCAGGCCGAGGCCGACACGCGGGCCGCCGACTGAACGGGTGCACCATGAGCCAGGGTCCGTGGGAGCAGGAGGAATATCTGGAGCCGAACGACGATGAGCTCGAAACCGCCGCGCGCAACAAGAAGCTGGTCGTGCTGGGCATCATGGCCGTGCTGGTGATCGCGGGCATCGTGCTGGTAAACAGGCTGCGCGACGTGGGCCAGCTGCAGGACTGCCTGATGACCCACTCCACCGACTGCGGCGACCAGATCGACCCGCCCAAGCCGATCGGCGCGCGCCCCACGCCCTGATCGCGGAGCCTCAGCCCGCCTTCTTCGCGCGGCTCTTCCACCAGCCGGCGATCTCGCCCACCAGGCCCTTGCGGAAAGCCATCACGATCACGACGAAGATCACGCCCTGGATCACCAGTACGAACTCGCCGAACGAGGCGAGATAGTTCTGCATGGTGATGATAATGAAGGCTCCGACGATCGGCCCGGTGATCGTGCCGAGGCCGCCGACCAGCGCCATCAGCACGACCTCGCCCGACTGGCCCGCGCTCACGTCGGTCAGCGTGGCGAACTGCAGCACCATCGCCTTGGTGGCGCCGGCGAGACCCGACAGGGCGGCCGACAGCACGAAGGCCAGGAGCTTGTAGCGGTCGGCCTCGTAGCCCAGCGACACGGCGCGGGGCTCGTTGTCGCGGATCGCCTTCAGGACCTGGCCGAACGGCGAATGGATGAAGCGGTAAATGCAGAAATAGCCGAACAGGAAAATCGCCAGCACGACGTAATAGAGCACGCGGTCGTCGGTGATCGGGATCAGCCCGCCCAGCAGCGCGCGGCGCTCGATGCCCTGGAGTCCGTCCTCGCCGTGGGTGAACGGCATCTGCACGCAGAGAAAGTAGATCATCTGCGCGAACGCGAGCGTGATCATGGCGAAGTAGATGCCCTGGCGGCGGATCGCCAGCGCGCCGGTCACCAGTCCCAGCGCGGCCGCACCCAGCACGCCCGCAAGCAGGCCCACTTCCGGCGGCATGCCCCAGGCCTTCACGACGTGGCCGAAGAAATACGCCGCCATGCCGAAGAACATGGCGTGGCCGAAGCTCATCAGGCCGGCATAGCCCAGCAGCAGGTTGAAGGCTCCGGCGAACAGCGCAAAGCACAGCGCGGTCATCAGGAATACGGGATAGGCGAAGAACGGCGCCACCAGCGACGCCGCGAGGGCTACGAGAAGGGCGACCTGGCTCGGCTTCATTTGGTCTGCCCGAAAAGGCCGGCGGGCTTCACCAGAAGCACCAGCGCCATGACGACGAAGATCACCGTGTTGGACGCCGGCGGATAGAACACCTTGGTCAGGCCCTCGATCAACCCGAGGCCGAAGCCGGTGACGATCGAGCCCATGATCGATCCCATGCCGCCGATCACCACGACGGCGAAGACGACCAGCACGAGGTTGGTGCCCATCAGTGCGGAGACTTGCTGGATCGGCGCCGCGAGAACGCCGGCCAGCGCCGCCAGCCCCACGCCCACACCGTAGGTGATGGTGATCAGCCGCGGCACGTTGATGCCGAAGGCGCGCACCAGGGTCGGGTTCTCGGTCGCCGCGCGCAGGTAGGCGCCGAGCCGCGTGCGTTCGATCGCGTACCAGGTGACGAGGCAGATCACGAGCGCGGCCAGGACGACGAAGCCGCGATAGGTCGGCAGGAACATGAAGCCGAGATTGTAGCCGCCGGGGATCGGGCTCGGATAAGGCGCGCCCGACGATCCCCACTTCCAGCGGAACATGCCCTCGATCACCAGCGACAGGCCGAAGGTCAGCAGAAAGCCGTAGAGATGGTCGAGGTGATAGATGCGCTTCAGCAGCAGCCGCTCGAGCAGCACGCCGAACAGGCCCACGATCACCGGCGCCAGCACGAGCGCCGCCCAGAACGGCACGTCGGCCAGGCCGAGCAGCAGCCAGGCGGCGAAGGCGCCCATCATGTACTGCGCGCCGTGCGTGAAGTTGATCACGTTTAGCAGGCCGAAGATCACGGCGAGACCCAGGCTCAGCATGGCGTAGAAGGCGCCGTTGATCAGGCCAAGCAGCATTTGGCCGAACAGCGCGGGAGGAGAGATACCGAGGAGTTCAAACATCGCGGTCTACACCCCGAGATAGGCTTGGAGCTTGCCGAGGCTCTGCTGGACCTGGGCCTTGTCGACCCGGTCGATCACGCGGCCGTCCTCGACCACGTAGTGGCGGTCGGCGACGGTAGCGGCAAAATGGAAGTTCTGCTCGACCAGCAGGATGGTGAAGCCGCGCTCCTTGAGCTGGCGGATGATGTCGCCGATGCGCTGGACGATGACCGGCGCCAGGCCCTCGGTCGGCTCGTCGAGCAGCAACAGGCTGGCGCCGGTGCGCAGGATGCGGCCGATCGCCAGCATCTGCTGCTCGCCGCCCGACAGCTTGGTGCCCTGGCTGCGCCGCCGTTCGAGCAGGTTGGGGAACAGCTTGTAGATCTCCTCGAGGCTCATGCCGCCCGGCTTCACGACCGGCGGCAGCATCAGGTTCTCCTCGACGTTGAGGCTCGAGAAGATGCCGCGCTCCTCGGGGCAATAGGCAAGGCCCTGGCGGGCGATGGTGTTGGACTGCTGGCCCACCGTCTCGCGGCCCTCGAACGTCACCGAGCCGGTGCGCTTGCCGACGATGCCCATGATCGAGCGCAGGGTCGTGGTCTTGCCGGCGCCGTTGCGGCCCAGCAGCGTCACGAGCTCGCCGCGGCCGATCTCGAAGTCGACCCCGTGCAGGACGTGCGATTCGCCGTACCAGGCCTGCAGGCCGGCGACTTTCAGGAGCGGCTCAACCATGGCCGGTCCCGACATAGGCTTCGACGACCTGCGGGTTCTTCGACACCGTGGCGTAGGGCCCTTCCGCGAGCACTTCGCCGCGTGCCAGCACGGTGATCGTGTCGGAGAGGTCGGCGACGACGGACATGTTGTGCTCGACCATCAGCACGGTGCGGTCCTTGGCGACCGTGCGGATCAGCCGGGCGATGCGCTTGATGTCTTCCTGGCCGAGCCCCGCCATCGGCTCGTCGAGCAGCATCATCTCCGGCTCGAGGGCGAGCGTGGTGGCGATCTCCAGGGCACGCTTGCGGCCATAGGGCAGGTCGACCGCCTGGGACTCGGCGAAGGCCGACAGGCCCACTGCCTCGACGAGTTCCCGCGCCCTTCCATCCAGGGCGTCGAGCACTCTCTCCGAGCGCCAGAAGTGAAAAGAGTTCCGCAGTTTGCGCTGCAGCGCAACGCGGACGTTTTCACGGACACTGAGGTGGGGAAATACCGCCGAAATCTGGAAGGAGCGGACGAGCCCCAAGCGCGCGATCGCCGCAGGCGAATTGCCCGTGATATCGCGGCCGTTGAACTCGATGCGCCCTGACGTCGGCGTCAGGAAGTGGGTCAGAAGGTTGAAACAGGTCGTCTTGCCCGCCCCATTCGGCCCAATCAGCGCGTGAATTGTGTGTCTTCTCACCGTCAGGTCGACGTTCTTAACGGCGATAAAGCCCTTGAACTCTTTTGTCAGACCCGAGGCCCTGAGAATTGCTTCTTCTGTGGCCATACACTCCCCATTAGCGCGTCGGAATAAATCGGACCTTGAAGCTGCTGTCCAGCACTGGCGTCCGGCCGGGACGAAAGTTAATGTCCGGCCCCTCGGCGGCAGAGACCGCCTGTTGGAGGAAACGAGTATGAAGTTGACGAGCGTTGCCCGTTTGGGCGGTATTTTTGCGGCTGCGGTCGGGTTGACGACCGCCGGTATCATGACACTGGCACAGGCCCAGGCGCCACAGCCCATCAAGATCGGCCTGCTGGCCGGCCTGTCCGGCGTCTACGGCGACCTCACGCAGGGCGAACTCGAGGCCATGCAACTCGCGGTCGAGGATGTCGGCGGCAAGGTGCTCGGCCGTCCGGTCGAAATCGTCTCGGCAGACCATCAGAACAAGCCCGATATCGCCGCCTCGATCGCCCGCAAATGGTACGACGAAGGCGTGAAGATGATCACCGGCCTCGACACCTCGTCGGTGGCGCTGGCGGTCCGCAAGGTCAGCCAGGAGAAGGGCCAGATCGACCTCAACGCCGGTGCGGGTACGGCCGACCTGACCGGCCCCGCCTGCTCCGAGACCGGCGCGCACTGGGTGTTCGACACCTACGCGTTGGCCCACGTCACCGGCAACGCCGTCGTGAAGGACGGCGGCGACACCTGGTTCTTCGTGACTGCCGACTACGCCTTCGGCAAGTCGCTGGAGGACGAGACCACGGCCGTCGTCAAGGCGGCCGGCGGCAAGGTGCTGGGTGACGTCAAGCATCCGATCAGCACGCAGGACTTCTCGTCCTTCATGCTGCAGGCGCAGGCATCGAAGGCCAAGATCATCGGCCTGGCCAACGCCGGCATGGACACGGTGAACTCGATCAAGCAGGCGGCCGAATTCGGCATCGTCAAGGGCGGCCAGAAGCTCGCCGGCCTCCTGATGTTCGCCAACGACATCGAGTCGCTGACCCTGCCCGTGGCGCAGGGCCTCGTTCTGACGGAAGCCTTCTACTGGGACCAGAACGACGAGACGCGCGCCTGGACCAAGCGTTTCCGCGCCAAGAAGGACAAGATCCCGAACATGCAGATCGCCGGCGCCTATAGCGCCACGCTGCACTATCTCAAGGCCGTGCAGGCCGCCGGCACCGACGAGCCCAAGGCCGTGATGGCCAAGATGCGCGAGATGCCGATCAACGACTTCATGACCAAGAACGGCAAGCTGCGCGAGGACGGCCGCGTGATCCGCGACATGTACCTCTTCCAGGTGAAGACGCCGGCTGAGTCCAAGAGCAAGGACGACATCTACAAGCTGATCGCCACCGTACCGGGCGACCAGGCCTATCGTCCGCTCAAGGACGGCCACTGCCCGTATATCAAGTAAGGTGGGCATCAAGTAATTTCCCACGGAGTCACGGCAGAAAGGCGCTTCGCAAGAAGCGCCTTTTTTGTTGAGCGCTTGGCATTGGCCGGCGCGGACCGCTAAGCTCCGGCACCTGCGGCAGCGACCGCGATTTGGGAGGAAATGGAAGATGAAGTTCGTACCGGCCACCCGTTTGACGGGTGCGCTCATGGCTGGCGTTGGCCTTGCTGTTCTCGGTTTCTCGGCGATCACGGCGTCGCAGGCGCAGGCGCCGCAGCCCCTAAAGATCGGCGTGCTGGGCGGTCTCTCGGGTGTCTACGCCGACATCGCCCAGGGCCAGGTCGAGGCCATGCAACTCGCGGTCGACGACATGGGCGGCAAGGTGCTGGGCCGTCCGATCGAAGTCGTCTCGGCAGATCATCAGAACAAGCCCGACGTCGCCGCCGCGGTTGCCCGCAAGTGGTACGACGAAGGTGTCAAGATGATCTCGGGCCTCGATACCTCGTCGGTCGGTCTCGCGGTCCGCAAAGTCGCCCAGGAAAAAGGCCAGATCGACCTCAACGTCGGCTCGGCGACCGCCGACCTGACCGGCCCCGCCTGCTCCGCCCTTGGCGCGCATTGGGTCTACGACACCTACGCTCTCGCGCACGTCACCGGCGATGCCGTCGTGAAGGACGGCGGCGACACCTGGTTCTTCATCACCGCCGACTATGCCTTCGGCAAGTCGATGGAAGACGAGGCATCGAAGGTCGTGAAGGCGGCCGGCGGCAAGGTCCTGGGTGACGTGAAGCATCCGATCAGCACGCAGGACTTCTCCTCGTTCGTTCTGCAGGCGCAGGCCTCCAAAGCCAAGATTATCGGTCTCGCCAACGCCGGCATGGACACCGTGAACGCGGTGAAGCAGGCGGGCGAGTTCGGCCTGGTGAAGGGCGGCCAGCGCGTCGCGGCACTGCTGATCTTCGAAAGCGACGTGCAGTCGCTCGGCCTGCCGATCGCACAGGGCCTCGTGCTCACCACCGCCTTCTACTGGGACCAGAACGACGAGACCCGTGCCTGGACCAAGCGCTTCCGCGCCAAGCGCGACAAGCTGCCGAACCTCACGACGGCGGGCGTCTACAGCGCCACTCTGCACTACCTGAAGGCCGTGCAGGCCGCCGGCACCGACGAGCCCAAGGCCGTGATGGCCAAGATGCACGAGCTGCCGATCAATGACATGATGACCAAGAACGGCAAGCTGCGCGAGGACGGCCGTGTGATGCGCGACATGTATCTCGCGCAGGTGAAGTCGCCCGCCGAGTCGAAGGGCAAGGACGACATCTACAAGATCCTCGCCTCGGTGCCGGCCGACAAGGCCTGGCGTCCGCTGAAAGAGGGCAAGTGCCCGCTGATCAAGGACTAAGACCAACAAGAAACCGGAACTCTTACAGGGAGATCGCTGATGAAGACGACAAACATTGCCCGGCTGGGCGGCCTGATCGCCGCCGTCGGGCTCACGACCGCGGCCCTCATGGCCGTGGCGCAGGCCCAGGCGCCGGCGCCGCTCAAGATCGCCGTGATGGACGGCTTCTCGGGCGTCTACGGCGACCTGACGGCGGGTGAAGTCGAGGCCATGCAGATGGCCATCGAGGACGTCGGCGGCAAGGTGCTCGGCCGTTCGGTCGAGATCCTCTCGGCCGACCACCAGACCAAGCCCGACGTCGGCGCCGCGATCGCGCGCAAGTGGTACGACGTCGACGGCGTGAAGATGATCACCGGCCTCGGCACCTCGTCGGTCGCGCTCGCGGTCCGCAAGATCTCGCAGGAGAAGGGCCAGATCGACATCAACACCGGCGCCGCCTCGAGCGACCTCACCGGCCCCGCCTGCTCGGAGACGGGCGCGCACTGGGTCTACGACACCTATTCGCTAGCCCATGTGACGGGCAGCGCCATGGTGAAGGCCGGCGGCGACAGCTGGTACTTCCTCACCGCCGACTACGCCTTCGGCCATTCGCTCGAGCGCGACGTCAGCGAAGTCGTCAAGGCCTCGGGCGGCAAAGTACTGGGCGCCGTCAGGCATCCGCTCAGCACGCAGGACTTCTCCTCCTTCCTGCTGCAGGCGCAGGCCTCCAAGGCCAAGGTGGTCGGTCTCGCCAACGCGGGCCAGGACACGATCAACTCGATCAAGCAGGCGGGTGAGTTCGGCATCGTCAAGGGCGGCCAGAAGCTCGCGGGCCTGCTGGTCTTCGCGACCGACGTGCAGTCGCTCACCCTGCCCGTGGCGCAGGGCCTGGTGCTAACCGAGTCGTTCTACTGGGACCTCAACGACGAGACGCGCGCCTGGACCAAGCGCTATCGCGCCAAGAAGGACAGGCTGCCGTCGATGCTGACGGCGGGCGTCTACAGCTCGACCCTGCACTACCTCAAGGCCGTGCAAGCCGCCGGCACCGACGACGCCAAGGCGGTGATGGCCAAGATGCGCGAACTGCCGGTCAACGACGTGATGACCAAAAACGGCAAGCTGCGCGAAGACGGCCGCCTCGTGCGCGACATGTACCTCTTCCAGGTGAAGTCGCCGGCGGAGTCCAAGAGCAAGGACGACATCTACAAGCTGGTGGCCACCGTGCCGGGCGACCAGGCCTACCGTCCGATGAAGGACGGCAAGTGCCCGTTCATCAAGTAGACACGCAGAGGGCTTGAGATCGAGGGCGCTTCGTAGGAGGCGCCCTTTTTCTTTGCGCTTTATTCGATCTTGATGTTGGCGGCGCGGACCACCTTGCGCCAGGCCACGATCTCGCTCTTGGTGAACTCCATCAGCCCCTCGGGCGTGGTGAAGCTCGGGCCG
>FTCZ01000747.1_pt1 | contig 25750 bp, 33 predicted proteins | sample 1658871 | NCBI WGS metagenome assembly FTCZ01 (sample SAMEA3914864, study PRJEB12502) | metagenome | biome: forest; material: soil | place: USA | collected 2012-03-12 | depth 0.3 m | reverse complement strand
TCAGCCGGAAGGCGGCTTCGAGGTTCACCGAGATCACCTGATCCCACTCCTCGTCCTTCATGCGTAGAATGAGATTGTCGCGGGTGATGCCGGCATTGTTGACGAGAATGTCCAGTCGGCCACCCAACGCCTCGACGGCGCGGGGGATGAGACCATCGACCTGCTCGGCATCAGAGAGGTTGCAGGCGAGCGTCACCGGATTATTCGGCAGATCGGCCGCCACCTCGGCCAACACCGCTTCACGTGTGCCCGAGAGTGCTACCTTGGCACCCTGCGCCGCCAGCGCCTTCGCGGTCGCCGAGCCGAGGCCGCCGGATGCGCCCGTCACCAACGCCGTCATTCCAGAAAGATCGAACATTCTTTTCTCCATCCGTCATGCCAGCGGTCGCCGGGCTGACGCGCAATTTCAGAGGCTCTTCGCCAGTGTCTCAATGTCGTCCATCGAAACGATGCTGGTGATCGCCGCCTCGGGCGCGATGCGTTTGACCATGGGGCCAAGCACCTTACCGCCGAACTCGACGAACTCGGTGACTCCGGCGGCGAACATTGCCTCGACGCTCTCGCGCCAGCGCACGGTGCCGGTCACCTGTTCGACCAGCAGTGTGCGGATTGCGGCTGGATCGGCGACGGGTGCGGCGGTGACGTTGGCATAGACAGGCACCAGCGGCGCGCGGAAATTGGCGTTGGCCAGCGCCTTCTCCATGACGCGCGCGGCGGGCTCCATCAGCGAGCAGTGAAAGGGCGCGGAGACCGGAAGCAGCATCGCGCGCTTGCCGCCACGCACCTTGGCGAGCTCGACCGCGCGCTCAACGGCGCGCTTTGAACCCGAGACGACCACCTGCCCCGGCGCATTGTCGTTTGCAGCCTCACACACCTCGCCCTCGGCGGCGTCGGCGGCGATCTGCCGGGCGGCGGCAAAGTCGAGGCCGAGCAACGCCGCCATCGCGCCCTCGCCCACCGGCACCGCCGCCTGCATCGCCTGACCCCGCGTGCGGAGTAGCCGGGCGGTCTCGGCAACCGCGAGCGCCTCCGCCGCACACAGCGCGGTATATTCGCCGAGGCTATGACCAGCGACGAACTCGGCCTTGTCGGCGAGGCGGATGCCGCCCTCTCGCTCCAGCACACGCAGCGTCGCGATCGCGTTGGCCATGATCGCCGGCTGGGCGTTCTCGGTCAGCATCAGCTTGTCAGCCGGTCCTTCCGCCATCAGCCGCGTCAGATGTTGGCCCAGCGCCTCGTCGACTTCCTGGAAAACTTCACGCGCGGTAACGCTCGCCGCGCTCAGCGCCTGGCCCATGCCGACCGACTGGCTGCCCTGGCCCGGAAAGATGAAGGCTCGCATCGTGCTCTCCCTAATAGGCCGGCCGCGATAGAAAGCCCGGCGGCCGAGCGCAAGCCATCGCCGCTTGCTTTCCGGGCCCATTTCGGCCATAGGCGCCGGCGTTCGGGGTGGTGAGCCAGTCTCGCCGCCCCGCTTACGCATTGAAACGACAGCCGGAGGGGCGGCCACGATGGGCGTGGCGTCAGCGATCGGCCAACATGGAAGGACGGCCACATGGCTCTTTACGAGCATGTGTTTCTCGCGCGTCAGGACCTCGCCCAGGCGCAGGTCGACGCGCTGGCGGAAAACGCCACCAAGATCGTCGAAGAGCTCGGCGCCAAGATCGTGAAGACCGAGACGTGGGGCCTGCGCGGTCTCGCCTATCGCATCGCGAAGAACCGCAAGGCACACTACGTCATGCTCGAGATCGACGGCCCGTCGGCTGCCATCGTCGAGCTGGAGCGCCAGATCGCGATCAACGAAGACATCATCCGCTACATGACTGTCCGAGTGGACGAGCATGAGGCTGGCCCGTCGGCAATGATGCGCCGTAACGAGCGTGACCGCGGCGGCCGTGGTGAGCGCGGCGAGCGTGGTGACCGCGGCGATCGCGGTGATCGTGGCCCCCGCCGTGAGCGCGACGATCGTCCCCGCGACGACCGCGACGCCGCCTGAGCCCCTTCGAGTTAGGATAAGATAGAAATGGCCCGCCCATTCTTCCGCCGCCGCAAGAGCTGCCCCTTCTCCGCGAAGGACGCTCCCCGGATCGATTACAAGGACGTCCGTCTGCTCCAGGGCTTCGTGTCCGAGCGTGGCAAGATCGTCCCCAGCCGCATCACCGCGGTTTCCGCCAAGAAGCAGCGTGAGCTGGCTCGCGAGATCAAGCGCGCGCGCCATCTCGGCCTGCTGCCCTACGTCGTGAAGTAAGGAGACGCCCCCATGGAAGTGATTCTGCTGGAGCGCGTCGAAAAGCTCGGCGCCATCGGCGATATCGTCACCGTGAAGAACGGCTATGCCCGTAACTTCCTGCTGCCGAACAAGAAGGCGCTGCGCTCGAACGCCGCCAACCGCAAGGTGTTCGAAGCCAACCGTGCGCACCTCGAGGCCGAGAACGCGAAGAGGCGCGAAGTCGCCGTCACCGAGTCGAAGGACATCGACGGCAAGACCGTGACGCTCATCCGTCAGGCGTCGAACACCGGCCAGCTCTACGGTTCGGTTTCGGCCCGTGATCTCGCCGAGCTGCTGCATGCCGACGGCGCGCATGTGTCGAAGTCGCAGATCGTGCTCGACCGCCCGATCAAGGCTATTGGCCTGCACGAAGTGCGCGTGACCCTGCACCCGGAAGTTTCGGTGACCGTGAAGGTGAACGTCGCCCGCTCGCCCGAGGAAGCCGATCTCCAGGCCCAGGGCGTCAACGTCATGGCCGAGATGTTCGAGCGTGACGAAGCCGGCTTCACCGAGGATTACGATCCCAATGCCGAGCCGGGCGCCACCGCCGAAGGTCCGGCGCGCGAGGAGGGTGAGCAGGCCGAGGCCTGATCGCTTCTTCCAAGCCCAAACAGAAAGGCCGGCCGCGAGACTATCGCGGGCGGCCTTTTCTTTTGGGACTTGTGGCGCGAGGAGAAGCCGGTCCCCTCCTCATTCCGGCGCCCGTTTTGTCATCGTGGTCTCCGCCCGCAACGAAATGCCGAGGCGGAATTCGTAGGGGGAACGGCGGGAGCGATCGCCCCCCGCCTCAATAGCCCATCAGGCTCAGCACTTCCTTGCGGCTGCGCTCGTCGTCACGGAACACGCCCATCATGCGACTGGTCGTCATCGCGACGCCGGGGGTGCGCACGCCCCGTGCGGTCATGCAGGCATGGCTCGCTTCGATCACCACGGCGACACCCTGCGGCTGGAGATGTTCCCAGATGCAGTCAGCCACTTGGGCCGTCAGGCGCTCCTGCACCTGGAGACGGCGCGCATATCCTTGGAGAACGCGGGCCAGCTTAGAGATGCCGACCACCCGATCCTTTGGCAGATAGGCGATTGATGCCTTGCCGATGATCGGCGCCATGTGATGCTCGCAATGCGACTGGAAGGGGATGTCCTTCAGCAGCACCACCTCGTCATAGCCGCCCACTTCCTTGAAGGTGCGGCTCAGGTGGTGGGACGGATCCTCGGCATAGCCCGAGCAATATTCCCTCCAGGCCCGGGCGACACGCTTGGGGGTATCCAGCAGGCCTTCGCGATCGGGATCGTCACCGGACCAGCGGATCAGCGCACGGATCGCGTCTGCGATTTCCTGCGGCACATGCACCTTGGTCGGCTCGGCGACCAGATCGCCGTCTTCGGGTTCCTGCGTCATGCCGCTCCTGTGGGGAGCCGTCGCCATCGTTTCAAGCACGAAATGGGGCAGCGATCGCGATGGATCGCCGCCCCCGATACGCAAACGCTACTGTACGAAAAGCGCGTGTCGGCCTTAGCCGTGCAGCTTGACCGCCGTCTCGGCGACCAGCTTGCCCTGGAAGCGGGCGCCGGCGAGCTCGTTCTCGGTCGGCTGACGCGAGCCGTCCGCGGCCGCGATCGTGGTCGCGCCATAGGGCGTGCCGCCGGTCACCTCGTCCAGCTTTAGCTGGCCCTGGAAGCTGTAGGGCAGGCCGACGATGGTGAGGCCGAGGTGCATCAGGTTGGTGATCACGGAGAACAGCGTCGTCTCCTGGCCGCCGTGCTGGCTGGCGGTCGAGGCGAAGGCCGCGCCGACCTTGCCATTCAGCGCGCCGCGCATCCACAGGGCGCCAGTCTGGTCGAGGAAGGCCGCCATCTGCGAGGGCATGCGGCCATAACGCGTGCCAACGCCGACGATGATCGCGTCATAGGTCTCGAGCTCGGCGACGGTCGCGATCTCAGCCTTCTGATCGAGCTTGAAATAGGACGCCTTGGCGGTTTCTTCCGATACAGTCTCGGGGACGCGGCGGATCGCGACCTCGGCACCCGCCTCGCGCGCGCCTTCCGCAACCGCCTCGGCCATCTGCTCGATGTGACCATAAGCCGAATGATAGAGAACCAGCACCTTCGCCATGATCAGGCTCCTTGAATGATCGCCGCCCCGGTGGCGGCTGAAACTCGAGCAGCGATCTAGCTCCACCCTTTCGTTGCAATAAGCCGGATAAGTCAGAACCGAACGTTCGATTTATTGGAAAAGCGGGGGAACGTGGTGGCCCCAGAGGGATTCGAACCCCCGACCTGCGGTTTAGGAAACCGTCGCTCTATCCTGCTGAGCTATGGAGCCACTCGGGCGCGAGGGTTAGGCGCGGGAGCGCGCTCGGTCAATTGTCGCGCGTCGTGTCACGAACGGGCAGAGGCAGCGGCGCCACGGGAACGCCCTCCTCCACCAGCTTTCGGGCCTCGGCAGGGGAGGTGCGGCCGTGGATCAGCCGTTCTTCGGCATCGCCGGCATGGATTGCGCGGGCCTCCTCGGCGAATCGAAGCCCGACATCCTCTGAGCCGGCCAACATCTTCGCCTGCATCGCCATCAGCACCTTCATTGCGGCCTGCGGATTGGGCGTATCTCTGTTGCTCGTCGAAATGCGCGGGGCCATGGGCGCCTTCACTACCTCAAGATCGCCACAAACCGGGCAGGAGACGAGGCCGCGCGAACGTTGGCCATCATAATCCTCCTGGCTGCCGAACCAGGCCTCGAAGACGTGACTGCCGCGGCAGCTCAGATCGAATACGATCACGCCACCTTCTCCACTGGCGGAATAGCGCGGCGGTGGCGGAGAGCGGGAATGCGGGCACGCACGTCACGCAGGCGATCGAGATCGATCTCAGCGAAGCCAACGCCTGTCTCCGCGCCCATGTCCAGCAGTGCCTCGCCCCACGGATCGACGACGAGCGAATGGCCATAGGTCTCGCGGCCGTCCTGGTGCAGGCCAGATTGCGCGGCGGCGACGACGAAGCAGCCCGCCTCGATCGCGCGGGCACGCAGCAGCACGTGCCAGTGCGCGCGCCCGGTCGGCACGGTGAAGGCGGCGGGGACGGACAAGATTTCGGCGCCGGCATCGCTCAACGCGCGATAGAGATCCGGAAAGCGGATGTCATAGCAAATGCTAAGGCCCAGTTCGCCGGCCGGCGTCTCCGCCACGACCGTGCCTGTCCCGGGCCTGTAAGCCGACGATTCCCGCCAGCTCTCGCCGGTGGGCAAGTCGACATCGAACAGATGGATCTTGTCGTAGCGCGCGCGGATCGTGCCGGTATCGTCGATCAGGAAGCCCCGATTGACGTAGCGCGCCTCGCCGCCCCCCGGCCGCAGCGCGAGCGAACCGAGGTGCACCCACAACCTCAGTCGCGCTGCCGCCTCGCGCGCCGAGGCAAGAACGACGTCCGCCTCCTCGCTGACGATGGACAAGGCTGCGCGCACTCGATCGCGATCGAGCAGCCCGGTCATCTCGGGTGTGAACAGGATGCCCGCGCCACCGGCCGCCGCCGCCTCCATGCCCGCGACCAGCGCACGGGCATTGGCAGCGGGGTCGAGCCCGCTGCACATCTGGAGGACAGCGACGCGCATCGACTCAAGCCGCCAACAGCTCGTCGAGCCCGCCCCGCTCATCGAGCGCGGCAAGATCGTCGGAACCACCGACATGGCGACCATCGATGAAGATCGAGGGAACGGTCGCGTGCTCCGGCGCGCGCTCGAGCATTTCCTTGCGCTTCGGGCCACCCATCGTGATGTCAATTTCCTCGAAGTGCACGCCCTTCAATTCCAGCAGGCGCTTGGCGCGCGTGCAGAAGGGGCAGCCCATCTTCGTGTAGATTTCAACTTTCGCCATACGCATGAATCCTTTGCGATTGGCGCCGGACCTGTGGATTGTAACGCCGAATGTCAACGTCCGCCCAGCGCATCCGGCAACACGCGGGCCGGGAGAGCAATCTCGCTTCAGTAGCTTCGGCCCGTTTCAGCGCCCGTGCTGGCTTCCGCGGTGCCGCCGCTGGTGAACCCGTCGCCGACCAGACGCGCCATCTGTCCCGTCAACATGTCCTCACTCCCCCACTAGCGCCCATATTTGAGCCGCAACGCCACTGTACGCGCCACTTCGCGATGAGCGACCGCTGCCGCCGCCCGGTCAAATCTAGGATGTCGCCGGTGACAGGGGCGCAAAGCACTTCCGTGCGGATATCATGCGACAGGGGCAGCGCTCAGCGCGTGCAGGCCGGGGCCAGGAATTCGAGTTCTGGCACCAAGAGAAGCGATGGTCCCCATCGATGATCAGCCCGCACCCCGGACACCCCGGCAGCAGAGTGAAATCGACCGCGGCCGACTAGAGTGCACGAAGCAGACTAACGGCGAAGACCATGGCCTCTTGTCGGCAGCCCGTCGGCACGGCACAAGCCCCCGCCATGGCGCCCTCCTCACCCGCACCCGAGCCCTTCGACCGCGCCCGCCGGCGGGCCCGCCGCGACCGGGCGATGGCTCGCTTCGACCATCACGGGTTCCTGACCGCGCATATTGCCGACGAGCTCCTCGCCCGACTGGAAAGCGTCGAGCGGAGGTTCGAGCGCGCGCTAGTGATCGGAGCGGGCGACGGCCGCCTGGGCGAGGCTCTGACCGCGCGCGGGATACGGGTCATCTCCGCTGACGCGAGCTTCACGGCGGCGCGCGCGGCGAAGGGCGTGCAGTGCGACGAGGATCGCCTGCCCTTCGCCGACGGCGCCTTCGATCTCGTGATGTCGGCAGGCGTGCTCGACAGCGTCAACGATCTGCCCGGCGCGCTCGTGCTCGCACGGCGTGCGCTCAAGCCGGACGGCCTATTCATGGCGGGATTTGCGGGAGCTGGCAGCCTTCCACGTCTGCGCGCGGCGATGCTTCAGGCCGATCTCGCCGGCGGTGTCGGCGTGGCACCGCGCATCCATCCTCAGATCGACGTCCGATCGGCGGGCGACCTGCTCACGCGGGCCGGCTTCGCACTGCCGGTGGCCGACGGCGAAGCCCTTGACGCGCGCTATCGCAGCCTCGACGGGTTGCTCGCAGACCTGCGGTTCGGCGCCCAGGGCGGCGTTTTCGCCGGCGCGCAGGCGCCTCTTGGGCGGATGCAGGCCGCTGCCGCACATGGCGCGTTTCTCGGCCAGGCGGATCCCGATGGCCGCGTCACCGAAACCTTCGAGATCGTCTATCTTATCGGCTGGGCGCCCGACTCCTCGCAACCGCGCCCGGCCCGGCGTGGTAGCGCGGTGGCGTCGCTCGCCGCGGCGCTCAAGGCCAGAGCCTAGATCAAGGCTTCCAGCAGCCCGATCAGTGGGACGTCGGGCGCCGGCATCGGCAGGGCGTGGAGTTCAACGGGGCGCACCCAGCGCAGCGCAGCCGCCTCGATTGGCCGAGGAATGCCGTGCCATTTCCGGCATACGTGGAGCAGCAACAGGAGGTGGCGATCGCCCAGCGGCTCGCTGGCGAACGTGGCCGGCGCAAGGCAGGCCGCCTCAACGTCTATGCCGAGTTCCTCGCGCAGCTCGCGGATCAGGGCGGCGGCCGGCGTCTCGCCCGGCTCCATCTTGCCACCGGGAAATTCCCACAGCCCCTCCAGCGCGCCATGAGCACGCTGCTGCACCAGAACCCGTCCGTCCGCATCGACAAGGGCAACGGCGGTCACGAGAAGAAGGCTATCCTCATCAAGCATTCGTGCCATCAACGTAAATCTTCCTTAAGCGTTTGCGAATAATTTCGATCATTGATGGGACCTGCGGAGGGGGCAGCGTGCGTTCAATTCGGGGCTTCGCAGGAAACAGCCGGGGCGCAACGGCAATCGAATATAGCCTGATCGCAGGAATGATATTCCTGGCGATCGTGGCCTCTGTTCGCCTGCTCGGTGGGAATACCGCCAATCTCTTCGGCAACGTCAGCTCCCGCTGGACCAATGCCGCAGGCCCCTGACAAAGGACAGGGGATTATTCCGGCGGCGATTAAACATTTAGCAACTCCAATCCCTGTAAATCTGAAACCGCAGAACCCCGACAGGGGGAAAGCCGGGAAGTGTTTGGGACTGGACGTAGGAGACATCAAATGCTTAAGTTTCTCCGGAACAATAAGGGCGCGACCGCGATCGAATATGGTCTGATCGCCGCCCTCATCGCCGTTGCCGCGATCGCTGCGATGCAGTCGCTCGGCACCAACCTCAAGAACACCTTCAACAAGGTCGCCAGCAACATGAGCTGAGCGGAGCGACCGATTGGCTTCCGGGTCAATGGTCGCACCAGGTCAGGGCGGTGGAACATTGGTTCCGCCGCCCTTTTCTATGGCCAGGCCCCGCCCGCAGGAAGCCCGGAGTTATCGTAATCATATCGTTACGACTCCGTTTTAATCTATGTTAAACTCTATCCTGTTAAGAGCACTCGCACAGTTCCCCCCAACTGGGACCGTAAGTTCACTGGGGCGTGTGGGAGAGTCGGATGTTGAATTTCTTTCGTAACAACAAGGGTGCGACCGCCATCGAATATGGCCTGATCGCCGCTCTCATCGCCGTCGCGGCGATCGCTGCGATGCAGTCGCTCGGCACCAACCTCACCAACACCTTCAACCGTGTCGCCAGCAACATGAGTTGATCGCCCAGGCGATACACGTTCCAAAGAAAAGGGCGCGATGAAACCCTGATCCGCCGCGCCCTTTTCTTTTTGCAATGTCGTCGAACTGTCAGCCGATCGCTAGGAACTTATCCCGGCGGCGGCGGCGCAGCTCGCGCGAATCGAATGGCGAGAGTGAATCGACTTCTTCGCCGAGTGCACGGCCGAGCGCCTCAATCGCCTCTGCGCGGCCGCGATGCGCGCCACCGACGGGCTCTGGCACGATCCTGTCGACGACGCCGAGCTTCAGCAGATCCTGTGCGGTGACCTTCATCGCATCCGCCGCATCGGGTGCCCGCTCGGCCGTGCGCCACAGGATCGACGCGCAGCCTTCCGGCGAAATCACCGAATAAACGGCGTGCTCGAACATGAGCACCCGGTTCGCCGCCGCTAGCGCCACCGCGCCGCCCGAGCCGCCCTCGCCTACTATAGCAGCGACCAGTGGCACGCCGAGCTCGAGGCAGGTCTCGGTCGAGCGCGCGATCGCTTCGGCCTGGCCGCGTTCCTCCGCCTGCACGCCGGGGAAGGCGCCGGAGGTATCCACCAGCGTTACCACGGGCAGGCCGAAACGATCGGCCAAGTCCATCAAGCGGATCGCCTTGCGATAGCCCTCGGGCTTGGCCATGCCGAAATTGTGGCGCAGGCGGGACGCAGTGTCGTCCCCCTTCTCGTGACCGATAACCATCACCCGGCGCCCGCCGAGCCGGCCGAAGCCGCCAACGATCGCCTGATCGTCCGCGAAGGCGCGATCGCCGGCAAGCGGAATGAATTCCTCGAAGATCCCGGCGATGTAATCCTTGAGATGCGGGCGCTGCGGGTGACGCGCCACCTGCGTCTTCTGCCACGGCGTCAGCTTCGCGTAGGTCTCGCGGAGCATGCGGTCGGCCTTGGCCTCGAGCTTCGAGACCTCCTGCCCGATGTCGAGCGAGCCGGCGTCGGCAGTCTCGCGCAGCTCGGCGACACGGGCTTGGAGTTCGGCGATCGGTTTTTCGAAGTCGAGAAACATCATGGTGCGCCGGTTAAGGTGCTGTGTCCGTTGCGTCAACGTGGCCGCGATCCGCGAGTGGATGGCGCGTGTTGACGAGCTCGATCAGCCGACGGCTGTCGACATGGGTGTAGATCTGCGTCGTGGCGATATCGGCATGGCCCAGCATCGCCTGAAGCGCGCGCAGATCCGCTCCGCCTTCAAGCAGATGCGTGGCGAAGGCGTGGCGAAGCACGTGTGGGCTGATGCGCTCGGGCGGGATGCCGGCTTCTACGCCCAGCGCACGTACGAGCTGGAAGAGCCTGACGCGGCTCAGGTGACTCTTGCCCGACGGAAAGAGCCAGGGCTGGCCGCTAGGTACATGCGCCCGCCAGATCTCGACCGCCTTCAGCGCGCGATCGGAAATCGGCGCAAGCCGTTCACGGCCGCCCTTGCCCTTGAGGATCAGGAAGGGCTGACCGGACCGGATCGCGGCGCGCGGCAGTGAGACCAGCTCGGTGGCGCGCAGCCCCGATCCGTAAAGCAACTCGATGAGCGCTGCGAGGCGTAGATCCTCCAGCCGCGGATGCTCGCCGATAGTGCGTGCCGCCAGCACTGCGAACAGACTGTCCACCTCGGTATGGCCAAGTATCTTCGGCAGCGGCCGCCGCACCGGCCCGCGTGGTAGAGCAGCGGAGGGATCATCGGCGCGTATCCCCTCGTCCATCAGGAAGCCGTAGAAGCGCCGCAGTGATGCGGACTTGCGCGCGATGGTGGCGCGGGCGAGCGCCAGCCATTGCTCGCCGAGCCCGCACAGCGCCTCCGTATCGGCGGAGGCAAGGCCGCCCTCCAGTGCCGCCGAAGCACCGCGCAGGTCCGTGCCATAGGCGAGCAGCGTGTTGCGCGAGGCGCCTGCCTCCGCCGCCATTGCCTCGAGGAAGCGCTCGATCGCGCGCGCATCCTCGCCGGTGGCGAAGGCGGCGCCGGGCCTCATGACGTCCTCATGTCCGCATCAGGGCTTCGGCCGCGACCATCCGAGCCTCAGGCTCGAAGCCGACCGCGCGCAGCGCGGCGACGATATGGTAGAGGAAAACGGGCGACACCTGCGACCAGTCTGTCGTCTGCATACCCACCGCCGCAAGCAGCGCAACCGTCGCCGGCTCGTGCCGCAGCGCCGCCGCGTCGATTGCACGCGTCCAGGGATTGCGAACGCCAAGCGGCACCTCCAGCGTCCCCGCCAGCTTGTCGACGTCGCGCGGCGCGAGCCGCCCTAGGGCGGCCAGGCTCACGAACAGGAACTGCGCGCGCAACTTGGCCGACCCGCGCCCGCCCGAACCGAAATCGGCGATTCGATTGTCGTCCAGCGGTACTCGTAGACGCGGCGCACCCACTGCGAGCAGCGCCCACGCTTCGTCCGCCGACGTGCCATTCGCGGCGCGGACGACACCCGCCCAGCGCTCGGCCTGCGTGTCGAGGCCCGCGGATAGCATCGCCGCCAGCAGGTTAGTGACGTCGGAGGAATAATCGGATGAGGGCATGATCCGCGCCGCCGCGCGAGCGGTCAGGATGTGCGACGCATATTGGTCGCGCTCATCCTCAGGATCGGCCCAAAGTCCTCGCAGTGCCGCCACACGATCCGATTCGTCGTGCGCCGCATAAGCGGTGCGCAGTCGGCCGGCCGGCGTCTCGTCCATCGCATAGGCGTCGCCGCCCTCGGCCAGCGCCGAGACGAAATCGACTAGGTCGGCCGACGAGGCCACGCCGAGCGTCGCCGCCGTCCGTTCTGCCTGAAGCCGGCCAGCCATAGGCAGCATCGGCGCCCGTGCGCGCCACGCCTGCATCGGCAGGCTGGCATTATCGAGCAGGCTCTCGGGAATTGCGAGGCCGGCGGCGCTTGCCAGCCCGAAGCGCCAGCTGGTCAGATCATTGACACCGTTCCAGCGGACGTCGGTGGCACGGCGGCCGTTAGGGCCGGCGCCGACTATCCGCTCGGCGAGCAGCAGGTCGATGCCCTGCGCCGCTCCCGGCAACGAGCGCGCGCGGTCGACGAGTGCGCTCGCGGTACCTGCCTCGCCCGAGAGCCCGGCACACATCGCGCGCGCCAGCGGCCAGGCTAGCCCCTTGTGTGCGCCTTCTGCCTGATCCGCGACCGGGCAGAGCGCGGCCGGGTCGGCTGCCGCCATCGCCGATTCAAGAACGGCCTCATAAAAGCGCGGCGTCGCATTGTCGGGATCGACGCGCTGGACCAGCAGCCGTGCCGCATCCGCCTCGCCCATGCGCGTAAGCAGTAGCGCGCGCTCGGCCACCCAGTCCGCCGGATCCACCCCGCCCGGCGTGCCGATGTCGGTGGTGAGCACGCGTCGCAGCAGCATCGACACCCAACGCGAGGCGATAGGCGCATCGAGCCGCGCCATCAGCGTCGCTAGGTAGCGACCGGCGGTGTTACCGAAGCCATCCTGTGACACGCCGGTGACCGCCGGGCTCAAGAAGCCGATATGCTCGGTCGGTCGCCGTGCGAATTCTGGGATGTCCTGCTTGCGCAGTGCTTCGACGGCGGCGTTCGCTTCGTTGCTAGCCTCGCTCTCGGCGGCGTTGGCGGCTTCGGCAAGGTTCGCCTCCTCGGCAGAGGGAGCATTGGGAGCGAGCGTCGGCACCTGGCGCACCTCGCCCCCTTCCCCGGCGGCCGGCGCGGCCGGCTGAGCCGAGGGAGGCGGCGCCTTGGTGGGCGTACCGAAGCCAGGCGGCAGAATCGACTGGGGCGACTGCTGACCGAAGGCCGGGATCGCGACGGCAAGGACCGCGACACCGGCCAGCAGGCCGATCGCCGCCTTAGTGTTGCGAGCCATCGGCACCGTTCAGCGTCACCACCTTCTCGACATGATGGGGCGTCACGCTCACCGATCGGTGCGACAGCCAGACGAGCGTGGCGACGAGAGCGAGGAGAATGACAATCAGGATGATGCTGGCACGCGACATGCTGCTTCCCGGCGAAAAAGAAAAACAAGAGACAGGCGAAGGAGCGCGCTTTTGCCCGATCCGCCGCCCCTGTGTATAGCCCCGGCGCAATGCCGCAAAGCCCGCCATCCCCTCGGTCTGCCGCCCGCGTCCCCACGCCGCGACGGCCGATCGTGCTGGTGGGGCTGATGGGAGTGGGCAAATCGACGGTCGGCCGGCGGCTCGCGTCGCGCCTTCATGTTCCCTTCGTCGACGCCGATCGCGAGATCGAGATAGCGGCGGGCCTCTCCATTTCCGACATCTTCGCGCGCTTTGGCGAGGACGGCTTCCGTGACGGCGAGCGCCGCGTGATCGCCCGCCTGATCGACGGCCGGCCCAAGGTGGTAGCGACCGGCGGCGGCGCTTTCATAAACGACCAGACGCGCGCGCTCATCCTCGAACGCACAATCGCGGTGTGGCTCGATGCCGATATCGACGTGCTGGTCGAGCGTGTGAGCCGCCGCGACGACCGCCCGCTGCTGCGTGATCGCGATCCGCGTGAGGCGCTCACCGAACTCGCTGCGCGTCGCAATCCGGTTTACGCTCTCGCCCCAATCCATGTCCGTTCCGAGCCGCTTCCTCATGACGCGACCGTGGACGCGATTTTGAAGGCGCTGCCTGCATGACGACGATCGTTCCCGTATCTCTGGGAGACCGTAGCTACGAGGTAGCCATCGCCCCCGGCGCGCTGGCGCAGGCCGGCGAACGCCTCGCCCGCTTCGCACCGCGCAACCGCTTTGCAGTCGTGACCGACGCACATGTCGCAGCTGTCCATCTGCAGACCCTCACCGCCTCGCTCGCGGCCTCCGGCATTACCGCCGAAACGATCGTGCTGCCTCCCGGCGAATCGACCAAGAGCTGGGCCAAGCTGGAAGCGCTGACCGACCGGCTGCTCGATTTCGGTGTCGAGCGCTCCGATCATGTGATCGCACTCGGCGGCGGAGTGATAGGTGATCTCGTCGGCTTCGCCTGCGCTATCCTGAAGCGGGGGTGCGGTTTCGTGCAGGTGCCGACGACGCTACTCGCGCAGGTCGATTCGTCGGTCGGCGGCAAAACCGCGATCAACACGCGAAGCGGCAAGAACCTGATCGGCGCCTTTCATCAACCCGCCCATGTTCTGATCGATCCGGACACGCTCGACACACTCCCCAAACGGGAGCTCGCGGCCGGCTACGCCGAGGTGGTGAAATACGGCCTGATCGACGATCCGACCTTCTTCGCCTGGTGCGAGGACAAGGGCACAGCGCTACTCTCCGGCGATGCCGACGCACGCGTTTACGCCATCGCGACCAGCGTCGCCGCCAAGGCCCGCATCGTTGCCGAGGATGAGCGCGAGACCACCGGCCGCCGTGCGCTGCTCAACCTCGGCCACACCTTCGGCCACGCGTTGGAGGCCGAGACAGGCTTCTCCGAACGACTTCTGCATGGCGAGGGCGTGGCCTGCGGCATGGTACTCGCCTTCCGCTTCTCCGCCGCGCATGGGCTGTGCGGGCAAGACGAGGCGGACCGCGTGTCGCGCCATCTCGCCGATGCCGGCCTGCCAGCGACGCTCCGCGCCGCCGGGATCGGGGCTTCGGGCGGCGCGCTCGTCCGCCACATGCTCCACGACAAGAAGATGGCCGGCGGCAATTTGCCCTTCCTTCTCGCACGCGGGATCGGGCAGACATATCTCGCCAGGGAAGTCGATCTGGGCGAGGTGGCGTCCTTCCTCGACGCCGAACGCGCGGCCTAAGCCCCGCGCAACGCCCCCACGGCAAGCACCAGCCAACCGGCGATAAGCAGTAGCCCGCCGAGCGGCGTGATCGCGCCGAACCAGAGCGGCGCGCCTAGCGCCATCGCGTAGAGCGTGCCGGCGAATAACGCGCCGCCGCCGACGAAGCACCATCCCGCCGCCCGTCCCAGCGGACGCCCCAGCAGCACCAACGCCGCGAGCGCATGGACGAGCTGATAGTGCGCACCCGTCCGCAGCCATTCGACGGCTGGCCCGTGGGCGCCATGGGCGCCATAAGCCCCCGCTATCACCGCCAACGCACCGGAGAGCGCGGCGAGCAGCGCCAAAAGTTCAAGCCGAATCATTCATCCTCCAGGACGATGCCCGGCCGGCCCGGCCGATGGATGAGCTGCAACGCCGCGCGCAAGTCGCCCGCATCGTGCTGGGCATCGAGCCGCCGCCGGTCGCGCTCGCGATAATCCTCCTCGATACGGTTGAGCTCCCCCTCCTCGACACCGATCGATTCGAGCGCTTGGCGCCCCATCACAATCGCGCTCTCGAACAGCTCGCGCACCGAGCCCGCAACCTCGATCTCGCGCAGCGCGAGCTCATGGCGCCGATCGTAGAGGCGGACCAGCAGCTTGGCGTTCGGGAACGCTTCCTTCACCGTAGCCAGCACTTCAAGGGTGGCTCGCTCACCCTCGATGCAGAAGCAGATCAGCCGAGCCCGCTCCGCACCGGCCTGGCGCAACAGGTCGATCCGCGTACCATCGCCATAATAGACTTTCATCTCCATGCGGCCGCCGACCTCGATGATCTCGGGATCTGTATCGACGATGGTCAGCGAAAGGCGATGCGCGAGCAGCATCTGCGTCACGGTCTGGCCAAAGCGGCCATAGCCGACGACGATCGCGCTCGCCTGGTCTGCCCCTTCGGGCCCGGTGAGGCCGCGCAGCTTCGCGCCTGCTGCGTCGCCGCCGAAGCGCCGCGCCAGAGACATCAGGAACGGCGTGGTCGCCATCGACAGGGTGACGACCGCCGCAAATAGGCTCGCCGCCTCGGGCCGGATCAATAGCGCTGCCTGCGCCTGTCCGAACAGCACGAAACCGAATTCGCCCCCCTGACTCAGCAACAGCCCGAGCGCCAGCGCAGATCGGCGCTCCATCCGACCGACGCGCGCGATCAGATAGAGGACCAGCGTCTTGACGACGATCAGCGTCACCGCGAGCCCGATCACGAACAGTGGCCGCGTAGCGATCGCGCTCAGATCGAGCAGCATGCCGACCGTCAGGAAGAACAGGCCAAGCAAGATCGAGCGGAACGGCTCGACGTCGGCCTCCAACTCATGCCGGTAGGGCGAGTCGGCCAGCATCACGCCAGCGACGAACGCGCCGAGCGCGGTGGAGAGATGCAGCGCCTCCATCAGCGCGGAAGCAGCCAGCACAGTGAACAGCCCCGAGGCTACGAACATCTCGCGCTCGCCGAGGCGGCCGATCAGCCGCAACGCGGGGCTCAACACGAAGCGCCCAGCCAGCACCAGCACCCCCACCGCCGCGACCGTGTAGATGCCAAGCAGCCACCCGGGCGGCGCGCTCGCGTCGGCTGGCGCGCGGGAAAGCGCCGCAATCACGGTGATCAGCGGCACAATCGACAGATCCTGGAACAGTAAGATCGAAAAAGCGCGCTCGCCGAATTTCGTGTGCAGACGCCCGGCTGAGCGCAGCAGCGGCAACACCTGCGCGGTGGACGAAAGCGCTAGCGGCAGGCCCAACGCCAGCGCGGCAGCTCCGCTGAAGCCGGTGAAGGCGAATACCACGGCCGAGATAGCCAGCCCCGCCACCACCACCTGTGCGAGGCCAAAGCCGAAGATTTCGCGCCTAAGCTCCCAGAGGCGGCGCGGATTGAGCTCGAGCCCGACGAGGAACAACAGCAGGGTAATGCCTATCTCGGCGATCCCCATCTTAGCCTTGGCGTCGCCGACAAGGTCGAGCATCTGCGGGCCGATCAGCACGCCCGCCAGCAGATAGCCGAGTACCGCGCCGAGGCCGAAGCGGCGGAACAGCAGCACAGCGGGAAGCGCCGCGCCGAGCATGATGACACCGTCGCGCAGCAGATTGTCCGCCGCCGTGGCGGGGGTCACGCGGCGGCGCTTCGGCGGGCGGCCCGCGCCGCGTTTGCCGCCTCAACCACCGCCTCAAAGGCGAGCCGGATCGATGGGTGGCGGGCGCGATAATCCCGCGCCGGCCCAAAAATCTCCAGCCCTGGCCAGTCACCCGGATCGTCGCGCTCGCCAGCAAGGAAGGCGGTCAAGGCGTCGCGCGCAGCTTCCAGGTCATCGATCGAGCGGCCGATGACATGCCCGCCCATTAGCGAGGCCGATGCCTGCCCGAGTGCACAGGCGCGGACCTCCTGCCCGATCGCGGCAATGCGCTCCTCCCTGTCCAGCACGACGTCGACCGTGACACGGCTGCCGCACACCGGCGAGCGTTTCTCCGCCGACCCCTCGGCTTCCGCGAGGCGCTGGTCATGGGGGATCGAGGCGGCGAGCCTCAGGATCGTGGCGTTGTAGAGCGCGGCCGACATGCCTCACAGATAGGATGAGGTTTCGGCCACGTCGAGGCCGTCACCGCATTGCGCTGTTGGCTTCGCCCCCGGCGTCGGCGGGATGCTCGCCGCGCCGCTTGGCGACGAGATCGTCGATCGCATGACGACTGGCCTGAAGCAGCGAGATGCTGCGCGCCTCGCGCACCCACTCAGGCCGAGGCGCGGTGCCGCCATAGCCGAGATCATAGACCAGGTTGCCCATCATGAAGAGCAGGGTGACACCGATCAGCCCCTTCACCGCACCGAAGCCGAGCCCCAGCGTGCGGTCGACCGGGCCGAGCACCGACGTGCGCGTGCGCCGCCCGATCCGCTCCGCCACGATCCGGCCGCCGAAGAAGACGATCACGGCGATCAGCACGAAGGCGAGCAGCGAAGCGCCCGCCTTGGTGTGGAGATGCGAGCCAAGCATCAGCGCGACCGGCGTGTAGAAGACCTTGAGCGCGATCACCGTCGCCATCCAGGCGAACAGCGACAGCACCTCCATCACGAAACCGCGCATGAGTCCCAGCAGCGCGCCGCCGCCAACAAAGATGAGGACGATGATGTCGAGCAGCGTGAGCGAATGCATGGAACGCGATCAACTCTCAGGAAACCCGCCCGAAAGCCGAGCGGAAGGGATGGATCCCCCTCGACCTATCCGCGCCCCAGCAGATGGTCAACGAGCCTGCCGAGCGTCGGGAAGCGGCTGGGCTGGATGCCACCTGCCTCTAGCGCGCCGGCCGAGGGCATCAGAGCCCGCTCGAAGCCGAGCTTGGCGGATTCCTTGAGGCGGATGCCGCCATGCGCCACGGGCCGGACCTCACCCGACAGCGCCACCTCGCCGAACACCACCGCGTCGGCCGGCACCGGCCGCTCGGCGAGCGCGGAGACCAGCGCCGCCGCCACCGCCAGATCAGCCGCCGGATCGGTGACGCGATAGCCGCCCGCCACATTCAGATAGACTTCAGCCGAAGAGAAGCTGAGCCCGCAGCGCGCCTCCAGCACGGCGAGGATCATGGCGAGCCGCCCGGAATCCCAACCCACCACCGCGCGCCGGGGCGTGGCGCCCGAGGCGAGCCGCACCGTCAGCGCCTGAATCTCGACCAGCAGCGGCCGCGTGCCCTCCAGGGCAGGAAAGACGACAGCCCCCGTGACACCCTCGTCGCGCTGGGTCAGGAACAGCGCGGACGGGTTGGTGACTTCGCCCAGCCCCTTGTCGGCCATCGCGAACACGCCGATCTCGTCGGTGCCGCCGAAGCGGTTCTTGATGGCGCGCAGAATGCGATACTGGTGGCTGCGCTCGCCCTCAAAACTGAGCACGGTGTCGACCATGTGCTCCAGTACGCGTGGCCCGGCGATCGAGCCGTCCTTGGTGACGTGGCCGACGAGGATCAAAGCGCAGCCGGTATCCTTGGCGTAACGGATCAGTTCCTGCGACGACGCGCGGACCTGGCTGACGGTGCCCGGCGCGCCCTCTATTGTGTCGCTGTGCATGGTCTGGATCGAATCGATCACCAGCAGCGCGGGCGGGCGCCCGGCGTCGAGCGTGGCGAGGATGTCGCGCACCGAAGTCGCCGCGCCCAACTTCACCGGCGCATTGCCGAGGCCGAGCCGGCGCGCGCGCAGCCGCACCTGATCCGCCGCCTCCTCGCCCGAGATATAGGCGACCGACAGGCCCCGATCCGCCAGCCGGGCCGCCGCCTGGATCAGCAGTGTCGACTTGCCGATGCCCGGATCACCGCCGATCAGCGTCGCGGAGCCGGAGACAAGCCCGCCGCCCAGTGTCCGGTCGAGTTCCGCAATGCCGGTGACGATGCGGTCCGGCAGCACGACGTCGGCGTCGAGGCCGACCAGCTCGAGCAACTGCCCACCGCGCCGCAGATCATGTTTGGCCGCGAAAGGCGTCGCCGCGACTGGCGCCTCCTCCACCAGCGTATTCCATTCCGAGCAGTCGGTGCACTGGCCCTGCCAGCGGTGCGAAACGCCGCCGCACGCCTGACAGACATAACGCTTGGCTGGTTTGGCCATGACACTCCCGCCCTTGAACGAAGCGGGAACATAGCCGGGAGGCGAAGCCGGAGCAACCGGCTCCGCCTCCGTTTAACACGCTTACATCTTTATCTTGGCAAGCATGTCGATATGGCCCTGCACAACGGGCACAATCTTTCCTGCGGCCTCTTTCAGATGCGCGGCGGAGCCGCCGCTGGCATAACCCTGCATGAGCGTCAGCGCCTCGGCGTGAGCCGCCTTCTGCTGCGTGACGTACAGCGTGTCGCGCGCTTTGCCCTTGGCGGCGCTCAAGGCGGCGATGTCCTTGGTCTGCTTGGCGCTCAGCACCGGAGCGACCGGCGTCATGCCGTCGGACTTGGCTGCGGATTTCACCATCTCGGTGCTCTTTGTGTGATCGGCCAGCATCTTCTTGGCGAAGGCCGCGACATCGGCATTGGACGAGGTGGACATAATCCGGCCCTCGCGCTGCTCAAACAGGTCGCTGGCGCCTGCCGTGGCGACAAACTCCTTGGGCGTAGGCACGGCGGCCGTCGCCGACGGCACCAGGGTGGCGGCCAGCACCGCGCCGCCGAGCATCCTGAGGATAGTCATCGAACCTCTCCTGCTCCCGATTTCTTGCGATGCAAGCAAACGCCCGAGATGGTCATAGGGTTCGCTACGGGACTGGAATGCCATGCGGTCGGCCCCGGTGGCTTGCGGAGGTGACGGGGGCGTGTCACGCCTTGGCCATGAGGGAGAAGGAACTGCGGCTCGCGCTGGTCTGCTACGGGGGGATCAGCCTTGCGGTCTACATGCACGGCATCACCAAGGAGGTGTGGCACCTCGCCCGCGCGAGCCGAGCCTTCACGGCGGGCGAGGAGACCGATCTCGCCAGCGTCGCGGTCTACCGGCGCCTACTCGAATCGATCGAACGCGAGGCGGAACTGCGGCTGCGCGTGCTGGTCGACATCATCGCAGGTGCCAGCGCCGGCGGCCTTAACGGCATCTTCCTCGCGCAGGCGGTTTCCACCGGCCAGTCGCTCAATCCGCTGACCGATCTGTGGCTGGAGAGGGCCGACGTCGAGCGGCTCGTGGACCCCAAGGCTCGGCCGGGATCGCGCCTCACCAAGATGTGGGCGACGCCAATCGCTTGGACGATGGCAGGCCGCGAGACGGGTCTTGAGGAAACGGTTGAGCCCGCCGCGCGCGCGGAGGTGAAATCCAAGCTCAACCAGTTCGTGCGTGGCCGCTGGTTCGAGCCGCCCTTCGGCGGGCCGGGCTTCACCGGGCTGCTTCTCGATGCGTTCGACGCCATGGCGGCCGCCCCCGCCGGCCCGCCACTGTTGCCCGAGGGTCAGCCGCTCGACCTGTTCGTGACGGTGACCGACTTCCACGGACATCCCGAGCGGCTACGGCTCCATTCTCCCGACGAGGTGGTCGAGACCGAACATCGCCTGACAATCGCATTCGTCGATCGCGGGCATAGCGACGAACGGGGCAAGCGGATCATCGGCGATCCTGCGGAGCTTGTCTTCGCCGCGCGCGCGACCGCCAGCTTTCCCGGCGCCTTCCCGCCCTTCACGGTGGGCGAGCTCGACACGGTGTTGGCCGAGCGCAAACAGCCATGGCCGACCCGCAACGCTTTCCTCGCACGAGCGCTTCCCCGGCAGGCGGCGGCGGGTCAGGCCGAATCGGCCGCGCTGATTGATGGCTCGGTGCTCGCCAACGCCCCCTTCCGCCCGGCGGTGGACGCGCTCCGCAACCGCCCGGCGCGACGCGAGATCGACCGCCGCTTCGTCTATATCGATCCCCATCCAGGCTCGAAGACGATGCGGCTGACCGCCTCCGGCCAAACTGCACTGCCAGGTTTCTTCCAGACCATATTCGGCGCTATCTCGGACATTCCGCGCGAACAGCCGATCCGCGACAATCTGGAGGAGATCGATGCGCGCTCGGCTCGCATCAACCGCATGCGCGCGATCACAGACGCGATCCGCAGCGAGGCGGAGACAGCCGTCGAGGACGCGCTCGGCTACACCTTCTTCCTCGACTCCCCGACTCCGAGCCGACTGCTCTCCTGGCGCGCCAAAGCCCATACGCGGGCCGCGCGCGGCGCAGGCTACGCCTATGCGTCCTACGGCCATCTCAAGCTGATGAGTATTTGCGAGGAGCTGGCAATCCTGATCCATTCACTAGCCGGGCCGGGGCCGCGCCCGTCGCTCGACGCCTATCGACAGGCGATTAACGCGCATATCGCAGAACTCGGACTGCGCGACATCCATTCGTTGAGCGCACAGGGCGCGTCGGAGGCAGCGGTGCTGTTTTTCCGCCGTCACGACCTGCGCTTCCGCGTCCGCCGCTTTCGCTTTTTGAGCCGCCGGATCGAGGCCATGGAGCAAGCCGGCGAGGTGCCGCGCGAGGCCGCCCAGACAATGCGCGAGGCGCTGTTTGACGCCCTCACCCCCTATCTGACCCGGCAGGCAGACGATTTCTACGACGAGGCCGCCCGTGCTGCTGCGCGCATCGCCGTCGAGCAGACCGGCTCAGCGCTGCAATGGATCGCCGAAGCGCGCGACCTTGCCATGCTCGACCAAATTGCCGATGAGCGGCTAACCGAAGCCTTCGCCGTGCTACCCAAGGCCGAGAGGCGGAAGATGCTTCTCGCCTACCTGGGCTTCCCCTTCTACGACATCGCGATGCTGCCCCTCCTCCAGGGTGAGGGCCTCGACGAATTCGATCCGGTGAAGGTGGACCGCATCTCGCCCGACGACGCGCGCGCGATCCGCGAAGGTGGCGCGGAGGCGAGTCTGAAGGGCATCCAGTTCAACAGCTTCGGCGCCTTCTTCAGTCGCGCCTATCGCGAGAATGACTATCTCTGGGGTCGCCTCCACGGCGCCGACCGGATGATCGACGTCGTCGCCTCCACCCTGCCCCCAGGCTGTGCGCTCAAGCCCGGCGAGATCACTGGCCTGAAACGGGACATGTTTCGCGCCATCCTTGCCGAGGAGCGCGCGCGACTGAAGAACGTGCCGGAGCTTCTGGATTCGCTGGAGAAGGAGATCGGCTGACTGCCCCGAAGATTCTTTCGGATAGGCCTCGAAGCCGGATTGATACCGAAACGAGGGAGGCTGGCGTCGCCCCGCCCTTGCGCATAGAGTTTGAACCATGCAGTTTCTGAAAACGCTCTTCTGGGTAGTGCTGACAGTCGCGGCGGTGATCTTCGCGATGCGCAACTGGACGCCCGTCACGGTCAACCTCTGGGGCGGGTTGCTCGTCGATGCCAAGCTGCCGGTGCTAGTGTTCGGTGCCTTCGCGGCGGGGTTCCTGCCGATGTTCGGCTATCACCGAGCGATGCGCTGGCGCCTGAAGCGTCGGCTCGACAGCCACGAACGCACCCTTGCCGACATGCGCGGCATCGGCGACATGGCGACGCCCGCACCGACACCCACACTCGCTCACCCCATCACGGAATCCCCGGCCCGATCGTGACCCACCGCTCTCCCATCTTCGTCGCCCTCGACACCCCGGACATCGAGCATGCCAAGGCGCTCGCCCACAAGGTTCGCCATCATGTCGGCGGAATCAAGCTGGGCCTCGAATTCTTCGCCGCCAATGGCCGCCCCGGCGTGCGTGAGATGGCCGCGCTGGGCCTTCCCATCTTTCTAGACCTCAAGCTGCACGACATCCCCAACACGGTGGGCAAGGCGATGCAGGCGCTGAGCGTGCTGGAGCCTGCCATCGTCACTGTCCACGCCGCCGGTGGGCGCGCGATGATGGAGGATGCTAAGGCGGCCGCATCGCTCGGCACCAAGGTGGTGGCAGTGACGATGCTGACCTCGCTCGACGGCTCCGACCTCACCTCAATCGGACTCCAGGAGGAGGTACCGGCACAGGTCGAGCGACTGACCGCGCTGGCCCGCGAAGCGGGGCTCGATGGCGTCGTGTGCTCGGGCGCCGAGGTGGCGGCGGCTAAGAAGATCTGGCCGGGCGGCTTTTTCGTTGTCCCCGGCGTGCGGCCGGCGGACGGCGTAATCGGCGACCAGAAGCGTGTGGTCACGCCCCGCCAGGCGCTCGATCGCGGTGCTTCGGTGCTGGTCATCGGCCGCCCGATCACCAAGGCCGAAGATCCCGACGCCGCCGCCCGCGCGATCGAGGCGACGCTCTAAAGACCGGTTCAGGAGAACAGCAGGATGCCGGACGACCCCAATCTGCGGACCGGCTCCTGTCATTGCGGCCGCGTACGTTTCGAGGTGCAGCTCAGCGACGGGTTCAACTCTGCGCGGCGCTGCAACTGCTCCTATTGCCGGATGCGCGGTGCGGTTGCCGTCTCCGCAGAGCTTGGCGGCATCCGTTTCCTGTCGGGCGAGGACGCGCTCACTAGCTATCGCTTCAACACCGGCGCGGCGCAGCACTTCTTCTGCTCGACCTGCGGCATCTATACCCACCACCAGCGGCGATCGAACCCCAATCAGTACGGCGTCAATGTGGCCTGCCTCGACGGCGTGAGCCCCTTCGACTTCGCCGAGGTGGCCGTGCTCGACGGCGTCCATCATCCGAACGACACTGGCGGCGGCGCGATACGCGTCGGCACGCTGCGCTTCGAGCCAGCGTCGGGCTGATCGCTCCCGGCCAGCTTTCGCTGGGATGACGCGGCGAGGCGCCCTATATGGCGGCCCATCATGTCAGTCAGCGCCAAGATTTGCGGGCTCTCCACCGCCGGAGCCATCGACGCCGCCATGCGCGGCGGGGCGAGTCATGTCGGCTTCGTCTTCTTCCCGATGAGCCCGCGCGAGGTCGAACCGGGCCGCGCCGGACAGCTCGCGACACCGGGCCATGTCGGCCGCATCGGCGTGGTCGTCGATCCGGACGACGCGCTGCTCGCTCATGCCATCGAAGGTGCGCGGCTAACCGGGCTCCAGCTGCACGGAGAGGAGACGCCCGAACGCGTCGCGGCGGTAAAGGCGCGCTTCGGGCTGGAGATCTGGAAGGCCATCCCTGTCCGCACCCGCGCCGATCTTGACGCCGCGCAGGCCTATCGCGGTCTCGCCGACCGCATCCTCTACGACGCCAAGACGCCCAAGGGCGCGCTACCCGGCGGCATGGGGCTGCGCTTCGACTGGAAGCTGCTGGACGGTTTCGCGCACCCGCTACCCTGGGCCTTGTCGGGCGGCCTCGATGCCGCCAACGTCGCCGACGCGGTGAGCGTTACCGGCGCGCGGCTGGTCGACGTCTCCTCGGGCGTCGAGTCCGCACCCGGCATCAAGGATGTGGACAAGATCGCCGCCTTCCTCCAAGCGACGAGCCGCTTATGACCATCGTCAACTCGCTCCGTGCCCAGCCCGACGCTGAAGGCCATTTCGGGGATTTCGGCGGCCGCTACGTCGCCGAGACGCTGATGCCGCTGATCCTCGAGCTCGACCGCGAATATCGGCGCGCCAAGGAGGATCCAACCTTTGCCGCCGAGATGGCGGGGCTGATGAAGCATTATGTCGGCCGCCCAAGCCCGCTCTATTATGCCGAGCGCCTGACCGAGGCGCTGCGCAAGGACGCGCCCGCCGGCAAGGGTCCGAAGATCTACTTCAAGCGCGAAGAGCTCAATCACACCGGCGCGCACAAGATCAACAACTGCATCGGCCAGATCCTGCTCGCTATCCGCATGGGCAAGACGCGGATCATCGCCGAGACGGGGGCGGGACAGCATGGCGTCGCTACCGCCACGGTCGCCGCGCGCTTCGGGCTGCCCTGCACCATCTTCATGGGTGCCAAGGATGTTGAGCGCCAGCAGCCCAACGTGTTCCGCATGAAGCTCCTAGGCGCCGAGGTGCATGCCGTCACGTCGGGCGCGCAGACGCTTAAGGACGCGATGAACGAGGCGCTGCGCGACTGGGTCGCGAACGTCCACGACACCTTCTACATCATCGGCACCGTCGCCGGCCCGCATCCCTATCCGGAGCTCGTGCGCGACTTTCAATCGGTGATCGGCACCGAGGCAAAGGCCCAGATCCTCGAAGCGGAAGGCCGCCTGCCGGACCTGCTGGTGGCAGCGGTTGGCGGCGGATCAAACGCAATCGGCCTGTTTCATCCCTTCCTCGACGACGAGGGCGTGGCGATGCTCGGCATCGAAGCAGCGGGCCATGGGCTCGACACCGACAAGCACGCCGCGAGCCTCACCGGCGGGCGCCCCGGCGTCCTCCACGGCAATCGCACGTACCTGTTGCAGGACGAGGACGGTCAGATCACCGAGGCGCACTCGATCTCGGCGGGTCTCGACTATCCGGGCATCGGCCCCGAGCATAGCTGGCTGCATGACATCGGCCGCGTGGTCTATGAGGGTGTGACCGACCAGGAGGCGCTCGATGCCTTCCAGCTCTGCTGCCGCACCGAGGGCATCATACCGGCGCTCGAAAGCTCACATGCGATCGCAGGAATCGTCCGCAAGGCACGGGAAATTAACGAAGATAAGATCGTCGTCCTGAATCTCTCGGGGCGCGGCGATAAGGACATCTTCACGGTCGCCGACGCGATGGGAGTGAAGCTGTGAGCCGCATCGCCACGACCTTCGCGCGCCTGCGCTCCGAAGACCGCGCCGCGCTAG